>Ga0193706_1000579_pt1 | contig 20394 bp, 14 predicted proteins | sample U3c1metaG_FD_160130 | JGI IMG/M metagenome (GOLD analysis project Ga0193706, IMG submission 160130) | Soil microbial communities from a riparian zone of the East river system, Colorado, United States - U3c1 | ecosystem: Environmental > Terrestrial > Soil > Riparian zone | place: USA: East River... | reverse complement strand
GCGCTCAGCCTGCGCACCCTCCTGCCCCAGAACCAGTGCAAATCGCCGGACGAGGACACGTGCCGCGTGACGGTCACCGATCGAGAGACGGGCCGCGCCCACGCGCTCGTCACCCTCACGGCGGACGACGATCTCGGCGAGCACAGCGTCGCGCTCGGCTCGCTTCTGCGCGTGGTCGGCACCGTTGCCGAGGACGTCGACCCGACCGACGGAAGCGCCATCTTGCGCGCCACCTTCTACCGCCATTGGCCGCGTGGCTTTTACAGCGCGGGGCCGAGCGCCAGCCCCGCTACAAAGCGCTGAGACCTCATGCCCGATCTACCGGCCTTCGCCCTGGCACATTCGCACGCCTTCCAGAGGGGGATGCGTGGTCGTGCCCAGCGCTCGATCCCTGCCCAACCAGACGACTTTTGGGGATGGCGGGAAGCCATGTACGACCTTGCTGGCGCGCTCACACCCGAATCCATTTACCGGATCTCACTCGTCGCCTACCGCGAGCTTGCCGCGGCTGGCGTGCTCACGATTGGCGAATTTCACTACGTCCACCACCAGCCCGATGGCACGCCGTACGACGATCGCCTCGTCATGAGCGAGGCTGTGATCCGCGCGGCCAAAGACGCTGGGCTACGCATCGCGCTGTTGCGCGTCATCTACGCCCGCGCGGGCGCAGGTCGAGATCCCGCCGGCCCTCAGCGCCGCTTTTGCGACGGATCGCTCGAGCAAGGGCTTTTGGACATCGCCTCGCTCGGCGCCCGCTACGCGAAGGACGAAGACGTGCGCATCGGCGTCGCCCCCCACAGCGTGCGCGCCGTTCCACCGGCGTGGCTCGCCGAAATCGGCCGATTCGCGGCCGCGCGCGGCCTCCCGGTCCATATGCACGTCGCCGAGCAGCCCGCCGAAATCGAAGCGTGTCTCGCCGAGACGGCGCGGCGCCCGGTCGAGCTCCTCGCCGATCACGGCATCCTCTCCGATCGGTTCGTCGCCGTGCACGCCACGCACATCACGGTCAGCGAAGCGCGCCTTCTTGGCGCTGCGCAGGCCTTCGCTTGCCTCTGTCCCACCACCGAGCGCGATCTCGGCGACGGACTTCCGGATGTCGGCACTTTGGTCGCCGAGCGCGTTCGATTGTGTCTCGGCGTCGACAGTTACGTCATGAGCGATCCTTTCGAAGAGATGCGCGGCGTCGTGCTCGGCGAGCGCCTTCGCACCGGACGGCGATTCGGCCCCTGGGCGGCGCCGGCCGACGCTCTTTGGCAGAGTGCTTCGACGATCGGTGCGAACGCGCTCGGTTTTGCCGAGACCGGCGGGGTCGTCGAATTGGCGAAGGACTCCCCCGCGCTCGAGCTCGTCGACGACGGTCATCGGCTCGATGCACTCGTGTTTTCGGGCTCACCGTCGCTGATCGGCCGGGTACGGCGTACCCCATCAAAGCTGCTGCCCGTCCCAGAAGGACGTGATACATCCTAGCCGGCATTTGGAGGTCAGCTTCGACGTGCTCCGGAGAGTCGGTTTGAAATCGGTTGGTGTGGCTGCTCTCTTGGTCGCGTCCCTTCCGTTCGTTGCGCACGCCGCTGTGGCAGAGCGGATTGTTGCCATCGTCGGCGAGCACGCCATCTTGCTCAGTGACATGCGCCAGCGCGCGCGCCCCTTCTTGTTGCAGATCCATCAGAAGATGCCGACTGGCGGCGCTCAACAAGCGGCGGCCGAATCCGAGCTCTACAAGCACCTCATCGAGTTGATGGTGGACGAGCGAGTCGAGCAACAGGCAGCCGAACGGGCCCACTTGAGCGTCACGGCAGAAGAGATTGACTCCGGCATTCGCAACGTTGCCACCCAGCAGGGCATCACCGTCGACCGCCTCATCGACGAAGCGACCAAGACCGGGCTGTCCCGGCAGGAGTACCGCGACGAGGTGCGCCGCCAGATCCTCGAGGGAAAACTCCTGCAGCTTCGCGTACGTTCGCGGGTTCGCATCACTGAGGAGGATGTGCGCGCAACTTATGCAAAGCTCGTCCAGGACGAGCGCGCCAAGCTCGGCTACCGCCTCGCGTGGATCGTGCTGCGCGTTCCGCCTACGGCCTCGACGGCTGCGCGCGCCGATCGAATCGAGCTGGCCGAGCGTATCGCGGCCACGGCCCGCGCCGGCGTGGACAACCACGGACACCGCATCGAATTCACCGAGCTTGCCCAGAGCTTCTCCGATGACACACCCACCCGCCTGAAAGGCGGCGATCTCGGTTCCCGCAAACCGGGGGAGCTCGCGCAAGCTATCGAGGATGAGGCGCACAAGCTCGAAGTCTCCGGCGTCTCTGCCCCATTTCAATTCAAGAACGATCTCGTGGTCCTGAAGGTCGTAGCGCGCGACCCGTCCGAGCTGCCGACCCTGGAAGACGCGCGTGACGAGTTGATGCAGCGCGCTTACACCGAGCAGATGAATCGCGCGCGGCGCCAGTGGATCGACGAGCTTCGCCACGGAACGTACGTCGACGTTCGCCTTTGACGCCTTTCGACGGAGCTGCTCGGTGGTGTCGTCGCGCAGGGCGGAAGGTTCGCCGCGCTGCGATCATTGTCCCTCCCGCACCTCGCACTGCCAATTTGGCAGGTTGGGCGCGCCGGCCCCTCTTCATCCTGCCAAGCTGGCCATTTCCATCGAGGAAGTCGCGCGAAAAGGGTAAGTTGCAGCCTGGCACGAGCCGTGCTGAAGCTCGCGCTGACGAGGCTCTCTTGGCGCCGCTAATCTCCACGATGCACCCCTCACGTCGGCGTCCCTTCTGGGCGGCGGCGATCGCAGCGATGGCGATCATCGCGCTTTGGCCGCGCGGCGCCGCCGCAGAACGCGAAATGGGCCCCCAGTCGTGGCGCGAGCCGCGCGTCCTCGAGAGCGCGCAGCAGTTTGCATTCGAGCTGCGCTTCGGGCCCTACCGCCCCGCCATCGACAGCCCGTTCCCCGCGCAAAAACCATACGAAAGCGTCTTCGGCTCAGATGGCCGACTCGCGTTCGGCCTGGAGTTCGATTGGCAGTTGTTCCGCATCCCTTATGTCGGCACGCTCGGGCCGGGTGCCGGCTGGGGATATACGCACATGAGCGCTCAGGCTCGGTTCAACACCGGCGAGCTCTCCGCCGAAGACACGGACATGGCGATCATGCCCATGTACGGCGTCGCCGTGCTCCGCATCGACGAGTTGGCACGCCGGACCACGATACCGCTCGTCGGGTACGCGAAAGCAGGCCTCGGCTACGGCATCTACTGGACGGGCAACGACGTCGAGACCCAGCGACGCGGGCACACGTGGGGGACGCACTTTGCTCTTGGCGGGATGTTCCTGCTCGACGTCATCGACCATCGCTCCGCCGTCGAGATCGACAACGAGTGGGGCATCAACAACACTTACATTTTCTGCGAGTGGATGGTGTCGAACCTCGATGACTTCAAGGGTTCGCGGGATCCATCGGCCATGCACATCGGCACCAACACCTGGATGCTGGGACTCGCCTTCGAGATGTAATGGCTGAGAAGGTCTCCGACGAAGATCCGAGCGACGCCCCCCCGCCGGATCGCCCTCTCACGATCGACGACGTCCCGCGTTTGGGGTCGGGGACAGGCATTGCCATCGGGTGCGGCATTCTCGTGCTCGCGGCCATCGCCCTATTCTGGCTGCTGCGCGTCTGGCTGCTGCACGAATAGACGCCACGAATAGACGCCCGGGCCCCACCGGGCGGATGGCCTACGAACGCAGGATGCGCCCGATGTGCGCCTTCTCCCATTGGATGGCGCGCTCGTAGTGACGGAACTGCTGCTCGCGATGGCGGAAGTCGGGCGGATGAATCGTCGCGCGACCCGGCCCGCGGCTGGCGGGAATCACGTGGTGGAGCATCTCGTGATAAATGATGAACTGGATGAAGTAGCGGGGTACCCACGACCGATCGAGGTTCGGGTGGATACGAATGAGCCGCTCGACCGCGCTGTAGCTCCCAAGCTTGATCGTCGCTCGCGGGCGGGCCGGTGAGGAGCGACCCCACGTGACGAGCGCGTCGACGGTGCCGCCGAAGTATCGCTGGTTGACGTCGTGGAAGAGCGCGAGAAGATCGTGATGGTTGCCCTTGGTAAGGAGGGGGGTCATCACCGGTCGGATGGCGCGGATACGGTGCCCGTTGGCGTCGATGTACCTGCCGACCACCTGCGAAGCCACCCGATCCCCGCGCGCGATGTAGCGAACGAGCGCCTCTTGTACGGGGGCGGGAGCGTCGAGGAACATCAGATGGAGGCGAGCCCGCAGCATGCCTCCCCGCCGCGCGAACGACACCATGCTGTGAAGGTTGTCGGTGACGGCGAGAACGACGGGGCCGGGAAACGCGGAGCGCAAACGGCGCTCGAGCGTCTGACGAGCGCCTTCATGAACGAAGATATGGGGTTGGCTCTGTGGGAAGGTCAGCGAGATCTGCGGCGAGTGGACCGGATTGGGAACGCGAAGCGCCGCAGGCGCCATGCGCGGCGCCACTTGCGCACTGAGCCGACCACCACGTCGCATCCGGCCAACCGGAGGTTGAAAAAACGGGAAGTCGGTCTGTCCGCGCATCGATCGAGGCCTTCTCAGGATGGGGTATGGGGGGCCCATCCCCTTGTCAAGCAAGCACTTTTTCAATTGTGAAATCCGGCACTTGAGGGTGAGATGAAAGGGGTTTGCGGAGGGCTCCGTAACCTCGCGACAGGGCCCGGCTTTCTCGTGGAAGCCCCGTAAATTCGAGTGTTTCGCGGCTTGCAACACTGCTCGGCCGGCCCGGTCCTGACCTTGGGCTTGCCTAGAGCTCGATTGGGAGCGTCGTCTCTGCCCCTTTCGGGACGAGCGTGGCGCTAGTTGTGTAGACGCTTCGCGTCGATGACAAAGCGAAGCTTGGCGGAGGGCGTCTCCTTCGTTCGGTTCGCGAGCGCGTCGCGATCGATCTTCAGCCCAACGATCATCGACTTGTCGAAGCTGTACGACCAGCTCGGCAAGAGAAGCGCCGTGAGCGTCGAGACGTCGGGTTCATGACCGATCACCATGACGCGCTTGGCGTCTTGGCGGGCCAGCTCACTCAGTAACGGCAGGGCATCGCCGCCGGGAGCGAGCTCCTCCCGCCTCTCGAGGTCGAAAGTCAGCCCGAGCGCAGCCATCACGACCTCGGCCGTCTCGATGGTGCGGACGAGAGGACTCGAAACGATGCGCTTGGGAGGCTCCCACCGACCCAGCTCGTGAGCGGCGAGCTCGGTGCGAGAACGGCCGCTCGAGGTGAGCCTGCGATCGAAGTCACGGCCCGTCGATGCTTGGTCCTCGGCGGGACCGTGGCGCATGATGTAGATTTTCACGGGTGCCTCCGGGGCGATGACTCTACTCCGTCCCGTCGGCCGTACTCAGTTACTGTTTGCCCGCGCTCCGCGCGACGCCCGCCTGTTGATCAGTTGGCAGGCCCCTTGGCGACGGGGCGTGCCGCCGGTGTGCCGCCGGAATTGGGGGCTTTGGTCGCTGGTGCGGCCGCAGAAGAGCTGGTCGCGCTCGCGCCTTTGGCGGGGGGAGCCGTGGACGCCTTTTCGTTGCGTTCGGCTTCGCCGGCGGCAGTGATCGAGCGGCGCTGGATGTTGTGCTTGGCGAGCAGGAGCGTTTCGATTTTGTCGAGCATGTCGGGGTGCTGCTCGAGGTAGGTGCGCGCGTTTTCTCGCCCTTGTCCGATGCGCTCGCCCTGGAAGGAGAACCAAGAGCCGCTCTTCTCGACAATGTCCGCGTCGGAGGCAAGGTCGAGCACGTCGCCGGCGAAGCTGATCCCCTGCCCATAGAGGATGTCGAATTCCACTTCGCGGAAGGGGGGCGCCATCTTGTTCTTGACGACCTTGACCCGGGTGCGGTTGCCGACGACGCCCGGCTCTTTCTTGTCGATGGTGGCGGCTTCCTTGATGGCGCCGATGCGGCGGATGTCGAGGCGGACCGTGGCATAGAATTTGAGCGCGTTACCCCCCGTGGTCGTCTCGGGACTGCCGAACATGACTCCGATTTTCATCCGGATTTGATTGATGAACATCAACAGGCACTGGCTGCGCGCAACGGTGCCCGTCAACTTACGGAGCGCTTGGCTCATGAGGCGCGCTTGGGTACCGACGTGGCTATCGCCCATGTCGCCTTCGATCTCGGCCTTGGGCACGAGCGCAGCGACCGAGTCGACAACGACGAGATCGACGGCGTTCGAGCGCACGAGCATGTCGGCGATTTCGAGCGCCTGTTCGCCGTAGTCGGGTTGGCTAATGAGGAGCTCGTCGGTTTTGACGCCGAGCTTTTTGGCGTAGGTGACGTCGAGGGCGTGCTCGGCGTCGATGAAAGCGGCGACCCCCCCTTGCTTCTGCACACTGGCGATGGCGTGCAGCGTGAGCGTCGTTTTCCCGCTCGACTCGGGACCGTAGATCTCCACAATGCGACCGCGTGGGTAGCCGCCGATGCCGAGCGCCACGTCGAGACCTATCGAACCGGTGGGGACGACGGGGATTTCCTCGTGGAGGGACTCGCCGTCCTTGAGCCGCATGATGGCCCCCTTACCGAATTCTTTTTCGACTCCGGCGATGGCAAGTTCGAGGGCTTTGCTGCGGTTCTTGTCGTCCATGGTTCGGCGTCTCCTCTTCTTTTCTATACTGCGCACTCGTTCAGCTCGCAAGAAGCTTGTCGGCTGGTCGGTCATTGTTCTTCTCGGCGTCTTCGTCGGCACCGGCTGCGAGGACGACGCGCCTTCGCGCCTCACCGATCTCGCCGCGCAATCGGCGAAGGATCCGACGTCGGTACGGCCGGCGCCTCCCGACCAACCGCCCGGAACGCGCGAGGAGCTGGCGCGCCGCATCGCGCGCGAGCTCGAGGCGCTCGAGATAGAAGCGGGGATCGACCGGGGGCACGATCCACCTGCCCCGGGTGGTGATCTCGCGCATGATATCGAGGCCTTCACGACGCTCGACGCATGTGTACGGGCGCATCGGGTCACCGATCCGGTCTTGGCCGACGCGGTCGACTCGCTCGGTTACGACACGCTCGTGCGGGATGCCTGTCGCATTTTGCAGGCGCTCAAGGCGAAAGACGGCAAGCTTTGCCTGCCGATAGCCGCCTCGCCTCTGCGCCAGCGATGCGAAGTGCAGGTTGCCATCCTGGCGGGAGAGCCGGCCCGCTGCCCCCTGGCTGTCGGGGGCAGCCCGGTTCAGGGCCGCGAACCGATCTGCCTGGCGCGCGCGAGCCGGGACGAGCGGCTTTGCGCCGCGGCGCTGCCCGCCGACCGCGCTGTATGCAAGGCGATGGTGAGCGGGAGGTCCAACGAGTGCGGCAGTGACGACGCATGCATTCGCCAGGTCGAACGCTACCGAACGCTTCTCGAGAAGCCCCCGAACCTCGCGCCTTTTGCGTCGCGCCTGCGCGTCGAGTTCGTGAGCGACCGAGCAAAAAGCGAAACCTACCAGGGCGGGTTCGATCTCGACGACGTCGCCGCCGCGGGCGCCATCGCGCGCGGAGCCGGCGACAAGGTGCGCCTGGTGATCGGCCCGCCCAAGAACGGCCTCTGGCCGAGCTGGGACTCGCCCCACGCAACGCCCCTTCTTTCGCTCGTTTTGTCATTGCCGACCAAGATGCCGACCGCGAGCGCGAAGGGGGACGGAGCGCCGGGATGGGTATTGGGCCCCTCGGATTTGTCCTTGGACCTGCTGATTCCTCACATTGCGCTGCTCTCGGGGACACTGGCCAGCGATCGACGGGTCGTGTTCGAGAATGTCTCGGCCGTTTCGGGTAGCCCTATTCGCTTCACCTTGACGACGAACGTGAGCGACGCCGGCCGCACCTTCCGCGTCAAGATCGACGGCGAGACCTTCGTCCGCGACGGTCTGGACGCGCGGCCCGGGGCCAAGCTGCGGTAGGTCTGTTATCGTGCAGCGATGAGCGAATCGTGGGCCGGCAGGGCGGGCGCTTGGCTTCTCGATCCCGAGGTCGCCTATTTGAACCACGGATCGTTCGGCTCGTGCCCGCAACCGGTTCTCGACGTGCAAGGCGATTTCCGGCGGCGCTTCGAGCGCGAGCCGGTGCGTTTCGTCGAGAAGATGCTGGAAGGGCTCCTCGACGAAGCGCGGATCTCGGTGGGGACATTCGTGGGAGCCGATCCTGCCGATCTCGCGTTCGTGGCCAATGCCACCACCGGCGTGAATACAGTCTTGCAGTCGCTGCCCCTCGGTAAGGCCGACGAGCTGATCGTCACCGATCATGGCTACAACGCTTGCCGCAACGCGCTCGATCACTGCGCCGAACGCGCGGGGGCTCGCGTTGCGGTCGTGCGCATCCCGTTCCCCGTACGTGATCCGGACGAGATCGTCGCCGCGGTCCTGGCGATGGTGACGCCACGGACGCGGCTGGCGCTCCTCGATCATGTCACCAGCCCGACCGCGCTGATTTTCCCGATCGAGCGGCTGGTTCGCGAGCTTTCGGCGCGCGGCGTCGAGACGCTCATCGACGGCGCCCACGCGCCGGGCATGGTCCCCCTCGATCTGCGCGCACTCGGCGCAACCTACTACACCGCCAATTTCCACAAATGGTGCTGCGCGCCAAAGGGCGCAGGGATGCTCTACGTGCGGCGTGATCGGCAAAAGACGATAAGGCCGCTCGTCATCAGCCATGGCGCCAATTCACCGCGCACCGATCGATCGCGATTCCTTCTCGAATTCGATTGGACGGGCACGCGGGATCTCAGTGCCGTCCTTTCCATCCCCTACGCGCTGCGGTACCTCGATGGGCTCGTGCCAGGGGGCTTCGCGGCGCTCATGCCCATGAACCATGCGCTCGCGCTCGAGGCGCGCCGCATTCTTGCGGATCGTCTGCACCTCGAGGTGCCCTGCCCGGACGAGATGGTCGGCTCGATGGCCGCCCTGCCGCTACCCGACGCGACGAGCGATGCTGAAGCGCTGCATGCGACGCTGCAGGACAAGTGGCGCATCGAAGTGCCGATTTTCCCTTGGCCGGCGGCACCGAAGCGACTCGTGCGCGTATCGGCTCAAATCTACAACCACCGCGCCCAGTACGAACGGCTCGGCGATGCTCTGGCCAAAGAGCTAGGCCGATAGGGGGCGACGGCGTCCCCCTCGTGACCACCCGCCGCGATGGGTGATCGAGCGCGATAGCGAAGCGAACGGCGCGTGGGCGCGGAACGAACTGGCGCTAGGCGGTCTTGGGGCGAATTTGTTTGCGGATCTTCTTGATGAAGGTCTGCGTGCAGCTGCCGTGACTGCCCTCGTAGTCCATGATCTCACGGATGAGTCTGGCTTTGGATTCGTTCGAGCACCCCGCCGAGTCGCGCACCTCGGTGGCGAGGCGTCCCCCTTCGAAAGTGATGGGCCAGCTTTGTTTCTCGACCACCTCGGCCTTGCTCGCCTGACGGTGGTGGGACGGTTTCGTCTTCGTGACGTCCCGCATTCCGCTCGAATCAGCCGACTTCTTGCCTGAGCCGTGACACCCGGGGCACGTCGTGGTGAGCCCGAACGAGTTTCCGATGCGACCGTCGCCGCCGCAAATGCCGCAGGTTTCAGCGGCCACGCTGGGGCGCTCCACGCATTCCGAGTTTCAACACGGCGGGCAGCATACTTCGCATTTGGCTCCGCTGCCCTTCATCTTCCTAAAATAAACCGATCGAGAAGTGGAAGTTGCCCCGATCTTCCCATTCGCGGCGGATCAAATTGATGCCGTAGTCGAAAGCGATTGGGCCGATGGGGGTGCCGACGCGTATCCCGGCGCCAGCGGCATAACGCAGGGCGAAAGGATTGAAGTTCTGCGGCTCGACCCAGACGTTGCCGGTATCGAGAAAAATTCCCCATTCCCAGACGCCGCTGACGGGGATGCGCAGCTCGAGCCGTGGATTGATGAAGACATCACCGCCGCGAATGCGCACGTCCTGGATCGTCAAGCGGTTTTGGGGGTTGGTGGGATTGATGATCTCCTGCGCGATGTCCTCCGGGACCAGTGAATCGGCCAAAAACCCGCGCATCGAGTCGACCCCGCCCAGGAAAAAGAGGCGGTCGGGGTAGGTCTTGGAGTTGATGATGAGCTGCTGGATGCGGCCCGCGCGTACGCTGACGGCGATGGCCATGCCGCCCTCGGTGAGCCGCACGTAGCCCGAGGCCGTCCCCGTCAGACGCAGAAAGTCGCTGGGGCACGCGTCGGGAACGACTTCACCCGGTTTCGGCTCCACCGAACAGACGCCGGGCACCGCGCCAGCGCGGAAAGCATGGACATGCTCGACACCCGCGACGAGCTGCGTGCCGCGCGTGGCGCCGAAGGGATTGTCACGGCGATCCCAGGTCGCGGAGACGCGCTCTGCCACCGCGAACGACAGTCCGGTGGGGACGCGTAGCAGGCGACTGAGATCGAGGGTAGAACCGCCTCGCCGCGCCACATCGGCGAGGTAGGCGTCGATGGTGCCACCCCGAAAGATGTCGACGTCATTGCGCTCGAGCGAGCCGCCGAGCTGCGCGTAAACCGTGCGCGCGGGTCGGTAAGTGACAGTCGCGATCGCCGCGTCTTTGGTGAGGCCAAAGTCGCGCGCATTGTCGCGCACGTCGATCCCGTCGACACCGAGACGAACGAGCGGTCCCAGGCCGATCTCGGGAAAGACGAGCGATGCCGTGTTGCGCCGTTCGAGCCGCTCCGCGATGGCAAGATCGCGATAGTTCTCCTTGACGTCTTCGTCGATGATGAAAGCATCCGGCAAGTAATTGAGCTGCGTGCGAAACGTGAACTGAATGGCTTGCCCGCCGAGGTTGCGATGGCCGTATTCGAGGGTGCCGCGCACGCCATCGCCGGTGGAGAAACCGGCGCGCGGCTCGAGGTATTGCGTAATTCGTTCTTGCACCTCGACGATGACGACTTTGCGCTTGGCCGGCACCTGCGGGTCTTCCAGAGAAATTGAGACGCTCGAGAACGTGCCCAGGGTGGCGATGCGTTCTTCGCTCTTGCGCACGTCGCTGGTGCGGAAAGGCTCGCATTGGTCGACGGGTCGATCGCGGCCACAGCGGGTCAAGCTCATGCGCCGCGCGACGAGCGCCGGGTTCGTGCGTTTGAGACCGCGCACGACGATACCGTCCACGTAGACGCGCTCGCTCTCGCTGATGATGAAGCGCGCGCGGCCGCGGGTTCGATCGCCGGAGTAGTCGAGCACGGTGCGCACTTCGGCGAACGCGAATCCTTCTTCCTTGAAGGCGTCGAGCACGCGTCGGCGCGCCGCCTCGAGCGCGGTTTGAGAGACGGGGCTCCCCAGCTCGAGCTCGGCTTTTTCCGCCAGGTCCTGCTCGACGAGCATCTTGTTGCCCTCGAAGGCAATGTCGTAGAGCGTCGTGCGCGGCCCGAGCTTCACCGGGATACGCATCCGCATTCCGGGCTCGCAGAAGATGCCCATCTTCGGGTCGGGCACGCAAAGCAGACGCCGATCGGGGGCTGGCTCTTCGAGGGGGAGACCCTCCGCGTCGTAGACACATGCACTCTGGACTCGCACCGGCGGGTTCAGCGGGAGACATCCGTTCGGCGGGGAGTGGCGATCGCACTGGCGGCGCACGAGCTGGAGTGGACCGACGGCCGCCGAGAGGTACCCCTGGCTGCGGTAATAGTCCTGCAGATGCTTCAACGCCCGGTCGTACGTTTCCGCGACGTAGGTTGCGCGCGGTTCGAGCTCGAGGGGCAGCACGCGGGTGCCGGTCGAGGTCGTCGGGCCGTGCAGCGCGTCAACGCCCGCGGCGTCGACCGAACCGAAGAGCCCACTGCCCGGCAGCTCTTCCTCGAGAAAGCTGTCGATGTCGCGCGTGGCATCGACGACAGAGAGCGGCCCGCCGGAGAGACAAGGGAACTCACGCGAAACCACCTTCACCTGGCTGTGCTCGCGCACGGCGAAGAAGAGCACGTGCACGCGATCACCGGACCCGCCCCGCTCTTCGGCATCCACCTCGACGTCCAAGAACCCGCGGCGCGCGTAAAAATCCGTGATTTTGGAGCCGAGCCGGCGCACGCTCCGATCGAGCTCCTTGTCGATTTCCAGCGCGCGCTCGAGGTCGTCGGCGTCGAAACGCAATAGCCCCGCGTAGCGCCTGACGAACTTCGGCCCGGGATCGATCCGCACATAGAGGAAGGTGTAGGGCTCTTGCACGACGATCTGATGCTGCACGGTGGCACGGCTGTATTGCGCGCCGCGCATGGCCTCGGTGAGCGCACGATCGGCGGCGGCGAGACTCTCTTCGTCGACCGTCTGCCCTTCGCCCACCGCATAGGAGCGGGCCAGAGCATCGAGCTCGGCATCGAGAACGGGATCGGGAGCATAGGCGACGCCGTCCCTCACGAACGTCCTGCGCGTCACGGTGCTCTTCGGACCTGGATCGATCCGCACGACCAGCGCAACTTGCATGGGGTCGTCGGTCTCGCGTACGTCGATGTTGGCCGCGGCACGCCGATAGCCCCGCTCGCGATGGAGCGCCACGAGGCGCGCGCTCATCTGCGGCAGCGTGACGACGGTCACCTCGCCGCCCACGGCGATATGGGCTTCGGCGAGCAGCGCGTCTTCTTCGAGGTGCGCCCCCTCGACCGACACGCTGGCGATCAAGCGGCGCGGGAGAACGGACAGCTTGAGTACCACCCCATCGCCCAGTTCCTCGGCGGAAACAGAGGCACGGGCGTAGCGCCCCGTATCGGTGAGCTCGCGCGCCGCTCGCCGCGCCAGGGCAGTCGTCGCCCGTTCCCCCACCCGGACGGTCTTGAGCTGGACGGGCTGAACCCAGCGATTGCCCAGCACCGTGATCTCGATGGCCCGAATGATCCGCCCCTCGAGCCGGCCGAGGGACGAGGGGGGCGCGAGCTCGAGCGTCTTGTTCGCATTCTCCTCGCTGCCTGCCCCGCCAGGGGTCGTCTGCGCCGCAGGCGCGGCGCCAGACGCCGGGCGTTCGCCGGGCGGCGGCGCAGCATGGGCGAAACACGCACCCAGGACCACCACCAGCAGCGTCGCCCACCTTAACATCGGACTGTCAGTTCTTCGCCTCGACGGAGCACGATCGCCGCCTACAAAGGCGGCCAGGTCCGGCAGACTGGTGGTAGGAAGCTGCGAAAATCACCGAGAAGTCGACGCTACTCGAATTCGACCCGAAAACGCACGCTACTCGAACTCGAGCCTCCAGCGCACATCGGCTCCCAGGTTGCCGAAGGAGGAGCTGGAGACGTCGTTGACGTTGTCGTAGCTGCCTTGCACGCTGACGCGCGGGGTCAGCTTCCATTCCAGATTGGAGCGGATCTCGCGATTCTCGAGCAATCCGCTCGTCACGTTGGCGCGCACTTGATCGGTGACTCGCTTGCCGACGGTGACCGTCGCTTCCGAACGGCCGGTGCGCGATGAATAGGCGCTTCCGAAACGGAAATCGTCGATGACGGGAACCGCTTTTTTCACGGCCGAATCTGCGCCGGTGAGCGAAGAGAGCGCCTCGAGTGCGGCAGTGCCGCCGACGCTGGCGGCCATTTGATCGACCTCGGCGCGGGTCATGCCCACCGTCAGCAAGAGCACGATATCCTCCTGGGAGAGGGCGGGTTCGCTGGTCATGTCGAGGCGGAGGTTGTCGGCGTCGCCGAAGGCGTGCAAGGTGATGCGCCACACGCCGCCGGCGCGCCCCCCCGCGGCGGCCGCGGCGCCCGAGCTCGAGCCGGCCGTGCCGCCCCCCGAATAGCGACGGTATTCGGTCACTGCCGTTACATCGACGTGGGGAGCGATGCGCGTGGTGTCGTCGAATTGGACGTAGCCCTGCCGGATTTCGAACTCGTTGGCCCGCAGGCGAATGCGCCCGCCGGTGAGAAGCCGCAGGCGACCGCGCAACCCGAAGCGCTGGTTCGTGCCGGCAAAGACGAGCGCATCCGAATCGACCATGAGCTGCGCGTCGATGAGGTTATTGCGAAGACGCAGTGGATCGCGTGATTTGAGCTGCACGTCGAACGTCATCATGTCGTCGGCGGGGTCGTACGCGTCGAACGTCTTGCGGCGGCCGCGCTGGGCGATGGCGCCGATATCGGCCGCGCCGATGGCGATGGGGCGCGTGTAGCTGAACGACGTGAGAATGACCTCGCCCGAAAGCCGCGGCAACGCCGCTTCTTCGTCTTCCGCTTCGTCCCATTCCGCGCGTAAATCGGCGTCACACGTCATGCTGATGCCGTCGATGACGGGCACGCTCACGCCCTTGGCGGTGACGAAGCCCGAGACTTGGCCGAGCTTGAAGCCGCGGATGGGCGCGTGACCTCCGATGCTGACCGTGCCGCCGCCGACATTGCTCGCGCCATGGATCACGCGCACTTCGCCATCGGCGATGCTCAGATCGACGTTCATCTGCGAAAGCGGCATGGGGAAACCCCGCAGCGCGAGCTCTCCGTCGCGCAGGTGCACTTCCCCCGCATACGCCGGCGCGGCCAGTTTGCCGGTCACGTTGAGGCTCGCGTCGAGGGTGCCGCTGGCCCGCTCCACGCGCGGCAGGAGCGATGCCAGCGAGGAGAGCGTCATCGGGGCGACCTTGGCGGAGAGGTTTACCTCGGGGCTCGAGCTGAGACGACGCATGTCTCCCGACGTCGTGACCAGCGCGCGAAATCCATTGCCCGCGCTGAATTCGAAGTCGATGGGCGGCAGCGTGAGACGATCCTCGCCAATCGTGAGGGGGGGCGGCGCCGATTTGAGCTCTAGCTTGCCCGAACCGGTGTGCAGGGCGAGCGCTTTCAAGGCCAGCGTGGCGCTCATGCGCTCCGGCGCATCGAGTGGAAGTGAAGCGATGGCGAGCGACGCCGAAAGCGACCCGGCCAGCGCCTCTTTCGTCACGGGCTCGGTGCCAGGTTTGGGCGAGCGCAGCGACCCCAGCGCGGCGAGCTCGAGCTTGTCGAATGCAACGGCGCCGGAGATGGTCTTGTGACGTTGTCGGGTGATCTTGAAGTCCTGAAATGCGATCTGACGATCGAACAGCTGGCCCGTAACGTGGAACACGCCCATCGCGGCATCGCGATCGAACTCGGCGCGATCGAAGGCCGGCGTCATCGGCTGACCGCATCGCGTGTGGGCGACGACGCGTGCGTTCTTCTTCACCGGGGAAAGCCCGAGATGGAACTTCGAGGCGGGAAGCATCGAGTTGCCGACGCGCAACGGCGACATCCTAACGTCGACGTCCGCCTCGAGCTCGTCGATGGTGCCGCTCACGGTCCCCACGGCGGAAGCCGTGCCGTCGAGCATCTTGGCGACCGGGCCCATGGCTTGGATGTGTGAAAGCGGGATGTCGTCGGCCACGAGCTCGGCGCGAACGAGACCGCCGCGGCGAATGGTGCCCGATCCGAACAGCGTGCCGCGACCTTTCTTCAGCGTGATCGAACGGATGTCGACATCGAGCCCGAGATCGGCGGCATCGCGATCGACCCAGCGGTAATTGAACTCCGAGTCGAGCGCGTCGTAGTGCTCTTCGAACAGATCCATCGACGCCATGTGCACGGCGCCCCGGATCGCTAGCGCGCCGCCCCCGCAGGGGTCGCCTTGTCCACCGAGGTCATAACGCAACGTTGCCTTGGTCCGGCCGTGACCATCGATGGAGTCGAAGCGCGGGTCGGTATCGAAGTGCCACATGTGCATAAAATCGCGCACGAAGAGATCGGCGGCATCGACGCTCGCCGTCGCAATCAGCGTCGCCGGCCCATTGAAGTCGAGCCTTGCCGTAGCAACATCGAAGATGCTTTTGCCTTTTTTCGCGTGGAGATCGGAAAAATCGACGGTGAGCGGGTGAAACCGAACCTTGCTCGACGTGATATCGCCGAGCGGAAAATCCTGGAGCGAGAACCCGGCCACCGCCAGATCCCCGATGAGCATCGGGTCGTTGAACTTTCCTTTCATCTCGCCACTGAGCGTCGCCTTGCCGGCCAGGGTGAGACTGGCGAGCGGCGAAACGTTGGCAAGATCGATCTTGGTGGTCGGCGCGATGGTAAGGCCGAGATCGTTGTCGAAACCGAGTGAGACGGTCGCGTCGATGTGGCTGTCGCCAAAATCGATGCGCGAGTTGCGGAAGACGACGGCGTCGGGGCGAATCGCCGCATGGCCCGCCACGTGCGCCTCTTTCACTCCGATCATGTGGCGGCGCGCCGGATCGTCGACGGCTTTGTCGAACACCTCGAAATCCGTGGTAATGCCGCTGAATTCTCCATCGAGGCGCAGGGGAGCAAGCGTCCCTTCCAGGCCTGTGACGTGCGTCGCCTTGTAAACCCAATTGACGTGCGCGTGCGGCGTCACGTCGAGATCGCGCATCATGGCGGGAAAGCGGACGTTGGCCGCGTCGATGACCCCCACGCGCACCGGGCTGCCCTTTTTGAGCGGCTCGACGACGATGTTCTTCAGCAGGAGGGTGCCCTCTGCGAAGCCGACCGACAGGTGATCGGAGTGAATAGCGTCGTCATCGACAGTGATGTCGCCGGCGAGCTCGGAAATGAGGTGGTAGCGATCGAGGCCGAGACCAGCTCCGCTGATTTTGCCGCGCAGCTCGGGAAGGGCGTTCGTCTTGCCGTAGTGTCCTTCGAGGTCGAGCGCAACGTACCCGTGCACGGACGGAAAGGGGATGAATCGATTGACGAGCCCGAGAGGAATCCGCGCGTGCACGCTGCCGTCCAGTTCCGGCTTGCCGGCGCCGTTCGACGTCGCTTGAGCCTGGCGCAGTCCGAGCTCGATCCTGCGCGGGTCGTCGGCCGCGGCCTGACAAGGCGGTGCGGTTCCTGGTCGACCGTCGTTGTCGGCGAAACCGGACAGCGCGAGGCGGTGCACGAGCACGGACCCTGCGCTGAAGCGCACACGGGCATCGAGCTGGCACAACACGTCCTCGTCGACTGCCGTCTGCCCCTCGGGCACAGGGTCGACGGAGAGAACTGCGTGCTCGCGGACGATCGACTGTTCGCCCGTCTTCAGAATGACCTCGAACCTCGGGCCATCCTCGGTCGTGACGTCGACATCGACGTCGCGCCCTTTGACCCGCACGCCTTCGATGTCGACGTCGAGCGCCGCATCGGTGACCGCGAGGGATGTGAACGGCGCGCGCCGCGAGGGCGGCCGATCGCCCGTGTCGGGCAGGCGGTAACGGAGGTTTTGCACGACGCCGTCGCGGACGACGACGCGCACCCGCGGCGCGTCGATTTCGATGTGCCCGGCGTCGACCCGCCCCCCGAGTAAGGCGAAGAGTCGGGGACGCACCAGAATGCGTGCCACTTCGAGCGCGGCGCCGAGCGCATCCGAGCCTTCGACCACGACGTCGGAAAGCCCGACCGAGAGCGGCCAGGCATGCACTTCGACGCGGTAACTAGCGAAAAGGCCGAGCTCGCGCTCCAGTACGGCGGCCGTCTCGCGCGCGGCCCAGCTCTGGACGTAGGGTGTGCGCACCAGCGCACCGACGCCGAGTGGAACCGCGCCGATCACGCCGAAAATGAGGCAGAGCAACCGCGCGAGGAGCTGTCCCCAGTCGCGGCGGGGCCTTCGCGAGTAGCCAGGTACGGTCCGCGCCATGGGAAAGCCCTAGGATCGTAGCCTCCGTCAGGCATAAAGGCCCATTTTCGTGGCCATTTTTCCGCGGTGGCCGCGGGGCGCACGCGCGACCCACCCCCCAGCCTTCCCGCGACGGGGCCTGGCGAGGAGAACCGATCCAAGCTAGCTAGGCTACCTCTTCGAGACCACCACCGAGCGAGGCGTCCAACACCTATGCCGCAACCGCAGCCCATCACAGAAGCGGGGAATGCCGTACGCGCCATCGATGCGTTGGAACGTGCGATCGCCACGGCTGAGGTGGGATCCCCCGAGGCGTCCGTGACGGTCGCGACAACGGCCGATTGGGAAGCGGCAGTGGCACGCCTCCTCCCGGATCTGCGATCGCGACTCGATCAGATCATGCTCGGCAAAGATCCGGAGGCCGGTCTCGACGCGCTGCTCGCATGCGGTGCGCTCACCGCGCTCTTGCCGGAAGTGGGCGCGCTCGTCGGCTTCGGTGACGGCGAATGGCGTCACAAGGACGTCTGGAAGCACACCAAACAGGTCGTGCGCCAGGCGGTGCCGCGGCTCGAGGTCCGCTGGGCGGCCCTCTTGCACGACGTCGGCAAGGTGAAGACACGCTCCATCTCGGCGTCGGGCGAAGTCCACTTCTTCGGTCACGCCGAAGTCGGTGCGCGCATGTTCGACCGGCTGAACCGACGGCTTCCGCTCTTCGAAAAAGATGCATCTCTCAAGACGAGCGTGCGCTTTTTGGTTTTGCACCACCTGCGCGCCAACCAATACGAGGGCGACTGGACCGACAGCGCCGTGCGGCGCTTTGCGCGCGAAATGGGAGCCAACCTCGACGATCTCCTCTGCTTGTCGCGCGCCGACATCACCACCAAGCGCCCCGAAAAGAAGCGGCGGGGTCTCGAGCAGATCAGCGAGCTCGCTCAGCGCATTCGCACGCTTGCCGAGCAAGACGCGGTACTGCCCGCGCTGCCGAGCGGCGTAGGGGACGCCATCATGCACGCCTTTCGCCTTCCGCCTTCGCGCCTCATCGGCGATATGAAGCGCGCGCTCACCGAAGCAGTCGAAGCGGGCGAGATCGCGCCTCGGCTCGAAAATGACGCCTACGTCGAGTTCGTCCGCGAGCACAAGGCGCGCTTCGGAATTCCGGAGTAGCCGGGGTTTATTTACACGTGCTCGGATCGGGGATGACACACTTGCCGCCCACGCACTTGGCGGGTTGCATGCAGTGCGCGCCAGTGTCGCCCGTCATGCAATTCTGACCGTCAGCCGCAAAAGCCGCGCACATTCCGCCGATCGGTAGGCTGCACGTTCCACCAGCGCCGCACACCGCCACGCTCGTTGGGTTCAAGATACTGTTCGCGCCGCATGTGCCGGTGGCGAGCGTGAGCGCGATGCACTGCTTGCTCGTTGCCGTGTTGCAGCCAACTTGATGACCGACGTCACACTCTTCTTGTCCGACGCATGCGTCGCCGATCTGACCGGCTTTCGGCTTCACGCAGGTAGACGTACCCGTGGGGCACACGGTGTTGGTGCTGACGCTGCACGAACCCAGCACGCACGTCGCGCCCGGATTGGTGGCGGGTTGGCACGTCCCGCACACCGACGTCGCCGCCCGCGCGCAAAATGTGGTGGCGCACTGGGCATCGTCGCCGCACGCGCCACCTTGCGCAATGGTGCCCGCCGCCGGCGTGCACGTGGTGCCGAAGTCGCCGAGCAGAAATTTGTCGCAGGCGAGCGCGGGGAGCGTTTGCGCACAGGAATTGGTTTTGGCGGCCGACGCACTCGTGCCCGTGATACCGAAGTTCGGCAGACAGCTGAGGACCCAACGCTGCTTGCACATCGCGACATCGCCATAGAGGACGCTCATCACGAACGTCGAGCACGTTTGAAGCCGGCTGCAGAACGCATCGGCGAAATTGGTGCATGCTTGCTGCTCTTCGGCGGACGCATCAGGGCGTGTCGACGCATCGGCGCCTCCGCCCGTGCCGCCCGCCGCGTCGCGTCCCGCATCGACGCTGCCGCCCACGCCTCCGCCGCTCCCCGCCGAACCGCCAGTGCCTCCGCCCGAACCGCCCGAGCTGCCTCCGGTGCCACCCGTGTTACCACCAGCGCCGCCCATGTTACCGCCAGCGCCGCCCGATCCTCCCGCGCTACTGCCGCCGGTACCACCCGTGGCACCGCTTCCACCCGAACCGCTGCCCGCCCCACCAGTCCCGCCTGAGCCGGTCATATCGGTGGTCGTGCGACCGGTCGTGGCGCCCGTGGTGCCCCCGTCCGAAGAACAGCCAATCGCCGCAAGACCCACGAAAACAAGCCATTTACGCATGATGCTCCTCGCCGAAATTAATTGATGGGCCGTTCAGTTAGCCGGACCGCTCAGGCGTAGTCGATGCTTTCGTCGCGGTCGAGAACCTTCTAAGGTTATTGCGCTCTCGCTGGCCTATTGGCCATTGCTCTTTCGCACCGAGCTGACAGAACGCGGCATTGATCCTCGACGGCGTGAAGACCAGGCTCGGAAGCCCGCGCGCAAGGTGGATCATCCTCCTCGCTAGCACGATCCTCGTGCTGCCCTCGGCGGGCACGCGGCTCGTCTTCGACGACCACCTGCAGGCGTTGATGAGGGCCAGAGACGCGCGTGTGCCCGGTTTGCCCTACGCGCCGCTCGACCTGTTTGCATTCGCCCGCCCGGGAACGCTCAACGATGTGCTCATCGACCGGGGCATGCTTCTGCCCTGGTGGACCGACTCCCACCTGCTCATCTCCTTCTTCCGCCCCCTCGCGTCATTGACCCACGTGATCGATGGCTGGCTTTGGCCGGGCTCGGCGCGGATGATGCACTTGCA
>Ga0193706_1000578_pt1 | contig 20414 bp, 14 predicted proteins | sample U3c1metaG_FD_160130 | JGI IMG/M metagenome (GOLD analysis project Ga0193706, IMG submission 160130) | Soil microbial communities from a riparian zone of the East river system, Colorado, United States - U3c1 | ecosystem: Environmental > Terrestrial > Soil > Riparian zone | place: USA: East River... | reverse complement strand
CCTGAGATCGGACGCGGTCTCCGCGGAGACTCGCTTCAGCAGGCGGGCGGTCCAGAGGGACCGCCCGCCTGCATTCTTGTCGGCCTCGAGCCAGCCGACTGCCGCTTCGACGTCGCCATCTCGCGCGTCCGCTCGCGCTGCGTATACACTCGGGACTTGCACCCCTCCCTCCCCGCGTGAACGAGACTGCAACCACGACAGACGCCGCAGCAAGCGGGCCCGCCAGAACTGTCCACGCTGCATGGGTGATCGGGGGGATCCTGGCGGGAACACTCCTGTTCCATGTCGCGGCGCTGCGCTCGGTCGATTTCGCCGCCGATGACGTGGCCCTGGGCCGCAACACGGTCGCCTTCACGGCCAGGTTCGAAGAGCGGCAGATCGGTGGCCCGATACCCGAGCTGCCGGAAGTCTTGAAGACGGCGCGGGCCGCGCGCGAGGCGGGACGACCGCTGGTCCTGTGGCTCGGAGCGAGCCAGCTCTACGCGATCAATCACCCCAAGGCCGGCGATCGGACCGCGGTGGTCTTCGCGGCCGAGCAGGCCCAGGCGCGCGGATCTCGCGCAGCCTGGATTCAGTGCGCCAGTCCCAACAGCAACGCGCACGAGCTCTTGTGCATGTACCTCGCCTTCCGCCAGGCAGGCGTGGTGCCCGAGCGCCTGGTGCTCTCCTTCACCTACGACGACCTCAAGGAACCGGACATCCGCGATTCCGCGCTGGCCCTGCTCTCGCCCCTGGACGCGGAGACGCTGCGCATCGGCGCGCAGGTCGCCGCGGAGCTGGAGACCGAGCGGACGCGAGTCGCCGGTGGCCTCGCGCGCGAAGCCGCGACCACGCCCGTGGTGCGCACGGCGACTTCGGGCACGCCGCAGGAAAGGCTCGAGGATGCGATCGAGGGCTGGCTCGAGAAGCACTGGTCGGCCTGGGCCGCGCGCGGGAACCTGACGGCGGAAGCGGTCACGTGGTGGAAGATGCCCGTGACCACCGTGGCTTTCCGCATCCTCGACCGGCCGCAGACCGTCGTCCCGCCGGAGCGCGGCGCGTGGAACTGGTCGGCCTTGATGACTCTGCTCGACTTCGCGCAGGCCGATGGAGTGCGCGTGCTGGTCTACCAGGCTCCGCACAACCCGGGCCTGAAACCCTTCTACCACCCGCGAGGCGAGTACGACCGCGCCCAGGCGGCGATGGCTCGCGCCTGCGAGGAGCGACACTTCGACTGGATCGGTCTGGAGACCCTGGTGCCCGCGGGACTGTGGGGCGAAACCAACAATTTCACTCCCGACGTGTTCCACTTCAGGGTCGAGGGCCATCGCCTGCTGGGTGAGCGGATCGAAGCTGCGGTCAGGGAGCGCGACGGCTGATGCTGTTCAACTCCTGGGGTTATCTGCTCTTGATGTTGATCGCGGTGCCCTTGCATTGGGCCCTGCCGAACAACCGCTCGCGCCAACCGGTGCTGTGCGTGCTCTCGGTCGGCTTCTACGCCATGTGGCGGGTCGACTTCACCCTGCTGGTGCTCGGCTCCGCGCTGCTCGATTACTGCGTCTCGCTCGGCATCGCGGCCACGCAGAATCCGCGCCGGCGCCTGGCCTTGCTGCTGGTCAGCCTGGTGACGCAGTTCAGCATCCTGATCGGCTTCAAGTACTCGTATTTCCTGTGGGACAACATGCGCGCGGTTGCCGGCGCGGCCGGTTACCACGTCTCGCCCCTGCAGGATCTCGGCGTGCACATCCTGCTGCCCCTGGGCATCAGCTTCTACACGTTCCAGACCGTCTCCTACACGATCGACGTCTACCGTCGAGTCATCCAGCCGACGAAGGACTTCACGCTCTTCCTGACCTACGTGATGTTCTGGCCGCAGCTGATCGCGGGTCCCGTGCTGCGAGCGGACGAGGTCATCCCGCTGCTGCAGGCGGAGCGGCGCTGGAATTCGGCCTGGGGCATCGAGGGTCTGGCCTTGATCGTCTCCGGCCTGTTCAAGAAAGTGGTGCTGGCCGACAACCTCTCGCCGCTCGTGGACGAGGCCTTCGCCCTGCCGGTCGCGGCCTTGACCGCGCTGGACACCTGGATCGCGAACACGCTGTTCGGATTCCAGATCTACTTCGATTTCTCGGGCTACAGCGACATCGCGATCGGTTCCGCGCTGCTCCTGGGTCTGCGCTTTCCCGACAATTTCGACTGGCCCTACATGGCGCGCTCGCCACGCGAATTCTGGGGGCGCTGGCACATCTCGCTTTCCTCGTGGATTCGCGACTACCTCTATCTGCCGCTGACGGGAGAACGCTTCCACACGACGACCGCCGGTGGCATCGCGGAGGCCGCCGGAGGGAAAAGGCGCGCCGGTGAAGCGCGCCGCAACGCGGCCCTGATCCTGACCTGGTTCATCATGGGCTTGTGGCACGGCGCAGCGTGGACCTTCGCGCTGTGGGGCCTCTACCGCGCGGCGCTGATCCTGGTCTACCGCAGCGTGCGCGTCTTGCGCGATCTGCCGGAGCGAAGGCCGGTGATCGCCTGGATGATCATGTTCCCCCTGGCGATGGCGGGCTGGATCGCTTTCCGCGCGCAGGACATGCACCAGGCCCTGTCGATGTTCGGACGGATCCTGACTCCGACCGCGTACACCCTCCATGGTCGCACGGTCGACATGTACGCGTACTTCTGGGCAGCCGCGATCTCGGCCGGCATGGTGTCGCTGTGGCTCTTGCGTCTGCGCGCGAGAGCGGCTTCGACCGTCGCGGCAATCCCAGGTCCGGTGATGGCCCTCTCGCTGGCGGTGATGACTTTTGCCATCCTGCTGTGCATGCGGCAGGTCAAGCAGTTCATCTACTTCCAATTCTGATGCTGGCTTCCTCCGTCCCGTCCGAAGCCGGCGCGTCTGCGCGGCGCGGCGCTCCCACTTCGGCAGTGCTCGTCGCCAGCCTCGCCCTCGCGAGCGGTCTGACTCTGGGAGCTCTCGACTCGATGGTCGATCTATCGGTGCGCTCGAGCGTGTCCGCTTCGCCGCTTTCCACGTGGACCTGCCTGGGGATCAGCTCGCTCGCCGGGGCGCTGGTTTTCCTTGCCCTGTGGTTGGTCGCAACTCCCTTGCAGCGTCGCATCGCGCCGGATCGCGGAGCCCTGGGCATCGCCGTCGCGGCCGCGGTGCTCACTCTCGCACTGCCGACGCTGCTCGCCTGCTTTCGGGCCATCGACCCCGAGCTGCGCTCGAGCTTGATGGCCGTTCCAGCGGCTCTGGTCGCCGCGACGGGCGTCTACCTGCTCGCTCGTCCGTTCAGCGCTCGGCCCGGCGGCGCAAGCTCCATCGCGCTCTTCGCTTGCTGGATCGCCGTCGCTGCCCTGTGCGGCGCGGCCTTCCTCGCGCTGCGGAAATCCGAGCTCGTCTCTGGCGCTGCGATGAGTCTCGCCGCGCTGGCGGGCGTCCTGCTCGCGATCGGTCTCGCGGCCTGGCTCCTGTGGCGCGCGCGAGGAATCGGCGCGGCCACTTCGCTGCTCGCGGCGCTCTTCGTCGCTGCCCTGGGAGTTGGATTCGCGCACATCCGTCCGCGGATCGAAGCTCCCGCCGACAAGGGCGTCGTCGCGGCGGGACAGAAGCCGCGGCAGGTGATCCTGATCGTGGTCGACACGCTGCGCGCCGATTACCTCTCGTGCTATTCGCCGAGCGCGCCGCCGACACCCGCCCTCGACGGCCTGGCCAAGGACAGTCTGTTCTTCGCGCATCCGAGGTCCTCGGCGCCTTGGACTTTCCCGTCGATGTCGTCGATCCTCACCGGCCTCGCGCCGAGCGTGCACTTAGGCTTGCGCGCCTTCGACGCCCTGCCCGATCAGGTGACCACGCTCGCGAGCCGCATGTCGCAGGCCGGCTTCCTGACCGCGGCCTTCGTGCGCAACCCGGCGCTGAGGCAGTACACGCACATCGACCGCGGCTTCGACGAGTACCACTTCCAGCGCGAGCCGCACCCGCCTTCGGCCCTGGCCGAGGTGCTGATGCGTCCCTGCCTTCCCGACGTCTACCTCGCTCAAGTGGGCGCCGAGGTGCAGACCGCGCGAGTCGCTGCCTGGATCGCCGAGCACAAGCGGCGCGATTTCTTCCTGTGGGTGCACTATTTCGACCCGCACATGGCCTACAACCCGCCGCGCGATTTCCAGCCCGAGGGTCTGCCGCCCGCGAACATCGGACGCAATTTCACCGACGCGGCCAGGGTGCGCGGCGGATTCCTGAATCCTGATGCGGCCGAGCGCGATTGGATCCGCAAGCTCTACGCTGGCGAGGTGCGCGAGACCGATCGCGGCATCGCCGCCCTGCTCGAAGCGCTGAAACGCGAGCAGGTCTACGACGGCGCGACGATCGTGTTCACCGCCGACCACGGCGACGAATTGTGGGAGCACGACGGCTTCGAGCACGGCCACGCGATGTACGACGAGGTGCTCGGCGTGCCGCTGTTCTTCAAGCTGCCCGGTGGCGCGCTGCGCGAGCGCGTCGAGGAGTTCGTCTCCAACCAGAGCATCGCGGCCACGCTGCTCGAGGTTGCGGGGGTGCCCTACAAGGAAAAGGAGCTTTCCGCGCCGCCGCTCGTGCGCCGCGATCCTTCGAGCGGCGCACTGCGCGTCGACGCCCAGCCCCGCCCGCTCGTTTCCAGCGGAATCCTGTATTTCGAGCCGAGGACCGCCGTGGTCTTCGAAGGTTTCAAGTACATCCAATTCCACGTTTCCGCACGCGAGGAGCTTTATGATCTGCGCGCCGATCCCGCGGAGAAACACAATCTGATTTCTGAACGAACGGACATGGCAACGCGCGGTCGAGAATTGTTGAAGATTGAATTGGAGACGGCTTCGCGCATGCGACTTCAATTGGGGATCAGCACGGGCCAGTCGAAGGAACTCGACGCCGACACGGCTCGCGACATGCGAGCTCTCGGCTACGTCAAGTGACGTCAGAAAAACCCGAGCGTACCCGCACACTCGCATGTGCGGTGTCGCACATCAGGCGTGGGTAAGGCTCCCTACAACGCCCACGCAAGTACCTGAAAACCCGGAAACGGCGGGGGAATTTTCCTGGTACGCAATTCGGCGCGTTCGCATGACTCTGGTGTCGTCCCAGCCTGAGCCGTCTTGAGACCGGATCTCGTCCGCCAGCATGACGCGACTGTTTTCGGGCCGTTGCGACTCGCTCTTGCACTTCGCACACGTGTCGGATTCGTCGTGCAAGCTCGCCGGGAAGGGGCACAGGGTTTGCCCAAGCGGCTCGCCCCCCTGAGCCTGCGGCCGCGCCCGGCGTACGACTCAGGAGTGCACGGTCCCCACCGCCAAAGTTCAAACTCCGGATCCAAAGCCCCGGGCTCCTCAGCGCGCCTGTGGATCCTCCGGGAGTGTCAGGTCAAGCGGGGACCTCGGAACTCAATCCGGGCGCATGGTTCGATTGACCGCGCACTGCGCCGCGGTCCCGAGGGGACATCATGATTTTGCAACACCGCTCCCGTCAGGGAGCCGGCGGATGGGTTTCCGTCGCCATGGTCGCAGCCTCGATCGCTGTGACCTGCCTGCTCTGCACGTCAGCCTCAGCAAGTCCGCTACTTTCCAGTTCTGCGAATCCCAGTCTGGAACCTGCCGCGCTTTTCGTAGGTCAGGTGCTTGGAAAATTCGAGCTCGGCGCGCCGTCGATCAGCACGTTCGTGCTCCACGGAACGCTTCCCGTCCCTCAAGGAACCTATCCGCGCGCCGACGGCTTGCAGCCGTTCGGAGTGATCAGCGGCGACGGGCAGATCGTCCCGGCGCAATGCGAAATCGTCAGCCGCTTCCCCAATGACACCAAGGGCGCGGATGTGGTCGAGATCCTGGCTCGTGTCACCCTGCCTCCGGGCACGCAACCAGGGACGCGGGTCACCTACTCGATCGTCGATTTCCCCCATGCGGCGACGACGATGACGTCCACGCCGGCCGTGGCGGGTCTCATGAACACTCCGGGTGCCGTGACCCTGCGCACCCACGACGTGTTCTCGAACGAATACCGCGCGGATCTCCTGCGCGGACAGGATGGGAGCGAAGTCCTCCGCATGGGCTCGGCGGCCTTCCAGACGCGCTTCTACGAAACCATGCGCCCGACGGGTGGAGTCGTCGGGCCGCCGAGCGGACCGCTGCCGCACTTCCTCAACGCGCACTCCTACGTGACCGAGTGGCTCGGCGAGGACATGCTGAGCATCGACCTGCGCGTGCACAACGCGCCGAGCGGCAAGGACCAGAGCAGCACGATCGACAACCCGCTCGAGACCGTTTACTTCGAGAATCTGGAGCTGTGGGTTCCCAACGGGTGGACCGTGCTCGTGGATTGGCGCGACCCGGCTCTGGGCACGCCGCGCCAGGAACCCGGGTTCACCGTCCTCCCGCTGATCAAGGACAACCCCGACGGCACCATGCACATGATGCCCGGGCAGGCCCAGCTCCAGCGCCGCATGGTGCTGGTCAAGCAGGGCCGGCAGACCCACGGGACCTCGGTCATCAATGAGGAATGGCTCGGCTTCTGCCGCCGGGGAACGAACGCTCAGGGCGTCGAGCTCTACTCCTGGTGGAATCCGAGCACGGCCTACTATTTCCCGCAGCGCCACCTGCTGCCGAGGCTCGACCACCTCGGGCTGCCCTTGGTCCGCGCCAAGCTGACCATCGATCTGCACCGGATCTCCGACTGCCTGGTGCGCGGCACGACCAACGGCGGCGCGATCACCACGCCGAATCTCGGCTGGGCTCACCCCTGGGGCGTCAAGTACGGGGGCATGACCAGCGGCACGGAGATCTACCTGTACGACGGGATGCAGACGGCCGATGCGGCTTCGGCCGACGGCTATCGACTGTCGCAACTGGCGCTGCGCATGTACGCCGAGCGCAATCCGACCTCGCTGTACAACCGCGACGGCAACCCGACGCAGTACACCGACTGGATCACCCACGGAGCGCAGTTCGACTACATCTACATGCAGTTCTACCTGCGGCTCTTGCCGGGGAACGATCCGTTCGGGTTCGACCAGGCGCCGACCTACCAGCAGAGCTACGTCGCGTCGCACGCGCTCGCTCCGGCCTACGAGAGCGAGCTGCTCGCCTTCAAGCCGATCGACATCCAGCACCAGGTCCGCATCACGCGCTCGATGAAGGTCCTGACCTGGCTCGGCAATGACGCCATGGCCAAGGATGACCTGCGCATGCACGCGGAAATCGTGCGCTTGTCGTACCACGACATGCCCAGCTCGCCCGGCGGCGGTGTCATGGGCACGGGAATGCTGGTCGACCTGACCGACGTCGGTGTCCACTCAGGCGTCGGCTTCGACTTCGGCCGGGGCGAGGGATGGAGCATCGACACGATGTGCGCCGCGTACTCGATCAACTCGGTGGCCTGGAGGCAGCAGGCGCGCGGCTGGTTCGACGAGATCGTCACGTTGGTCCGCGACGGACAGGCGACCTGCACCGGAACGATCCAGCGCAACTACTCGGACAAGCTGCTCGACGGCCTCTACTACGGTCGTCAATCGATCGAGCAGGCGATCATCGAGAATGCGCTGTGGGGCATGATGCAGAGCGTCTACAAGGGCGTCTCTCCGACCTCGGCTTCCACGCTGCGGACGGTGATCGCGAAGTCTGCTTATTCGATGGTGCAGTTCCCGGCCTGGGACAACCCGAAGAAGGGGCCGTGGGCACAGCTCGCGGTCGCGCCGTTGAGCCTGCTGGGCCTGCCTTTCTGCAACTTGATTCCGCCGCTGGGCACCTCGGCCGGAGTGGACAAGTTCCAGGTCTGGTCGAGCTTCGCCTACGGGTACGAGCTGACGGGAGATCAGATCTTCCTCGACAAGGCCTTGATGATGGCCGGAGGCACCAACCTGCTGACCACGTTGGAGAACAGTAACTACACGAACATGGAGAATCGCGCGGCGCTGATCGCCCTGGTCCAGACGCTGCCCTGAGAATCGGGTCCCTGCGCGGACTCGAGAGAGAAGCAGCGGGCGCACCGCCACGTGCGGTGCGTCCGCTGCGCTTTTTTTATCGCTCGCTGTACGCGCGCGCTCAGCCGAACTGAATCCCCTGAGCCAAGGGCAATTCGCGCGAGTAGTTCACGGTGTTGGTCTGGCGGCGCATGTAGGCCTTCCAGGCATCCGACCCGGACTCGCGGCCGCCGCCGGTTTCCTTCTCGCCGCCGAAAGCCCCGCCGATTTCCGCGCCCGAGGTGCCGATGTTGACGTTGGCGATGCCGCAGTCCGAGCCGTTGACGGCCAGGAAGCGCTCGGCATGGCGCATGTTCATCGTGAAGATCGACGAGGACAGGCCCTGCGGCACGCCGTTGTGCAAGGCGAGCGCCTGGTCGAAGTCGCGGTAGTGCATCACGTACAGGATCGGCGCGAAGGTCTCCGCCTGCACCGTCGCGCTCTGCTCGGGCACGCGCACGATCGCCGGCTGGACGAAGTGGCCTCCGGCCAAGGCACCCGCAAGCCGCACCGGCTCGCCGCCGCACAGGACTTCGCCGCCTTCGGCGCGGGCTCCCGCGATCGCGGAAGCCATGGACTCGACGGCGCGCGCGCTGATCAGCGGTCCGCACAGCGTTTTCGGATCGAGCGGATCTCCGATGCGGATGCCCGCGTAGCTCTTCGCCAGGCGCCGCTCGACTTCCGCGGCGAGCGATTCGTGCACGATCAAGCGCCGCGTCGTCGTGCAGCGCTGCCCCGCCGTGCCGACCGCGCCGAAAAGGATCGCCGGCAGCGCGAGGTCGAGATCGGCGCCCTCGGTGACGATGATCGCGTTGTTGCCGCCGAGCTCCAGGATCGTGCGGCCGAAGCGGGCCGCGACGCGGCTCGCGACGCCGCGACCGACGGCCGTCGAGCCGGTGAAGGAGATCAAGGGCAGGCGGACGTCGTCGCACATCAGCTCGCCGATCTGCGCCGGCTCGCCGATCACCAGGGTCGCGAGGGCTCCGAAGCCCTCGGCCTCGAGCACCGGCCGGATCACGTTGGTGGTCGCGATCGCGCACAGGGGCGTCAGGCTCGACGGCTTCCACACGCAGGCGTCGCCGCAGATGAAGGCCAGCATCGCGTTCCAGGCCCAGACAGCGACCGGGAAATTGAAGGCGGTGATCACGCCGACGCAGCCCAGGGGATGCCATTGCTCGCGCATCGCATGCTGCGGGCGCTCGGAGTGCATCGACAAGCCGTAGAGCATGCGCGACTGCCCCACCGCGAAGTCGGCGATGTCGATCGCCTCCTGCACCTCGCCCCAGCCTTCCTGCAGGATCTTGCCCATCTCCAGGGTCACCAGGCGGCCGAGCGCGTCCTTCTTCTCGCGCAAGCGCTCGCCCATGCGCCGCACGATCTCGCCGCGCCGCGGCGCGGGGACTTCGCGCCAGCGCAAAAAAGCCGCCTGGGCCTCGCGCACGCAGGCGTCGTATTCCGCCGGAGTCGCCTGGCGGATGCGCGCGATCAATTCACCGCTCGCGGGCGAATGGGAATCCAGCCAGGAGCCCGTGGTCGCGAGCCATCTGCCCGCGTAGGCGCCGCTGTTCTGGCCTTCGATCCCGAGCTGCTTCAGAAAATCCGTGTTCATGATGTGTGCACCGCGGGTTCGAGTTGCGGCGCGAAGAGGATACTGGTGCGCCTGCGCCTTGTCCCCGTCCCCTCGTCCCGCGATGCTCGAGCTCGGAGGTTTCCCGATGCAACGATTCATGATTCCCCTGGTCCTCGGCGCGCTCGCGCTGCTCTCGCCCGCGCTGCGGGCCGGCGACGAGCTGCTGGTGCTCAACAAGACCGACGCGACCCTGTCCTTCGTCGATCCTGCGAATTCCGCGGTCCTGGCGGTGATCGGCACGGGCATCGGCCCGCACGAGATCGCGGTCGAGCCCGGCGGAGCTCGCGCGGTGGTCAGCAACTACGGCGCGGGCCGCTCCGGCAGCACGTTGACCGTAGTCGATCTCGCCAAGCGCCTCCCGATCGACACGCTCGACCTCGGAACCCACCGCCGCCCGCACGGAATCGCCTTCCGATCTCCCGGCCGCGTCCTCGTCACCTGCGAGGAGACCCACGCCCTGCTCGAGGTCGACCTGAAGACGCGGACCGTCGCGCGCGAGATCAAGACCGACCAGGAGATCGCCCACATGGTCGTGGTCGCGCCCGACGGCAAGCGGGCCTTCGTCGCCAACATCCGCTCGGGATCGATCAGCGCCTTCGACCTCGAGGCCGGGACGCTGCTGCAGAGCCTGGCGACCGGCGCCGGCGCCGAGGGCATCGCGATCACCCCCGACGGCGGCGAGGTGTGGGTCGCCAATCGCGAGGCGGACACCCTCGCGGTGGTCGACGCGAAGACCTTGAAAGTCCGCGCGACCATCCCCTGCGCGAGCTTCCCGATCCGGGTCCAGATCACGCCCGACGGCCTGCGAGCCCTGGTTTCCAACGCCAAGAGCGGCGAGGTCGCGGTCTTCGACGTGGCCAGGCGGAAGGAGCTGGCGCGCCTGTCGCTGGCGGTGACACCCGTGGAGCGCCAGGACGAGCGGCTCTTCGGCGCCGAGTTCAAGGGCTCGCCCGCGCCGGTGGGCATCCTGATCGATCCCTCGGGCAAGCGCGCCTTCATCGCCAACACCAGCGCCGACGTGGTCAGCGTGCTCGATCTGGAGAAGCTCGCCCTGTCAGGCCGCCTGCGCGCCGGCCGCGAACCCGATGGCCTGGGCTGGGTCCAGCGCTGAACCAAAGAGGACTGTGCCGAGCCCCGCGCCTGCACTATCCTGTTCGCCCCCATGGCCGACAAGATCATCTTCCAACTCTCGGACCTCTCGAAGTACTACGGGCTCAACAAGGTCCTGAACGACATCACCCTGGCCTTCCTCGAAGGCGCGAAGATCGGTCTGATCGGCGCGAACGGCGCGGGAAAATCGACCCTGCTGCGCATCATCGCCGGCGAGGACAAGAAGTTCGAAGGCGTCGCGAAACCGATCGGCGAGCAGTCGATCGGCTACCTCTCGCAGGAGCCGCCGCTCAACGACGAATTGACCGTGCTCGGCAACCTGCGCGAGGCTGTCGCGCCCTTGATCGCGATCGAGAAGCGCTACAACGAGCTGGCCGAAGCCGGCGACATGGGCGACGAGTTCATGCACCTCAGCGAGGTCATGGAGCACCGCGAGATCTGGGAGCTCGACAGCCACCTCGAGCAGGCCGCCGACGCCTTGCGCCTGCCGCCGATGGACTCGGAAGTGAAGCATCTCTCCGGGGGCGAGCGGCGCCGCGTGGCCTTGTGCAAGCTGTTGATGGCGCACCCCGACATCCTGCTGCTCGACGAGCCGACCAACCACCTCGACACCGAAACAGTCGAGTGGCTCGAGCACCACCTCAAGGAATATCACGGCACGGTCGTGCTGATCACCCACGACCGCTACTTCCTCGACAACGTCGTCGGCTGGATGCTCGAGATCGAGCGCGGCCGCGCGATTCCCTACAAGGGCAACTACTCCGACTACCTGGCGCAAAAGCAGCGCATGCTGGAGGAAAAGTCCGGCAAGGACTCGGCGCGCGAGAAGATCATCAAGAAGGAGCAGGAGTGGCTCGGCAAGTCGCCGTCGGCGCGCCGCGGGCGCTCGAAGTCGCGCCTGGAGCACTACAAGCAGCTCTTGCAGGAAAAGGCCGAGGACCAGCTCGATTCCGTCGACCTGCGCATCCCGCCCGGGCCGCGACTGGGCGACAAGGTCATCGAATTCCGCAACGTCACGAAAGGCTTCGGCGGACGCACGCTGATCAACAACCTCACGCTCGAGGTTCCGCCGGGCGGAATCCTCGGCATCGTCGGGCCCAACGGCATGGGCAAGTCGACCTTGCTGCGCATGATCATGGGCCAGGAAAAACCGGACAAGGGCACGATCTCGATCGGCAGCACGGTGATGATCCGCTACCTCGACCAGTCGCGCGCCGTGCTGCACGACGATCAGACGGTGTTCCAGAACATCACCGAGGGCAACGTCCAGATCCCCTTCGGCTCGAAGACCCTCGACGCACGCGCCTACCTGGCGCGCTTCAATTTCAAGGGCGAGGACCAGCAGAAACTGCTCGGCGAATGCTCGGGCGGGATGCGCAACCGCGTGCTGCTGGCGAAAATGCTGCGCGAGCCGGCGAACGTGATCATCATGGACGAACCGACCAACGACCTCGACCTCGACACGCTGCGCGTGCTCGAGGAAGCGATCGGCGAGTACACCGGTTCGGCGATCGTCGTCAGCCACGACCGCTACTTCCTGAACCGCGTCGCCACGCACATCCTTTCCTTCGAAGGCGAGGTCGAGGAAGGCAAGGGACCGGAAGTCAATTTCTATCCCGGCGACTACGAGGCCTACCACGAGTGGCGCGACAAGAACCGCGCCGAGCGCGGGATCGGCGAGCGTTCGCGCGCGGGCCGCTACCGCAAGCTGCTGCGCGACTGAGCGAGCGCGCGATGGACCTCGCAGCTCTCGTCTCGGCCGAGAATCCCGCGCTCGCGCGCGACGAGTCGCTGGCCAGCGCCCGCGCCCTGCTCGAAGCCTACCTGCCGCGCGACGAGCGCCAGGCGCGCTTCCGCCGCGAGATGCTGGCCTTCCTCGACGAGCATCCGCTCGACGCGCACCGCCGCAGCTGTGTCCCGGGTCATCTGACGGCTTCGGCGCTCGTGATCGATGCCGTGGGAGAGCGCGCGCTGCTGACGCACCACAAGAAACTGGGACGCTGGCTGCAGCTCGGCGGTCACTGCGACGGTGACTCGAACCTGGCGGCGGTCGCGCTGCGCGAAGCGTGGGAGGAATCGGGGATCTCCGGGCTCGTGATCGACCCGCGGGCCATCGACCTCGACATCCACGTGATCCCCGCGCGAGCTGGCGAGCCCGAGCACTTGCACCTCGACACGCGCTTCCTCGTGCACGCTCCAACCGGAGCGCGCGAGGCCGCGAGCGAAGAGTCGCATCGTCTCGCCTGGATCGCGAAGAGCGATCTCGCCAACCTCGGCACCGATGAGTCGGTCCGGCGCCTGTTCGAGCTCGCGTTCTAGGCGACGAAAGGCCGCTCCGCTGCCGGTTTCTGTCGACAAGCGCTCTTGCGCGCCGGCCGCAACGCCGTCATCTTTAAGCTGACCGCTCGGCCCGTACTCCTTCCGCGAGGATTCACGTCATGATCCGAATGCTGCTTCCCTGCGTCGCCTGGCTCGCATCGATGTCCGCGGCAACCGCCACGGACTATTACGTCGACATCAACGGCACGGCGCCGGGAACGGGGACGCTCGCGGATCCCTTCACGAGCATCCAGTACGCCGCGACGCGGCCGTACCTGCTACCGGACGACACGCTGCTCGTCGCTCCCGGCACTTACGTCGGGAATATCACCAACCTGTTTTGCGACGCTCGCAGTCTGGCTGGCCCCGAAGTCACCGTGATCGCGCCGTCGACCACCGGCGACACCGTGACGATCGACGGGCTGTGGGTCACGCTCGAAGGGTTCACGGTGCTTCCCCCGCTCCCGCCCTACAACGCAGGATTTCCCTCCAACGTCTTCGTGTACGAGGGGAGCCTCAAGCGCTGTGTCCTGCGCAACGACGGCGCTCGCAAGAACGGCGGAATCTGGGTCGAATTGAGCGGCACGCTGCGCGACTGCACGATCACCGGCTTGACGCGTGGTGTGTTCATCAACGGTTTCGGCGCCTCGTGTCACATGCACGACTCGATCATCACGGGGAATGTGATGGACGTTGCGTTCTCGCAGCAATCCGCTCCCGGCGTGCTGATCGCTTACTGCGCGGGCATCTCCAACGTCGATCCCAACGTGAATGGGCCTGGCAATCTTCAGGGCAACGTCGGGTTCTGGGATGCCGCCCGTCCCGATCACCACCTTCAACCGGGATCGGTCTGCATCGACGCGGGCGATCCCGCCAGCCCGCTCGATCCCGACGGGTCCCGGCACGACATCGGCGCGTACACGTTCCAGGCGAGCTACGCGCCCGCTCCCGCGTCTTTCTGCGCGGGCAAGTCGAACAGCGACGGATGCGTGCCCGCGATCGGCTCGAGCGGCGTCGCCAGCGCGACGTCGCCGGCCCCATTCTTGATCTCGGCTTCCAACGAGGTGGCGAACAAGCCGGGACTGCTGATGGTCGGTGTGGGCAAGGTCAACCACGCATTCCAGGGTGGCCGCTTGTGCGTCGCATCCCCGATCAAACGCGCGGGAATCCAGAGCTCGGGCGGAGCCGGTGCGTGCGCGGGCAGTTTCGTCTTCGACATGGCAGCTCACATCCAGAGCGGTGCCCAACCCAGCCTGATCCCGGGCGCGTACGTCGCCTGTCAATGGTGGGGCCGTGATCCGCTCGACCCCGCGGGGTTCGGCAGCTCGCTGTCCGACGCGATTTCCTTCGGCATCGCTCCCTGAGCGAATCCGGGAGGGCATTCAGCGAGCGACGTTCTGCCGTCGCTCGAGGGCGCGCGTGGATTGCCCCCGCCAAGTCGGGTAATCTCTTCGGCCCTCCTCCGTTCCTGGCCCTCGCGGCCCTTCCTTCGCCCGGAAATCCCTCGTGCAAGTCACCGTCGAACGTACCGGTCCGTGTGTCGCCAAGGTCTCCTTCACCGTCCCGGCCAACGATTACGACAGCGAGGTCGCGCGCCTCCTGAAGCAGGCCTCGACCCAGATCCGGATGAAGGGGTTCCGGCCCGGGCACGTGCCCGCGGCGCTGGTCGAGAAGCAGCATGGCAAGGAAATCCGTCACGAGGCGCGCCAGCGCTTCTTGAACGAGGCCTACCAGAAGGCTGTCGAGGGCGAGAAGCTGCGGCCCCTCGCCCACCCGCGCGTCGATCTCGGCGAGCCCTCGGTGCTCAGCGGCCTGCCCTTCTCCGCCACCTTCGAGCTCAACCTGCGCCCGGACTTCACGCTCGGCGAATACAAGGGCCTCAAGGCGGAGAGCAAGACCGAGGAAGTCACCGACGCCAAGGTCGAGGAAGCGATCGAGAACATCCGCCAGCAGCAGGCGCGGCCCGAGCCGGCGGACGACGAAGGCCTGCCCGAGAACGGCATGGCCCTGTGCAAGGTCGAGCTGTTCCACGGCGACGAAAGCGTCTTCGTACGAGACGGCCTGCGGCTTGGGCCGGACACCACCGTGCCGGGCGTCGACCAGGCGGCGTACAAGGAGAAAATGATCGGCTCGAAAAACAAATCGAGCTTCGAGATCCCCTTGACCTTCCCGGATGACTTCGAGAACGAGCCCGCGCGCGGGCAGCCCGGCCGCGCGGTGATCCACGTCGAGGAAGCCTTCAAGGTCGTGCTTCCCGATCGCGCCGAGGTGATGCGCACGCTGGGGCAGGAGACGGAGGAGTCCTTCGTCGCCTTCGTCAAGGAGCGCCTGATCGAGGCCCACAAGGAGCAGGAGGCGCGCCGCGTCGAGAATCTGCTGCTCGATCAAGTGATCGACGCCCACGACTTCGACCTGCCCGAGACCATGGTCCAGGAGCAGATCAACGCCCGCCAGGCCGAGATGCGCAAGGAAATGGCCGAGAGCGGGGCCAGCGAGAAGCGGATCGCGGAGCAAATCGCCGGCCAAGAGACCGCCCTGCGCGCGTCAGCAATACGTTCGAGCCGGGGATACTTCCTGATCGAGGCAATCGCCCAAAAGGAATCGATCCAGGTGTCCGAAGAGGATCTGCTGACCGAGCTGCGCGCGATCGCGCAGCGCAACCGGGCCAGCCTCGAGGACGTCACTGCCTACTACAAGAAGAACAACATGCTGGGGCAGGTCGCCATGGAACTCGTCGAGCGCCGCGTGCGCCGGCTGGTGCGCGAAAGCGCCGAGATCAAGACCGCCTGAGCGCGGTCTCTTCGACCAGACAAGCGTGCTCCAGCTTGAGTCCGGAGCGCCCAGGCGTTATCTGGCTTCCCTTAAGACATCTTTCACAACGCCCGACCTGTTCCCCACACGGACGAATTGCATGGAAGCGCAAGCGAACTACTACATCCCGTACGTCATCGAGAAGACCGGACGCGGCGAGCGCACGTACGACATCTACTCGCGCCTGCTCGAGGACCGGATCATCTTCATCGGCACGGCGATCGACGACACGGTCGCCAACTCGGTGATGGCGCAGCTCCTGTTCCTCGACAAGGCGAACAAGACGCAGGACATCAACATCTACATCAACTCGCCGGGCGGCTCGGTCACTTCTGGGCTAGCCATCTACGACACGATGCAGTTCGTGCAGGCTGACGTCGCGACCTACTGCCTCGGGCAGGCGGCCTCGATGGGCGCGGTGCTGCTCGCCGGCGGCAAGCAGGGAAAACGTTTCGCACTGCCCCACGCGCGGATCATGATCCACCAGCCCTGGGGCGGAGCCCAAGGCACGGCCATGGACATGGAAATCCAGGTCAACGAGATCCTCAAGTTGAAGAAGAACCTCGAGGAGATCCTGGGCAAGCACACCGGCAAGAGCGGCAAGGAGATCTCCAAGGCTTCCGAGCGCGACAATTTCATGGATCCCGAATCCGCCAAGGCTTTCGGGCTCATCGACCACGTAGTTCAAATTCCGGCCGGCAAGGCCTAGCGAGAGGTTGGCGCCCGCGTAGGATCTGAACAGCGCAGGTTTTCCGCACGCGCAGCCATTGCGCGGGCCGGGGGCCTGCACCTCCACGCACTCGAGCGCCACACATGAGCCCTTCTTCGAACCGCGGCCGGCATGTCGAGCGCTGTACGTTCTGCGAGAAGCGACGCCACCACGTCGCTTCGTTGATCGCCGGGCCTCCGGGGGTCTACATCTGCAACGAGTGCATCGAGATCTGCAACTCGATCCTGCAGGAAGAAAGCCGCCGCTCTCCGGAAGCCGGAGCCCCGGGTGCCGTGGGCGGCGCGGCCGCCGGAGTCAGCGGGCCGGGCAGCTCCGCGAGCGCGGTTCGCGGTCGCTCGCTTTCCGCCGCGGCGGCCGAGCGGCGCACGCCGACGCCGATCGAGATCGCGCGCCACCTCGACGAGTACGTGATCGGACAGGCGCGGGCCAAGAAGATCCTCGCCGTCGCGGTGCACAACCACTACAAGCGCCTGCAGCACGGACAGAAGGGCAGCACGCCGAGCTCCTCGCTCCAGCACGTCGAGATCGAAAAGTCGAACGTGCTGTTGATCGGCCCGACCGGCTGCGGCAAGACCCTGCTCGCGCGCACCCTGGCGCGCATGCTCGACGTGCCCTTCGCCATGGCGGACGCGACGACCTTGACCGAGGCCGGCTACGTCGGCGAGGACGTCGAGAACATCCTGCTGAAGCTCCTGCAAGCCGCCGATTTCGACATCGAGCGCGCCCAGCAGGGCATCGTCTATGTCGACGAGATCGACAAGATCAACAGGACCACCGGCAACGTGTCGATCACGCGCGACGTGTCCGGCGAGGGCGTGCAGCAGGCGCTGCTCAAGATCCTCGAGGGCACGATCGCCAACGTTCCGCCTCAGGGCGGCCGCAAGCATCCCGAGCAGGCCTACCTGCACGTCGACACCTCGAACATCCTGTTCATCTGCGGCGGAACCTTCGTCGGCATCGAGGACGTGATCGCGCGGCGCATCGGCCGCGACGTGATCGGCTTCAGCCGCGAGACCCGCTCCGAGATCCCGAGCGTGGCATCGGCGAATAAGGAAGTCGCCGCGCGTCGATGGAAGGGTCCCTTGCCGACCAAGTCGGACCGCACGACGCGCGACGAGTTCGTGCGCCAGATCACGCCCAAGGACCTGGTCGAGTTCGGGATGATCCCCGAGTTCGTCGGACGCCTGCCGGTGGTCGCGACCCTGGACACGCTGACGCGCGAAGACCTGGTGCGGATCCTGACCGAGCCGAAGAACGCGTTGCTGCGCCAGTACCAGCGCCTGTTCGAGATGGCCGGCGCGACGCTGGAGTTCACGCCGGAAGCGATCGCGGCCATCGCCGACATCGCGATCGAGCGCGAGACGGGCGTGCGCGCCCTGCGCTCGATCATCGAGGAGCTGCTGCTCGACCTGCTCTACGAGCTGCCCTCGCGCCGCGACACCCTGCGCCACGTCGTGACCGCCGACCACGTGCTCGGCAAGGCCTCGCTGGCCCTCGGCCTCGAGTCCGACCCGGCTCCCGACGCTTCGCGCGAGAGCGCTTGAGTCAGGCGGCGCGCCGACGCCGCTCGAGCCAGCCGAAGACGAGGTAGAGCACGAGGCCCGCGGCGACGATCGCTCCTGCGCGCTGTACCGCGATGGCCTCGGCATTGAGCACCGCGTTGATCACGATGCCGAGCGAGGCGAGCACGAACAGCGCGGGCAGCCACGGGTAACCAAAGGCCCTGTACGCGGCGCTCCCGCCCACGCCGCGCGCGCGGAACACGAACAGGGTGATGCCGCAGAGCACGAAGAACGTGAAGTCGGCGATGGTCACCATCTGCAGGAGATCCAGCGTCTCGCCGGCGAACAGGTGCAGGCATCCGAAACCCGCCTGGAGCGCGATCGCGACCACCGGTGTTCGCCAGCGCGGGTGCACGTAGGCCGCCGCGCGAAAGAAGACGCCATCGAGGGCCATCGCGTAATAAATGCGCGGCGTCACGAACAACAATGCCTGGGTGATCGCCAGGGTCGAGATCATGACCAGCGCCGCGACCACCGGCTCGCCCCAGGAGACGACCCTGCCTGCCGCGGCCATCGTCGGTGTCTTCGAATGCGCCACGCCGTCGACGCCCAGGATCGCGATCAAGGACGCGTTCATCGCGATGTAGAGCGCGATCACGAGCACGGTCCCGATCAGAACGGCGCGCGGAATCGTGCGCTGCGGATCGCGCGCTTCGCCCGCCACGGCGGTCACGTTCTGGAATCCGCCGTAGGTGAAGACGACGCTCAAGAGGCTGATGCCGATTCCGCTCCAGGTCCATCCGTGGGCTTCGGTCGAGGGCGGCACACTCGGAGCGAGCGCGCCGGCGACGACCAGAGTCCCGAGCACGATGACCATCGCGATGCCGGCGATCTTGGCCAGCATGGCGACGTTCTGCACCGTGGCGCCAAGCCGCACGCCGCGGATGTTGATCAGGGCGAGCACGACGATGCCGGCCACGGCGATGGTGCTGCGCTCGCCCTGGGACCAGGCGGGATCGTGGCCCGCGAAGGTGAGCAGCTCTTCCAGGTGATCGACGAATACGTTGGCGACGTAGGCGATCGCGCCGGAGTTGATCGCAGCGAGCAGGAGCCAGCCGAAGAGGAAGGCGACGAAGCGGCCGAAACCCTCGCGAAGGAAGATGTACTGACCACCCGCGCGCGGAAACAGCGAGCCCAGCTCGGCAAAGACCCGCGCGCCGCACATCGCGATCACCCCGCCCGCGATCCAAATCGCGAGCACGCCCCACAGCGAGCCCATGTGGAACGCGATCTTCGTCGGGGTGTTGAACACGCCCGCGCCGATGATCGTGCCCATCACGATCATCGTGCAATCGAAGAGACCCAGCCGGCGCAGCAGCCCACCATCGCCGGCGGCCGACTCGGGTGAGCGCAAGGGTTCGAGAGGCTCGCTCAACGCAGAGGATCCTACGGTGGACTTCCAACCGACCGCCAGGACCAATGTGCTCTGCGGGCTTGCTCGCGCGGCATGGACGGACAGAATGGCGCCATGAAACTCACCACCACGCTCCTGTGCTGCGCCGCGGCGAGCGCGCTGCTCCTCGCTTACCCCGGAACCCTGTCGAGCGAGCCGCAGCACGAGAAGCCAACCGAGGGCTACAGCGACACGCCCTTCCTGCCGGGCAACAAGTGGCGCGTGCACGACATCGCGCGACCGGCGCCAGGGGTGATCACTCCCGGAGTCGCCAGCGCGCCGCCTTCGGACGCGATCGTGCTCTTCGACGGCAAGGATCTCTCGAAGTGGAAGTGCGGCGACAAGCCCGCCGGCTGGAAAGTCGAAGGCGGCGCGATGGAAGTCAACGGCAGCGGCTCGATCGAGACGCAGGAAGAATTCGGCGACGTGCAGCTGCACGTCGAGTGGGCTTCACCGGCCGCGGTGGAGTCCAGCTCGCAAGGCCGCGGCAACTCCGGCGTGTTCCTGATGGGGCGCTACGAAGTGCAGGTGCTCGATTCGTTCGACAACCGCACCTACTCCGATGGCCAGGCCGCCGCGATGTATGGTCAGATCCCGCCGCTGGTCAACGCCTGCCGCAAGCCGGGCGAATGGCAGAGCTACGACATCGTGTTCGTGGCGCCGCGCTTCGAGAAGGACGCGCTGGTCTCCCCGGCGGTCCTGACGCTCTTCCACAACGGCGTGCTCGTGCACCATGCCGATGCCTTCCTCGGAGCGACGGCGCACAAGAGTCTGCCGAAGTACTCGGCCCATCCGGCACAGGGCCCGATCTCGCTCCAGGACCACGGCAATCCGGTGCGCTACCGCAACGTCTGGGTCCGCCGTCTCTGAGCACCCGAGGACGCATCGATTCTTTCGTGTCGAG
>Ga0193706_1000577_pt1 | contig 20518 bp, 13 predicted proteins | sample U3c1metaG_FD_160130 | JGI IMG/M metagenome (GOLD analysis project Ga0193706, IMG submission 160130) | Soil microbial communities from a riparian zone of the East river system, Colorado, United States - U3c1 | ecosystem: Environmental > Terrestrial > Soil > Riparian zone | place: USA: East River... | reverse complement strand
CACGACATGCCAAGAGAACCTCTCGGCGTGCCTTCTGGCGCACTTCAACACCGCCGGCCGGCACTATCCGCTGTGGGTCATCGGCCCGCAGACGTCCCTCGGCTGGGGAAAGAGCAACGCCAAGCCGCTCCTCGAGTCGGCGTTCTTCGGCAATATCTTCGTGAGCCCGCCCAAAGCCTATTACTGCAACGGCCCGGACTATGACCGCGCGCCGGTGGCCGGTCGTATCGGTGCCGAGGGCGCATCGACGGTGCCCTTCCACAATCCGTACAGCGGCAATGGGCTCTGCAATGACAACTGCTCGAGCAACTCCGACGGCTACACGAGCTGCTCGCAATACGCGCGCCCCATCACTGTTTATCGCGAGCTCGACGCCGGCGTACCGTACCGCATTTGCCAGACGGACAATCTGAATAGCTGCCTCGAGGTTTACAACAACCAGACCGCATCGGGCGCCTCGATCCGACTCGGCACGAGATCGCAAGTCGACCGCCAGAAGTTCTACTTCTCGCGCATCACGACCAGCACCAAAGAGGGCGCGTACCGCATCAAGAACGCCCTCAGCCAGAAGTACATGTCCGTCAGCGGTGGTTCGACGCAAAGCGGAGCGGGCATCGTCCAGGAGTCCAGTTCCAGCTCCGCCACCCAGCAGCGCTGGAACCTCCGCGAGATCACCAAGGGCTCGTACGTCATCGAAAACGTGCGCAGCGGGCTCTGGATCGACGACCGCAACGCACCGAGCGGCTACCAGGTCATGCAGACTGGCGGCGGCAGCGTGTATGACGCAAGCCAGATGTGGAAGCTCATCCTCGAGCCGTAAACGAGGGGAATCCCTTCAATTCTCCGAGCGCGAACCGCACGTCTTACATATAGAATTCCTGGCGGGCGCCGTTGAAAACATCGTGGCTCCCCAGCAGAAATCACCCCTCCGCGAAATCGTTCCCCCGGAATTAGAGCCGGGAGACGACATCGCGGACGATGAAGACGACGGTCCTACACGCATTCGCCAGCAGTTCATTTCCGAACCCACGACATTCGGGAACTTGGTGGGGCGCTCGGCGCCCATGCGATCGCTCTTCGAGCTGCTGCAGCGCGCATCCGTCAGCGAAGCGACGGTGCTCCTCGAAGGCGAAACCGGCACCGGCAAGGAAGCGACGGCGGAGGCGATCCACCGTGAGGGGAATCGGCGCAACGGACCGTTCGTGGTCATCGATTGCGGCGCCATCCCCGGTCAGCTGCTAGAGAGCGAACTTTTCGGCCACGAGCGCGGCGCTTTTACGGGAGCAATCGCCTCGCGCGAGGGCGCCTTTCAGGCGGCAGCCGGCGGGACCATCTTCCTCGACGAGATCGGTGAGCTGACCCTCGACCTACAGCCCAAGATCCTGCGCGCGCTGGAAAGGCGCCAGGCCAAGCCGGTCGGCGCGACGCAATACGAACAGTTCGACGCTCGCGTCATCGCTGCGACCAATCGCAGCCTCCGCGCCGAGGTCCAGGCCCAACGCTTCCGCTCGGACCTCTACTACCGGTTGGCGGTCGTGCAGGTGAAGCTTCCGCCGCTGCGCGAGCGCCTGAGCGACCTCCCCCTTCTCGTCGAGAACATGCTCCGCAACCTCGGGGTGCACGAGCTGCCCATTGCGGAGCAGCTTCGCTCACAGCGCTTTCTCGACCGAGCGATGCATTACCGATGGCCGGGCAACGTGCGGCAGCTGCGCAATTACATCGAGCGCTGCGTGGCGCTCGGCGACCCCAACCTGCCGACCAACCTCGATACGATGCCTCCTCCGCCGAGCGGAGCTCCCCTCGAAGGGATCGACGCCATCGACATCAGCCAGCCGCTCAAATTCGCGCGTGAGCGCTGCGTCGGCAATTTCGAGCGTCGCTATCTCGAAGCGCTCTTGCGCAAGCACAACGACAATGTCAGCGCCGCCGCGCGCGCGGCCGGCGTCGACCGCATTCACTTTTATCGCCTACTCTGGAAGCACGGTCTACGCGACCACAACGCCGAAAAGCCGGGCGAGGGCGGCGAAAAGTGAGCGCCGTTCAACATCCGGGAGCGACGCGCTTTCGACTTCGCTTCCTGCTGCAAGAGTTCTCGCTTCCCAACGGTGAGACCTTCATCGGCCGCAGCCACGACTGCCAGATCACGATTTTCGACCCCCTCATCTCGCGCAAACATGCTCGTATCCGCGTATTCGGCGATCGAGCGGCCCTCGAGGATCTCGGCAGCCGCAATGGTTGTCGCGTCAATGGCGCTTTGATTCAAGGCACGCACCAGCTGTCGGCTGGAGACCGCATTCGTATCGGCAAGCACGAGCTCGTTTTTGCCGAAGTGTCCGCGACGGCGCCCGTCTCACGCGAGAGGCAAACCGGATCGCTCACCATCTGCGCCAGTTGCGACACGGTTTATTCGGCGGAGATGGGAATGTGCCCGAGCTGCTGGTCGCGCGAGGCGATCGACGATGAAACGCGATCGGGTGTGTTCGACGACAAGGGCAGAGAAGCGTGGGCGGTCGACCTTCTGCTCGAGCTCTTCAACAAAGCAATGAGCTCGAACCGCACCGACGAGGCTGACCGCGTCATGCGACAGGCGATGGCGGCGCTCGAGGCGCAGCTGAAGAGCGGCGCACGTCTCAACGCAGAACGGCTGGAGCCTCTGTGCGGCGCTGCTTCGCGCCTCGCCGAAGCGATGCACGACGGATTCTGGCCACACTGGGCGGCGGATTTTTACGTACGAGCGGGGGTCTCCGTGCCGCCGGCGCTCGCCGCCGCGACGACCCGCTGGAACGCGCCAGAGTAGCCTCGCCTGCGTTTCGAGCCGCGCTCACGGCCACGGCTGCACTCGCGTAGGTGACGCATCAATCGTTGCCCGGGGGGTCGGCAGCGCTGTCCGCCTCACCGTAAGCGGCGAGCCGAACGTACAGGCCCCGTCGGCTGATACCCAGGATTCGCGCCGCCTGTTGCTTGTTTCCCCCAGTGGCACTGATCGTTTTCAGCACGAGAAGGCGGTCGAGCTCCGCGAGCGGCGTCCCTATGGGGATGCGCACCACGAGCGGATGCTCGTCGTTGGCCGCGTCGTCGGTGCGAACCTGCTCATTGGGCAGAAGGCCGTTCGACGCAAGGGGCGTCTGCAAAGGCGATATCGCTCGATGATCGTCCTTGTCCACGCCTTCGACCTCGTCTGCGATGAGCGGATCTGGCGGCGCGATCGATTCGTCGTCTGGCATCGCAAGGGGCGGCGCCGTACTTACCCGGGTGGACCGCAGCCGAGCGCGGACGAGGTCGAGGTCATCGGGGCCGACGATCTCGCCCTGTGCGAGAACGGCCGCTTGATCCATGGCGTTGCGCAGTTCCCGGATGTTGCCCGGCCAGGAATAGCCGAGCAGCTTTTCGATCGCCGAGCCCGACAAAGCTCTGGCCGGCACGCCATAGCGTTGGCCTGCGAGCCGGAGGAAGCGCTCCGCAATCGCCGGCACGTCCTCCCGGCGCTCGCGCAGGGGAGGAAGCGCGACGGTGAAGACATTCAACCGGTAATACAAGTCCTCCCTGAACGTGCCCCGTTCGACGCCATCCAAGAGATCGCAATTCGTGGCCGCGACGATGCGAACGTCGGCTTTCTGCTCGCGCGTTCCGCCAACGCGCGTGTAGCGCAGCGTTTCGAGCACGCGCAGAAAGCTGATTTGGGTGGGGAGATCGGTGGTCCCAATCTCGTCCAAAAACAGCGTCCCACCTTCGGCGGTAGCAAATTTCCCATCCGAAAGCGCAATCGCGCCGGTGAAGGCACCTTTCTCATGCCCGAACAAATCGCTGGCGACGAGCTCGCGCGGGATCGCGCCGGTGTGAACCGGCACGAAGGGACCGTTCTTGCGACGGCTCTGGTTGTGAAGCGCTCGCGCGACGAGCTCCTTGCCCGTTCCCGATTCACCCACGATGAGGACCGGCGCCGACGTTTTGGCGACCTTGGCGATGCGCGCAAACACGCCCTGCATGGCCCGCGACGCGCCTAGCATTCCCTCGAAGATGGGTCCGACGACAGCGTCGTCTGCATTCGCTTCGATTTCAGCGGCTGCTTCGCGGGACCTCAGCGTCTCGTGAATGAGTGCAATGAGGCGATTGGGATCGAATGGCTTACAGACGTAGTCGCACGCTCCACTCTTCAACGCTTCGATGGCATGCGAGACGGATGCGCTGCCGGTCAAGACAATCACGGCCATCGGATCGGGTCGGGCCCGCAGAGCTCGCGTGAGGGCGAGGCCATTGGCGCCAGGCAACGTCAAATCGGTTACGACCAGATCGACGGACTCGTGCCGCAATAGGCGCAGCGCTTCTTCCGCCGCCCCGGCGGTCACAACCTCGATGCCCGACGCCATCAGCATCTCGCCGAGGATCGCAAGATCGTCGGGAGCGTCGTCCACGAGCATGACACGGCTCGCGCCACGTCGTGTCGCGCCAACTAAGCTGACGCCTGCAGGATGAGAAGGGCCACCGTCCACGAGAGATCTTTCCGCGATAGATCGGTTTTTCTATCACGGCGGCGCCCCGGGCGCCTGGCTTTTAGCCCGCCTACACCGCAGCTAGCTCACGAATGACGGCTTCTCCGTCGCGTCATTCACCAAGGGCTTTGTCGGGAGGCATCACGCCGGCGACGATCGCGATCAAACGCGAAAAGTCGATCGGTTTAGGCAGAAGGAAGAACGACCGAAAGTGTGACGCGCGACCGTCGAAGGCATCCTGGACAGTTCGATGCGCGCTCATGATGGCAACCGGAATGCCTCGCAATCGCGGATCTTGGTTGGCGCGCGCAAGAAACTCCCAGCCGTCCATTTGCGGCATCATCAGATCGAGCAAGATGAGCGACGGAACGTGAGGGGATGCTTCGAGCCATTCGAGCGCCAATTGTCCGTTTGGCATTACGGCCGTCGAGCAACCCTCGTCGGTGAGGACGACTTGCAGGAAACCGCGGATGTCTTCGTCGTCGTCGACGACCAGCACACGCGTCACATCCGGGGTCGGGTCGTGTACTGGTGTTAGATCGTGCACTGACTAGGTGTATGTACGGATGGGCCGAGGACTAGTCGGGCTTTTGACGCAGGCAGTAAGCGTCATCGTCCGGGACACGCGGGTAAGGTGATGTACGCCGACATCGAAGCCGTCGAGCTCGCGGGCCTGACCGGTTGTGGCGGCGTGCAGCTCACGGCCCCGCTCTAGCGCCGAGTAGGAGCGTCGCGCGACGCCTGCGAGTTCGCCGCGTCGCGCACTGTAGAGAGAGGTTCACGCGACGAGTCAACCGTATGGGCTGGAGCGCGGGACGTGGGCAGGGCTCGCTGTTGCCAAAAGCATCGTCGAGGCACATCGCGGAATGTTTTCCGTAGCGAGCGCGGCCTCGGATGCGGGAGCAATGCGTTTCGACGACGCGTCCAGCGAGAGGATCTGTTCAGATGTTGAATGGCGCCCAGATTGAGAAGCGCTGCGCGAAGTGGTAGCGTCAAACGCTGGCTCGATCGTTGCTTCATCGTTACTTCGTCGAGCACGCCGTTCGATAGTCGGCGCCATTCGGCCATCGGACAGCAACCGTCGGTCCTTCCTTCTCACTTCCTTGAACGATTCGAAAGTCACGATGGATACGATGAAACGAATGCTCAAAAACAGCACGGCGACCATTGGCACCGTGCTGGTTCTTTGCCTCGTCGCGTGTGCCACGACGCAAACGCCACAGGAGTTGACCGACGCCCGTTCGGCTTACCAGCGGGTGCAAACCCAAAGCAACTCGAGCACGCGGTTCAAACCGGATAAGGTCCGCGCCGCAAAGGTAGCGCTCGACATGGCCGAAGCGTCGTTCCTCGATAGTCCCAGCAGCCAAGAGACCCGCGACCTCGCATCCACGGCTCGGAAGAAGGCTGAACTCGCCGAAGGGAGTGGGCTTATTGAGGCGGACGTCGCGAAGGCCGAGGTGGGGAAGGACGCCAAGTAGTCCGTCGACCTTGCTCCGCGCCGCAGCGGCAGCGCGCCGAGCTCCGGTGCGTACGAACGCAGGCTCGCGTCTGCCGCTTAGCGTCGCGAACCGCTCGTCGAGAGCCGCATGAGCCGTTTTTCAGTTGCCCTGCTACTGCGTTCTGAGCATCGAGCCTTGCGGTGTTCCCATTGCCCGCCGACATCGGATCTTTCTCGGGTCAGCGGCGCGCGGGCGGAGTGATGCGACCCAGCCAGGCAAACGTTGTACATAAGCGGAGTGACGATGCGAAAAACACAATGGCTCGGAGGTTGTCTGTTGGTGGGCCTCGCGTGCGCGGTGAGTTGCTCGTCCGATGATTCGTCGACGACGACCACCCGAGGCGGGACCGGCGGGGCGGGCGGCGGAGAAACCGGCGGGACGAGCGCCAGCGGCGGAACAGCGGGAACCGGCGTGACCGGCGGAAGCGGCACGACCGGCGGATCTGGCGGGGCGAGTGCGGGCGGCAGCGGCGGGGCGGGTGCGGGCGGCAGCGGCGGGGCTACGGGTGGCAGCGCGGGCAGCGGCGGCGCGAGCGCATCGGGCGGAACCGGTGGCGCCGCTGGAAAAGGTGGTGCTGCGGGCACCGGCGGTGCAGCTGGAAGCGGAGGCAGCGCCGGCACGGCCGTCGATTCGGGCTCTCCCATGATGGACGCCGCCGTCGACCGCTCGACACCACCGCCAGGCATGTGCGGAGACGCATCGACGGGTACGGGCGCGGCCTTTCCGCCGATAACGGGCTACACGGCGAAAGACGGCGGCTTTGGTCCAGCGGTCACCACGCGCAACACCGGCGATGGAGGCCTCGGAACCGATCCCGACGGAGGCGCGAACAAGGTCGCCATTTTCCGCCCAGCTGCCGCCAAATACGGCCAAGGTGGCGTCACGCATCCCGTCATCGTTTGGGGCAATGGTTCAACGAACACCGTCGACATCTGGCAGAGCTTTTTGGCTCGCGTCGCCACTTACGGTTTCGTGGTCGTAGCGCCAGAGCAGACCCAAGTCACTGCCGACCATATGAACGCAGCCATCGATTACGTGCTGCGATTGGCGAGCGATCCGACGAGCGGCGATTGCGGAAAGATCGATACGACGAAGATCGGATCCACGGGTTACTCGCGCGGAGGTGGCGGGGCCATCACCGTGGCCAGCAACGCGCGCATTACTTCGACGTTCATCTTTGCCTCGAACGGGACCGTCAAGAACATCAAGTCGCCGTGGGCCATCATCGGTGGCGACGCCGACACGACGTTCACCTGGGCGACCATCAGCACCGCGGTCACCGGCTCGACGCAACCCGCCTTCGGGGCTGCCCTTGCCGGAATTGATCACAATGGCGTCGCCAGCAACGCTAAATCACAGGAAGGCTATATCGGCTTCATGCGCTGGCGGTTCATGGGCGACAAGGCTGGCCACGACATCTTCGTGGGACCCTCTTGTCAATTCTGCCTCGACACGGCTTTCTCCGCGTTCGTCAAGACACCGACGTTCGACTCTCTCTAGCCCTGGCCGATCCCGGCCAAATACCTGCACCGCAGCGGCGATCGATCGGCACTCTCCATGCGGAGGTGACGCGATGGGACGTGGGCTGCTCGGTTGCATAACCAGCGTAGTCGTCGCGCTTCTACAATGCGCAGACACGGGTACATCTTCAGGAAGCCGCGGCGCTGGGGGTAGCCTCAGCGGCGCGGGCGGTTCGTCGGACACCGACGCGTCGAACGGCGGCAGCTCGATGGGCGGTGCTGGGGTGGGCGGCACGAACGACCGCGGGGGCGCCGCGGGCGCGACGAACGCGGGGGGAACGACGAGCACCGGTGGGGCAGCCGGCACGAGGAGCACGGGCGGAGGTGGAGCAGCCGGTACGACGAGCACGGGCGGAGCCGGCGGGGCAGCCGGTACGACGAGCACGGGCGGAGCCGGCGGGGCAGCTGGTACGACGAGCACGGGCGGAGCCGGCGGGGCGTCAGGCGCGGCCGGTCGCGGCGGGACCATCACGGATGCATCGACGGGCAACGACGGCCTTGCGGGGCGCGAAGGCGGAACCAACGTCGACGCAGCCGTCGGAAGCGACGTCTCGAGCGACAGCGGAGGAACCACCATTTGTGGCACGCCGGCCAGCTGCGGGACACATCGTTGGGCGTGCTGGCCGATGCCTAATCCACCGACGAGCGGTTTGCCCAATCCCGCGCGCTACAGCGATTTGCCTGATGGCACGGTACGCGACGAGGTCACCTGCCTCATCTGGCAAAAGCAGATTTCCGCCTCCAGCTACAACGTCACCGATGGCAAAGCGTACTGCGCGGGCTTGGGGACGGGGTGGCGAATGGCAACGCGCATCGAATTGATGTCGATCATGGATTTCACCCAGAGTGCGGCCAAAGCCGACCCTGTTGCTTTTCCTGGGACGGCAAGAGCGTTCTTCAAGAGCGGCTCGGAGTGGGTCCTCACGACCAAACAAACGGGCGCCGGAGCGGGCACCGATTTCGGCTGGGCCTTCAACTTCTCCGACGGCATCACGAGCAATGCACGCTCGGGCGCCACCGCCGATCGCGTGCGTTGCGTGCGCGGCGGTAGCGACGCCGAGCTCGATGCCGCGACCGGCGCCATCGCGGTCGCGCCCGGCAACCAATATGCGCTTCTTGCCGCCGGTGAAGTGCAAGACAATTACACCCATTTGATTTGGCAACAGGGCTACTCCGCGGCGACGATGCCGTGGGCGGATGCTGCGGCGTACTGCTCGACGCTCGCGCTGAATGGCAACACTTGGCGGCTGCCCAGTATTCGAGAACTGTCGACGCTCGTCGACGAAGCCCTGGTCGCTCCGTCGATCAATCGGACCATGTTTCCCAGCACCAAGTACGGCTCGCGCAGCATCAATTGGTATTGGGCATCGCATTCCGCCGCCGGCAACGCGTCGGCCGCTTGGGCCATCAACTTCGACGACGGCTTTACCGGTTTCAATGCCGGAGCCACCGCGACCGATTGGAACTATTTCCCGACCGCTTGGACGCGCTGCGTGCGTTGATCCTCGGCGGACTGTCGTGAAGCCCGGACGATCGATGGTTCGGCCGCCATCGTTGCTACCGAAGTGACCCGAGGGCCGCTCGAACGCGCGGACGAGGGACCATCGCCCGAGGCAGCGAGGGCTTCCGAACATCTACTTACGCGATAGGCAGGATTCAAATTGCCGAGTCGATAGAGAGTCCTGACGCGTCAGCGGTTACCACGCCGGCGCCCGTGTTCATTTGTTCGCGCTCGCCCTCACCATCTGACGGCTCAGACGCCTCCCGCTGCGGACTGCCCTGGAGAACCCATGACACTCGACCTCCTTCGTAACAAAGGAACTCCGCTCGATCGCCAGGTTTTTACTTGGCGTGACCTCGTTCAGCCTCCCTACAGCAAGCTCGACGATGACGCCTTCACACGGGTCCGCGTGATCTTGATGAACGGCATCGAATCAGAGGCCGTTCGATTCAGTCACTCCTGCGCACGGATGAACGCGAGTCTTCAGCAGACGCTGGCCGAAGTGCGGCGTATCGAGCAGCACCAGCAGACGCTCGTCAACTGGCTCAATCCGGCGGACCAATCTCCAATCGAGACCACGATCGGATTCGAGCAGGTTGCCATCGAAGTCACTGCCAGCGTCGCGCGCAGCGAGCCCGACCCTTATCTGGCGCAGATTTTTCGATTCGGTCTGCTGGAGGATTTCGACCACCTTTATCGTTACTCGGCGCTCTACGATCGCCTCGACGGGCGCGATGCCAATACGCTTCTCCAGTCTTATACGGACATCTTGCCCGGTCGACCCACCGTGGTCGAACATCGGGCTCCTGCCGACGACTTGCGGCGCCCCTACAGCCGCGGGACAGCCGCGCTTCTCACCAAGCTTCACTCCCTCACCATCATGGCGGGAGAGAATCAGACCCACGACTACTATATGACGATCGGCCCCATGTTCAGCGATCCGGTCGCGCGGCAGCTCTATGCCGAGATCGCCTCCATCGAAGAGCAGCACGTCACGCAATACGAATCCATCATCGACGCCGAGGAGACGTGGCTCGAGAAGTGGCTTCTGCACGAGGCGGCGGAGGCCTACAACTATTGGAGCTGCGTCGAGTACGAGCAGAACCCTCGCGTCAAGGCGATCTGGGAGCGCTTTCTGGATTACGAGCTCGGACATTTGCAAGTGGCGCGGCGTGTCTTCGAAGAAGTCGAGCGTCGAGATGCCGAAGAGATTCTGTCTTCGAAGTTGACCGAGCCGATCCGCTATGAAAGTCAGCGGGACTTCGTGAGAGAAGTTCTGAACAAAGAAGTCGACTTGCGGGCGCGAGGTGCCGACATCGTGCACAAGGACGAGCTGCCGCCCGGCAATCCTTCGGAGCAGTATGCGAAACAGATGAACCGAGATGGTAGCCCATCTCAGACGGTAGCCGCAGGCTGGGTGTGGACGCCGGGCACTGAATTGGCGGCGGAAGCGGAGCGCGGCCCCGTGAGCGGCAAAGCGAAAGCGAAGGCCCACAACGGTCATGCGAGGAGCGCCCGATGAGATCGACGACAAGCCAACATTTGAATCGCACCGGTCTGTCCAACGCGCCCAAGCTTGCTCGGGAGCTCGTTCAAGGAACGCGATCCACGCGGCCTAGCTCCGAAGGCAACGCAGAATCGATGGCGAGTGTGCGCATCGCCTATTCGCGGAACGGTGAACCGGTTGGCTCGATTCCGCCGCCCGACCCCGAAGCAGCGCCTTCCAAAGCTCTCGCCGGCGCGCCTATCTTTCTCGACAAACTCGGGGAAAGACTCGCCTTCGAGCGTTCGGGCGTACGTCTCTACGACGCGCTCCTCTCCAAGTTCGACGCGTTCGGGACATGGAAGAACGGGCCCGCCCGCGCAGACCTCGAGGAGATCCGGAAGGACGAATTCGCGCATTTCATGATGCTCCGTCAAGCCATGGTCGATCTCGGCGGCGATCCCACTGCCGTCACACCATCGGCCGACGTACACGGTGTTGCTTCGCAGGGGCTGGTCGCCGTCCTGGCCGACCCGCGGACGACCCTCGGCCAAAGCCTGGAAGCGATTCTCGTAGCGGAGCTCGTCGATAACGACTGCTGGGAGAACCTGTCTGATTTAGCCACCGCACTGGGCAAGGAAGAATTGGCCGAAAAGTTCCAAGATGCTTTGACCGAGGAGCGCGAGCACTTGCGCCGCGTCCGCTCATGGCTCGGCGCAGCTCTCAATCAGACGGCAACGGGAGAGCTCGGTGACGTCTTTCTAGCCCGCGCCAAGGAGAGGGAACGCCGCACAGCGGGTCGCGCGGCAGAACGGCAGGTCAAGACGAAGCGCAAGCGAAGCGGAAGTGCCAAGCCAAAAAGAGCGAGCGCCAGAAACGGCGCCAAGAAGGCGAGCAAGCGTGGGGCCAAAACCGGCCGCCGCCGCGCGCAAGCGCGATAACACCTCCTCAGCGCGACGGCGCGTCCGTCAGCTAGCTTCCGAGGTCTCGCTCCGCGCGGCCCTACGTGCGGTATGTCGTGGCAGCACGATGGAGAAGGTGGTCCCGTCAGGTTCGGAGGACGAGACGTCGACCTGCCCCCCGTGTGCCCGAACGATCTCACGAACGATGAACAATCCGAGGCCAAGCCCGCGCGATTGATCGCGCCGGTGCAGCGTGCTGCGGAAGGGATCGAACAGGTGCGGCTGAAGCGACTCCGGAATCATGCCCTGGTTGTGGATCTCGACCCTGACGTGATGAAGAGCGGTGCCATCGAGCTTGAGCGAGATCCCGGCATTCGAAGTACCGTGCTGCCCAGCGTTGGCAACGAGGTTGGAGAGGACTTGTAAAAGGCGATCCGAGTCCCATGATCCGCGCTGATCCCCGACGACCTCGCGCTGAATCGTCCATTCCGGATGCGCGAGCTCGAGCTCGCCCACCGCTTGCGTGCAGAGATCGGCGAGGTTCGTCTCGTGCGGCTCGACCGCGATGCCCCCGCCCGAGCGTGCGCGCGTGAAGTCGAGAAGCTGATCGATCATGGTGGTCATGCGCTGACCACTGGACAGAATACGACTGAGCGGCTTCGTCTCTCTGTCGCCTTTGCCGTTCTCGCCTTCGCGACGCATGAGGAGAAGCTGCGCAGCGATCATCATGGCGCCGAGAGGATTGCGCAGATCATGCGCGAGGACGCCCGCGAAGAGCTCGTTCTGGCGGATTGTTTCCTCGAGCTTGGCGACGGCATCGAAGCGGGTGATCACCGATGCCAGATGATTGGCGATAGCCTTCGCGGTCTCGAGTTCGTGCGTTGCGAAGGTATGCGGCCGATCATAGTAGACCATGAATTTTCCGAGGAGCCGGCCCCTGCTGACGAGCGGAATGAAGGCGAGCGCGCCGATTCCCTCCTCCCGAAAGAGCGACACGTAAGCGGCCATGGCAGGATCGCAGGCGGCATCGGGGACGAGGACCGGCTCCGGTGCGGTCGCGTCGGCGGGCCACGGAGAATGGCCTTCGACCGCGGCGCGATAATCGGACGATAAGTTTCTCCAGGCCCTGAAACGCAGCAATTTCTCAGCGCCGAACGTCAAAACTGCGGAGCGCGACGTCCCCAGCGCGGCCTCAATGGCGGCGAGCGCGGCATCGAAGACCTGCTCGACCGTTTGGGCGATGACGACCGTCTGCGCGAAGCGGTAGAGCTGCTCGGCCCGAGACCGAGCATCGAGCGTCTCTTGGTAGAGTCGGCTGCTTTCGATGGCTGCTGCGGCGCGTTCAGCGAGCTCTTCGAATAGGCGAAGATCTTCCGTCGTGTACGTCTCGCCCTTGTGGCGACGGGTCGCCGTGACGGTGCCGATGATCTGGCCAGCGGCGCGGAGAGGTGCGCAGATCATCGCGTAGCTTGGAAAACGATCGAGGAAGGCTCGATAAGAAGGCGCCGCGCGAGCATTGATCTCCTCCGGCTCGATGGTCGGGATGATCACGCTCTTGCCGGTCTGTGCAACCGTGCCCGTCACGCCCTCCCCCATGCGCAAGGGGTGTGCTTGTCCGAGGCTTTTCAAGAGCTCTTTTGCCTCGGGGTCGGGATGATAAGCGGCGGACGTGTGGAGTCGCCCGTCCGGGCCGAGAAGTGCGATTCCCACGCAGCTGGAGAGCGAGGTTCCGAGCTCGGTCACTACCCCTTCGAGTCGCGATGGCAGGTCGAGATTCGTTTCGACGAACGCTCGCGAGCCGCGGTTCAGCACGCCCATGCGAAGGGCCGCGGCATCGGCCTCGGCGCGGCTCCGTCGCTCCGCCTCGAAGAGTCGCAGTCGCTCGATGGCCTGGCCGGCGTACCTGGCGACGAGGAGCAGGAAGTCACGCTCGTCGTCGGGTGCCTCGCGGCTCTGCTCGATGGTAAGACCGAGCGCCCCGAGAACGCGACCGTGTGCGACGAGCGGTAGGCACGAAATTCGATAGGCGCGACCGGCCGTCACGGCCGCACGGAGGTGCGGATAGCGACTCAGCAACTCCGGCTGGGAAGTGATCCAGATGGGCTCCCTCAGGCGAATCGAGTCGAGAGCTGGAATCCCGGGCGTCGCGTCGAGCGGCACGGCTTCGAATTGCTGCTTCGCGGCATCGGAGTAGCCGAAGGACCGGACCAACTTCGCCGTTCGGCCGTCCTCGTTCACGAGCCACAGGGCAACGCTCGATGCATCGACAGCTGAAGCAACATGGTCGACCAGCGCCTCGAACACCTGGCTATCGGTGACGGCATCTGCGATGGCCCCGGTGATCTTGAGCAAGCGCTCGGCGCGATCGATCGCTGCCAAGCGGAAGCGCTCGAGGCTTTTGCGTTCGGTGATGTCGGCTACGAGGCTGACGTAGCCCGCGACCTGGCCGTCCTCGGCGAGCTGCGGGATGTAGGTTGCCTCGATGAAACGCGTGCCGCCCTGAGGAAACGGGATCACCGATTCGAACCTGACGATATCTCCGGAGAGCGCACTCTCCACGTACGCACTGACGGCCTGGTACGCATCGGCGCCGAGAACCTCCTCCACGCGCTTACCGACGACGTCTGCCTTGGCGCGGCCAAACCAGCGCTCGTAGGCGGCGCTCACGAAGTGATACCGCCGGTCCGCGCCAACATAAGAAACCAGGACGGGGAGCGCGTCCGTGATGATCTCCAACTGCCGTTGACTGCGGCGGAGATCCTCCTCGACCTTCCTTCGCTCCGTGATGTCGCGTGTGAAGCATCGCGTATGAACGAACTTGCCTTCCTGCGAGTACACGTTGGAGCTGATGAGAACGTGCCTTATCGATCCGTCTTTCGCGCGTAGACGAGCGGCGTAGCCGTGGAGCGCTTCGCCGCGGCCCAAACGCGTGAGGATGTCCTCAATCGCCGCCTTGTCTGCATGGAACTCGGCGATCGATCGGCCGACGTATTCCGTCTCGGTATATCCGAGTAGATCGAGCTCGGCGCGATTCGCCCAGAGGATCGTCCCGTCGGCGCTCACGCGATGCAAACCGACCGTTGCGTTTTCGACGAAGTCTCGGAGCTGCTCCTCGCTCGATCGAAGCGCCTCTTCCTTGCGGCGCAGGTCTCGCAGCGATTCGCGTAGAGCGCGCTCGACCTCGTCGCGCCGACTGCTCTCTCGGGCCATCCTGCGCGAAACCTCGGGAGGCAACGACGTCGCTTGAGCGGCACCGGCGTGCTCGGCGCTTGCAGCATCATCGATGACGTGCGGGTGGACGCCGCGGACGCGATGCAAGGCGGCGGGCTCCTTGTAGAAGCTGGCCATGGCGTAGGCAGAGAGTAGCGTCGACGCGTGGCGAGTCTGCAGATCGTTCCAGAGCTCCTCGAGGCGGATGGCCGCCGTACGCTGACCGCCCTTCCAGAGGACGTCCACCATCTCGCTGTAGGCTCGCAACCGCGCCGAACCCGACAGCGCCGCGACGAGGCTCGCCACCACGCCTCCCACTTCCACGTCGAAGAGGTCGCGATTCGGCTCACCGTCTCGCATGAACTTCGACAGCATCTCGCTGGCGTCGAAGAACCTGAGCTGGCCAGCCTCGCAAACCAGCCCCAGGTCGATTCCCATCGATTCGAGCTGACCTCGAATGCTGTCCTGATGCGATTCGGTCGCGATCACGACGATCGAATCGCCTGCCGGAATGCCAGCGCCGATGAAGTTCCCAACGAGGCGCGAGAGGGATTCGTCGTCTTCGTAGAACTGGACGCGGTGATCCGTCGCGGAGACGACGGGCTCGCCATCGTGAGCCTCGGAGCCGCCGCCGTCCCCTTGAATGAACAGGGTCAAATCGCGCTCGAACTGGGTCGCGTGGCGCAACATGGAGGCCTCGGTGAGTCCAGAGCGAAAGGGTACGCGCGTGGTTGTCCATAGGCAAGCGCCAGCCCCGTGAATGCGAAGTTGTGATGAGGCGCGACGCCGCCTGATCACGTGTTCGGCCTCGGGCCTTCACCTTAATCTGCCGGTCGCCACCGCCCTCGCCTGGGTCCTCGCTCGGCCAAGTTCGACAAACTCCGTCGACGCACTAACTCGTCATTTTGCACATGGCGAGGTACGCCGCTTCGTGAATACCCGCCATGGCGACGGCTCGATCGAGAAGCGCGCTCTGCTCCTCGCGCGTCCACGGTTTGGCCGGGATTTTCTTGGCGCCACGGCGGTGTGCGCGGCCGAGCACCGAGCCGAGGTAAGCGGCAATGGCTCCCAGCTCGGCGGGGGCGATTCGCACGAGATCGAGCTTGTCCTCCTGCGGAGCCAGACGACGGGTGAACATGGACAAGCCGTCGACCTTCGTCGTTCCGGTCATGCGCGGCGGGCGCGGAACGCATGCATGGATCCCGGCCAGCACGCGATGGGCGGGATCGAGGGCCGGTTTGCCGAGCAACACCGCTGGCGCGGGAATACTTTGCTCTTTCATGTCGAAAATCCACGACGTATCGCGCCCTCCCTTGCCGCGCGTCAGCACCGCGACACGGAGCTTGCCGAGACTGCCGGTTCCCGCGATCCGAAACGCAACGTCGAGCACCTCGAAAGAGCGGGGCAACTTGTCGCGCAGGCGGATCGTGCGCGCGTAGGTCTCGAAGGCGCGGATGGCGACGAGCTCGAGCCGCTTCGGCAGCTGCGCGTACCGATCGCCGCGCACGAACACCCGGGAGCCTTTGAATGGCTTGGTGCGCCGGTTGAGCAGATCGACGTGCGATCGTTCTTTCACTCTGGCGATGAGCTGCGCCACCGAATGCGGAACCTCCGGTAAGTGCGCCTCGCGAAAGGCGGCGTCGACGTAGGTTTCGAGAAGGAGGCGGGACCGCTCGATACTTCCTCGGCCGTCGGCGCCGAGCTCGCGGCCTCCGAGGATGAGACTCGTCAAAAGGCGCAGCACGTCGTAACGCCAAGGGCCGACGATGGCCTCGTCGAAATCGTTGATGTCGAACACCACGGGAGCACGCTTGCCCGCTTTGAGCGCGCGGGCCGGCGGCGCGGTGCGGTACACGCCGAAATTCTCGAGGTGTGCGTCGCCACAAAGCCAGCCTTCGCCCGGCGGCCCCTTTCCGAGCGCGGGGTAGGTTTTCAAGAGCCCGTAGAACATCGTCGCGGTGCCGCGCAGGTAGCCGAGCGGCGAGACGGTCATCCGAGCCACCTTACGCTCGAAAATACCGCGGAACCGCGCGGTGTCGGACCGGTCACGAGCGAGCTGTCGTTGCGCGAGCAGGTTGGGGTCCGGAGAGAGCATTCGCGTCCCACCTTATCAAAACCGGGCGGAACTTGGTCAGGTGCGCGGGTCGGGAAGAGATCCGGTCATCGCCCGCGGCTCGCGGCGCCCCACGAGGATCGCGGGAAGAACGATGATGGCGGTCGTCAGACACGCGATCTCGCCGAGCACGGCGACGACACCGAACGAGAAAAGCGCTCGATTTTGCGCGAAAAGGAGGGAGCCGTAGCCGATGATCGTCGTCATCGAGGAAAGACCGACCGCTCCGCCCGTCGTTCGGATGGCTTCGGCGATGGACTGCCCGCGCCCTTCGCGCACGCGCGTCATGATGTTGACGGCGTAATCGACGCCAATACCGAAGGTGATGGGGAACGCGACGAAGTTGCAGAAGTTGACCTTGATTCCGAGCGCCATCATCGCCCCGACGAGCCATGTCACGGCGAGAAGGAGCGAACCCAAGATGAGTGGCGTCGTGGCCGTCAATCGGAAGATCACGACGACGATGGCGACGACGGCGCCAAAGGCGACCGCCGTGGCGCGCGGTCCATCGCGCTCGATGGAAGTAATGATGTCGGCGGAGAGAGGAAGGGAACCCGCTAGGCGCCCGGCGCGCCCAGGTCCCTCTCTTGTCTCGACGACACCGCGCAGCGCGGCCGTCAGGCTCACGATGGACGGACCTTGCCACATCGCGCGGGATGGGCGCGGGTAGACGAGCACGGCGCGATCGATGGCGCCGTCGCGCTCGCGAAGACCCGCGGTGACCGCTTCCGGAAGATCGGCGGGGCGGACCGGCTCGAGAGAAGCGCTGTCGAGATAGCGGTCGACGAGCCGCCGCTGCTCGGGCGTGAGACGGGCACGCATGCGAGGCGTGAGATCGCGACGAATGTCACCGAGCACGGCGATTTTGCGCTCTTGACCGGCGGGAATGAGATCATCGGCGGCGCGGACCGAGGCCACGACGTCGGAAAGGGGTGGAGCGGTGGTGGCGCGCCGCAACCTGCGGGCCATGCTCCGCGCCTCTTCGGGATTGTCGGTGAGGACGACGAGCGGAGTGAGGTAACGGCCGATCAAGTCATCCATTCTCCGTCCCCAATACGCCTCACCCACCTGATGCGTATCGGCGCGGCGGAGCTGCGAAAAGTCGTACTGGATCCAATCGCGCCCCAGTCCTTTCAGCTTCAGGGCCGCCGCCACCGTGATCACGGAAGCGACGACGAGGATCGGAACGGGGTGGTGCGTTACCACGTTAGCGACGTGGTTCATCCAAGTGCGCTGCGGCTGGGCACGCGCGGGCACGCTGGCTCCATTGCGATCGAGCCACGCAATGAGTGGCGGTCCCAGCACGAAGGCCGCCGCCCAGGAAAGGAGCATCCCCAAACCGCCGATAATGCCGAACTGGTTGAACCCGCGAAACTCCGTGAGGACGAGCGCGCCATACGACGCCGAGGCTGCCAACGCGGCCGCCAGCGTCCCCCTGCGACTGCCCGCCACCGCCAGGGTGAGCGCGTCCTGAATGGCTCGGCCTCGCCGCCTCTCTTCCACGTAGCGCGCCAAGAGAATGATGCCCGAGTTGACGCCGTTGCCGACGATGACGGACCCCAGAAAGGCGGTGTTGGAATTGAGGCTGGTCACACGCATGGGCGGAAGCGTGACCAGGGCAAACGTGTCGATGGCGGCCACGGTGAGCGGAAGAAGCAGCGCCCAGGCGCTCCCCCACCAGCGATAAAAGGCAACCACCACGGCCAGCACCAGCACCAGCACGACGGCAGAAGCCACGGCGAGATCCTGCTCGAGGGCCGTCAGCTCTTCGACGTTGATGGCGATGTCACCCGTGTAGCCGATACGCATCCCGGGCGCGTAATGCTGGAGACCACCGAGATCGGCGATGTCGCGTTCGATCCGCCTCATGAGGTCGCGCCCGAGCCCGGCGCCGGTCGTAAACTCCGCCGCTTGCACGAGGAGGAGGGACAGTCCCTTTTCGGCGCTCGAAAAACGGTCGCGGGGAAAGCGTTGCGCGTCCTTCTCTTGGGCGCGAATCTTCCCCTCGAGCTCGTGGAAATCGAGCGTCGGTGACTCGGCTTCGGCCACCTCGTCGTCCAGGTCGAGCCCCAATTCGTGCGTGACCGCCGCATCGCGGCTCGTTTCGATTCGATCGCGAATCGCTTCGAGATCGGCAAGCTCCACGTAGAGCGGAGCGTGCGCTTCGAAGAAACGTCGTTCGGGGCCGATCCCGGTGCGCACCGCCGCTACTAGGCTCGTGGGATAGCGCTCGATGCGCGCCGCGAGGTCGTCGAGGAAGTGCTCCGCCGCAGGCAGTTGCTCGGCCGTTCCGGTATCGACGACGATACCGAGATAGCGGAGGCCCGGCATGCGGCCGCGCAACTCCTCGAGAGCCGTCACGCTCGGCGCGCGCCGAGGCAAGAGCTCCTCGATGTCGCTCTTCAAGTGTGCGTAGAGATCGATGGTACGTAACGACGCCGGAATCGTGAGCGCGACAGCGACGAGCCACAACCAGCGGCCATGTCGCAAAAGCCAAGCGACGTAGCGGCGCGCCAGAGGGTGCGCCTCGTTCGAGGTCTCGATGGCGTTTGGAGAGGGCGGAGTCATCCCGCGGCTCGACGCGGCTCGGATTGAAAAAGGGTTTTGCCCGCTCCCAGAATGCGGCCGGCGAAGAGCGGCGCCAATCGCCGAGCTCCGTATGCGACGGCCAGCGCGTAAGCGGCGCCCGCGACCACATCGATCACCCAGTGGTGGTCGAGGTAGACGGCCGAGCACGCCATCCAGACGAGAAAAAGGCCGAGCAACGCTCGGCCGAGCGGAGCTTGGACGCGCCACCCCACCGCGAGCATCAACGTGGGATAGGCGACATGCAGCGATGGGACTGCGCCAAAGACGTCACTTGCGCGCCCGTACATACCCGCGAAATAGGAAACACCGAGCAGCGCGTCCACCCGCGTCAAGTTCGGCCCCGCGCTCGCCATGGCGTGGAGATCGACGACGCAGCCGTAACGATGGAAGTACCACGGCGGCGCAGCCGGATAGAGGTGGTAGGTAACGAAGCCGAGCAGGTTCACGGCGAAGAACCCCCAACCGAAACGCTGCTGCGCTTCGAAGTCGCGGAAGAAGAGATAGACGCAATAGCCAAAGACGACCGCGAGAAACGCTCCGTACGGCACGGCGGCGGCGATATCGAGCGCCGTCGTTGCTCGGGGCTGCAGCCAGTCGTGCAAGGTGATGCGCTCGCCGCCACTGGAGATGCCAAACCAGCGCTGCTCGAGGGCTCGCAGATCGCACACGTGAACGCTCGACTCGGTGACGCCCACGTGTTTCACGAATCGCATCGCGTCGTAGGTAAGCCCCACGAGACCGAGTGGTAGCAGGCCGCGCAATAGCCGCCGGGCGGCCGCCGGACCGAAGGCCAACACCGTCGCGAACAGGGCGACGGCGATGTGGTCCCAGCGCGCCGAGCCGCGCATGATCATGGCCGCGACCCAGCCCCAAAAGAGAACCATGGCGAAGACCGCCAACTTGTCGGGGCGTGATGTCGACGGAGCGGCGAAGATCATGACCTTCGTATCAAGCTCCGCCCGCGTAGCTCGGCGCGTGCCCGCGCGAGGAGTTGAACCGCCGACGCATTGGCGACGACCGCAACCAGCCCGAGCGTGGCCAAGGTGATCGGGTAATTCGGATAGTCCGGCAGAATCCAATCGGACAAGGTCGGTCCGAGGAGAAGAGCGCCCGCCAGGTACGCGATGCGCTCAGGACGCCGCATCAGCGTGGAGGGCAAAGAGATGCCGAATTTGTCGGTCTTGGCGCGCACGTAGCTCACCATCATCGAT
>Ga0193706_1000576_pt1 | contig 20534 bp, 16 predicted proteins | sample U3c1metaG_FD_160130 | JGI IMG/M metagenome (GOLD analysis project Ga0193706, IMG submission 160130) | Soil microbial communities from a riparian zone of the East river system, Colorado, United States - U3c1 | ecosystem: Environmental > Terrestrial > Soil > Riparian zone | place: USA: East River... | reverse complement strand
GCGCGGCGGGTCTACATCCCGATCCGAAACGGGGTGCGCAGCCTCAATCTGGCCAATGTGGTCTGCCTTGCGACCTACACGGCGCTGGTGCGAGCCGGAGTCGCATTGCCGGACAATGACGGCAGCTACCAGCCCCATCCGCGCGCCGCGGAGGACGTCTGGCCGGGCACGCGCGTCTCGGCTTCCGACGAGGCGCAAGGGAAGTTGCCCACCCGTCCTGATTGACATGGGGCGAAGAAAAGGCGACGAAGGCGCCCGGAGCGCGCCTTTTAGACCCTGCCGTTCGCGAAAGGGTGATGGATTGCGCGCGACGTTCTTCCGCGAAGGTCCCAAGAATTCACGCGGTGTGATGCGGGATTGCGCGCGGCTCGGACGCTAGACTCTCCGCCAAAATCTGGAGCGAGCGATGCGCGCCCGAGCGCGCGCCGCGCGAGCCAGCCGCACCGATCCTCCCCCTGTTTCCCCCGCCAAACAGGGGTCCGCGCGCTCCCCACGGCGCCCGGTCCCACCCGATGACCCAGATCTTCCACAAAGGCTTCAACACCCTCTCCAAGGCCAGCATCGTGGTCGGAGGGCTCGCGGCCGTGACGCTGCTCGCCGCGGTCCTGGCTTCGAACCGCACGCCGTACATCAGCCTGGTCGACGTTTCGCGCGAGCAGCCGGTGCCCTTCAGCCACAAGCACCACGTCGGCGGCATGGGCATCGATTGCCGCTACTGCCACACCTCCGTCGAGGAATCCGCCCAGGCGTCGATTCCCACGACGAAGACGTGCATGACCTGCCACTCGATGATCTGGACCAACGCCGCGATGCTCGAGCCGATCCGGCAGAGCTACCAGAGCGACCGGTCGATCGAGTGGCTCAAGGTCCACGACCTGCCCGATTTCGCGTACTTCAACCACTCCATCCACATCAAGCAGGGCGTCGGCTGCCAGACCTGCCACGGTCAGGTCGACCAGATGCCGCTGATGATGCGCAAGAACACGCTCAACATGGAGTGGTGTCTCTCCTGCCACCGCGAGCCCGAGAAATACCTGCGCCCGCGCGAACAAGTCTTCAACATGAACTGGGACATCCACACGGATCCGGCCACCCAGGGCAAGACCCAGGAACAGCTCGGAGCCGAGCTGGTCACCCTTTACAACGTGCAGAAGCTGACCAACTGCTCCACCTGCCACCGATGAGCGAAACCACCCCTGTCGCCATGCCGCACGAGGCGCTCCAAAGCCTCGCGGACAAGAGCGGTCGCAAGTATTGGAGGAGCCTGGACGAGTTGTCGCGCGATGCGGAGTTCTCCGCGCAGCTGACCGACCACGTCCGGCGCGAATTCCCCTCGCAGGTAGAGATGCTCGCGGACCCGGTCCAGCGCCGCACTTTTCTTCAGTTGATGGGCGCATCCCTGGCCCTGGCCGGGATCTCGTCGTGCACGCGCCAGCCCGACGAGCACATCCTGCCCTACGCGAAATCGCCGGAGTCCATGATTCCCGGCAAGCCGCTGTACTTCGCGACGGCCATGCCCTGGTCGAGCGGCGCGATCGGTCTGCTGGTCGAGAGCCACATGGGCCGGCCGACGAAGTGCGAGGGCAATCCCGAGCACGCCGGAAGCCGCGGAGCGACGGACTTGTTCTCGCAGGCCAGCGTGCTGGATCTCTATGACCCCGACCGCTCGACGACCATCGTCCACAACGGGCAGCTCTCGACCTGGGACCAGCTGACCACGACGCTTGGGCCCGATCTCGAGGCCCAGAAGCTCAAGCGCGGCGCCGGGGTGCGCATCCTGAGCAGCTGCGTCAATTCGCCGAGTCTCGCGGCCCAGATGGTCGACGTGCTGACCCAGTTCCCGAGAGCGCGCTGGATCCAGTGCGATCCGGTCAGCCGCGACAACCAGCGCATGGGGGCGCTGCTCGCCTTCGCCGAGGACGTCGCGCCGCGGTTCGACCTGTCCAAGGCCGAGGTGATCGTCACCCTGGAGAGCGATCTGCTCGCCGACGGTCCCCATGCGGTGCGCCACGCCCGCGCCTGGGCCGATCGCCGCCGCGATCCCTCGAAGTTCAACCGACTGTACTGCGTCGAGTCCACGCCGACCGGCACCGGCACGATGGCCGACCACCGTCTGGCCCTCGCGCCCTCGGAGATCGAGCGCGTCGCGCGCGCCATCGCGCAGGCCGTCGGTGTCGACGTCGGCGCGGCGGGCGGGGCGCAACTCGGCGGCGAGGTTTCGAGCTGGGTCGCGAACCTGGTCAAGGACCTCAAAGCCCAGGCAGGCAAATCGCTGGTCGTCGCGGGCGAGCCGCTCTCGGCCCAGGTCCACGCCCTGGTCAATGCGATCAACGACAAGCTGCACAACGTCGGAGCCACGCTCGAGTACGCCGAGCCCGCCGCTCCGGTCTCGATCGAGCAGCAGGCCGGACTGGTGCAGCTCGCCCAGGAGATGTCGCGCGGTGAAGTCGAGATGCTGATCATCATCGACGCCAACCCGGTCTACGACGCGCCGGCCGACCTCGAGTTCGTCGCGGCGATGCAGAAGGTCCCGATGCGCATCCACTACGGACTGCGCGAGGACGAGACCGGCTGGCTGTGCAACTGGCACATTCCGGCGACGCATTACCTGGAGATGTGGAGCGACGCGCGCGCCTTCGACGGCACGCTCTCGATCGTTCAGCCCTTGATCGCGCCGCTCTACGGCGCGAAGAGCGTGCACGAGTTCGTTTCCGTGCTCGCCGGCCACGCGGGCATCAGCGGCTACGACACGGTGCGCGAGTTCTGGAAGGCCAAGCTCGGCGCGCCGGCCGACTTCGAAAAACGCTGGCAGCGCGCGCTGCACGACGGTCTGCTCGCGGATTCCGGGCTGCCCGCGCGAGCGGTGACGCTGAAGCGCTTCGACGCCGGCGCCGCGCCGACGATCCAGACCGGCGAGCTGGAGCTCGCCCTGCGCCCGGATCCGAGCCTGTTCGACGGCCGCTTCGCCAACAACGGCTGGCTGCAGGAAGTGCCCAAGCCGCTGTCGAAGCTGACCTGGGACAACGCGCTGTACCTGAACATCGACGACGCGAAGCGCTTCGACGTCAAGAGCGGTCAAGTGGTCGAGCTGACGCACCTCGGCCGCAAATTGAAGGTCGCGGCTTGGATCCAGCCGGGCCAGGCCCACGGCGCCGCGACCCTGCACCTGGGATTCGGCCGCACCCGCGCGGGCCGCAACGGGAATGGCACGGGATTCAACGCCTACGCCCTGCGCACCTCGACTGCCCTGTGGGGCGGCGCGGCGACCATCGCGAAGACCGGAGAGACCTACCTGCTCGCCTGTGCTCAAGAGCACCACGACATGAACGAGCAGGGCTACGCGCGGGACTTGATCCGCGAGACGACTCCCGCGGAGTTCGCGCGCGGCGAGTACGGCGCACCCGCGGAGCACGCAGGCCACGAGCCCGCCGTCGCGGTGTCCAAGGGGCACGACACGGGCCATGGCGAGAAGCCGGCCCACGCCGAAGGTGCGCTGATCACCCAGTACGACAGCTACAAGTACGAGGGCTACGCCTGGGGGATGGTGATCGACCTGTCGACCTGCACCGGCTGCAATGCCTGCGTTGTCGCCTGCGTCGCGGAGAACAACATCCCGATCGTCGGCAAGGAGCAGGTGCACCGCGGCCGCGAGCTGCACTGGATCCGCATCGACCGCTACTTCACGGGCGCGAAGAACAATCCGGGCATCGTGTTCCAGCCGATCGTGTGCATGCAGTGCGAGAACGCGCCCTGCGAGGTCGTCTGCCCCGTCGGCGCGACCAGCCACGGCAACGAAGGCCTGAACGAGATGGTCTACAACCGTTGCGTCGGCACGAAGTACTGCTCGAACAACTGCCCGTACAAGGTGCGCCGCTTCAATTTCCTCCTGTACTCGGACTGGAGCACGCCTTCGCTCAAGCTGCAGCGCAACCCCGACGTCTCCGTGCGCTCGCGAGGCGTCATGGAGAAGTGCACCTATTGCGTGCAGCGCATCAGCCAGGCGCGCATCGACGCCAAGCGCGAGGATCGCAGGATCCGCGACGGCGAAGTCCAGACCGCTTGTCAGCAGGTCTGCCCGGCCCAGGCGATCACCTTCGGCGACATCAACGACAAGACCTCGATCGTGCACGCCCAGAAGAAGCAGCCGCACAACTACGGTCTCCTGACCGAGCTCAATACGGCGCCGCGGACCACCTACCTGTCGCGCGTCTCGAATCCCAACCCCGAAATGGGGGCCTGATCGTCCATGTCGGCCAACATTCCTCCCTCACCCTCGCCCATTCGCCGCCCTGCGGTGATCGCGCCCGGTCTGACGGCCGGCTCGGTCATCGAGAAGATCAGCTCGATCGTGCTCTCGCGCGAGCTCGACCGCGGCTGGTTGATGTTGATCGCGCTCAGCGGCACCGGCGTCATGGTGCTCGGGATCTCGGTCTCGTGGCTCTTGATGAAGGGCGTCGGGGTCTGGGGCATCAACGAGCCCGTCGCCTGGGGCTTCGACATCATCAACTTCGTGTGGTGGATCGGTATCGGTCACGCCGGCACGCTGATCTCGGCCATCCTGCTCTTGCTGCACCAGGAGTGGCGCACCTCGATCAACCGCTTCTCGGAAGCGATGACCCTGTTCGCGGTCATGTGCGCCGGGATGTTCCCGCTGCTCCACCTCGGCCGTCCCTGGCTCGCGTTCTGGCTCTTCCCGGTGCCGAACACGATGTCGATGTGGCCGCAGTTCCGCTCGCCGCTGATGTGGGACGTGTTCGCGGTCTCGACCTACGGAACCGTCTCGCTGCTCTTCTGGTACGTCGGCCTGATCCCGGACTTCGCCACGCTGCGCGACAAGGCGCAGAACAAGATCGGCAAGGTGATCTTCGGCATGGCGGCGATGGGTTGGCGCGGAGCGGCGCAGCACTGGGCGCGCTACGAAGTGGCTTACCTGCTGCTCGCCGGTCTGGCGACGCCGCTGGTCGTGTCCGTGCACACGGTCGTGTCCTTCGACTTCGCGGTCGGCGTGATCCCGGGCTGGCACACCACGGTCATGCCGCCCTACTTCGTCGCGGGCGCGGTGTACTCCGGCTTCGCGATGGTGCTGACCCTGATGCTGCCGGCGCGCGCCGCGTACAAGCTGCACGACCTGGTCACGACCCGGCACATCGAGAACATGGGCAAGGTGATGCTCGCCACCGGGCTGATCGTCGCCTACGGCTACACGATGGAGCTGTTCTTCGGCTTCTACGCCGGGAACACGGCCGAGGGCTTCATGATGAAGAACCGCATGGTCGGCTCGGCATCGAACGCCTACATGTGCCTCCTGTTCTGCAACATCATCACGCCGCAGTTCCTGTGGTCGCAGAAGATCCGCCGCTCGGTGCTCGCCCTGTTCGTGATCTCGATCATCGTGAACATCGGCATGTGGCTCGAGCGCTACGTGATCGTGGTCACCTGCCTGGAACGCGACTTCCTGCCCTCGGCCTGGGGCGACTTCCACCCGACGATCTGGGACATCTCGCTGTTCATCGGCACGATCAGCTTCTTCATCTTCATGATGCTGCTGTTCATCCGCTTCATCCCGATGATCCCGATCTTCGAGATCCGCGCGCTGATTCCGAAGTCGCAGGCGGGAGCCCGCGCGCTCCATCCGACCAGCTCCACCGAAGCCTCTCCCCACTGATCCATGAGCTCAGCCACCACGGAAGATCCCGGTCTGCACGGCGTCATGGCCGAGTACGCCGACGAGCATTCGCTGATCGCGGGAATCGAGCGCGCCAAGGCCGACGGTTTCACCGACATGGAGGCCTACACGCCCGTGCCGTCGCACGACGTGATCACGGCGCTGGGCGTCAAGAATCGCTTCTCGATGGTGGTGTTCTGCGGCGGAGTCACCGGGGCCTGCGCGGGACTGCTCCTGCAGTACGTGGTCTCGGTGTCGCTGTATCCGATGAACATCGGCGGCCGCCCGTACTTCTCCTGGCCGGCCTTCATCGTGATCACCTTCGAGTGCACGATCCTCTTCGCGGCCCTCTCGGCCGTGATCGGCATGCTGTTCCTCAACGGCCTGCCCCAGCCTTACCACCCGGTCTTCAACGTGCCGCAATTCGCGCGCGCGTCGCAGGATCGCTTCTTCCTCGTCGTGCACGCCACGGATCCCCGGTTCGAGCCGCGCTCGACCATGGAGCGGCTCCTGGGCTCGCACCCGCTGAGCGTCGCCGAGGTGGTCAACTGATGCGCACCAGCTTTTCGATCCTGTTGCTCGGAGCTCTCGCCGTGCTCACGTCCTGCCGCCAGGACATGCACGACCAGCCCAAGTACAAGCCGCAGCGGCCTTCGGCGTTCTTCGCCGACGGGCGCTCGAACCGTCCTCTGCTCGCGGGCACCATCGCGCGCGGCCGTCTGCTCGACGACGAGCTGCTCGACACCGGCAAGGACGGAGCCGAGTTCTCCAAGGTCTTCCCCTTCGAGATTACCTCCAAGCAGCTCGAGCGCGGCATGAACCGCTACAACATCTTCTGCGCGCCTTGCCACGATTCCACCGGCTCCGGCGGGGGGATGATCGTGATGCGCGGCATGAAGCAGCCGGTCTCCTTCCACATCGACCGGCTCAAGGATGCGGCGCCTGGGTACTACTTCGACGTCATGACCAACGGCTTCGGAGCGATGTACGACTACGCCGACCGCATCACGATCGAGGACCGCTGGGCGATCGCCGCTTACATCCGCGTGCTGCAGAAGTCGCAGAGCGCGAAGCTCGCGGATGTTCCCGCGGGGATTCAAGCCATCTTGAAGCAAGAGCCCAAATGAGTGCCGGCATCGAAATCCCGCGCGACGACGTCAATCGGCTCCAGCGGGGCGCGATGCTGATCGCGCTCGTCGCCTGCGCGGCCACGGCCTTCGGTGCTTTCCAGCACCCTGGACAGTTCTGGCGCAGCTACCTGATCGCCTTCATGTTCACCCTGGCGATCCCGCTGGGCTCCTTCGCGGTGGTGCAGATCTTCCACCTGACCCACGGCAAGTGGGGCTTCGGCGCGCGCCGCTTCCTCGAAGGCGCGATGCGCACCCTGCCGTTCATGGCCCTGGCCTTCGCGCCGATCGCGATCTTCGGCATGCACTCGTTGTACGAGTGGTCGCACGAGGGTTTCTTCGGGCCCGATTCGCGCCTGGACTTCAAGCGCTTCTTCCTGAGCCCCCAGGCCTTCCAGCTGCGCGCGGTGCTCTACTTCACGATCTGGATCGGGCTGATGCTGGTGCAGACCAGCCTGTCGCGCAAGCTCGACACCACGGGCGACATCCGCTACCTGAAGCGCATGTCGGTGGTCGCCGGGCCTTCGCTGGTCCTGTACGTGCTGACCATGACCTTCGCGGCCTTCGACTGGACCATGTCGCTGGATCCGCACTGGTACTCGACGATCTACGGCGCGATCTTCGTCGTCGGTCAGGGCATCTCGACCTGGGCCTTCGCGATCTTCTTCTCGAACTGGCTGCGCAAGCGCCCGCAGTTCGAGCCGGTCATGAAGACTGGGCACTTCCACGACCTCGGCAAGCTGATGTTCGCCTTCGTGCTGCTGCACGCCTACACGAACTTCAGCCAGTTCCTGATCATCTGGTCGGGCAACATCGCCGAGGAGCAGCCCTTCTTCCTGATCCGCAAGACCGGCCCGTGGCTCGCGATCGGATTGTTCCTGGTCGTGTTCCACTTCGCCTTGCCCTTCCTGGTCCTGCTCTCGCGCAACTTGAAGAAGAACCCGAGCAAGCTCGTGATCATCGCCATGTGGCTGATGCTGCTGCGCTGGGTCGACCTGACCTGGTACATCGTCCCGTCCGTCCATCTCGAGGACGGCTCCATCGGCCAGCTGCACTGGATGGACGTCGCGGCACCGCTGGCCCTGTCCAGCCTGTGGTTCGTCCTTTTCCTGCAGTCGGTCAAGGGTCGAATCATCGTCAGCTCGCGCGACGCCGAGTTCGACGCCGAGCTCGAAGGCGTTCCCGCCAACGTGAGTGCCCACTGATGTCACACTCGACCCATCCCTCGTCGGGCGGCTCGCCCGAATCGATCGCCGCCGGCCACGAGCTGACCGACGTCAAGGTCGCTCCGCTGCTCCAGTTCGGCGTCATGATGACCGTGGTCGTCGTGGTCACGATGTGGGGCGTGTACAAGGGCCACGTCTGGATGGAGAAATTCTTCTCCGCGCGGGAGAACGCTCCGCACCCGATGCAGAGCGCGGGATCCGCGCCGGTCGGGCCGAAGCTCCTGGTGAACGAGGCGAAGTACCTCGCGGAATTCCAGACCGGCCTGGTGCACAAGACCACCGGCGACGGGGCCTACATGTGGATCGACCGTCCCCAGGACGTCGTGCAGGTCCCGATCTCGCGCGCGATGGAGCTGGTGCTGCAAGAGGGGCTTCCGCACCGCCCCGCAGAGAAGAAGTAAGCACGCCGATGCGTCCTTTCCTGTTCATCCCACTGTTCATCGCGATCCTCGCGCTGTGTGGCCTTCCGGCCGGCGCGCAGGAGCACGTGAAGAACCTCTCGCTGGTCACCGACCCGAGCGAGTACGTGGGCTACGACCAGAAACTGGGCGCGCAGATCCCCGAGGATCTTTCGTTCAAGGACGAGAACGGCCAGGCGGTGCGGCTGGTCGACTTCGCCAAGGATCGGCCGATGGTCCTGGCGCTGGTCTACTACTCCTGCCCGCGTCTGTGCACCGAGGTGCTCAACGGCAGCGTGCGCATGCTGCGCGCGATGAACACGCTCGACATCGGCACCGATTTCCAGTTCGTCGCCGTGTCGATCGACCCCAAGGACACGCCCGAGATCGCCCGCGCCAAGCGCGACACCTACCTCGAGGCCCTGGGCAGCGCCGGCAATCCCGCGGGCTGGCACTTCCTGACCGGCGACCAGGAGTCGATCACGCGCCTGGCGAAGACCGTCGGCTTCCGCTACGTCTGGGACGAGCACTCCGAGCAGTACGCCCACGACGGCGGCGTGATCGTGATCACGCCCAAGAACGTGATCTCGCGCTACTTCTTCGGCATCGAATTCTCACCCTTCGACGTGCGCCTCGCCCTCGTCGAAGCCGGCCAGGGCAAGATCGGCTCGATCATCGACCACGTCCTGCTCCTGTGCCTGCACTACGACCCGACTCGCGGGAAGTACGGGATCTGGATCATCGGTGCGCTGCGCATCGCGGGCCTCTTGACCGTCTCCATCCTGGCCATCTTCATGCTGCGTTCGATCCGTCGCGAGCGCGCCGCTGCCCGACTCTCCGCGCACGGGGCATAGCCCAGCGGACACTCGCCCACCATGTGGAAAGATTTCCCCTTCTACCCTGAACAGGCATCGACGATCGCTCAGCCGGTCGACCTGCTGTATTTCTTCCTGGTCGCGGTGAGCGCCTTCTTCGCGCTGCTCATCTCGGTCCTGATCGTGGTCTTCGCGAGCAAGTACCGCGCGAGCCGGCCGAACCCGGTCTCGGCGCACATCGTCGGCTCGAACAAGCTCGAGGTGATCTGGACCGTGATCCCGCTCGGGCTGACCATGATCATGTTCGCCTGGGGCACGGTCTTGTTCTTCGACCAGTCGCGCATGCCGCCGGACGCGATGCAATTCACGCTGACCGGCAAGCAGTGGATGTGGAAGGTCCAGCATCCCAGCGGCCAGCGCGAGATCAACGACCTGCACGTGCCGATCCACAAGGCCTGCACCTTCACGATGACGTCCGAGGACGTGATCCACAGCTACTACATCCCGGTGTTCCGCACCAAGCAGGACGTGGTTCCCGGCCGCTACAGCCAATTGTGGTTCGAGGCGACGAAGCTGGGCACCTTCGACATCTTCTGCGCCGAATACTGCGGCACCAAGCACTCACAGATGACCGGCAAGGTCACCGTGATGTCGCAGGAGGACTACGAGCGCTGGCTGTCGGGCGCCGTCGCCAATGAGACTCCGGTGCAGGCCGGCGAGCGCTTGTTCACCGCGCTGCGCTGCATCACCTGCCACAACGCCACCTCGACCGCGCGCGGACCGAATCTCGCCGGGCAGTTCGGCAAGGAAGTCGAGCTCGCCAGCGGCGCGAAGGTGATCTTCGACGCCGACTACGTGCACGAGTCCATCCTCAATCCCACCGCGAAGACAGTCACCGGATTCCAGGCCGGGTTGATGCCGACCTACCAAGGCCAGGTGAAGGAAGAGGACATCCTCTCCCTGATCGCTTTCCTCAAGACCTACGGCGCCACGACGCCCGCCGCTGGGGCACCCGCGAAATGAAGAGCACCGTCCTGACGCCCCCTGCTCCCGCCGCCCACCCTCCGCAGATCGCGAAGGCGAAGACGAATTATCTGACCGCTGATTTCGGCTGGAAATCCTGGCTGTTCACGGTCGACCACAAGCGCATCGCCGTGCTCTATCTGGTCTCGATCATGGTCTTCTTCCTGATCGGAGGGACCTTCGCGATCCTGATGCGCGGCGAGCTCCTGACGCCCAAGGGCGATCTCTTCGACGCCGACACGTACAACAAGCTCTTCACCATGCACGGCGTGGTGATGATCTTCTTCTTCCTGATCCCGTCGATCCCAGCGGTGCTCGGGAACTTCCTCGTGCCGATCATGATCGGCACCAAGGACCTCGCCTTCCCGAAGATCAACCTGCTGTCCTGGTACATCTACCTGGTCGGCGGCGGCGCCACCCTGTACGTCGCGATCAGCGGCGGCATCGACACGGGCTGGACCTTCTACGCGCCCTACTCGAGCACCTACGCCAACACCAACGTCGCCGGCGCGGCCATCGCGGTGTTCGTCACGGGCTTCTCGTCGATCCTGACCGGGCTCAATTTCATCGTCACGATCCACAAGATGCGCGCGCCGGGCATGACCTGGTTCCGCATGCCCCTGTTCCTGTGGGCGCAGTACGCGACCAGCCTGATCATGATCATGGGCACGCCGGTGCTCGCGATCACGGTGCTGCTGCTCGCCCTCGAGCGCACCTTCCACATCGGGATCTTCGATCCGGCGCTCGGCGGCGACCCGGTGCTCTTCCAGCACCTGTTCTGGTTCTACAGCCACCCGGCCGTGTACATCATGATCTTGCCGGGGATGGGCGTGGTCTCCGAGATCGTCGCCTGCTTCTCGAAGAAGCCGATGTTCGGCTACCACTTCATCGCCTTCTCCAGCCTCGCGATCGCGATCTTCGGCTTCGTGGTCTGGGGCCACCACATGTTCGTCAGCGGCCAGTCGGCCTACGCCGGCTTCGTGTTCAGCTTCCTGACGATGCTGGTCGCGATTCCATCGGCGGTCAAAGTCTTCAACTGGATCGCGACCCTGTACAAGGGTCAGGTCTCGCTGGAGACGCCGATGCTCTACGCCCTGGGCTTCATCGGCCTGTTCACGATCGGCGGAGTCACCGGGCTGTTCCTGGCCGTCATGGGCCTCGACCGCCATGTGCACGACACCTACTTCGTGGTCGCCCACTTCCACTACGTGATGGTCGGCGGGATGGTCATGGCCTTCATGGGCGGCATGCACTTCTGGTGGTCGAAGATGTTCGGCCGCATGTACCCCGAAGCGATGGCGCAGTTCGCCGCCGTGGTGATCTTCGTCGGGTTCAACTTCACGTTCTTCCCGCAGTTCATCCTGGGCTACATGGGGATGCCGCGGCGCTACCACCAGTACAACGTCGAGTTCCAGACGCTCAACGTGCTGTCCTCGGCCGGTGCCAGCATCCTCGGCATGGGCTTCCTGATGACGATCGCCTACTTCGTCTGGTCGCTGAAGTGGGGCAAGCCCGCTCCGCAGAATCCTTTCGGCGCCAAGGGCCTGGAATGGGAGCGCGCGCCGTCGCCGCCGCCCACCTACAACTTCGAAGAGGGTGACAAGATCATCGTGACCGAGGACGCCTACGCCTACACCTCCGAAGAGCCCGCCGTCATCGCTGCCCACGAGGTCAAGAAGTAATGTCGGACCACGCGCACAGCACGTACGGGCTCGTCCACCACTTCGACGATCTCGAGCAGCAGAAGGAGACCGGGACGCTGGGGATGTGGTCGTTCCTGATCACCGAAGTCCTGTTCTTCGGGGGATTGTTCGGCGCGTATGCGGTGTATCGCTCGCAGTTCCCGGATGCGTTCCAGGTGGCGAGCGCGCAGCTCAAAGTCGGCCTCGGCGCGATCAACACGATCGTGCTGATCTGCTCCTCGGTGACCATGGCGCTCGGTGTGCACGCGGCGCAGAAGGGCTCCAAGAACGGAATCATCCTCGGCCTGATCGGTACGCTGGTCTTCGGCGCGGCGTTCCTCGTGGTCAAGTACTTCGAGTACAAGGAAAAGTGGGACCACGGCCTGATCCCCGGTTACCACTTCAATTCGCACGGGACCTTCGACAGCCTGCATGCCGGCCCCGCGCAGATGTACTTCGCGCTCTACTTCGTGATGACCGGGATGCACGCATTCCACATGGTCATCGGCATGATTCTGATGTTCTGGCTGATCGCGAAGGCGCGCAAGAACTACTTCCGCGAAGGCCACTACGCCCTGATCGAGAACTTCGGCTTGTACTGGCACTTCGTCGACATCGTCTGGATCTTCCTCTTCCCGCTTCTCTACCTGGTCGGGGCACACTCCGGAGCCGGCGGCGCCCATCACGGCTGATCCCATGAGTGGCCATCACATCGTCTCGGTCAAGCTCTACTTCGGGGTGTTCTTCGCGCTGTGCGCGCTGACCTTCCTCACCTATTGGACGGCGCTGCACGACTACGGCGCCTTCAACACGCCGCTCGCCCTCGCGATCGCCGGCGTCAAGGCCGCGCTCGTGATCCTGTTCTTCATGCACGCGAAGTACTCGAGCAAGCTGACCCAGCTCTTCGCCTTCGCCGGCTTCTTCTGGCTGGCGATCCTGCTGGTCTTCACCCTGCAGGATTTCATGACGCGTGACCTGCTGCCCTTCTACTTCTGGCCTAAAGCCTAGGCTCGCTCGCGTCGGCTTCGCGGGGCCGTGCCATGCCCCTCGTTTCGAATTCCACTCCCGCGAATGGCGAGCGCAAGCCGCGCTGGGGCGACGAATGTGAATTCACGTTCGAGCGCCTCGATCCCGGCGGGAATTCCGTGGGCCAGTGGGGGATCTACACCGCGAGCGAACGCGGCGGCCCGCTCGGCGCCCGCGTCCGCGCGCGGGTGATCTCGCGCCGGCGCGACACGCTGGAAGTCCGCACGCTCGAAGTCCTGGAACGAGGACCTCACGCCCTCGCCGCGCGCTGCGCTCACCACGGAGTCTGCGGCGGCTGCACTTTCCAGGACCTCGCCTACGCCGCGCAGCTCGAAGCCAAGGCACGCGTGGCGCGCGAGATCCTGGTCAACTCTGGACTCGACCTGGACCTGGGAGCGATCGTGCCCTGCGCGAACCCCTGGCACTACCGCAACAAGATGGACTTCACCTTCGGCACGCGCCGCTGGACTGAGCGCGCCGCCCTGGCCGCGACACCCGAGGAGCCCGACACCGCGCCCGCCCTCGGCCTGCACCCGCGCGGCTTCCATTCCAAGCTGCTCGAGATCCGCGAGTGCCCGATCTCCTTCGAGGGCGCCGCGCAGCTCGTGATGACGACTCGCCGCCTGGCCCGCGAGCAGGGTCTCGACGCCTACGACTCCTACGCGCACCAGGGCTGGCTGCGCCACCTCGTGCTGCGCCGCAGCTGGAGCACGTCCGAGATCCTCGCCGCGCTTGTGACGAGCGACGAATCGCCACAGCGCGCGCAGCCCTTCCTCTCCGCCCTGCTCGCCGCCCATCCCGAGATCACGACCCTGGTCCAGTTGATCAACTCCGGCCGCGCCCTGGTCGCGGTGGGGGAGCGCGAGATCGCGCACCACGGCCGCGGCACGATCCGCGAACGCGTCGCCGGCAACGATTTCGAGATCGGCGCGGCGACTTTCTTCCAGACCAACACGCCCCAGGCCGAGCGCCTGTTCGAGATCGTGCTCGAGCGCGCGGACGTTCAGCCCGGCGACGTCGTGCACGACCTCTACTGCGGCGGCGGCGCGATCACCCTGGCCCTGGCCAGGCGCGCTCCCTCTTCCAACGACGAGCCGAACGTCCTGGGCTTCGAGCTCGTCGAATCCGCGATCGTTTCCGCGCGCGCCGCCGCCCTGCGCAACGGCGTGACGAACGCGCGTTTCTTCGCCGGCGACGTGCTCGCCACCTGGCGCGAGGTCTCGGCGTCCGCCCACGTGATCGTCGTCGACCCGCCGCGCGCCGGAGTCCACCCCAAGGTGCTCGCGGCCCTCGCCGCCTCGTCCGCGCGGCGCATCGTGATGGTCTCCTGCCAGCTCGAATCGGGCGCTCGCGACGGCGCCGTCCTGGTCCGCGCGGGCTGGAAGCCGGTCCGGATCGACGCAATCGACCTGTTCCCGCACACGCCGCATCTGGAGTGCGTTTTGACCTTCGAGCGCGGGCCATGAACCGCCCGGACGGCGAAAAAACCGCGAGAGGCCCGGCTGACCCGCCGCGGCCTCCCTACGGAGGTCTGTGTAGCGAGTGCCGCCACGCGCGCACGATCCGCTCGGACAAGGGCTCGGTGTTCGTTCTGTGTGGAAAAGCGAAGGACGACCCGCGCTTTCCGCGCTACCCGCCGCAGCCGGTGGCTCGCTGCACGGGTTTCGAGCGATACTAGGCTCCCCATGGAGTCCGAGCTCTTCGTCGCGCAGGGCACTCTGCTCGCAGCCAGCCCCGACATGCTGGATCCGAACTTCATGCACAGCGTCGTGCTGATCTGCCAGCACACGCCCGAAGGCGCCTACGGCCTGGTCGTCAACCGTCCCTCGGGCCACAACACGGCCAAGGTCCTCGCCGACCATCCATTGTGGTCGCGCACCGAGGCCGAGCTGTTCTTCGGCGGGCCGGTGAGCTTGAACCAGCTGCAGCTGCTGCACAGCGCGGGCGAGCGGGTCCCCGGCGGCGTCGAAGTCCTGAAGAACGTCTTCCTGGGCGGCGACCTCGACGTGGCCGCGCGCTGGTGGCTCGACCTGCCCACTGCCGCGCGCTCGAGCCTGCGCCTGGTGGTCGGCTACTCGGGCTGGGGCGCGGGTCAGCTGGAGAGCGAGCTCGAGCGCGGCTCGTGGATCCCCGCGCCGGGCGCGTCGGAGCTGATTTTCATGGACGAGCCGCGCAACATGTGGCGCGCCGTGCTGCGTTCGCTCGGGCAGGACGCCGCGGGACTCGAGAACCTTCCTCCTGACCCGCATTGGAACTAGGGAGAGTGATGAGCGACGCCATTCCGCAGCCTGTGACCGTTCCCGAGGCTCCGAAGCGTCCGCGCAGGAGCTTCGCGCGCTTCCTCTTCCGCACGCCGCTGGGGATCGTGCTGCTCGTCGTCGGCCTGCTCGCTCTGGGCATCGCCTTCGCGCCGCAGATCGCCGAGCGTTTCGGCGCGCGCTACGCCTCGAATTGGTTCGCCGAGCGCTACCGCGGTCAGCTCGAGATCGCGTCGCTGGATCTGGGCTGGGTCGGACCGCAGACGATCGAGGGCGCCGAGCTCAAGGATCCGAGCGGCGCGCGGGTGGCCTTGGTCAGCGCGACCTTGCCCGGTCTGTGGTCGCTCGCGACTTCGGGCGGGAAGCGGCTGGGGAAGATCAAGCTGGTCGGTGAAGCGACCCTGTACGCCGACGCCACGGGAAGCACGAACCTGGAACGGGCACTCGAGCCGCGCGAGCCCGCGCCGGCGGAGGATTCGAAGACTCCGTCGGAGCCCGGCGAGAAGTCATCGCTGTCGGAGCTCGACGTCGAGCTCGACCTGCACGTCACGCGTATCTACTGGGCCGACGAGCACACGCGCGAGCTCGGCGCGCCCTTCGTCCTCGAGGACATCACCCTGGTCGCGGGGTTGCATCCAGGACAGCCGCTGACGGCGACCATGCGCGGCACGCTCACCGGCAGCGGCCGCAGCGATCTGAGCCTCGACGCGAAAGTCGAGCATCCTTTCGACGCGCCTTCCTCGGCCACTCCGCCGAGCGCCGATGTGTCCGCGCATGTCGCGCATTTCCCGACGGCGCTGCTCGACGCACTCATGCTGCAGGGCGGTCGCTTGAAAAGTCTGCTCGGCGACGAGCTGTCTCTCTCGCTCGACGCGAAGGGGACGGTGGAGAAGGGCAGCTTCGATCTGCGCCTCGACTATCCGCATGGAATCGTGCGCGGCATGGCGCGGCTCGAGAACGGCATCCTGCGCTCCGAGGGCGATGGGTTCGCCGCGGAGTTCGACATGCATCAGGAGTTCGTCGAGACCGTGGCTCGACCGCTTTTGACTGGCGGGGGAGAGTTGGCACACATCAGCCCACAGTCCGGACATGAGACGGGAACGGGCAATGACGGATATCGCGTCGGTTTCGTGCTCAGTTCCTTCGAGGCTCCCGTGGGCGCTTATCTCGAGGCCTCGGCCAAGGGGCAAACCCAGACAGGACTCGATGCTTTGTTGTCGGGAATCCGCGCGCGCTTCAGTGCCAGTCTGGGGGATTGGATCCTTACGAAATCCAGCGCACTGGCGGGCCGTGGCCCGCTGATCGTTCGCGAGCTGAAGCTCTCCGGCGAGCTGAAAGCACCGTCAGAGGATTCGAGCCTGCAATTCGGATTCACGGCCTCGAATGCGTCGAAGGACTACAACCACGACAACTGGAACTCCGCAGAAGCTCAGGAGGACATGGCCGCCGGCCGCGCGAATGTGAGCTTGACCTTCCCCGGCGGAGCCACGCTCGCGAGCTTCACGCCCAGCGCAACTTTGGCTCCAGTGCACGCCGCGGTGCATTTCGAGGAGGTTCCCACCGTGCTCTTCGATTCACTCGGCGATCTGAAAGGCGACTTGACGCGCGCCCTCGGTCCGAAGCTCGCGCTCGACTTCGACGCGACGACCTCCATCGACGCTGCCGCGAAAGCGGATCTCGCCTGGGCCGACATCGGCACACGCTGGCGCGAGCTTGCGCAGCGCGTGACCTCGAGCATCACGTTCAACATGCGCGGAGCGCCGACCGGAAAACCGATCGCGAGCCTGGGTGGCCAGGTCGTGTCCGTGCGCGCGGCGAATGGCAGCGTCAAGCTCGCTCCCGCCAAGCCGCTCGACCTCTTCGCGCAGGTGGAATTCGAAACACCCGCGACAGGACATTTCGACCTGACCGCGAGCCTCGGTGAATTGTTCGCGGATCCGGCAAGCAAGACGCCGCTGCGCTTCTCGCTCGCGTCCAACGCCACGGGTCTGCCGGCCAAGGCTTTCGACGCGATGGCCGGCGGCGGCGAGCGCATCCAGCTCTTGCTCGGCAACCTGCTCGCGTACGAAGCGACAGCCCAGGGAACGCTCGAAGAAGGCGTGGCGCGCGTCAATCTCTCCAGCGAGAAGACCCAGGTGCTGCTCGTCGGCCGTTTGAAGGACGGGATGTTCGTCAACATGGACGAGCCCGTGCTCAGCATCTCGCTGCAGCCCGACGCACAGCTGCTCGACGAGCTGACCGCTGGCAAGCTGCCCGAGGGATCGCGGCTCGCGTTCAAGGACGGCCGCGGCGTGGTCGGCATCAACGTCAATTTCCTCGCCCTGCCGGTCGCCGATCTGATCGCAGCCTCCAAGATCTCGACCGACGAAGTCTTGCGCGTCGGGCTGGGCCACACGCGCCTCGACGCGATCATCGGCCTGCGCGAATTCCAGTACCACGACAAGGCTCTGGTCGCCGCGGGCCAGCGCATCGACCAGCTCGCGATGCAGTTGAACATCGAGCTCATACCCGGCGACAAGGACAAGCCCACGCCGCTGACCCTGGACTTCAGCGCCGCCTCGCCTTCCTGGGGAGCGAACGCGCTCGAGCTGCACGTCGCGATTCCCAACGCGCCCGATCTGCTCTCGATCGCCGAAGGCAGAGAGTTCGCGCCAATCGTCGTCCGGCTCAAGGCTCCGCAGTTCGAGAGGGCCTGGCTCGACGCCTACGCCGGCGGAGCCCTGCGCCCCGCGCTCGGCTCGAAGCTCGACTTGACCCTCGACGCGCAGCTTTCTCAGCTCGCGAAGCAGCCTTTCAACGCGGACGCGAAGCTCGAATTGTCGGCCTCGGGCGGCAAGTCAATGCTGAGCTTCAAGGCCCAGGCCACGGATCCCTTCTATAAGGAAGGCAAGGAGGCGAATCCGCCCGTCAAGCGTCCCGCGGGATCCTTCCCGGATCTCGACGCGACCCTGGACGTCAGCGGCGCGGGCGCGCTGCTCGCCTTCGCTCCGGCAAGCTCGCGCGATCTGCTGCGTGAAGTCTGCGGCGAAAAAATCGCGGCTCACGTGAAGCTGGTCGAGGTCAAGCCGAGCTCGAGCAAGGGCGGCGAGGTCAAGCCTGGCGGAAGCAAGGCCGACCTCGCGATCGACGCGGGTGGTCTCGTAGTGAGCGGCGCCGTCACCTACGTCGACGAAGTGCTCTCGACCGTCGCCGCGGAGCCCCTGGTCCTGAAATTCTCGCCCACGCAGTCGACCCTGGATCGCCTGCTCGCCGGAAAACTGCCGCAAGGCGCGAGCTTGAAGTTGAGCCAGCCCGGCGACGCCCTGGTGGTCGAGCTGACGCAGCTTCGCGTGCCCCTCGGCCGCTTCCTCGACGCCGATCCGTCGCTCGCTCGCGCCGACCTGATCGAGAATCTCGACGGCAAATTGGACGCGACCGTCCCGGCCTTCAGCTACGCCCATCCGCCTGCCGCGAGCGGCGTCGCGCCGGCCGTCGCGCTGCTGCGCAACGTGCAATTGCACGCGAAGATGCAGCCCCGCGGCCCGGCGAACCTCGACGTGACCGGCAGCATCGAAGGCACGCCGCCCGGCGGTCTGGAGATCCACGTCGCGATCGAAGAGCCCGCGGGTTTCGCCGTCGAATCGCCCGCCGATTTCCCGGCCAAGGGCTCGCGCGCGACCTTGACCGCCAAGCTCTCGCACTTCCCCTCGGCGCTGCTCGACGTGCTCGCCAACCAGGACGGGCTGATCGTCGACGTCCTCGGGCCAGAGCTCGACGCCAACGTGCGCGGCCAGTATCCCGACGATGGCGCCGAGCCGCTGCACGCCGATCTGCACTCGGATTTCGGCGACATCGCGCTCAACAGCCGCATCGCCGAGAAAGTCATCGTCTCCGAAGGCGAGCAGGGCCTCGATGCGAAAGTCGTGCTCACTCCGCTGTTCTCCAAGCGGATCGTCGGCGCCCTCGTGCCGGTGCTCGTCGAAGTGCGCCAGGACGATCCCGCGAAGCGCACCGTGCTCACCGGTCGCAAGCTCGCCTTGCCGATGAACGCGGACCTGTCGAAGCTCTCGGGCGAGCTGATCCTCGACCTGGGCGCCGTCGATTATCAATTGCTTCCGGGCTTGACCCAGGCCTTGTCGCTCACCGGCAAGGACTTCTCGCAGAAGAACACGGTGATCAAGCCGATCGCGATCAAGATCGTCGATGGTATCGCGCGCTACGACTCGATCCCGATCAAGATCTCCGGCCGCGAGATCAATTTCCGCGGCAGCGCGAACCTGGCGACGAAGAATTTCGAGCTGGCCTTCGCCGTGCCCTTGGAAATGCTGGGCTCGAAAGTCGAATCGCAACTCGAGCAGGTGCGCCGCTACCTCGATCCCAAGCTCGAAGTGCCGCTGGAAATCAGCGGATCCTGGAGCAGCCCGAGGATTCGCCTGGGCAAGGGCTTCCTCGAGAAGGTGCTCAAGGACGCGGCCCAGGGCGCGTTGGAAGGCGAGCTCGAGAAGGGCCTCGGCGGCCTGTTCGGCGGCGGCAAGAAGAAAAAGAAGGACGGATGATCGCCTACGAAGGCACGCTCTACCGCCCGCCCTCGGAAGCGGACAGCCTGATCCTGCAGGCGACGATCGGCTGCAGCTACAACGAGTGCACGTTCTGCGCGATGTACCGCGACAAGCGCTTCCGCGTCCGCAAAATCGAGGACCTCGAGCGCGAGATCAACTGGGCCGCAACGGTCGAGCCCGGCGTGCGCAAGGTGTTCCTTGCCGACGGTGACGCGCTGATCGCGAAGACGAGTTACCTGGAAGCGGTGCTCGAGCGCTTGCACGCGGCTTTTCCTGATCTGCGCCGGGTCAGCTGCTACGCGTCGCCGCAATCCTTGCAGGTGCGCAGCTCGAGCGAGATGGAGCGCTTGTGCGAGCGCGGATTGTCACTTTATTACCTGGGCATCGAGAGCGGGCACGACGCTGTGTTGAGCGCGCTCGTGAAAGGCGTCGACTCCGCCGAGATGGTCCGCGTCGCGAACAAGGCCCAGGATGCCGGCGTGAAGCTGTCGATAATGATCCTGCTCGGCACCGGCGGCCGCGCCTTGTCGCGCGAGCACGCCCGCGAAAGCGCGCGCGTGGTCAACGAAATCCAACCGCGCTTCGTTTCCACGCTCGTGATGACGCCGGTGAAAGGCACGCCGCTGTGGGACAGCGACCAGCGCGGCGAAGTCGACCACATGGACGAGATCGAGCTCACGGCCGAGCTGCGCGAGTTCCTCGCTGGCCTCGAGCTGCGCTCGAGCGTGTTCCGCTCGAACCACGCATCGAATCGCCTCGCGCTGGCCGGCACGTTG
>Ga0193706_1000575_pt1 | contig 20536 bp, 18 predicted proteins | sample U3c1metaG_FD_160130 | JGI IMG/M metagenome (GOLD analysis project Ga0193706, IMG submission 160130) | Soil microbial communities from a riparian zone of the East river system, Colorado, United States - U3c1 | ecosystem: Environmental > Terrestrial > Soil > Riparian zone | place: USA: East River... | reverse complement strand
CACCACCATGGCCCTCGCGCCGCAGGGCTCGGTGGTGATCAGCGGCTACAGCCAGAAGGTGGGATCGACGAAGGACATGTTCTACGCCGCTGTGCACCAGGCTTCGCAGGCCGGTTGTTTCGGCGACGGCAGCTCCGGCCCCTGCCCCTGCGGCAACAACGTGCCCGCGGGAACGGCGAGCGGCTGCAAGACCAGCTCTGGGATCGGCGCGCGCCTCGATGACCAGGGGATCGCCAGCCTCGGCAGCGATTCGCTGCGCTTCTTCGCGACCGGCATGAGCGGCTCCGGAATCGCCATCCTGCTCCAGGGCCAGCCCTCGGCAACGCCCTTCTCGTTCCAGGATGGCCGGATGTGCATCCAGGCTCCTCTGCGCCGGCTCTACAGCGCCTCGCTGACCATTCCCATGGTCGATTTCGCGCCTCTGGGCGGCCCGCGCGTCCATGCGCGCTCCGCGCAGCTGGGCGACGTCATCCAGCCCGGCACGTCGCGCGGATATCAATTGTTCTTCCGCGGCTCGCCCAGCCAGTGCCAGCCGGGGAATGGAAACCTGAGCAACGCGATCATTGTGAACTGGGCGCCCTGAACTCGCCGCGGAGCAGGGGCTCCGCGCATGTGAAGCACGGATCCGCGCGCAGTCGCCGACTGCGCGCGGTGCTTTCCGGTCCAGCCCTGCCTGCGCGCGGCTGGCGAGTCCGCGCTCGATTGCGCAGCATGCAGGCCATGCGCGTCCCGCGACGCCGCTGGCTCGTGACTTCGTTCTCTGCCATCGCCCTCGCCGCCTGGCTAGTGTGGCTCAACGCCTGCGCGTCGCCGTTGCGCGTCGAGCCGGTGCTGCGCAGGTGCGGCGCTCTGTTCTTCGACCCGCGCGCCGCTACGCGAGCGAGCTGGAGCTTCCAGAGCCCTGGTCGCTCGACTACGTCGACTATCCCTTCGCAACGAAGTGACTCGACAAGAACAGGCCGACTTGAGGTCTAATGCATGCATGGCGCGGACTGGACAGTCCGCTCGCTTCGAGTCCGCGTTGCATTCGTGAGTCCAACCATGAAGACAGCTCTGCAACTCGCGTCCGCTTTCTTCGCGATTGCCGCATCGGCTCCGAGCGCGCTCGCCGGAGTCATCACGGTCGGCGGCCCGAACCCCGCCTTCGGGGACATCCCGCCGGCGATCGCCGCGGCCGTCGATGGCGACGTGCTGCTCGTGCGCGCGGGCACCTATTCGCAGTTCACGATCGACGGCAAGGCGATTTCGATCGTCGCCAACACCGGTGCGCTGGTCACGATCGGCGGACCGTGCACGCTGCGCAACCTTCCGGCCGGCAAGACCGTCCTGATCACCGGGTTGACAGTGACTGGGGCCTACGGGGGATCGGCGTTCACCTTCAACAACAACGCCGGCCACGTTCGGGTCCAACAGCTGACGGCATCCGCTTCCCAGGAGAGGTTCTCGAGCAACTGGTATGCAGCGGCGGTGACCCAGTGCGCTGACCTCTCCTTCGTCGATTGCCATTTCTTCGGGCGCGCGGGCGAGGCTGGAAGCTCCTTCGGACCAGGGCACCAGGGCGAGCCGGCGATCGTTGCCACTGGCGGCAAGCTCACTCTCCACGACAGCACGGTCGTCGGCGGTCACGGCATCGACGGCTACTACAACGGCCAGAACGTCATCCCGGGCCAGCCGGGCGCGGCGGCTCTCGTCGGCTCGAGCGTGATCGTCGCTCGCGGCTGCAGCTTCACTGGCGGCGTCGGCGGCAGAGGAACCGACGGCGTCGGCTGCGGGAATCCGAATTTCCCTCCGACTCCTGGCGGCGCCGGTGGTGCCGGCATTTCGCTGCAGGGCGCGGGCTCCAGCGGCTGGCTGATCGCGACCAGCGCGGCCGGCGGCGCGGGCGGCATGGGAGGTCTCACCGGATGCGGCGGCCAGCTCCCTCAGGCTCCCTCCGGGCCGTCGCTGCTCGATCCGTCGAACGTGATCACCACCCAGCCCGGCCCGACCATCCAGCTCGTCGTGCCGCAGCCCGCGCGCGAAGGCCAGAATCTCGCGCTGCACTTCATCGGGCCTCCCGGCGCCTCCGCGCTGCTCCTGATCGGCAACGGCGGAGCGGGATACCAGACCATTCCGAGCTTGAAGGACGTGCTGCTCGTGCAACCCTCGCTGCGCCGCCTCGCCTACGGCCCGATCCCGCCCTCCGGCGTCCTCGACGTCAACCTGTTCGTGGGCGACCTCGGCCCCGGCGTCGACGTCCGCCTCGTGCACACCCAAGCCGTCTTCATCGGCCCCACCGGCCAGTCCCACCTCGCCAGCCCCGCCGTCGTCGAAATGCTCGACTCGGCCTTCTAGCTGGTTCCCGGTATTCCACCGCCATCTATTCCATTCGCGAATGGAATAGATGGCGGTGGAATACCGGGAACCAGTCATGAAGACGATCAGCTATGGCTTCGGACTCTTGCTCGTCGGTGTCGTGGCGCTCGCGCAGGAGCCCGAGCCGGCGCAGGATCCCAAGCTCGACAATCTCGTCCATGACGCCGGGTACAAGACGGCGGAGCTGGGCTCGCTCGGCGCCGTGGTCGAGCGCGGCAGCGGACCGATCGACATGGTGATGGTCTCGGGCTTCGGCGTGGGCGCGTCGGCCTTCGAGGGCTTCATGCGGCGCAACGCGACGCGCTACCACATGGTCGCGATCACGCTGGCCGGATTCGAAGGCACGCCGGCGCCGCCGATGCCCGCGGCGGGGACGAGCTAGGGCGAGCAGACCTGGACACACGCCGCGGTCGAGGCGGTCGCGAAGTTGATTCAGGAGCGAAAGCTCGAGAAGCTGGTCCTCGTCGGGCACTTCATCAACGGCACGCAGGTCGCCGCGAGGGTCGCTCTCGATCACGAGGAGCTGGTCCGCGCGCTCGTGCTGCTCGCGGGCACGCCGCGCTTCGAGCCTCTCGAGGACACCCCCTTCTGGCCGAGAGGAATGGCGCTGGACAAGAAGGTCGCGGCCGTCGACGGATTCCTCGCGCCGCGCTGGTTCAAGACCGTGACGCTCAAGACCTGGGTCGGTGGCAATTTCGTCGCGACGGATTATTCGATCGACGAAGCTCGCGGGAAGAAGCTCGCGGATGCGGCCAATGCTCCGCCGCTGCCGGTCCTGATCCGCTATCTGTGCGAATTCCACGCTTCGGATCTGAGCGCCAGTCTGGCGCGATTGAAGCAGCCGCTGCTGATGATCCAGCCGACCTTCACCGAGACCTTGCGCGCCGACAAGAAACGCACGTACCTCGCCGGCTACTTCGACGAGCCCTGGAAAGGAATGTTCCAGGATCGCCCGCACACCGAAAGGAAACAGCTCGAAAACGCCGGCATCCTGTTGATGGACGACAGGCCTGCCGAGGTCGACGCCATGGTCGCGGGCTTCCTGGAGCGCAGCGCGCATTGACTCGAAGCACCCTGCGCGCGAGCTCTGCTAAGATCCCCGCGTGAGCACGGCCGGCACAACGATCCTCGCAGCGCGCTTCAACCCGCTGATCCGTCCGTACCTGGTCGTGACCATCGGATGCACGATGCTCGTGACGATCATCGGAATCCCCCTGGCGTTGATCTGGTTCTGCGGCGTCGGCCAGTGGTGGGCCGGGCATTATTTCCACAAGCTCGAGTGCCACCTGAACGAAAAGAACCTGCGCTTCCGCAAGGGCATCCTGTTCCAGGTCGAGAAGACGATCCCCTTGGAGAACATCCAGGACGTAACCTTCATCGAAGGCCCGATCCTGCGCCGCTTCCACTTGAGCACGATCAAGTTCGAGACCGCGGGCCACAGCGTCGGTCAGGCGGGCAACATGCACCTGACGGGCATCATCGACGCTCACGAGTTCCGCGATCGGATCTTCAGCGCGCGCGATGCGCTGAAAGCATCGCAGCAGCAACGCGGCGATCGCGTCTCGATCGAAGCGAGCGCCGGTGCCTCGCAGCAATCGGATCGGCAGCTCGCGGCGCTGCAGGGCATCGAGCGGCGAATGGACGAAATCTTGGCATTGCTTCGCCAGCGCGTTTGACGCGTTCCTGAGAAATGAGAACTCCCTCGAGCATCGGTGTCGCATCCGCGCGGACTCTCCTTGGCTGCATCCTGGTCAGCGGCTTGACACAAAGCTGCGAAGGCCCGGAAGCTCCGCGCCCCGCTCCGCCGACTTCGCCTCCGCTTTCCGCGCCGCCTGTCCCACCGCCCGCGGCGACCGTGCCGCCCAAGCCGGTTGCGGAAGATGCTGCCGCGGTCATCGAGCAGCTGATCGGCACGATCGCGGCCTCGCCGCTGGTCTTCATCCGCAACGGTAGCGAGCACACGGGCGAAAAGGCTTCGGCGCACATCCGCGACAAGTACGAGCACTACAAGAAATCGATCGCGACGCCCGAGGACTTCATCGCGAAGGCCGCGAGCAAGAGCGAGCTCTCGGGAAAGCCCTACCTCGTGAAGCTCGCGGACGGCCGCGAAGCCGAGCTGTCCGGATGGCTGAGCGAACGACTGGTGGAATTGCGCAAGGCGGCCGCTGCTCACTGAAACGTGAGCGAGCCGGAAATCAAGGAGCGAGGCATCGGCTGGACCGTCTTCCGCTGGCTACTCGTCCCCGTCGCCATCTGGGGGCACTCGTGGTCGGAATCTGCCACGCACTACTCGAGATTGTAAGCAGCTGCAATCTCACCAAAGCTGGTCGCTCGCTCGCAAAGTCGTCGCGCCGATCACGGTAAAGCGAGAGTTCAGGATGGCGGTAGAATACCGGGACTGAATTCGGCTTCGAGGTTCTGCAGCGTGGTTTCCCAGTTCTCTTCGTGGGAGACCAAATCCTCTGCCTCTTCGAATCCTTCCTGCCGTAGCGCGACGACCGTGCCGGCATCGAGCTCGATGAATTCGACGGTGACGAGGGTTTCGACTGGATTCTTCCCATCGCCTCGCTGCGTGAAGACGAGCCTTTCGTTCGGCACGATTTCCAGGTAGGTCCCCGAGCAGACGTGGACCTTGCCGTCCTCGCCCTGCATCGTTTCACGGAACGAGCCGCCGACGCGCACGTCCGCGGTCGCGGAGAGCAGGAACATGTCTCCTGGGCAGTACCAGTTCATGCGGTCGCGAACCGTCCACGCTTGGAAGACTTCGTCGCGACGCGCCGGGATCAATCGAGTGACTTCGAGACTGTGTGTCGTGGTGTTCATGATGAGGGGAACGCGCAACTGCCATGCCCGGCGCAGGCGCAGCCTGGTACGCGCGGCTCCCGGGCTCCCGAGCGCGATGCAACCCGACTTTCGCGCAGTTTGTGCAATCGCCAAGTCTTCGGGATTTCTGCAAGGCGATTCTCGCTCGCGGCAAGTCCGTCGTGCGTGAGGATGGAACCGATGCATTCCCCAGTACGTCAGCGTGCGCTCGGTCGATGCTCGCGACAAATCACTCCCCAACGACGTCGCCGGGGAGGCGACGAACCTGTACTTCGACGCTCAGCGGCGCAGCGCGGTCTTCCCGGTCGCCGACACGGCGCGTTGCTTGATCCTGTTCGGCGGCGAGTCCGAGCCCCTGCGCGTCCCGATCGAGCCCCAGGTCGGCAAGCTCAACGTGATCCGGCCGTAGCGGGCTCGGCGCTCAGCCGCCGGCGCAGAATTTCCCGAGCGCCGCGAGGAAATCTTCCCCGGCCCTTGCCTTCAGGATCTCGAGCTGCTTCTCCGGCGGGACTTCGTAATCCGGATTCAGCTGCCACGACCCGTCGGGCTTAGTGACCTTGCTTTCCATCTCGCGGATCGCTCGCAAGTCCTCGAGGATCAAGGGCAGCGCCTCCGCGCGTCGCTTCGCGAGAAAATTCGCGGCGCCCCAGGCGAGCAGCGCGCGATCATTCTCGTAGGTGCTGCGCTTCCATCCCGTGAGATCCGCGATCGAGAGCTGCCGCAAACCATCCGGGCCACTCGCCATCACGCCTTTCAACTGCTCGCTCCAGCTCCTGTGCTCCTTCTTCGCCACGAAGCCCGAGCGCGACGGGAAGCAATAAATCGAGCCGCACACGTTCATCTCGACCTGCCACGCAAGCCCCTGCATCAACCAGTTGGGCAGTCTCTCGAAACGATCGAACAGCGCGAGCTGCGTCGCTCGATTGGCCAGCTCGTTCTTCGGATTCCATTCCTTGACGTCAGGTGACGTGGCGAGGAACGCGGCCGCGAGCGGCTGCTCCAGCACGAAGCCGAGCTGTTGCTTCGTGCCCTGCGCCCAGGACGTCAAATAGCTGAAGCGCTTGCCGAGATCGTCGAGCAAGAGGCCGAAGTCCTTCGGTCCTTCCAGCTCGAGGATCACGAGCACCGACGGCGGCCGCTCCGCTGGAGCAGGCGCAAGCTTGTCCACGGCGGCGAGAGCGCGCGCGAGAATCGCGAGCTCGCCCGATGCGCCGCGCTGCTCGCGGTGCACGAACAAGCGCCGCGAATCCGGATCGAGGTCGAGCACATAGCCTTGAGCCTGGGCCCAAGGAATCCACGGCTCGGCGGCGGCCGCTACCGGTTTTCCGAGGGTGCTCTCGACATCCGCGCCGCGGTAGCTCGTCCCCTTCCAGCGCACGACCGCCGACGCCTCCGCCGTCTTGCCAGGCTCCTGCCTCGGCCTTGCCTCCACAGGCGCGCGGCTCAGGCCACAAGCAACGGCCAGCAAGAGAGATAGAACCCGCATGGGTAGATCCTTCTAACCTCTCCGTGTCGATTGGGCACGAGTCGAGATAACAAGATCCCCTTCCAAACCCTGCAGGCCGAAGTGGCGCGGCTTGGCCCACACGAAAGTGTCGAGCTGATGGAATGCTCAGCCGTGCGCCAGTCGCCGCTCGAGAGCTACTGACAAACTACGTACTGCAGCCCGTCCGAGAGCATCGTGTTGTTCGGCGCGGAGATCCCCGGGTCGCGGCCCCACCACTGGCAGTGGACCAGCGTGCCCGCTGTGGAGAGCGCCGAGAGCGGACTGCCGCCAAGCGCGCCAGCCGCGAACGCGTTCATGTCGATCGACGGAGCTCCCGAGCAATCGTTCGGCGGCGGATTGCCGCCGCTCGGCCCGCCCGGCGTGCGCCGGATCGGCGCGGCCAGACACAGCGTGCCGCCCTGGAACGGCGTCGCGCTCGCGCCGCTGACGCTGTAGAGCAGGAGGCAGGGCTTGTTGTTCAGCATCTGTGTCGCGCTGACCACGAAGCCCGACGTTGCGCTCGCCCTGGGTGTGCCCGTCGAGCGGATCACCGGCGTGCAGCCTTGGCTGTTCATCTTGGCGGTGCAGTACGCGAGCGGCGCAGCACACGGGGGTTCGACGCGCGCCAGGCTGCAGCCTGATGACGCGGCGACCTCGACGTAGGAAGCGCCAGGCGCCAGGGCGGGCACGTTGCACTGTCCGTATTGGTTGGCCCCCCAGGCGACAAGCGAGCCGTCGCTGCGGCAGCCCAGGCTGTGGTACCAGCCCGCCGCGATGCTGACGTAGGTCATTCCCGCTGGCAGGCCAGGCACGTTGCATTGCCCATAGCTGTTGTTTCCCCAGGCGATGACCACACCTTCGCTGCGGCGTGCGAGGCTGAAGTACTTGCCGGCGTCGATCCCGATGTAGGAATGGCCCGGAGGCAAGGCAGGAACGTTGCCTGCGCTGTATCCCCAGGCAACGACAGATCCGTCGCTGCGGCGCGCGACGCTGTGGTCCACGCCTGCGGAGATCTCGACATAGGAGAGACCTGCTGGCAGCGCGGGCACGTTGCATTGGGCTGTGGAGTTGTGCCCCCAGGCGAGCACCGAACCGTCGCTGCATCGTGCGAGGCTATGGGTTCCGCCCGCGGAGACTTCGACGAAGGAAAGACCTGGCGGCAGGGCGGGCAGGTTGCACTGGCCATAGGAATTCTGGCCCCAGGCGACGATCACGCCGTCGCTGCGTCGTGCGAGGCTATGGCTCCCGCCCGCGGAGACCTCGACGAAGGAAAGGCCAGGCGGCGCGACGGGCACGTTGCACTCGCCGTAGGTGTTGTCTCCCCAGGCGACGATCGCGCCGTCGCTCCGACGTGCGAGCGCGAACTTCTCCGTCCCAGGCGTGGAATCGCCGCCCGCGGAAATTTCGACGTAGGAGGCGCCGCGCGGCAGACCGGGCACGTTGCATTGGGCACGCTGGTTCAATCCCCAGCCCTGCAGCAACCCGTCGCTGCGGCGCGCCAGGCTGTAGGACTGGCCTGCGCTGACTTCGAGGTACGAGAGCCCCGGCGGCAGGGCGGGCACGTTGCATTCGCCCTTGAAGTTCTCTCCCCAGGCCACGAGCGAGCCATCGCTGCGGCGCGCCAGGCTGTGGAATCCGCCGGCGGCAACTTCGACGTAGCTGATGCCCGGCGGGAGTGTGGGCACGTTGCCTAGGCCGTTGATGTTGTATCCCCAGGCGACGACCGAGCCGTCGCTGCGCAGCGCCAAGCTGTGCGTCCAGCCCGCGGCAATCTGGACGTAGGAGAGGCCCGGGGGTAGGACGGGCACGTTGCATTGCCCCACTGTGTTGAGGCCCCAGGCAACGACGGTTCCGTCGCTGCGGCGCGCAAGGCTGTGGTATCCGCCCGCGGAGATCTCGACGTAGGACAGTCCGGCCGGCAGGGCGGGCACGTGGCGCTGTCCGTATTGATCGCTCCCCCAGGCGACGACGGAGCCGTCGCTGCGCCGCGCGAGACTGTGATCGCCTCCAGCGGCAACCTCGGTGTACGAGAGGCCGGGCGGCAGCGCCAGCACGCCGCACTTTTCGTAGACGTTGCTGCCCCAGGCGACGACGGAACCATTGCTGCGGCGCGCCAGCGTGTGGGAATTGCCCGCGCCAACCTCCACGTAGGTAATGCCGGCCGGAAGGGCGGGAACCAGGCACTGACCGATCGCGTTGTCCCCCCAGGCGATGAGCGAGCCGTCGCCGCGCCGCGCGAGGGCGTGGAATCCGCCGGCGGAGACCTGGACGGCATTCGAGGTGTCGCTGTTGACCACCATGAGCCCCCATCCGACGACTTGAGTCTGCCCGACTGCATCACCGGAGACTCCGAGCGTCGCCGCTGCGAACAGCAGTGCAAGGCCAAGAACAGGCTTGGGCAGCTGACCGCCCCGACGGCTAATCGAATCCGCGTGGGTGGTCGCACCATGCAACTCGTCACGCCGGAAAATCTTCAGAATCTGCGGCAGTTTCATGGAGGCCCTCCTTCGATTCAGGTCAGCGGACGGGACATGCTACCAGTGAAACCCTATCTGGGCGGATGCGCAACTTTCGAGCACTTGGCTTCGTCCTCGTCTCTGGAGCTCGGTCTCGGAACTCGGCGCTGACGCTCCGATCGTCCAGTTGGATCCGTCCAGTCAGCAGCTGATCTGGCGTCAGCTCGAAGGCGGAGACACGCGGGAGATCGGCGACGGGCCTCTCCTGCGCTCTCTTGGTTGCGCTGGATGTCGACATCGGACCGTGACGGGTGAGGTGCCGCGTCTCGACGCGGACGAAGTCGTCGTCATGGCCACTTCACGATCGTGAGCTCACCTGCCTTCAGGTGAAGTGGGATCCTAGCGAGCTCGTCGGTGTGCCCATCTTCATGAGGCGGTCCGTAGAGCACCACCTCGGTGGCATTCAGCGGAACGGCGACCGCCGCGGAACGGCCTTCGATGAGGTGCAGCGAATCGAAAGCGGCTCCCCCCTTCTCGTCTTCGAAGGCGGTAGTCCAGACCCCCGCCCCGTCCTTGGCGTCGACGAACATCGCGGTTGCGACTTTCAGCTTCGATCCACTGGCGTCGATCTGCACATGCGCGGCGCGCGGCACGACGATCTCGAGGTGCTCCACGTCAGCTTGACTCGCCAGATCGACGTTGGTGATGCGGTTGGCTCCCGGTGTCAAGGCGCTGAGCATCGCGACGGATCTCGACACGTTTCTCAGCTCGAACCGGCCCTCCGCATCGCATCGGACGCGCTCGCCCTCCATGTAGGTATCTTCGACCGCGTCATGGTCGAGCACGCGATCCTGGACGATGCGGTAGAGGAACACCTCCGCATGAGCGATCGGAGTCTTTTCCGTATCGATGACTCGACCGGCGACGCGCGCGTAGCTGGACTCGGCGGACATGTCGATGCGAACCCCGCGCGAGCCCGCGGGAATGGGATCGGTGTCCTGGACGTGCATGGTGCGACGGTCGAGCACGCGCAGCCTGTAATCGCCGTCGACCAATCCATCCACGAAGAAGTGCCCCAGCCCGTCCGTCCTGCTTCCCGAGTTGGATTCCAGACCGAGGAGCAGCGTCTCGAGCTCGACCCGGCCATACCTTCCATTCGGTGCAACCCTTGGGTTTTCGAGATTCCCGATGATTTGACCATCCAGCCGCTTCACCAGCGCGCCTGCGAGCGGACGGCCGGAATCGTCGAAAACAACGCCTTCGATCCGCAACGGCTCGGACGCAGCTTTCAGGACGATCCGAAGCGGTTGCGCGAAGACCAGCGAGAGGTCTCCTCGGTTGTTCTCGGCGCGGGGCGCGACCTCGAGAAGCTCGTAGCCGCGCTTGATCACGCGCAGTTTTTCCCAGCCGGTGCGATCGAAGCAATGCACCTGGAAGCGGCCGCGCTCGTCGCTCCTGTCGGAGCCGCGGCCGAGGCATAGGTAGGCGTCAGGCACCGGAGCCCCGCTGGAAACACGACGGTCCCGTCCAGACGGTCCGGGTGGGAGGCTGAGCAAGAGAGCTCGATGCGCAGCGACTCGCGTCCATCGTCGGGCAAGAGCTGTCGCGCGATCGGATCGCAGCCGGCATGGCTGGTCGTGAGCAGAGCTCGCGGCATCAGCGGGGCATTCGGCATCCGGAACTGGCCTGCCGCATCCGAGACCACTTCCCATGGACTGGTCGCGGAGCGATCGAGTACGTGCTGCAAGCGTGTCCGCAGATCTCTCGGCAGCACGATCGAGACGTGTGCCTCGGCGAGCGGCACCCCTGCATTGTCGACAACTACCCCGGCAAGCGGCGCGCTGGGCGCAACGACCAGGGCGTAGATCGGCTCGACCTCGTATTCGCCGACCCGCGGCTCGAGCACGGTCGCGAACCCCTCGCTCAAGGAACGCAAGGCTCCAGGAATCTGCGGATCGACCATCGCAAATTCACCGCGCTCGTCACTGATCGCTTCCAGAGTCTCGAGCGCGGGCAACTTGGACTTCGGCACGAAACCGACCCGAACGCCTTCGATCGGTTGGTCGTCGATTCCGAGCACGATTCCGTGAATCCGCTTCGGTGACTGCACGGGAGCGTCGGCAAGTGTCGCCGGCGGTGAAGGCCTCGCCGTGCGTTCCGATTCCTGTGCCACCTCGACGATCTCGGATGCCTCCACGGACTCCTTGCCTGCCGCCGCCGACACGCTCGCTATCGGATCGGGTCTCGACAACAGCGCAATCCCGAGCACCCCCGCCGCCAGGAGAAGCAGCACGCCCGCGGCGATCCAACCAACTTTGAGTTTCACGAGCAGGGCTCCGATCACGGGTGCATCAAGTCGAGGAAGGAGCGGTGCCAGTGCGGCAAGCCATGCGCCCCGATCGCCGTCGTGGTCGCGATCGAGCCGCTCGCGAAGCCGCTCCAATCCACGCTGCAGTCGGGTGTGCACCGTGCGCAGCGGCGCGCGCGTGCGCTCGGCGATCTCGCCTGGCGTCAGGCCGTCGAAGTAGCGCAGAAGAATTGCGCTCCGACAGGGCTCATCGAGCCCTCGCACCGCCGCGACGAGCCGCTCATGGATCTCGAGCCGCTCGAGAGGGCTATCGTCCGGCGCGGTGAGCTCGCGCCGCGCCGCATCCTGCTCGCGCGCCTCGCGCCTTTTCGAGCCGCGGAGTCGTGCACGGGCAAGATTCCGGAGCACGCCGGCGAACCACGCCTTCGACGCGGGAGGACGCGACGGCCCGCCCTCCAGCGTGGCGAGCCAGGCCTCTTGCGCCAGGTCCTCGGCCTCGTGCTCGTCGCGCACGAGGGCGCGAGCCAGCCCGCGGACCCAATCCGCGTGCTCGATCCACGCTTCGACACCTGTTACTTCCTGCGACATCGGGTTCTGAGGCTCCGCGGCAAGGTTGCCGTGCGCGGCGATCGTGCGTCAGCTTGTTTCGATTTCCTGTTTCGCGAGGGCGCCTCCGGGAAGTTGCACGCCCTCGCCGCGTCTGCTCGACTAGCCTCGATCCCCCGGGGACCCTGCCCATGCGCTTCGCGGCAACTCTCGTTCTGCTCTCGATCGCCTCGGGACAGGGCGTCATCGACGAACCGTCGTGGTGGGAGGCTGAATCCCGAGCCTCCGACCGATTGGAGCGCAGGGACGCGACGGTCCTCGCAGCGGAGACCTCGAAGCTGCCGCCGACGCGGGAGGCTGGCGAGCTGCTCTACCGCCTGGACGTCCACTTCCGCGCCGGACACGACGCCGACACGCTGCAAGCCCTCGACGCCCTCGCCGCCGCCGAGCCGCCCCTGCCTCCGGTCATCGCCGGGGAGGCCATCCAATCCATGATCGGTCGCAAGGAACGCGCCCTCGCGATCGCGGCCATCGAGCGATTCCCGAAGGCCCAGGCGGGCTGGACCTACGTGCTCATGAAGGATTGGGCCGCGGAGGCGGGCTGGGAAGCTGTCGATGCGTGGGCCGCGAAACTCCAGGACGCCGAGCCGACCTTCTGGCTTCGCGAGCGCTTGCGTCTGCGCGCTGAGCACGGCAAGTCCGGGGTGCTCTTCGCGCAGCTCGTCGCGGACGCGAAGGCGCACCCCGACGATGTCCAGCGCTTCCTCACCCTGCGCCGTCTCCGCGGCGAGGTCACGCCTGCGCCCGACCTCGACTGGATGGCCCCGGATTTTCGGCCGCGCTCCGCTTTCGATGCCGCCCAGTTGGCCCTCGAGGTGCGCGGCGCTCCGGCCGTCGTGCTGCTCGAACGCGCCCTCGCGATGCCGATCCAGGACGAGGACATCCCGCAAATCCGCGACTGGGTGTCCCACCGCTGCTCGATCCCGAAGCTCACATCCGGCGACGATGGCTGGCGGCAGTGGCTCGTGAATTCGATGCGCTGGGCGCTCGTCGAGGCGTACAGGTCCTCGGGTGAGGCGCAGAAAGCGCAGGAGCTGCTCGTCGCCCTCGCGAAAGAGAATCCAGGCGCCGACGGTGTACCGGCGATCTCGCTCTTCCTGGCCGGCGCGGTGCAGGCCGAATCGGGTGGACGCGTGATCGAATCCGCCGTGCGCGCGGCCGAGGACGAGCAACACGAGTCCGCGGAGTACTGGACGAAGCGCGCGGACTATTTCGCGGGCCGAGGCGAGCGCAGCCAGGAACTCGAGGCCGTCGACCGCGCGCTCGCGCTGTCGCGCTCCGACCCGGAGGGAGGAGGCAGTTACTTCCTGATTCTGCGGCGCGCGAAATTGCTGGGGAGCGCGGATGGCTTCGCATTTCTCGCCTTGGAAATCGCTCGACTCCCGGTCGACTCGAGGTACGAAGGTTTCCTGCTCAACAGGCTCGTCGAGGACTACGGCGATCTGCTCGTCGGCCACGAGCAGCTGATCTGGCGGCATCTCGAAGGCAATGACACGTGGGATATCGGCGACGAGCGCCTGCTGCGTTTCCTGGTCGAGCATTGCGACGCTCCGAAGCTCGGCGAATTCTGGGCTCGCGCCGAGAAGGTGGCCGCCGATCAGCCTGGATTGCGCACGCCGACCCTGGCGCTGATCGCGCACCGCCATGGTGACGCGCCGCGCGCCGCCCTGCTGCTCGCGCAGGTCATGGCCCTAGTGCCCCACGGCGGTGCGCGTGAGGCGGCCGCCATCACGCTGTTCGAAGCCAGCCGCGACATAGGCAAGTGGAAGCTCGCGGATGCTGTGTGGCCCGTCGCACGGCGCAGACTGACCCCCGACGAGCGCGCGCCCTGGCTGGCCGACCTCGCACTCGCCCAGGCAAAGGCCGGCGAGGCGGACATGGCGATGCGCACCTGGGCACGAGCCGCGAATCTCGACCGCCGCGAGCTATCGGAGCTTTCATCGATGGCCGCTGCTGGTCTGCGCGAGCGACTCGTTGCCTTCTACACGGACCTCGCGGAGCGCGATCCGGCGACGGCGCCCTTGGTTGAGCGCGTGCTGCGCGACCTGGCCAGATAGACGCCGTCGGCATCCGTGATGTCCCGACGGCCCTTGCGGACGATGCGAAGGCTGCTTTGGCGCATCATTTCATGCGTTGCGCGCTCTTCTTCCAAAACCTGGGGCTTTCACCCCAGCGCAATCCAGCCCCTGTGGGTATCGTGCCCGCCTTCACACCACCATGGCCCTCAAGCGCGCAGCACCGAAGTCCCATAAGGTCAAGCTCAAGCCCGCCAACCCCTTCGACTTGATTCGCCTGCTCGCGCGCAGTCAGAACGATCCGCGGAAGGCCGTGTGCGAGCTGGTGCAGAATTCACTCGACGCTCAGGCGCGGCGGATCGAGATCACCTGGCTCAATGAGCATCAGGTGCGCAGCTTGCGCATCTTCGACGATGGCCAGGGCGTGTTCCCCGAGATGGAGCGGCGCGACGCGCTGCAGCGCATCGCCCAGACGATCGGACACAGCCACAAGCGCTCGCTGACGCCGTCGGAGCGCCAGGAATTGCTGGCGCTGGGCAAGTACGGGATCGGATTGCTCGGTTTCTGGTCCGTCGGACGTTGGATGGACATCCGCAGCCGCGTCGGCGGTGGCGACATCCTCGTGTTGCGGCTCGAGCGCGATCGCGAGGAGGCGTCGATCGAATCTTCGCGCGCTCGCAGGCTCGACGAATCGGCGACGTTCACCGAAGTCGTCATCCGCGGCGTCGAGGAAGGGGCCGCGCGTCAGATACGACCCGGTCGATTGCAGGCCTACCTCGCCAGCGAACTGCGCGGGCAGCTGTTGCAGCGCGACGTCGAAGTGCACATCCACGACCGCATCGCGCGCGGTCTCGCGCACAAGCATTTCGTCGTGAAACCCCAGCGCTTCGTCGGGCTCCTGCTGCCGCAATTCACGTCGCTCGTCGTTCCTGGCCACGAGGAGGCGCGCGTCGAGCTCTACCTCGTGGGTGCGGACGCCGAGCGCAAGGGCCGCGTGCAACTGGCCTGCGGAGGCACGACCGTGCTCGACGACCTTGCCCTCGCCGACGGCGACGAAGGCCCGCGCGCGCCCTGGAACTCCGGCCGGCTGGAGGGAGTCATCGACTTTCCCGAGTTCGACGTCGCGCCGGGAACGCGACGCGGCATCCAGCAGGACGCGAACGCGCTCGCTTTCCTGGATGCGCTGCGCGTGCTCGAGCTGCAGCTCACCGCGCTGCTGCACGAAGACGAGGCGCAGCGCGCGCAGGAGCACGAAGAGACCTTCGCGCGCAAGATCCGCCACGCCTTCCGACGCGTCGCCGCGGCCTTGCCGGAGTACGACTTGCCGGGTGTGCGCGCGCGAGGCGCTGCAGCCAGCGGCGGCGCACGCTCCGAAAACAGTCCAGGAACTTCTACGCGTGGCGATGGACCTTCCGATTCCCTGGGACTGAGCGAGGGCGCTGCGCTCGCACCGGTCGAGACCGTTGCGGAGCGTCCGCCGATCGAGCGCGAGCCCGTTCGCGAAGACGCGGGCGCCCCGATGTTGTTCCCGCCGGGCCCGCTAGCGCGCGTGCGAGTCGACCCCTCGCGATTGAGAGTGGCGCCGGGCGCGACACGCGGTCTGCGCGCTCGTGCGGTCGACGCCGACGGACGTCGAGTGCTGGGCGCGGTGAGCTGGCACTGGAGCCTCGAAGGAGCTGGAACCCTGCTCTTCGAGGGCGAGGCCGCGCGCTACAGCGCCCCGGAAGAGCCCGTGCAATCGACGATCGTCGTGCGCGCGGAACATGGCTCGAACAGCGCACAGTTGCGCGTGCCGATCGAGGTCCTGACCGAGCTTGCCGGTCAAGAGCGGGCCTCCGGCATCCCCGAGCCGGTCGCGGTCGAGGCACGCGGCGAACGTTGGCGCTCGCGCTTCCGCGACGGCCGCTGGGAGTTCAACGCGGCGCACAAGGACTACGAATCCGTCGCGGGCGTGGCCTCCAAGCGGCTCAAGTACCTCGTGCACCTGTTCGCGAAGGAGACCGTGCTGCGCAACTTCGCCGGCGCGGACGATTCGGAGTTGTTGGAGCGCATGGTCGAGGTGTTGACGCACCTCGAAGCCTGATCGGTCGCAGGCTTTCGGGCCAGCAGCCGTCAGTTCGCAAGCCTCGCGGCCAGCTCCACGTGACCGTTGTGCTGGGCCCATCCCGCGGGTGTCGATTGGAACGACGAGTCGCGCACGGAACGGGATGCGCCAGCGATCAGGAGCGCTTCGCAGACTTCGCGGTGGCCGTGCAGGGCGGCCCAGTGCAGCGGAGTCGCTTCGTGATCGAACTGCGTGCGCTCGCTGGCCGAGGCTGCGTGCGCGATGAGCCATTCGACCGCGGCTCGGTGCCCTCCCAGGCAGGCGTAAGTGAGCGCGACTCCGAGAATCGCGTCGGTCGACTGCGGCCTCGACGCCTTCTGTCCGTAATGAACGAGCGTGTGTGCGTCATCGCCGATCTCGCCGCCGGGGCGGAAGAATCGTTGCATGAGGTCGATGCGACCGAGGCCGGCTGCCGCGATCAAGTCGACGCGCGCCCCGTGCTCGACCAGGAAGCGCGCGGCCTCGAATTCGCCGTAATAAAGCGCGCCGATCAGCGGACCGCCGTTGTGGAAGTTGACGTCGGCGCCGCGGCGGATCAAGAGCTCGAGCAGAGCGCGTTGATGTCCAGCCGCCCGAGCATCGCCACTCGTGGCGACCAAACCGAGCGTACTCCAGCCGATGTCGGTCGGCTGGCTGGGGCTTGATGCGTCGCGGCGTCGATTTCGGCCCCGCGATCCAGGATCAGCTCGGCCATCGCGACCGTCGACTTCGGCAGCGGAAGGATCGTGGGATTTCCCGCGACGTGGTGCAGCAGCGTCGCTTGGAAGAAGTAACCGCAATAGTGTCCGTCGCTCGAAGCGACCCGCTCATGGACGAGTGACGAAGTCGCGGACAGGATCGAACTCAGCCGCTCGACGTCTCCGTCGTAGAACGCTCGAAGCGCATCGGAAATGTCGGCCACTCACAAAGCCTAGCGGGAGACGAGCCGTTTGTTCCAATCGTCCCAAGCCGCCGCAGATGGACGGCAACTCGATTGCTCCTTGCGATACGTGCGCGTCGCGGCTGCTTCGAAATTGCTAATCTGGCGCCACAATCCGATGACCGAGCATGAACCGATCGATTTCCGTCTCGAAGCTCCCCCGGGCTACGTCCTGCAGTCCGAGGACGGATGCTACGCGGTCGAGCGCATGCAGTTCGAGCACTGGAAGAAACTGGAGCCCCGCGAGAAGCTCGCCCTGGCGGACGAGATGTGCGCAACCATGCGCGAGCTGAGCTTGGCGGGATTGCGCATGAGTCATCCCGACTGGTCGGAAGCGCAGATCGCGCGCAAGGGCCTGGAGATCTGGCTGGGTGAAGAGTGCTACCAGCGGTTTTTCAGCGCGGGCATGCTCCCGTGAGTGGACCCGCTCCGCGCCTCGTTGCAGTTGCTGCGGGAAAGGTCTTCGAGGCCGCTCGGATTCCCTATGTGCTTGCCGGTTCGATGGCCAGCATGGCGCACGGCGAGATTCGCGGGACGCTGGATGTCGACTTCGCGACGTTGATGCGCAAGAACCACATCGAAGGTTTCATTCGAGCCGCAACCGACGGTTTCCGGTTCGACTCCGAGTGGATCGCCTTGGCGGTCGCGCAGCAGAGGATGTTCCAGATGATGCACGCGACTTCTGTCATCAAGGTCGACGTGTACGTCCGGCCTGACGAGGGTCTCTACGCTTCGGAGATCCGCCGCGGCCAGCGAATGCACCTGGGAACCGGTGCGCAAGATTTCGTCGTCGTGGCTTCGCCTGAGGACACGATCCTTCAGAAGCTTCGGTGGTACCGAGAGGGTGGCGGTGTCTCCGATCGACAATGGCGGGATATCTGCGGAGTCCTCAAGGCAAAGTCCGGCGAGCTGGATGGCGTGTACATGGCGACCTGGGCGCGGGAACTCGACCTAGAGGAGCTGCTCGAGAAGGCAAGAGTCAACTCGGGTGGCTCTGATTCCTGACCAGATGCTCGAGCCTTGACTGCCGGTTCCGCGGCGAGCCGCGCGGCTCGCTGCCGGCTGTGAACTCGGCCGCTCAGTGCCGGCCCAACAATCGAAACGGCAGGGTCATCGGGTCCCATCCCATCGGCACACGCCCGTCATCGACGATCCTACGATCGGTTCGCAGGATCTCGTGCTCGGCCTCGTCGCTGACTCGAATCGCGCGGCCGAGGAACTCGATCACGAGATCCTTCTCGCCGGCGCGGAGGAAGGGGTCGGCCAGCTCCATCTGGATCTGGACGATTTCGAATTCCGCGGGCAAGGGCAGGTCGACCGATGCCCTCAGGGATTCTCGCGCCGCGACCCGATCTCCACGCGCGAAGGCGATCAGGCCGCTGACCGTCTGCAGCAGGTGCACGGACTCGATCGAATTCCACCGATCTCGAGGCCATTCGGATCGGCGCGCGCGTTCGATCCAACTCGTGGCGTCGTCCAGACGGGCGCAAGCGCAGCAGGCGTAGCCGAGAGCCATGGCGAGCTCGGGCGAGTCACCGCTCGGCAGTCGTTCCAGCTCCGCGGCGCGCCCCAGGTGAGCGATCGCCGACCGCGCGCGTTCGATCCGGCCGGCGGGCTCGCGGTCCGAGAGAAGAAGGCCACCGCGCATCGCGTGCCAGCGCGACTCGTTCGGGTCGAGCTGGCTGGCACGCTCGATCCAGCGTTCCGCTTCCACGCGTCGGTCGGAGTCGAAGTAGTACGTCGCGGCGTTCGCGATGACGTTCAAGTCCGCGGATCGCTCGGCAAGGGCAGCGTTCCAGGCATGATCCACGGCGAGCGGGGAAAAACCAGGCTCGCCGCTTTCCTGCAGCACCTCGCGGCAGATGTCGGGGAGCCCGGGCAGATCCGGGCGGGAACGGATCAGGTTCACCAGGTACTCGCGGGCGGCCTCGCCCTCGGACTTCGACGGTCGGCACTCCGCGTCGCAGGCACACACCGCCCAGCGCAGACGCAATGCCAGGTGCTCCGGACTGCCGGCAAGCCGTCGCTTCAGGGACGCGAATTCGGCGCGTGTGCTCTGTCCGAGCGCGAAGCTCGAATGGAGCACGCACTGGCCGAGTGCGGCACGATCGCCGCTCGCCGAAGCTCGTTCCATCGCCTCGTCCTCGAGGTCCAGCGCTTCCTCGATGCGCCCGAGATCGCGGAGACTGCGCGCAAGCCGCAGCGCGAAGCGGCACTCCTCGGGCTCCAGCTCTCGGGCCTTGTTCGTCTCCACCAGCCCACGCGGCTTCTCGCCACTCGAATCGAGGATCGATCCGAGCGTGAGTCGTGCCTCGGCGGACCCTGGATCGGCAGACACGGCGCGCTCCGCCCAGACCTGCGCCATCCCTAGGTTTTCTTGCGCCGCGAGCAACTCGGCGCGCAGGAGCATGGTGCTCGCGGCCTGCGGCTCGATCGCGATCAGCGCATCGACGCACGAGCTCGCCGGATCGCATTGCCCGAGGTGGAGCCATGCGCTGGCGAGCTCCCGCCATCCAACCGTGTCGCGAGGATCCAGGCGCACCTGCTCCGCAAGCGCCCCGATCTTGCGCGCGCTCTCGTAGGCATGCGAGGCCATGGTGCATCCTCGAGCTCCTGGGAGCCCGAGGCGAGCGCCTTACTTGTGCGCCAGCAACATCGTCATGCGCTTGCCGAGCAAGCGCGGCGTCGCCTCGATGCGGCACACGTCCGCCAGCGTCTCCGCGACCTGCTGCATCACGCGATACCCGTGCTCGGGGTGGTCCATCTGCCGGCCCTTGAAGACGCACACGACCTGCACCTTGTGGCCGTCGATCAGGAATTCCCTGCCCTGCTTGACGCGATACTCCAAGTCGTGCGGGTCGATCATCGGCCGCACGCGCAGCTCCTTGAGCTGCGAAACATGGTGCTTGTGGCCTTCGCGGTCCTTCTTGCGCTGCTCGTACTTGAACTTGCCGAAGTCCAGGATCCGGCACACCGGCGGCACGGCGGTCGGCGAGACTTCCACCAGGTCGAGACCGACTTCTTCCGCTCGTCGCCGGGCATCGTCGACATTGACGATTCCAAGTTGCTCCCCCTTTTCGTCGATCAGGCGGACCTGGGGAATTCGGATCTGGCGATTGACTCGGAATTGGCGTGCAGTCACTTGGTTCTTGGGTCGGCGGAGTTCGTCGAGTGCGGTGGGTAGATGAGGACGGTCGAAAGCTGGCGGGTCGAAGATAGATCGGACTGGCGGGCTTCGCTAGTCGAGTCAGTCTGGCACGAGCGAGCGATCTGAGCGCGCTCAGGTCCGACAATCCTGCGTGAACGCGCCCCCAGACGACTCTGGACGCGCCTCAGCCGGAGGGCAGGATCTTCACGTGGACCTCGGCCAGCTGCTCGGGCGCGACGGCCGAGGGCGCCTGGCACATCAGGTCGCTCGCGGAGGCGGTCTTCGGGAAGGCGACGACCTCGCGGATGTTGTCCAT
>Ga0193706_1000574_pt1 | contig 20561 bp, 9 predicted proteins | sample U3c1metaG_FD_160130 | JGI IMG/M metagenome (GOLD analysis project Ga0193706, IMG submission 160130) | Soil microbial communities from a riparian zone of the East river system, Colorado, United States - U3c1 | ecosystem: Environmental > Terrestrial > Soil > Riparian zone | place: USA: East River... | reverse complement strand
GTCGGTGATTTGGAGATTGGGCTCGAACCCCGCCGCTGGATCGGCCGATCGCGCGTACCACGTCTCATTCTGACCATTTCGCAGATCGGTCCACGCGACGTGCACGCGCCCGTAGTCGTCGACCGCGACCCACGATTCGAACTGCCGAGACGCATTGGTATTGTCGTTGACGCGAAGAGGTTTCGTCCAAGTATCGCCGGAATCCTTGGAATAGAGCAGCCAGACGTCATCGTCCGATTGGCCGCCGGGCATGACGCTCGTCCAAGTGATCGCGACGAACTTTCCGGTCGGGTCACTGGCAGCTCCTACGATGGGATGCTGCCGCGGCATGCAGCTAAAGCAGAAAGTCCCCATGTCCGCCACGAGGTCGCGGTACGCGTCGTAGGTGACGCCGTTGTCTTTGCTGCGCAGGTAACGTAGTTGATTGTTGGCAGAGTCCAAGTTGTAAGGAACGTGCACGAGACCCGTCGTCGATGTCACGATAGCCGTTCCGTGAATGATGTTGCCGAGAGGCTGGATCGTCCCCCAAGTGAGACCGCGATCGACGGAACGTTTGATCCCCGCCGCGTTACCTAGCCACGATAGAAAGACCGTGCCCTCGGCGGTGCCCCCGCCTGCCCAAGGTTTATCGGGCGCGCTCTGGACCGAGCGAATCGCAGACCATGTCGCCCCCTTGTCGGTGGAGGTCATGATCCGGATTTGCCCCGTGCCGTATTGTTGACAGACGGCGTACATCGTTCCGCCGCCGTCAATGGCAACAGCGGGATCACCGACGAACGAGCCGCCGCTCAAATTGGGGATCGAAACATTCTTGCTCCAGGTCACTCCGCCGTCCGAGGAGAAGGAGAATGCGCAAACGCGCGTGGCGCGTTCGTCCATCCACCCCGCGAGAAGCATTCCCCCGCCGGTTGCGAGGGCAACCTCGCTTTGTAGCGCCGCTCCCGTGTCGTCGTTGACGCGAACATTTTTGCCGAAGACGACCTTTGCGCCGGGTGCGTCGGTGCGCGCGTCCGCGTCGCCCCCTTTGCTCGCGTCGGATCCGGTGGATGCGTCCGCGCCCTTCGAACCCGCCGAACCGGCGGTGCCGCTAGATCCCGCGGCTCCTGCCGTACCCGCGCCGGCCGATCCAGCGGCGCCTCCCGTCGCTCCCGCGCCGCCACCCGATCCGGCGGCTCCGGCAACACCCGCCGCACCGCCAGCACCAGCAGCACCGCCACTAGCAGTCCCACCTCTACCAGCAGCACCGGAAGAACCACCGGTGCCCCCCGTCCCGCCCGCGCCGCCCGATACGCCGGCGCCGCTGGCCCCGCCCGAACCACCCGCGCCGCCGCTCCCACCTGTTGCGCCGGATCCTCCACGACCACCGCTACTGGCGTCTTTCGGCCCCGTGTCGTCCATCTCCCCCGAACAGGCGGCGATGAATGACGCGACCAGATAGACGGCTAAGCAACGCCAACTTCTCGGCACGCGCGGTGGATTCGAGTTGGCACCTCGATCCGTTCCGACGTCCGCGCTGGGTGTAGCCGGGCGCCGTCGTGTGCTCCGCCGAGTTTCTCGCATGCTGGTTCTCACTCTCCGCGCCTCTAAGGATGAGAAAACGGGAACTGAGCTCGCTCAGTCGGCACGTCTGCGTCGGCGAAGCATGGCGACCAATCCGCCCAATCCGAGCATGCACAGCGCGCCCAAAGGTCGCCGTTCAGAAGGCTCGGCCGCCGCGAGTTTGCAGCCGCATCCACTATTCAACGCTTCGGGCGTCGCCGGCCGCGTGCCGCCGGTAGCGCCGGTGGCGCCGTCACCACCGCTGCCGCCCGTACCACCGCCAGTGCCTCCGCTTCCAGTCGTGGTGCCGCCGGTACCACCAACGCCGCCCGTGCCGCCACCACCGCCACCTGTTCCGCTTGCGGCGCCCGTGCCGCCCGCCCCAGCGCCGCCGGCAGTGCCGCCCGATCCGGCGGCGCCGCTTGTCCCGGCCTTACCGCTCGATCCGGCGGTACCGGCGGTGCCGCCAGCCGCATCGAGCCCGCTGCCTCCAGCGCCGCTCGCGCCCGTATCCGCGTTCGCGTCCCGCGGTGGAGGCGGAGGCGGAGCCGCGTCACTGATCGTGGGAGGCGTCGTGCAGTCGGCTGGCCCCGGCGGTGTGAATGGAGTGTTGCTGCCATCGAGACAGACGGGAGATCCCGTCTCGGCCGTGTAGTTGATGTCGACGACGGCGTGGGTCGCGTCGACCGAGTCGACGGTAATCGTAAGGCCACCAGCTGGATCGGCGAATGATTTACCGGCCGTCATCCCCGGCGAACCGACGGCAATGATCCAAGTGTGAAGACCCTTCGGATTGTTCTGGGTGGGCAGGGTAGGAGCGCCGCCCGCATGGAGGAAGACCTGTGGCGCCGTGATCTTGCTGTCGAAGCCGATCTTCGTCCGGAGCTCGAGGTAGTAGCTCGTCAGCGCGGTGCTCTGGTACGTACGCGTCTTGGCGCCGGGGAACGGGACCTGAAGAACCTGCACGCCATTGCAGGGAGCCTCGATGGGATAGAGATTGAACTTCCCATTGGACGTCGTGCGTACGCCGTTACAGCCACCGAACCACTTCTGATAGAGCTTCTGCCACGAATTCATGTGGTAGCAGCCGCCGCCCATGGTGTCGTATTTGTCGCCGTACTCGTTGTGGGTGCAGGGAGTGAGATCGTCGGCGAAGACGCCGCCAGCGCAAGTCAACGAGGACGAGTGCTGCATGCCGTAGTTGTGCCCGGGCTCCTGCACGACGACGACGCAGCTGATGGAGTCGTTGTACCAGGTGTCGGTCCCAGGTTTGTCGGGGGAGCCTAGCGCGCCGAGCCCGGACCAAGCACACGCGCTGAGGTTCGGGCCCATGACGAAGGCATATTGCTGGCACTTCGTGGTCGCCACTGCGTCGATCATCGGCTTGACGGCTTTGGCGAGACCGCTGTAATCGCAGGTCGTCATTGCATACGGAAACGGACCGTACGAGTCGCCCGCGAGGCCCACCTGGCCGAACGAATTCTCGACGTAGTACGCGTTGGCCGATGCCGCGCCGGTGTGAAATTGCGTTTTGATGGTCGCGAGCGTCGACTTGGCGGCGCCGCCGTTCAAGTTGACGAGCGCCGCGCACATGACGCGTGACGGTTTGGTGGTTGCGTCGACGAGCGGCTGCGCCTGGGACCCGATGCCGTCGTCGGCACCACTCCCCTCCACCACCTTATATTGGGTCACGTCGATGCGGTCGGCGCGATCCTGGCCCCACACCTTCAGGTGAGATCCCGGCGCGATGTCGGGCTCGACGCTGAAATTCAGGCGTCGCTCGGCGGCGTCACCCTGCTTGAGGAAGTACCTCGTTTCGGAGGTCCCATCGTCGAAGTTTGCGATATAGACGGCCAACTCGCCGACGATGGCGCCCGGATCATCGTCGATCGAAAGCTGCGGGGGAATGGATTCGCTCGAGCAGGAACCGAGCGAAAAGAGAATTCCAGCAGCGGAAAACCGGAGCCACCAACTTCGCGTGCGGGTTGAAATCATGAGACGACCCTTCCTACGCTGAGCACCAGTTCTCGAGATCCAGCGAGTTTGCTCATCTAACAAAGCATTTAAAAACAGCATCCAAGGCAGGCCGCTGCCGTGGCGTGCGCCATCGGTTTGCTCGCAGCCGTCGCTAAGGAGACGAACTGCGGAAATCGTCAAAGCTGGCGCAATTGGAACTCCGACTTGGTCGGACGGATGGCTCAAAAAGACCGATGCCGACGATCGAATCTCAGCGAGCGCAGTAGAGGAAGCCGCTTCCTGAGGGTCAAACGGCTCACCTTTCGTGCGGCCGTCGCTACCCGACGCGCGTCTCCGTTGCCCACATCGTCATGGGTCCGGCGCGTGCGCAATCACCTGTGCCGACCACCGCAGTAGCCAATCGAATTCGGCAAAGACGCGGCTCGCCGTTCAGCCCTGACCACCACCACCGGAGTCGGACGTCGGCGGTGTTCCGCCACCCGAGTCCGGCGTCGGGGGTGTTCCGCCGCCCGAGTCGGAGGTCGGTGGTGTTCCGCCGCTATCTCCTCGCCCGCCGGCGTCCGTTCCTCCCCCGCCACCGCCGCCGCTGCAGGTACCGCGCGTGCTGCACGTTGCTGGCGCGGTGCATTGATTGTCGGTGACACACTGCACGCAGGCGTTGGTGAGACTGCAATATGGCCGGCCCATCGTCGATGCGCATTGCACGTCGGTCGTGCACTGCACGCACGTGCCCGCGGGCCCGCAAGCCGGTGCATTGGCGCTGGTGCAATGAACGTCGGCGCCGCACTGCGCGCAAACTTTCGTGGTCGGTTCGCAGTGCGGCGTTCTCCCTCCGCCGTCTGCCGAGCAGTCTTTGTCCGTCGAGCAACCCGCTATGCAGGTGTTGCCGATGCATACCGATCCCGCCGCGCAGTGCGAATTCTCGACGCACCCAATGCATCTTCCCGTCGGTAGCCCCTGCATGTTCGGGCGAACGTCGCACGCCTTGTTCGTCATCTGACTGGCGCAGTCACTGTCCATTAGGCATTGGACGCAGCGGTTATTGGGGGCGTCGCAAACCGTATTGCCGGTGGGATTGCTGGAGCACGTCGTCGTGCCGCACGAGGTGGCGCAGGTGTTGGAGTTGCTGCACGTAGCACCGGGCGGGCAATGCGTGTTGTCGATGCATTGGACACATCGATCCGCCGGCAACCTGCCGTTCCCGCTCGGGCGCGTATCGCACGTCGTGTTGGTCGTCTGACCTGCGCAGTCCGGATCGTTGAGGCATTGGACGCAGCGGTTGTTGGCGAGATCGCAGACCGTGTTGCCCTGGGGATTGGCGCTGCAGCCGTTCACGACCGTGCCGCACGCCATGCGTCCATCCGGCGCGCCGCTATCGGCAATGCCGCCGCCGGTGCCCCCTCCGGTCCCCCCCGACCCGCCCGTGGGGCCCCCCGTGCCCGTCGTTCCGGTGCTGCCGCCACCACTTCCCGTCCTCGAACCGCCGATGCCGGTCGAACCCGCGGTCCCGATCGACGCGTCGCTCTGGTCGGGGTCGATGGAACTACGGCCACCACAGGCCGCATAGAGCAGCGGCGTAGCGACAAGGAAAGCGGCAAGCCAGGCGAGCTGTTTTGCAAGCATCGTTCCTCCTACGGGCAGCTTCGCTCTAGTAGCCCGCACCGAGGAATGCAAATCCGCGCGCCGTTGTGCGCTGACGATTGAATCTGCGCTTAGCGTCTCAATTGGCCCTACCGCCCACTGGCGAGATTGCCGTCCGATCGAAACCTGGTATCGCCAATCGATTTCGATCGCATTCAGCCGAAAGCGTGAGCGGCGTCGGAATGCACCGGGACGTCGTCGCGGAGGTCGCGCGACGGCCCGGGCGTCGGCAATTGCGCCCCGACCAAACGCTCCGCCTTCTCTGCGCCAGGGTGAAACCCAGTACCCCACCCGGCACCCCCACCGAATCATCCCGCTCCAGAGGTGGGTGGTTCGCGGTGAGCTCCGCCCGCGTCACTCTTTTACGACGCGCGTGATGTTCTTGACCGGGGTCGGCACGTAACGGAAAGTGATGACTTCGATGGGGTGGGCGGCGTCTCGTTCACGCATTGATGGCCGCAGATGAGAAGGACGGTGCGATGAACGACGCTTTTCACGTCCCGACAGGAGTCCGCGCGGGTGACATCCTCATCGGGAAGTACCGTGTCGAGCGCGTGCTCGGTGTCGGCGGCATGGGCGTCGTCGTTGCGGCTCACCATTTGGGGCTCGACCAGCGCGTCGCCCTCAAGTTCCTGGTTCCCGAAGCCTTTTCGGATCCGCAAGCCATCGTGCGATTCGACCGCGAGGCCCGCGCGGCGGCAAAGATCAAGAGCCAACACGTCGCCCGCGTGACCGACGTAGGAACGCTCGACAACGGCGCACCTTACATGGTGATGGAATACCTGGAAGGTGAAGACCTCGCGGCGTGCCTGCAACGCGAAGGTGCGTTTCCCGTCGGAGAAGCGGTTCGGCTGGTGCTACAGGCATGCGAAGCCATCGACGAGGCTCACCGCCTTGGCATCGTTCACCGCGATTTGAAGCCAGCAAATCTCTTCTGTATCCGCCAATCCGACGGGAGCCGTTCGGTCAAGGTGCTCGATTTCGGCATTTCGAAACTCACGCCTTTGGCGACGACGACCCGCGGAATGGACATTACGCGAGCGGGTTCCGTCATGGGCTCGCCTCTCTATATGTCGCCCGAACAGATGCAATCGCCTCATACCGTCGACGAGCGCACGGACATCTGGGGGATAGGCGTCCTCCTTTATGAGCTTTTATCGGGAGACGTGCCGTTCAAAGGCGTCACGATGCCCGAGATTTGCCTCGGCGTGACGACGCAGGCCCCCCTGCCGATCCGCCGTGTTCGGCCCGACACGCCGCCGCTTCTCGAACGCGTGATCTTGCGTTGCTTGGAGAAGGACCGAGGTCGCCGCTTTTCGAACGTCGCGGAGCTCGCGGCCGCACTCGGTCCCTTCGCATCCGCCCGAGCACCCGCCGACGCTCGCGCGGCGCGCCAAAGCTCCAGCGCCGGGCTGTCGGTGACAACGGTCACGGTGATCCCGCCGGCGCCCATCGCACGATCAACATCGCGATCGAGGACCGACGCGTCGTGGGAAGACTCGAAACAGCGCTTCGCCGGCAACCGCAGGTCCCCCAACCTAGTGAGGAATGCAGCGGTGAGCGCGTTGGCGATAGCCGCTGCAGCGGGACTTTGGTCCAAGCGCGAATCGGTGCTCACGTCGATGGCGATCTCGAGCTCCCGTCCGCTCGAACTCGCGAGTCCGGCATCCACCTCGGCGCCCTTCGTTCAGCCAGCAACGAATGCGCCGAGCGGGCTGCCCACCAGCACCGTTCCCATCGTGTCCCCGTCCGCCGCGGGGCCGGGCCCACGCCTGCCTGCCGCGCGTCCGGTACCCACCTCCGTTTCGCTGGTCGCTCCGGCCCTCGCCACGCGGGCCCCACCCAAATCCGTCGCTCGAGCAGCGGCTCCGGTGGAGGACAATCCCGCGCCGGGGCATGCGACCAGCGCTGCTCCGATCGCCCCGCAGGTGGATGAACGATCCGCGGCGGCAAAGGCGCCCAACTGCACGCTCAATTTCACGTCGATGCCGCCTTGCGCCGTCGTGCTCGACGGCGTGCCACTGGGCACGACGCCGCTACTAGGCATCTCGGCCTCGTCGGGCTCGCACGCGGTCACCTTCACGCATTCCGAACAAGGCACCAAGGTGATGACCGTCAGTTGTCGGCCCGACGAAGTGAAGCAGGTCGCCGTGCGCCTCGGCGCTCGGCCGCTCCTCGAGGCTATCGAGCCGAATCCCTCCAAGTAACCGCTACCGTTCTTCGGCGACTCGATCGACCGCACCCGAAGTCGAGCGCGGTCAGGAAGTCATCGAATGCACATGAAGGGACTTCCGTCGGACGGGTACCGGAAGATCCCGGCGAAGCACATCTCCTGCAGCGTGCTCTCGCCGAAGGTCACGCGTTCGGCGGTCGTGTTGTTGTGCGTGCAATCGACGCGAACGCGGTCACCCTTTTGAACCGCGACGGGGGCAATCGAAACGTACGTCTGCTGTTCGAAGTCGTACGGTCCGTCGTAGAGTACGGCTTCGCCGCCCACGGCGCGCTCGGCGACGATCTTCGCGTACACACCCAGCTTGTGCATGTGGGGAGTGACGGCGAAGATCTGCGCGTCGGTCGACATCGTGCAATAGCCGGTGGTGGACGTCGTCTGCGCCGCGGGAAGATCCACGCGAACGGTTCCCGCCAGCAAATGTTCGGCGATGATGGGCGCGTCCGATGCCGCCACGGTTCGAATACGCGTGCCGGAGGTGCCCGACAGATCCGCCAGCCCGGTGTTGAAAAGGTGCAAGTTCAAAACGAGCTGCGCCCCCTTCTTGATGTTGACGGCCACGCCCTGGGGAAACGCGAGGGGGAAGCTTCCGACCCCTGACCCGAAGATCTGCTGCATCTGGTTCACCCCGGCGGTGCAAGGCTCGATGCCATCGGGCCCATTGGGATCACCCATGCTGAGAAACGTGTGATGGGTCCCCTTGGGATTAACGGCGTCGAACACCGTGACGAAAAGGTCCTCGTCGATGGTCTTGCGCACGCAAACGTAGCCCTCGGTCCCGGAGGGCATCGTCCATTCGCCCGTGAGGAGCGTTTTCCAGTCGGACGTCGAGGGCGGTGTCGTCGGGGGCTCGGTAGGTGGCGGCATCGAGGGCGGCGGCATGGCGGGGGGAGGCGTCGTCGAAGTCGGTGTCGTCGTCGCCGGGGGCTGCGGCTGGTTGCCGGTGCCGGCAGGCTCGGCTGAGCCGCATGCGGCGATGTTGGCGAGTACTGCGACGATGAACACTGATTCAAAACGCGAGCGGAAACTTGCAAGCGATGTCATGACCGCGACGGTACCACGGCATTCACGATACGGAAAAAGACAATTCGCGACGAACACTAATGTGCCGGCATGTGGGGCCTGAAGTCACAATTCGAATGCGGACTTTTCAGATGATCGACCATTCATTCGATCGTGACGGTCGTTAGTTTCAATGCGCATGCTGCGCTCGATTCGGATCGCTGCCTCATCCTCCGGCCCTACGATGCGGCGAGAAGCCGCTGCATGTCGTGTTCCTCAGTCTTGCACCATCGGGCTGAATTGGATCCCGGCGAGCCGCCACTCACTTTCGACGCGGACCCAAGTCTGGCTGACGCGCACGGCGAGCGCGATTTCCTTCCCCTCGTACGTCGCACGATTTCGTTGCACGTTTCTGACGATGGCCGCGCCGTCGTAGAGATGCACATCGACTTCACTGGTGTCGAGCGCCTGATACTTGAACTGACCGTGACGCCCGATCCAAGCCGTCTTCTCGAGCACGAAGCCCTTCGGTCCGATGGACGCGAAATCGTCGGTCAGCAGGCGGGTGAGCGCCTCTCGATCTCCGCGGAGCTCTGCCCGGTCGAATTCCTGCTGCATCTTCAAGATGACTTCCTTCATGTCGGTCTCCTTCACACAAGCGGGAAGTCAGCGCGCCAACACGGCGCCGCCCGCGACGTCCAAGATCACGCCGCTGATCCAGCCCGCCTCTTCCGAAGCGAGAAAAAGCGCGGCACTGGCGATGTCCTCGGGCGTGCCGAGGCGTTTGATGGGGTGCGCCTCGATCAGGACAGTCTTTTGCGCATCGGGGATCTGGCGCTGATTCTTTTCCGTCAGGATCGCTTCGGGGGCGATGCAGTTGATCCGGATATTGTAGCGTCCGACTTCCGCGGCCACATGTTGCGTCAAGAGCTCGATGCCCGCCTTTGCAGCCGCGTACGGCAGCGGCGAAGCGGGGTGCGGGCGTCGCGCCGCCGCCGATGAAAGGGTGATGATGTTTCCGGATTTGCGCGCTTTCATGCTCGGCAGCACGCTCTTCAACGTCAGAAAGGTAGCGGTGAGGTTGACGTCGATCGAGGCGCGAAAGCCCTCCTCCGAGGTTTCCTCGAGCGGGAGATTGGGCTTCGTCATGGCTCCGCCCGCATTCGCCACCAAGAGGTCAATCGGGCCGAAGGTGTCTTCGATCTTTCGTCGCATCGCTTCGATTTCGTCGAACCTCGTGACGTCGCCTGTCACTTGCATGACGCGCCCGTCGACCGCTTCGATCGCCGCGCGCACGGCCGACAACGCTGACACGTCCCTGCCGTGCAGCGCGACCTTGGCTCCCTCCGCGGCGAACCGCCGCGCGATGGCAGCGCCGATGCCGCGCGAGCTACCCGTGATCAGCGCGACCTTGTCCTTCAGGTCCGTCATCGTGTCTCCTCTCGAGCCATTGGCTCAGAAGGTTACATATGGCTGCAGCTTCGCGCCGGTAGTACGCTAACCGGAGAAATGGCTACGCTTCCGGAGCCATCGCCGCGCGACGGCGTTCGCGATCTTCAGACCCTGTTCCGGCACGCGCGACGGCAGGTGATCGATGGCGCGGGAAACGTGCGCGAGGTCCGGATCGATCTCGATGGACCACCGCTTCGTGCTCACTCGCGCCTGCTCAGCGTGAAAGGTCTGCTCTTCGTTTTTGGCGAAAACCTGGCCGGCGAGGACCTGACGCTGCGTCACGAGGGTGCCCAGCCGATCGTCGCCGTACACGCGCCGCTGCGGGGCTCCGCCGCATCCACGATGGACGGCCTGGGAGATTCGATCACGGGGCGGGCCGGGGAGGTACAGCTGTTTGCGTCGCCTAGCTCTCACTCCACCGTGCGGGTGCAAGCGCACGTGAAGAATCAGGCGTTTCGTATCGCGCTCACCGCCGCGCTGGTTCGCGACCTCGCGTCACGCCATGCCGAGCTCGAACCGCTGGCCGCTCATGTCGACTCCGGAGCGCCCTTTTGCGGCAAGCCGATGAACCGACTGCCTCTTCAGCGCGTGCTCGACGAAGCGAGCGAGATCATGGACAGCGAGCATTACGGCGCGCTCCGGCCGCTGTTTCTCGAGTCGCGGGCGCTCAGCTGGCTGGCGATGGCACTGGCTGCCCCCGAAGAGTCCGCAGCGAAGGGCCCCGCCGCGCGCGAAGTCGATCGCATGCACGATGCTCGCGCGCTCCTGCTCTCGCGGCTCGCCGATCCGCCGACGCTGGCCGAGGTAGCGACGGCGGTCGGCACCAACGACTTCGCCTTGAAGCGCAATTTCAAGGCCGTCTTCGGCCAACCCGTTTACGGATATCTGCTCGGTGTCAGGCTCTCTCAGGCTTGTCGACTACTCAAAGACACGAGCGATTCCATCAAGGAAATTGCAACGGCCGTTGGTTATGCGCATCCCAATCATTTCAGTACGGCTTTTCGTCGCTCGTACGGAGTTTCGCCGGCGCAGTATCGGGTGAGGGGACGAACCTAGCGGCGCTCGCCAAGTCACGCGCACCGTCAGGCGATGTGCTCATTTCGCCGCAAGCGACGTTCCAAGTCGCAGATGATGGTGCGCGGCGGCGCTTCGGCGGCGGGTGCGTCTGGTTTGGACTTGGCTCGCGCGGTCTCGGCGCGGCCCGCCCACCACGCGTCGGCGTCGCTCTCGCTCCAGGTCGCAGCGTCTCGGCATCGACCGAGCGATCGCGAAAGCACGTCGGCGCTCTGCGGCCGGTCGCCGGGGTCCTTGGCGAGGCACGACAGAATGAGGCGTTCGAGATCGTCGGGCACTGGTGTTCGCTCGGACGGGGGCTGCGGTATCGAATGCAATTGATGCGCAGCGAGCTCGACCACGCTCTGTCCATTGAAAGGGGGCGCGCCCGTCACGAGGTGATAGGCGACGCAACCAAGCCCGTAGATATCGGCGCGAGCATCGATTCGATCGGGCGTCAGAATGGCCTCGGGCGACATATAGAGCGGCGTTCCGACGACGGCGTCGAGGTTGCTTCGCGTCACGTCGCCGCTGCTCTTGACCTCGCGAACCAGTCCGAAGTCGAGCACCTTCACGAAGTCGGATACGCCGCCGCGGCGACACAGATAGATATTCGCCGGTTTGATGTCGCGATGGATGAGGTCGATGCCGTGGGCTTCCTTGAGCGCGGCGCATACCTGACGGAGCAGATGAATCACGCGCCCAGCCGGCTGCGGGCCGTCGTGCGCCACCAGCTCTTCGAGCGTCAATCCATCGAGCAGTTCCATCGCATAGTAGAACACACCGTCCGGCGTGCGACCGTAGTCGTAAATCGAAATCGTGTTGGGATGCGTGAGTCGGGCGGTGAGCTGCACCTCTTTTTCGAATCGGCGCAGCTGCGATTCGGAGCCGTCGCCCGAGAGCAGCTTCACGGCCGTCGGGCGCCGCAGCATGGCGTGACGCGCCCGATAGACCTCGCCCATGCCGCCTTCGCCGATCTTCTCTTCGAGCGAATACTGACCGAGCTGCCGCGCTTCGCGCGCGATCACGTGCAGGCCGTAGATGACCCTCGAGGCCACGGTCGCGACGGCGACCCCCGCCGTCGACCACAGCACCACCGTGAGCAAGACGCGATTTCGCGTCACCCCGGATTGGACGAGGTCGATCGGGAGCGGCACGAGCGCGCACGAAACGATGAGGGCGGCAAAGCTCGACACCGCCAGCCAAAAGGTTCGACGGGGTACGCTCGGAACGACCATGGCGCGTGAAATGCTCACGTGTGTCACGGCGAGGAGCGCCGTATAGAGGCCGTACGGTGGCGGAGAGTAGTGGCCCATGGCCGCGTAGGACCAGCAGAGGCCCAGCGTCGCGACCACGTCGAGCGACTGCAGAACGGTGGGGGACAAAGGCTTTCCCCAGCGGGCCACTCGCCACACCGCCAGCGCCAGTCCCGTACCGGCGACATGGCTCAGGGTCGCCACCCCATGATCCATTTCCGGCACGGCGAAGAAGCTCGCGGCGAGCGGCACCACGAGGAACATCGACGAGATGAGAAAAGTCACCTTGGCGAAGAGTCCGATTCGCTCCTGGACAAAGCGCAGGTCCTCCCCCGCGTTGACGGGCAAGCTCCCGAGGCGCACGCCCGAAGGGCGTGGTCTTTGCGATTGCGGCGAATGCTCTCCCGGGGTTGTCGCTTTGCGTAGGGCTTCGTCGGATGCCACTGGAGCACAGAGCTTTACGCCGCCAGGCCGAGGGAGGCAAACGTCAGCCGAGCGTAAGCCCAAATCCCATCGTCGACGACAATGCAGCCCGCGAAGCCATGGACGCAAATCGGTAATGTCCAGCGCCGTGCACGCGATCGCCAGCTATCGACCGCGCTCCGGTGACTGGCGCTGCGCCCGTCAGCCCGCGAAAATCGACTGTAGGCGGCGTCGCAGCATCTGTTGGGTCAAGAGTCGTCCGCCGATATTGCGGTTCAGTTGGCGCAACCAGGTGGTCCCCATCATGAAAGTCAGGTTTTCTCGGCTCTCGCGCACGATACGGGCCGTGCGCGGAATCCTTTCGCGCTCGTAGGCGCGGAGAGCTTGCACAAGCGCGTGGTGGTCCGAGCAGCCTCGAAGATGGCGGCGCAGAGACACGCTGTCCTCGATCGCCATCCCCGCTCCTTGGGCAAGAAAGGAGATCATCGGATGTGCCGCGTCGCCGAGCAGCGTGACGCGGCTTTCCCCCCAGCGCTCGAGGGGGGCGCGGTCGCATTCCTCGAAGGGGGCAATCTCATCGTCGGCCGTGATGTCGATGAGCGAAGGAATGGGTTCAGGCCAACCGTGGAACACCGCGCGAAGTCGAGCTTTGCCAGCGGGACCACTGGTCACGCCGACTTGGGGAATGGTGGTGGTGGCCCACCAGTAGACACTTCCGGCGCCGATATCGTGATATCCGAATACGGCCCCGCGCCCCCAATGATAGCGATTGAGTCCTTGGGGCAGTTCGTACCGACGCTTTGGTACCGCGACGTGCGAAACGCAATGACCGGATGACGGTGGATGAGAGCCGTGGAGCTGAGCGCGAACGACGGAATTGATCCCGTCGGCTCCGATGAGAACGTCGCCCTTCACCTCGCGTCCGTCCTGGAATCGAACCGTCACGCCTTGCTCGTCCTGGGTAAAGCCCTCGCAGGTGGAGTCGAGCATAACCACATCCTCCCCCAGCTCGCGAAGCAGTGTCTGCTGAAGCTTGGGCCTGCTCAAATTGATGCAAGGCGCGCCGAAGCGTCGGCCTACTTCGTCGACAGGTAGGCTATTTACATAGCGCCCATTCTCGAGAAAGACTTCCATCTTGAGAAGTCGCTGCCCGGTTTCGATGACGGCTTGGTCGAGATCGATCTCTTGCAGCGCCTTCATCGCGTTCGGCTGAATGCCGAGCCCGGCGCCCCGCGGCTTCAGCTCTTTGGCACGCTCGTAAACCGCCACTTCGAAGCCAGCGCGCCGAAGTGCGATAGCCGACGTGAGCCCGCCGATGCCGGCGCCGAGGACCACCGCTTTGGTTCTTTTACCTGTAGCCATTGGGCGAATCTCCAATCAAAGATCATCCGATGAGGCGTTGCTGAATGACTTTGGCGACTTCGTCGACATTGGGATCCACCACCACGGTGAGGTGATCGCCAGGTATCGAAATCACCTCCACGCGCGACCCATAGATCGGCCCCCAGCCATTGGTCGGCTCGGGGTAGGCGCTTCCCATGAACTCATGCGCCGCGCGAAGTCGCTCGGGAAGCGGATGGCGCGCGCGAAGCAGCGTCAACGTTCCCGGATCAGAGGGCGGAACGAACGCGCCGAGCGCACGAACGTTGGCGCAGAAGACGGAATACAACCGCCGCACCTGTTCCACCGTGACCTCGCGTGGAACGAGATTGCGTTCGTGGGCCACGGTCAGGATCGCGCCGAGCTGCTCCGGCACCGTGCCCTCGCGGATCTCTTGCACTTGGAAGTCGAGATTTTGACCGCGCTGGCCTCCGAGGAGCTCCCAGGCAAACCAGGTCAATAGGGTGATGTCGTCGACCGGCAAAGGTTCCGACCGCACGAGGGCCATCGTGTCCAAGAGCACCAAAGCGGCCACCTTGCGACCGCGCTCGCGGAGTTGGTGCGCCATCTCTACGGCGATGTGACCGCCGAACGACCAACCGGCGATCCGCACCGCACCTTCTGGCTGCACCGATTCGACGAGATCGCAATAGTGCGCGGCCATCTCGACGACGCTCTGCATGGGGAGTTGCCCGTCTAGTCCGGGTGATTGCAGGCCGTATACGGGTTGCTCCACACCGAGCGAACGAACCAAGCCCACGTAGCAAAGAACGGTGCCGCCGATGGGGTGGACGCAAAACAGCGGCGGCAGCGAGCCCGTTGAGCGCAGTGGCACCAAGCTGCTCGCCGCGCTCGTCGGGCGCTCGCGAATCATGCGCGCCAAGCTCTCTATGGTGGGCCGCTCGATGAGTGACGCGAGCGGAAGATCGACCTGGAACGCGCGGCGCAATTTGGCCACCAGGCGGACGGCCGTCAGCGAATGTCCGCCGAGGGCAAAGAAGTCGTCCGTCACGCCGACCCGAGGGACGCCGAGGACCTCTTCCCACATGGCTGCCAGCTGGACCTCGAGGGTGTCGCGGGCTTCGATTCCTTTGTTACGGACCTCGGTACCCCGTGCGGGTAGCGGCAACGCGCGCCGGTCGATCTTACCGTTCAGTGTACGCGGCATTGCGTCGATCACCACGATGTCGGTTGGAACCATGAATTCGGGCAAACGTTCACGTAGAAAAGCGCGAACGATGCCGGGCAGTTTGCGGACGGCGAGGGCACGCAGCGGGTGAGTGGTGAGGTGGTGGTCGGGACTCACGTGCCCGCGCTCGAGGGGGAGAAGCTCGGCATTTGGGCGAGCGAAAAGGACGTCCATCGAGCCGTCAGGGCGTCCTTCGGCCCAGCTCACCTCGACGGTGAAGCCGAGCTCGTCGCCGATGGCCCATAGATCTTCCGGATGGATTCCGGTCACGGGGGCAATCGCGTCGAGGATCTCGCGCGCAGTGAGCTCCGTTTCGAGGAGCTCGCGCGCCTTGATCTGACGAACGACCCGCGCGTTCGGGATGCGAAGCGCGCGAAGCGCCGAGGTTCGCAAAAGGCGCGCGCGAAGCTCTTCGAGCGTGAGCGCGGAAGCGTCGATTTCCGGGGCCGCGGCGTCCTTTCCGCCGAGCTCGAGCAAGACATCGTAGCGGAATTGCGTGAGCTCGTTGTCTTGGCGGCCGCGCTTCGGTTCGATGCGGACGCGCCTTATGCGCGGGATCTTGTGGCGTAGCGCGAGGAAGAACGATGGGTGAATCACGAGCTCCTGCTCGGCGCGCACGCGGGCGACCGCGCGCGCGCGGATTTCGGCGGCGCTCGTCGATGGTTCAGCGTGTGCGAGCTCGATCCAAGTGGCGAATGCGTCGAGCAGTGGAAGGCTGCGCACGTCGCCCACGAAGAGTGAGCCTCCATCAGCGAGCGCATCCACGGCTTGCGAAAGCACGCGAACCAAATAGTCGGCGCTGGGGAAGTATTGCGCTACCGAGTTCAGCACCACCGCGTCGAAGCCGCAGTGCGGAATTTCGTCGAAGTCCTCCGCGGCTCGCTCCAACAGGTGGACGCGCGACGAGGCGGTTGACTCCGCCGGGAGGTGCTCTCGCAGGTAGGCGAGCGCCCGAGGCGAGATGTCCGTGCCCCAGTACGTTTCGCAGCCATCGAGCAGGCGGAAAAGAAGCAACCCAGCACCACAACCGAGCTCTAGGATCCGTCGAGCCCGGAGATCGGCGATGCGCGCCACGGTGCGGTCGACCCACTCGCGCATGTCGTCGGCTGGTAGAGGACGATTCGTGTAGCTGCTGTTCCAGCCGCTCGTGTTGAAGGTGACGTCCGCGATGTCGGCCTTTTGCTCGTACGTCTCGTCGTAGACGGCTTGCCACTGCTCGACCTGATCGGTACCGTCGATCGCCGAAAGGTTGGGCTCGATGTACGCGACGAGACGCACGCCCCCTTCGGCCTCGGGCAGCGCGAGCACTGCTGCTTCGGACACCGCTCCGAGCGGCACGAGCGACGCCTCGATCTCGCCGAGCTCGACCCGATAGCCGCGAACCTTGACCTGTCGATCGGCGCGGCCCACGAAATGCAGCGTTCCGTCGGGCAAGAAGTGAGCGACATCGCCAGTGCGATACAGGCGTTCGCCGTTGCGCTCGACGAAGCGCTCGCGCGTGAGCTCGGGCCGATTCAAGTAGCCGCGCGCTACGCCTGCGCCGCCGAGATAGAGCTCGCCGGCGACCCCTACCGGCACATGATTCATGTGACGATCGAGAACGTATGCTCTGCGGTTGCTGATAGGACGACCGATGGTGGGCGGTCCCGCAGGATTGCGCGCCATGAGCGCTCCCGTCGAGTAGGTGGTGTCCTCGGTGGGACCATAGAAGTTGTAGACCCGCTTCACCTGACTGCGGGCGTAGGTCTCGCGCACAACCGACTCACGCAGCACCTCGCCGCAGAGTGCAACGGTAACGACCGAGGGGGGAATGCTGTCGAGCTTGGCCAGCTGGTCGATGGCGGACGGCACCGTATTGATGAAGGTGATCTCGTTGGCGGCCGGAATATCCGGAAGCTGGATGGCGTTGTCGGCGACGATGACGGTCCCGCCCACGCAGAGCGGCGCAAACATCTCGAAAATCGACAAGTCGAAGCAAATCGACGTAGAAAAGAGCATTCCCGCGAACTCGGCGGCGTCGAAAGCACGGGTGGCCCAATCGAGCAACGCGACCGTATTGCGATGTTCGATGGCAACGCCCTTCGGTAGACCAGTCGACCCCGAAGTGTAAAGAACGTATGCGAGATCGGAGCTCGCCACGCCGCTTTCGACGTTGTGGTCCGACCAACCGGCAATCTCGTCGGCATCGTCATCGAGCGAGACGATGGACGACACCGTTCCCTCGTGAGCATCGCGAAGCGACGCTTCGGTGACGAACGCGTGCACCCTAGCGTCTTTCAAAATGAATGCGACGCGGTCCTTCGGATAAGTCGGATCCGCTGCCACGTAGGCGCCCCCTGCCTTGAGCACGCCGAGCAAAGCGACGAGGATCTGCTCGGTGCGATGCAAGCACACCCCTACGAGCGCCCCTGGACGCACACCGAGGCGCCGCAAGTGATGCGCGAGCTGGTTGGCGCGCCGATTCAGCTCTTCGTATGTCACTCGGGTCGTCCCAGCGATCGCGGCGACGGCGCGCGGCGTTCGTTCTGCTTGCATTTCGAACAATCGATGGACGCAGGTATCGGTTGGGAGAGGCGTGCTTGTCTGGTTCCAGGCCGCGAGCTGTTCGTATTCCTTCGGGCTGAGGATGCTGGACGCTCCGCACGCGTTACCTGGCGTATAGGCAATTGCGCGCAAGGTCTCGAGGTAATAGCCTCCGAAGGCGACGGCTTGTTCCGAGCTCACCAGGTCGTTGTCGTAATCGAGGTGCAGCGTCAGCTCTCCGGTCGGCGGTCGCTGGAGAAACGTCGCGAGCAGCGCGAAGTTGGAACGCTCGAAGATCTTCTCACTCAAGACTTCCACCTGCTTTGCAGCGAGTAGTGCGTCATAGATGTGGAAGTTGACGTAATTGAACGCTACTTCGAAGAGCGTCGATGCGCCGCTCATCCGCTGGATCTCGGCCAAGGGGACGGCGCGGTGGGGAATGAGGTCGTGCTCGGCGGCGGCCACCTTGTCGATGAGTTGCGTCCACGTGTCATCCGCGAGATCGACGCACAGCGGGATGGTCGTGACGAAGAGCCCGAGGATGCGATCTCCGTCGTGCACGTCGGGCCGGTTGTGGGTCACGACCCCGGTGACCAAATCGTCGGTCCCGCTGAGGCATCGGTGCACCCAGACGTGAGCGGCCAAGAGCACGCTTTTCAGTGAAACGCCGCGCTCGCGCGCCACGTTGGCAGCGGCGGCCGCGACCTCGGGCGGAATGACGAAGCTACGCCGAAGCTGCTCCGGCGCCTCGCGCTCGGCGCCTCGTTTCGTCCAGCGCGGTAGCTCGGCCACGGCAAAGTCGGCGAGCTTCGTCGTCCAGAAGGTGCGCGTCGCCGGCGATGCTACCGCCGCCTGCTCGACGGCAACCGACTCGCGAAAGCTGGAGGTAGGGGTGGTCACGAGCATCGCCGCGGGATTCTCGCGCAGGGCAAGGTAGCTCGTGAACACCTCGCTGATGAGCGAGGCCACGCTCCAGCCGTCGAGGACGGCGTGGTGAAAGCTCACCGAGAACTGGAACACGTCTTCGGCAAACTGCTGAACGAAGCAGCGAACGAGAGGAGGGCTTGCCGCGTCGACTCCGCGGCGTCGCTCCGAAGCGATGAGCTCGTCGACCGCTGCATCCCGCGCCTTTGGGGAAAGGTGCTCGAGGTGCAAGACGGTGAGCGGCGAGGCGATGTTTCGGTGCACGAGCTGGAGGGGCCGACTGAAGCTCCCCACGTCGAACGACGATCGCAACACGGGATGGCGTGCGAATGCTGCAGTCACCGCCTTCTCGAAGAGTCTCGCATCGAATTTCGTGCGCAGCCCAAAGCTGAATACGTCGTGATAGAGCGAAACTTCCGGGCGGAGCTCGTTGTGATACAGCATGCCCTGCTGCAACATCGTCGCCGGGTAGGCGTCCTCGAGGTGGCTCGTTTCGCGGCGTTCGTCGGGGCGCAGCAGAGAAAATGGTTCCAACGCGATGGCGCTTTGCCGCGCGCGCTCGCCACCGGCGTCGATTGCCGCCGCCAAAGCGGCGATCGTCTGATGTCGGTAGATCTCTTGCGTCGAAACGTGAAGCCCCGCATTTTCCAGCGCACCGCGCAGGCGCAGACTCCGAATGGAGTCGCCGCCCATCGAGAAAAAATTGTCGTGTACGCCGACGTCGGCAACATCGAGCGTTCTCATCCAAGCATCGGCCACCGCGGTTTCGGTGGGAGTGCGTGGCGCTTCGCGCAGCGCTTCATCATGTTGCTGCGGTGCGAGCGCGAGCAGCGCGCGCCGATCCGTCTTTCCGTGCGCCGACAACGGTATGGTCTCGACGAAGGAGATGCGGTGCGGGATCATCGCGTCGGGCAGTGAGCGTCGCATCCGCTCCCGCAACTCGCCCATGAGATCGGCCGGCGGAGGTCCGCCGCCCTCGACGACCGCGAACGCCTCCAATACGAGACGGCCGTTCGGTAATGAGCGGGGAAGCACAACCACCTCGCGCACCGAGGCGTGCGTTCGAAGAACGACTTCTATCTCGCCGGGCTCGATGCGGACGCCCTGGATCTTCACCTGGTCGTCCAGGCGGCCCAGGTATTCGATTGCGCCGTCTTCGCGCATCCGTGCGCGATCACCCGTCTTGTAGAGGCGGCCGGGTGCATAAGGGTTCGCGATGAAGCGCTCTGCCGTCAGATCGGGGCGACCGACGTAGCCGTCGGCGAGACCGACGCCGCCGATGTGAAGCTCGCCCGGAATACCCGCGGGCAGCGGAGCTAGCCCGCGGTCGAGCACGAAGAGGTCGACGTTGGCGATCGGCGTTCCGATAGGGACCACACTGCTCGCGTCGTCGCGACGACAATGCCACGACGACACGTCGACGGCCGCCTCCGTCGGGCCATAAAGGTTGTAGAGCTCGGCGTCGAGGGTACGGAAGAGTCGGTCGCGGAGGTCGGCGTGAAGCGCTTCGCCGCTGCAGATGACGCGCTTCAAGCTTTTCGTTTTGCGGGCGTCGGAATCCTGCAAGAAAAGGTCGAGCATCGACGGCACGAAGTGCACCGTCGTGATGCGCTGCTCGCGGATGACGCGCGCGAGGTACGTCGTGTCCTTGTGACCGTCGGGCCGAGCCATCACTAAACGTGCGCCGGTCATGAGCGGCCAGAAAAGCTCCCAGACCGACACATCGAATCCGATAGGCGTCTTTTGCAGCACGGCATCGCTCGCGTCGATCCCCAAAGCTTCTTGCATCCAGAGCAGTCGATTGCGGATCGCGCGATGCGAGACGATGACCCCTTTGGGCTGACCAGTGGAACCGGAGGTGAAGATGATATAAGCGGGGTCGGTCTCCCCCACGCGCACCTCGGGGCAACCGACAGCCGTTTGCGCTCCGTGGGGCAGTATAATCTGAGCACCTGACGTTGCGGCATGATCG
>Ga0193706_1000573_pt1 | contig 20571 bp, 9 predicted proteins | sample U3c1metaG_FD_160130 | JGI IMG/M metagenome (GOLD analysis project Ga0193706, IMG submission 160130) | Soil microbial communities from a riparian zone of the East river system, Colorado, United States - U3c1 | ecosystem: Environmental > Terrestrial > Soil > Riparian zone | place: USA: East River... | reverse complement strand
TCGACCCTCGGCATCGGTCGTCGCGATGCCCTGCGTGTCGAACTTGCGCGTCGTGATCGCGACGCCCTGCGCGGGCTTGCCCTTCCCGTCGCGCACGCTACCGAAAATGGACGTGGTGGCGAAGCTGGGCTTTTCCAGGCGCGCGAGTTCTCCTGACGCGATCACGATCTCGTCGACGGACCCCGCGTCGCGCGATCGAAAACCGAGCACGCAGCGGTAGCGCCCCGGTGGGATCGGCGCGAATCGCACCCGTCCTTCGCTGTCGGGCAGGCCGTGCATCGCGAGGCCGCGCTGCGCCGCGTCGTCGCCGCTCTGCGCGAAGAGACTCGCACTCAAGGCCTCGCCTTCCGCGGGGCGATCCTCTCCGAGGGCGACTTCCAGCGCTCCCGCATTCGCGTCGATGATGATCTCGAGGCCCGTGCGCGCGCCGGGCAAGTCCAGACGCGCGAGGATCTCGCCCTGGAAAGGAATCCCCGGGTACCAGGTGCCACCGCGGGTCACCAGCAATTCCAAAGGTCCAGCGGTCATGCTTCCCTGGAATTCCGCGCCGTCGCGCCGCAGCGCGCCGCTGTTCGAGGCGAATTCCGAAAGCGCGCGCCCGCCGCGGAAGGCGCGCACTTCGATGTCGGACAAGGCTTCACCGAGTTGCTCGGCCGGGATCCAGCGACTGACGAGTCGGCCGCCGAGCGCGGCGACGTCGGGAACCTCGATCGTGCCCAGGTCGATGGTCTCTCCGATGCTCGGCTCGAGCTTGCGCGGCTCGAACCCCGGAACATCGAAGTGCAGCTCGCCGGGTTGCGGCTTGACCTCTGGAAACTCGAAGCGGCCGTCCTCGAAGGATTCCGAGCGCGTCGGCTCCCCCCAGCCAAGGGGATAGTGCTGCCACTCGATGCTCACTCCAGCCGCTGGACGCTTGTCCGCGCGCACGAGGGTGCCCAGAATCTTGGCCGTGCGCGCCAGCTTCACCGGATAGTGCAGCACGCGCAGGTGCGGATCGATGTGCACCGTGCCCAGGAAGTTGGGACTCCAGGCGCGGTCGCCATACCTCAAGCCGATCGGCATGCCGCAAGGCAGGTCGGCGATCCTCAACCGACCCGCGGAATCCGTCCTTCCCGCGTCGAACTGCCGGCGGAAGCCCCACATGAACTCCTGCGAGCCGCGGTTCATGGTGATCGAGCACTCCACAGCCAGATCGGCGTGCGGATTCGAGTCGTCGTCGACGACCTCGAGCTCGAGCACGCCCAGCGGCGCGAGCACCACCTCGATCGGCGTCGCACCGTCGCGCGGAAGATCGCCGGCCGAGAGACTGAAACGGAAGAAGCCCTCGGCCTCGACCCACAGCCCGTCCTTGGCGTCGGACGAGGCCGGGAGCTGGAAACCGCCCGAGGCATCCGAGCGCGTGACCTGCTTCGTGAGCTCGCGCTCGGCCGCGCTGATGGACGAGTGGAGCTCGGTGCCGCGCTTGCAGATCACCTGCGCGCCGTCGATCGGCGTCCTGCCATCCTCGCTGAGCACGATGCCGCGCCACATCGGCGCGCCGGTCTTCGCGCTGGCCTCGGCTGCTGCGCCGGCCACGGGAGCCGCGACTCGCTCGGCCTGCGTCGGCGCGGCCGGAACCAGCGAGTCGCGCGCATTCCCCGCCGGATCCGAGGTCGTCCTCGCAGCCGCGACCTCTGGTGAAGCCGCTTCGCTCGCGCCGCGCTCGCGCCAAAGCAACACGGCCGCGACAAGCGCCAGGACGCCGACGCCAGCGACAAGTTTCACGCCCATCAGACTGCCTCCTGCTCCCGCGAGAGTTCCCGTGGCGATGCTGGTCGAAATTGCAATTGGACGCGCGCCGATCGGCAGCAGGGCCGCGAGCCAGCGCTCGGGAGCCTCGCCGCCATTCGCCATCAACGCCGCGCGCAGTTTTTCCCGCGCGCGCGTGACGCGGCTGCGCACCGTGCCCGGATCGATGCGCGCGCGGCGCGCGATTTCCTCGGCGCTCAGTCCCTCGAAGTAGCGCCAGAGGATCGTCGTGCGGTAGGGCTCTTCGAGAGCCAGCACCGCCGCGACCAGCTTCGCGTGGAGCTCGGCGCGCGCGACCGTCTCGTCGGTCGAAGGCAGGCCCTCGCCGCGCGCGACCTGCTGCTCACGCCGAGCCCGCGCCTTCTCGGAGCGTCCCTGCTGCAGCGCGAAGTTGCGCAGCACCCGCGCGAGCCAGGGTCGCTGCGCCCGCAGATCGGCGGGCGCGTCCAGGGCGGCGATCCAGGTCTCCTGCACGGCATCGTCAGCCAGCCCGCGGTCGGCCAGCATCTGCCGCGCGAGCCCGCGCAGCCAGGTCGCGTTCTCGAGCAGCGCGTCGATCCGAGGTGTTTCGCCCATGACGTCTGCTTCAAGATGCAGTCGCGCGGGGGAACGTGCCCGTAATTCCCATTCCCGGCTGACTTGAGGGAGAATGCGGCTCGCCATGGTCTCGGAGTCGTCCCGTTCGAACGAAGTGCTCGACGAGCTCGTCGAGCGCGCCCTCGAAGCCCTCGAATCCGAGGGCGAGGAAGGCCTGGAGAAGCTCCTGCGCGACGAGCCAGCGAACGCGGAGAGCCTGCGCCGGCGCATCGGAGCCCTGCGCGCCGCCGGCTTGCTCGATTCTTCCCCCGACGAGCCGCCGGAACGACTCGGCCCCTTCCGATTGTTGAAGCCACTGGGCGCGGGCGGGATGGGCGTGGTCTACCTCGCCGTCCAGGAGGACCTCGGACGGGAAGTCGCGCTGAAGATCATCCGCCCCGAGTGCCTGTTCTTCCCCGGCGCGCGCAAGCGCTTCCGCCGCGAAGTCGAGATCGTCGCCAGCCTCCAGCACCCGGGGATCGTCCCGATCCACACCGTCGGTGAAGCGAGCGGCATCCCCTATTTCACGATGGACCTGCTGCGCGGCGAGACCCTCGCCGCGACCCTCGAACGTCTCGCCTCGCGCCCGATTGCCTCGCTCAGCGGGCCCGACCTCGCGCCAGATCCCGACCACGCCGGCTACCTCTTCGAGGGCTCGTGGGAGCAGGCCTGCTCGCGCGTCATCGCCCAGGTCGCCGACGCCCTCGGTCACGCCCACGAGCGCAGCGTGGTGCACCGCGACATCAAGCCCTCGAACATCCTGGTCACCAGCGACGGGCTCAGCCGCGCCGTGCTGCTCGATTTCGGCCTGGCCGCGTCGAACAATGCCGCCGGCCTCACTCGCTCGGGCGCGCAACTCGGCTCGCTGCGCTACATGTCTCCCGAGCAGGCGCGCGGCGACACCGCCGCGATCGGCCCGCGCAGCGACATCTATTCGCTGGGCGCGACCCTGTACGAGCTCTTGACCCTGCGACCGGCGATCGAGGGCCGCAGCGAGACCGAGATGCTGAGCGCAATCGAGTTGGGCACGCCGCGGCGCATGCGCGAGCTCAATCCCAAGGCCTCGTGGGAAGTCGAGACGATCTGCTTGACCGCGATGGAGCACGATCCGGCGCGGCGCTACGCGAGCGCGGCGGATTTCGCGCGCGACCTCGGCAACCTGCTCGCGCACCGGCCGATCGAGGCGCGGCGCGTCGGCGTCGCGCGGCGCGTGCGACGCTTCGTCGAGCGCAGTCCGGCTCGCGCGGCGGCCATGGTGCTCGGCGGCGCGCTGGTCATCGGCGTTCCCCTGCTCTACGCCTGGCAGCAGCACCGCTCGTCGATCATCGTCGCCGCCCAGCGCGACCGCGCCGAGCGGAACTTCAAGCGCGCCCTCGACGCCGTCGACCGCATGCTCTCGCACATCGGCGAAGTCGACCTGCGCTTCATTCCGCGCCTGGAGCCGGTGCGCCGCGCTGTCCTGGAGGATGCCGTGAAGCTGCTGCAGGAATTCGCTGCCGATGAATCGGAGAACCGCGTCGCGCGGGTCGAGGTTGCCAAGGCCCAGTTCCGCCTGGGGAAGCTCTTCCACGACCTCGGCCGCAACGTCGAGGGCGCCCAGGCCTTCGAGCGCGCCGCGGCGGGCTTCGACGCGCTGAGTCGAGCCGATCCCGACGACCGCGAGCTGGGCGGTTTGCTGCTCGACTCGATCAGCAATCAGGCCGAGCAGCTGTCCGCCGGCGGCCACGGCGCGGAGGCTCTCGCCCTGCACGATCGGATCGACGCGAAGCTCGCCGAACTGCGCGAGCGCAGCGGAGATTCCGACGAGCTGGGCCGCCTGACGATCCAGAATCGGCTCGGGCGTGCGCGCGGGCTCACCGCCAGCGAAGGCGGCGCCGTGGCCGCGAAGGCCATGCACGAAGCGGCTGAAGCCGCGGATGCCTTCTACAAGGCGCGTCCCAAGGATCCCGCGGCCTTGGAGCTGGCCTTCGTGTGCTGGAACGAGCTTGGAGTGTTCCTGCTGCGGCGCACCGAGACCGGCGCGGTCAACGTCGAGGCGATCACGGCCCTCGAGCGCGGCCTCGAGCTCGCGCGAGATGCCCTCGCCCTCACTCCCGATCAACCGCTGCGACAGGCCGCCCTCGCCGAAGCCCTGAACAACCTCGCCGGCGCCCAGCGCCGCGCCGAGAACGTCGAGCGTGCCCAGGAATTGTGCGAGGAAGCGCGGGTGCTGCTCGAAGCCCTGGTCGCGGCCTTTCCGGCCACGCTGGGCAACAAGCTCCAGCTCGCGACGATCGACAACCAGCTCGCGCTCGGCCACGACCAGCGCGCCGAGTACACGGCTGCCGAGCCGCTGTACCGCCGCTCGATCGAGCTCCTGACCGAGCTGGTCAAGGCCGCGCCCGACGACGCCTTGCTGTGGTCGCGCCTGGGTCAGTCGCAGGCGAATCTTGCCTCGCCGGTCGGTCACCAGGGAGACGTCGACGGAGCGATCGATCTGGTGCACATCGCGCTCGAGTCGCAGAACAGGGCCCGCTCCCTCGCTCCGGACAATCTCGAATTCGTCGCGGCCTACGTCGGGCATTGCGCGATGCTCGCCGTGATTCAGCGCGAGAACGGCGACTTCGAGGCATCCGATGCGAGCATGAAAGTCGCGATCGCGGCCTCGCCGAAGGATGCGCGCGTGCAGTGGAACGCGATGCGCAACAGTGTCCACGCCGTCGAGGCTTTGCGCTCAGATACGCAGCTCGACCCCGAGGAGCGCGAGCGGAAGATCGATAATCACGTCGCGCGCGCCGTGGCCTACATGCGCCGTTCGATCGAGCTCGGGCGGCCGGTCAAGGCCGACCTGCACGAGTTCACGGATCCCAAGCCGCTGTACGGCACGCCGGCTTTCGAGAGCTACGCGAAGGAATGGCTCGAGGGCCACTCGAAGTAGCCAGGCTCAGGGCAGACCGGCGGCGGCGTACAGTCGTGCGTAGGTTTCCTGGCGCTCGACGGTGAGCTGGAGCTGCGCGGCCCGGATTGTCGCAAAGAAACCTGTCCCAGCGGCCGCGATCGCTCCGTTCAGGCGCCCGAGGGCTCTCGTTCGCCGTCTCCGACGCAGGCCTCGCACCAGATGTTCAGGCCCTTGCGGCGCCACTCTGCTTCGCCGAAGTCGAAGGAGGTCGGCGGTCGATCGGGGGCGAGCACGCGGTGCACATGGGCACGCGGCGCCACCGAAGCGGAAACCTCGCGCACGGGAAGTCGACTCACCTTCGCTCCCATGCTGGGATTCACGAACACCGGAATCGAGATCCTCGAGCGCCGCGTCGACGGATTGACGACGCGATGCGGGGTCGCGGGAAACGTGTTGGCGGTTGCGAACTGCAGCAGCTCGCCGACGTTGACCAGCCAGGTCGCGGGCCGGGGCTCCACGGAATACCACTTGCCATCGGGGAGCATGACTTCCAGCCCGCCGGTGTCGTCCTGCAGGGTCAAGGTGATCCAGCTGAAGTCCAGGTGCGCCGCAACGCCCTGCCGCGGCGCCGCGACGTCGGGCTGCGCGTGGTAGCAGATCAGCTTCATCAATAGATAAGGAGGAGTGGCGCCCGTGAACGATGCGGGCGGGAGCGCCAGGCTCTCCGCGACCAAGGCAAGCAGACGCTTGCCCATGGCTTCGACTGCCGCCAGATACTCGAGCATGCGAGCGCGCCAGGCCGCATCCGGCGGCCACAGATTCGGGCCTTCCAATTTCAGGAACGGCGGATCATCGCCAGCCGCGCCAGTCTCGCGCCCGAAGTGGATCTGCTCGCGCCAGTCGCGCTCGTTTTGCATCGTGCTGTAGCCGCGGAAGTGCGGCGAGCGGCGGATGTCGAGCGCGTCCTTGCTCGCTTGCGGCAAGGCGAAGAAGGCAGCGGCATCGGCGAGTGCCTGGTTGCAGCGCGCGCTCGCGCTGGTGTCGCGGATCAGCATCGTTCCGGAATGCGCGAGGGCGTCGTGGACTTCCCGCGGAGTCGTCGTACCCAGCTCGAACCGCGGGATCACCGCTGCGCCTCGAAGAATCGGTCGAGCCAGTGCCTTGCGTCGTCGAGTCGATCGATCGTCGCCATCGCCGGTGCCTCCGCAGCATAGAAACCGCTGGCGCACTTCGCTCGCAGCTTGTCCACGTGCGCCGTCGACGCAAGCTCGCGCCGCAGCACACACGTGTCGAGAGGCAAGCTCTTCTCGTGCAACAGCTCGAAGGCGAGCCAGCGTGCCGCGGCGGCGAGATCGCGATCCGGCTCAGCGGAGATCGAAGCGAGCAGACGTCGCGCCAGGTCGTGCCGTCCCACGGATGCTTGCCACAACACAGGACCTATTCGATCCCTCGCCCCGCTCAGGATCACGCGGTGCTTTCCGTTCGCCGGATCGATCGTCGTTCCATCGCGATAGGCGTCCTCGATTTCGACGCCGAGCGCCAGCAGATCTTCTCTGACCTTGAAACGCGCGTGGTCGAGGTCGTGGAAAAAGAATTCCGCCGGCGAGCACATCCGTCCATCGGCCCAGGCCGGCTGCAGGACTACGCCGAGCGGATGCACCGGAAACGCGCGACCGACGATCAACTCGTCCATGCTCAAACCGGTAGTCATCGGCAGCGCCACGACCTGCGGCCACAACGCGAGCATCGGCTCGAGCTCGCCGCGCGCTTTCGGCACGTACATGTCATCGCCCGCCGCAGTGCCCGCGGGCAGCGCCAACACGAACTCGGCGACGAGGCGGAGCACGCGTCGATACGACTCGCCATCGCGATGCCACGACGCCGGCAACCAATACGGACCGACCGCGACATAGCCCGCGGCCTGGATGCGATCGAGCTCCCAAGCGAGGACGGAGCCGACGCTCGCCGCTGAAACTTGCAGGAAGGCCTCGCCTCGCCGGACGCCGTCGTCGAGCCACTCGCCGTTGCCCTCGAGCGACCAGCGGCGCAGCACATCGTCGAGCCTCTGCTCGCCCGACCGCGGCTCGCGCTGCGCCAGGTCGGTCTGCCGTCCGAGGATGTGCACCATCCCTCGTGATCATGCCCGCACCCTGTCCCGCGGCGCCAGTTTCCACGCGAGCGGGGGTCCGCGAGGGTCCTGCGAGCCCCTTGCCAGGGACGGGTCGACAGGCTCTGGACAGGCGAGTAGAACTGCCGGCGCGAACTTCCCTCGCAATCCCTGTTGCGGATCAGCGTCCAACGCTTTTATCCCAGACCAAGAGGTCATCCATGCAACGAAATCCCCTGCTCGCCGTTCCCACTCCCCTGTTTCTGACCGCGCTCGTCCTGAGCGGCTGCGCCACCAGCCCAGCTCCCCGCGAGCCGATCAGCAGCGTGTACGACATGCCGCTGTCCATGTCCTTGCCTCCGCCCCAGCTGCCCCAGAGCGTGGGCGTCGGCTTGTTCGGCGGCCTCGGCGCCGGGCAGTCGGACTTCCACGACTACGAGCTCGACGGCGCGGCCTCGAGTCTCGACGACAGCGACACGTCGTTCTCGGCTTTCGGCGGATACCGCTGGACGCCGAACTACGGGATGCTCATCGGCTACATCGACCACGGCAAGATCGACGCCAGCGGTCCGGTCGGCGAGGCCGGCCAGCCCTTCACCGACAAGATCGAATACAAGAGCATGATCGTGTGCGGCATGGGCACCGTGCCCATCGTGCCGAGCCTGGCGGCGTTCGGCCTGGTCGGTGCGGCGTACTGGCAGCAGGACGTCAAGTACGAAGAAGTCGGCCAAACGACGTTCAAAGACGACTCGAGCGGCATCAGCCCCTGCATCGGCGCCGGCGTCAATTACTTCATCGACAACAGCGGCCACTTCGGCCTCAACCTGAACTGGCTCCACATCTTCGAAGCCGGCGACAAGGGCGACACGGGGCACGACAGCGACATCGATTTCATTGCGCTGGGGTTCATGTTCAGTCAGTGAGCTCAGGGCCGGCCGAAAAAGCGCATTTCATGCGACGCTGGAGGGTTCGACCGCATTCTGGTGGAACCCATGACGGAACACGCACGAGCAGGTTCGATCGAGCACTTGCTCGTGCACTCCGACTGGCTGCGCGCCCTTGCGCGCCGGCTGGTCGCGAGCGATGACGTCGCCAGCGACCTCGAGCAGGAGACCTGGCTGGTCGCGATCGAGCATCCGCCGCCGGACGCCTCAGCGCCGCGCGGCTGGCTCGCGCAGGTGCTGCGCAACCTCGTCCGCCAGCATCATCGCAGTGAATCCGCGCGGCAGGCCCGCGAGGCCAGTGTCGCCCGGCGCGAGGCCGATTCCGGCGGTCTCGAGCCGGTCGATCGGGCCCAGTCGCTGCGCTGGCTGATCGAAGCCGTGCTCGAGCTCGACGAGCCCTACCGCACGGCGCTGCTGCTTCGCTACCAGGAAGGCCTCACGCCCGAATCGATCGCGAAGCGGCAAGGGATCCCGGATTCGACGGTGCGCAACCGCATCCGGCGCGGTCTTGCGCAGCTGCGAGAGAGTCTCGCCCGGCGTCACGGCGATGCCTGGAGCGCTCTTCTCATCCCGCTCTTCCGTCGCGAAGCCGCCGCGCCCCTCGCAGGGACGGCCGGTGTCGGAGCCGTCGCCTCGGCGATCGCGGCGTTCACTTCCATGGCTACTCTCAAACTGGTCGGCGTCTTCTCGGGTGTGCTCCTGGTCGGCCTGCTCACGTTCTCCTTCTGGCGCGCCAGCCCGGATGAAGTGCAGCGAGATGGCCTGGACCCCGTCGATGGAAAACCAGCGACCGCTGCGCTCGTGACTCCGCAAGCCGCGAGCACCCGAAGCAGCTTGTCGGGCGCGCCTGCGGCGCCAGAGTCGGTCGATGCGATCCCCGCGACCGCCCAGCACGGCCGAGTGGTCGACGATGCGTTCGGTCTCCCGGTCTTCTCGAGGATCGAGCCGGACGTCGGATCGTTCGCCTTCAGCAACCTGGAGACGGGCGAGTTCCGCCTGAGCGAGGACTGCGCGGGTTGGACGAAGTTGCGAGCGTCCGCGGAAGGCTTCGAAGAGGCGGTCATTGCCGCGCGAGACGCGCAGGGCGATTCCGGCGCGCAGATCCGTCTGCACGGCGCTCGCTCCTGCTCGGTGAGCGTGCAATACGCAAGCGGGATTCCCGTCATCGGCGCGTCGGTCACCTGGCGCAGCGCCGTCGAGATTCCGTACGGCGAAGATCCCGAGGGTTGGATCGACTCTCGCGCGCAGAATCGCGGGGCAATCGCAAACAGCAGCACCGATGGTGCTGGCCTGGCGCGCCTGGCGCTGGGCTCGCCGGCCATCGCCGTGGTGCTCGACCCTCGTACCCGCATCGCGAAGACGATCAAGGTCAGACCCGGGGAAGATGCGCTGGTCGTTCTGCCGGAGGACGTCCTGTCGCTGCGTTTCGTGGATCCAAAGTCTGGCGGGCCTGTCCAGGGCCTGGAGCTCGACACGTGGTGTCCGCGCGAGATCAATGCGATGGCCGAAACAGCCTGCACGGATGCGGATGGCAACGTGACGATCGCGCCGACGTCTTTCCCGACCTGGATTCGCTGCCACGGGACAGACGCCTCTCTGAGCGAGTTGCTGGCCTTGTCCGAGGGGCCGCAGCGCTCCGTTCGGGGGATGATCCGAATCGACGCGCCGAGCACGGAGGCGCTGCTCGTCGGAGTGCGCACGAGTGGCGCGGGCCTGCGTTTGATCGACGATGCCTCGGGTTTGCCGATCGACGGCCTCGTCCGCATCGTCAGTCGGTTGAGATCCGATGGCGCTCCTGGAAGCGGAAGTTTCAGCGCTTCGACCCTGTGGAGCCCACGCACCAGTTCCTTGCTCTGGCCGAGGTACCGATCGCGAGCTGGGCGGCTCCCTCTCCCGGTGTACCTCCACAATCCCGAAGAGCTGGTGCGCGGCGTCGATGCGACCGAAACGCTGGTTATCGTCGCGACGGGCTATCACCCCTGTCGCGTGCTTTCGGAGCCGGATGCCGAATTCGAGGCCGACGGAACGCGCGTGCTGCGATTGAAGCCGGCCGCAGTCCGCAGCCTGCGCCTCCTGCGACCGGATGGACGCGCGTACACGGGCAATATGTGTCTCTACTCGCCCGACGAGGACGTCATGGTTTTGTCGAGCGCGAGCTCCGCAAGTGGCGTCTACGGTCCCTTCGATCTGCTGGGCAGTTCCTTGGAGCTCGGAATCCGCCCAGGCCGCGGACCGAAATGGACCTTGAGCTCAGCCGAGCTCGAAGCAAACGAAGTGGTGAGCTTCACCATTCCGATCCAGGCTGGCGCGATCGTCGTCGAAGGCATACCGGCGAGCGCAGCGCGGATCGCGTTGATCGCCGATTCGGAGGAATCGGGAGAGCGCTGGCCCGACGCCACGGAGCCTGGGTCGAGTCGCTTCCATTCTCTTCCCGCGGGCTCCTACCTCGTCGGCCCGCGCGAATGGGTGCGCGGAGCGAAGTATCACACGTCCGAAGCCGACGCCGAGTCCGGTGGCCTGGCTCCCGCGGGAAACACCAGCCTTCGAGTGCGCGTGCGGCCAGGAGAGACGGGCGTCGTTCGCTGGCGCGACATGTGGGGAGCGGGTCGCAACATCGAAGGCCGAGTCCGCGTGCTCAGTCCCGCGCGCATCGAACCCTTCCTGGTGCCTTTCTATGGCGCGGAAGGCGGCGACTCCGACACGGATGCGTCGAAGATTCCCTTGATGATCTTCGGTCGGCGCGCACCTCGCATCGAACTGGCTCGCGACGGGCATTATCAGATCGCGGCGACGGAGCCCTTGCCGAGATTGATCGCCGTCTGCGTGGCGGACGAAGAGGTGTGGGGACATGTCAACGGCTTGCACGTCCTCGAAGTGATCAAGCCCGGCGAGTCCGCGGACATCCCCACCGGCTCCGTCGAGCTGTCGTGGAAGGGAGATCCCGCCCGCGATCTGCTGCCGGTGGTGTTCGAGATCCAGGTCGCGTCGCTGCGCCATCCACTGAACAGCTTCCACCGCGCCAGCGAGAATCTGTGGTCGACGGATCGCGTGCTGCATCTCGACGGTATCCCGATGCACGTGAAGCAGCTCGCGATCGCAGGGCAGATCCAGCCGATCGAGCTCGAGCCCGACAAGCTGGTTCGGATCGAAGTCGACATCGCGGTGCCGAGGATCGAGCCGAAGCGACGCTGACTCGGGAGAGAGCGCTAGCGCGCTTGAGGCGATCCCTTATCCTTTGGCTCCGATGCGTTCGCCGCCTCGAAGCCGAGCCAATGTCTGGCTCGTCGTTGGATTGTGCGCCCTGCTGATCGGGGTGGTCGCGTTTTTCGTTTTGCAGGTCGACTCGGACTCGCTGCAGCGAGATCCAGCTCCTCAAGACGTCGGTGGCGCGGCGCCCGTCGTGGCGCTCGAAACTCCGGCTGCCGAAGCAGCGAAGGGCCGCGCGTCGCCGGCGCCGGTGATTCTGGAGACTGCCGAGGCGCAGTCCGCGATCGCGATGCACGGTCGCGTGGTCGACGATTCCTTCGGGATTCCGGTGCTCGCGAGGATCGAGGCCGATGTCGGATCACCCACGTGCAGCGACGAGGAAAGCGGAGAATTCTTCTTGAGCCAGGATTGCGCGGGCTGGACGAAGCTGCGCGCGTTCGCGGATGGATACGAAGAGGCGCTGGTCGAATCGAAAGACTTCAATGCCCGATCCGGAGTGAAGATCCGGCTGCGCGGTGCTCGCTTTGCCTCGGTGATCGTTCAATACGCGGATGGCACTCCGGCCATCGGGGTTCCGGTGACGTGGCGCCATGCGATCGAAGTGGCCTTCGCTCGAGATCCCGAGGGTTGGATCGACTCGCGCGCGCCGTTGGTTGGCGAAGTCGTCGTGAACAAGACGGATGTCGAAGGCCTCGTGCGTCTCCTTCTGGCCGCCCCGGCGATCGCCATCGTCGAGGATCCGCGCACCCACCTCACGCAGTCGACCACGCTTGCGCCGGGGGAGGACAAGCTCATCGTCCTGCCCGAGGGCGTGCTGACGCTGCGCTTCGTCGATGAAGCGACACGCGCGCCGCTCCCGGCGCTCGAGATCGACACGTGGCGCCCGCGCGAAGTGAGCGGCCTGTCCGAGTTGCTCGTCAGCGATGCGAACGGCGAGATCAAGATCGCGCCGACTTCCTACCCCGTATGGCTGCGGCGGCCCGGATCGAGCACCTACCAGAGCGAATTGATCCCCATGAGCAGCGGCGCGACGCGTTGCGGAATCGATCCGTACCGTCCGACGATGATTCGCATCGACGCTCCAGAGACCGAGACGATCCTCGTCGGCGTTCGCGCGAGCAAGGTCCGCGTGCGATTGATCGACGAGGAGTCTGGGAAGCCGATCGACGCCGATGTGCGCGTCTGCGAACGGCGCGCGGACGCCGAGGGATTCGAGAGGAGCTGGTACAGCGAGCGCGGCTCACTGGTGAATCCGCGCACCGGCAATTCACTCTTCGAATTGAGCTTTCGGGCCCGGCACGGCGAACTCGGACTTCCGATCTATCTGAGCCTGCCAGAGGACTTGGTCCGAGGCATAAAGTTCCTGGGACCCAATGGAGACGTCCGGTTCACTCTCGTGCTGATCGCGACGGGCTATCGCCCCTACTGGGTCCACGAGTCCAGCAATGCCGCGTCCGAGGGCGATGGAACGCCCGTCTTCAAGCTCAGGCGCGCGATCCAGAGGAAGCTGCGCCTTCGTCGGCCGGACGGCAGTCCCTATGCGAGCAGCATGGCTCTTTTCGAACCCGATGTGGATTGTCTTTGCCTGAAGAGCCGTGGCGAACGCGACGGACTCTATGGCCCCTTCGATTGGTGCGGCGGGCCGGTGACGATCGGATTCCGTGCTGACATGGGTAGTCCCGCAACGATTCCTGCAAACGAGCTCGCTGCGAACGACGTCGTCAACTTCACCTTCCCGCTCGACATGCACGGGGTCCGAAAACTGGGCTCGATCGTCGTCGAAGGAATTCCAGCAAGCGCGTCGCGGATCGCACTGATCGCCGCCTCCGAATACCACTTGGATCGTCACCCCGACGTGATCGAGCCAGGCAGATGTCGCTTTCTTGCCGTGCCTGCTGGGGATTACGCCGTCGGGCCGCCGGCATGGGCTCGAGGAGCCCCGCAGAAGTTGGTCGTCTACGACTACGACTCCAGCTCGGATGTCTTGATCTGGCGCGATCGAGGCCATTGTGTGCGAGTGAAGCCCGGCGAGACGACCGTCGTTCCCTGGGACGACAGCTGGGCAAGAACCCTTGCGATCGAAGGCCAGGTGCGCATCCTTGGTCCTGCGCGCGTCGAGCCATTCCTCGTGCCGTACTACGGCGAGAAGACCACTGGACTCCCGCAGATTCCAGGCTTCGCCTTCGACCGTCACGCCCAACGCATCGCGCTCGACCGCGACGGGAAATATCAGATCGGGCCGGATGAGAGCTGCCCGAGTCTGATCGCGATCTGCGTTGCCGACGAGACCTTTTGGGCCGACGCCAACGGATTCCATGTCCTCGAGGTGATCAAGCCCGGCGAGTCCATCGAAATCCCGACGGGCTCGATCGAGCTGGTCTGCAAGGCGAATCCGACTCGCGATCTCGTGCGCGTGACGTACGAATTGCCCGCGGAATCCATGCGCTACCTGCTGTCCACGTCGCACACGAGCAGTGAGACCTCCTGGCGGACGGATCGCGTCCTGCGCTTGGATGGAATTCCGCTGCATGTGAAGCGGCTCGCGCTCGAAGAATTGAACCTGCCGGTCGGGCTCGAAGCTGGCAAGCTGGTGCGAGTCGAAGTGGACCTCGCGAAACTGCGCTTCTTGCCGAGCAGGCGGCGCTGAGGACGGCAGCGCCCTGCGCGCGATCTGGGTCGACGTGTATCCTGGACGACCCCGAGCCTGCGCGACTTCGGGCGTCGAATCAGGAAACCTCGAATAGGTAGTCTCGTCATGGTCCGTCCCTTCCGCCGAATCTCACCGGTCCTGTCGCTCCTCGCCCTGCTCGGCACCATCGCGCCCGCGCAATCCTCGATCGTCGGCTGGGGCGGGCAGATCTTCGACAGCCGCTGGAACAGCGAAGCCTTCACCAGCGTGTCCGCCGGTCTCGCCCACTCGCTCCTGCTGCGCGGCGATGGAACGCTCGCAGCCTGGGGCGGGAACAACTATGGCCAGTGCGACGTACCGGCCTTGCCGAACGGTCGTACCTACGTGCAGGCTGCCGCCGGTTACTGGCACTCCGTTGCGCTCAACAGCGATGGCTGGGTGGTCGGGTGGGGAGACAATTATTACGGGCAGTGCAACACGCCGTCGCTCCCTCCGGGTCTGCGCTACGTGCAGGTGGCGACGCAATATGATCACACGGTCGCCTGCCGCAGCGATGGCGCGCTGGTGGCGTGGGGCGACAACGGTTACTACCAGTGTTCTCCCGTGCCGGCGCTTCCTCCCGGAGTCACCTATATCCAGGGTGACGTCGGCTTCACGTTCACGATCGCGCGGCGCAGCGACGGCTTCATCGTTGCGTTCGGAGACAACTTCTTCAACCAATGCTCGCCGTACAACCCGGCGGGCCTGAGCTGTGTGGAGCTCGCCGCCGGATTCGATCACGCGATTGCGCGCTACAGCGACGGCTCGGTTCACGCCTGGGGCCGGAACAACTTCGGGCAATGCAACGTGCCCGCGCTGCCGAATGGCGTCGTGTACACGGCGATCGCCGCAGGTGAAACCATTTCCGCCGCGCTGCGCAGCGACGGCTCGATCGTGGTGTGGGGCGACAACTCCTCGGGGCAGCAGAGCGTGCCGGCTCTTCCGCCGGGGCGGAGCTACGCCGCTGTTTCCGCGCGTGGATCCGTGCTGGTGGCGCGGCGCAACGACGGCTCGGTCGTCACCTGGGGTGACACGACCGCGGGGCAGGGCAACGTGCCCGTGCCGGCGGCTGGAACGACGATCACGAGCTTCATCGAGGGACCATCGCCCAATGGCAACACGATGGCCCATGCGAGCGCGCTGCTGAGCGACGGTTCACTCGTTGGTTGGGGCACTGCGCAATACTTCGGCAAGCAGAACATTCCGTCGCTTCCCGCCGGTCTCACCTACGTCGAGGTCGCGGAGAGCGGCGTGCACATGCTCGCGCGACGCAGCGACGGCTCCGTCATCGCCTGGGGGAGCAACGCGAACGGCCAGTGCACCGTGCCCGCGCTGCCTGCCGGCCTCTTGTACACCGAGGTGGCGGCTGGAGGCGAGGAGCAAGGCGCGCACAGTCTCGCGCGTCGCAGCGACGGCACGCTCATCGCGTGGGGATACAACGCGCAGGGTCAGTGCAACGTGCCGACCCTGCCCGTCGGCGTCAGCTACGTCCAGCTTTCCGCGGGCTATCGCCATTCCGCGGCGCGGCGCAGCGACGGGAGCGCGGTGGCGTGGGGCTTCAATCTCAAGGGACAGTGCAACGTGCCGGCCTTGCCCGCCGGCCTCTCGTATGTGCAGATCGCGGCGGGTTACTGGCACAGCGTCGCGCTGCGCAGTGACGGCTCAGTCGTCGCCTGGGGCGACAACCAGTTAGCTCAGTGCAACGTACCGCCGCTCCCGGCCGGGATGACGTACGTACAGATAGCGTCGGGCTACTTCCATTGCGCCGCGCGGCGCAGCGACGGCGCGGTCGTCGCGTGGGGAGACAACGGTTCCGGGCAGTGCAACGTGCCCGCGCTCGCGAGCTTCGAGACTTACGCAGACGTGCAGGCCGCGGGGTACGGCACCGCCGCGCGTGTCGACTCGAGCTGCGCGAGCGCCTCGAGCTACTGCACCGCGAAGGTCAATTCGCTCGGCTGCCTGCCCTCCATCGGCTCGAGCGGCAGCCCGAGCGCCAGCGCGGCGACGAGCTTCCGCATCACGGGGACGAATCTGCGCAACCGCAAGCCCGGCGTACTGCTCTACAGTCTGAATGGACAGGCCGCGACTCCGTTCCAGAACGGGATCCTCTGCCTTTCCAATCCGATCCAGCGCACGCCAATCCTGAGCTCCGGCGGCTCGCCCAGCGGCAGCGACTGCACCGGGATCTACTCGATCGACTTCAACGCCTTTGCCACGGGAGTTTTCGGCGGCGGTCCGCACCCCGCGCTGCAGGTGCCGGGCACGACGGTGGATGCCCAGTGGTACGGCCGCGATCCAGGTTTTGCGCCGCCGGACAACGTCCTGCTCAGCGACGGCTTGCACTTCACGATGTGCAACTGACGGTACCCGGTATTCCACCACCATCCAGAACAAGCTCGAAACGTATCGCGCGTGTTCAGGATGGTGGTGGAATACCGGGTACCTATTCCATCCGGTTCTTCCAATTCGGGAAGAGGGCGTTGAGGTCGAGGTTGGGGATGGTCTCTCGACCTCCTTGCTGGCGAGCGATCGTGCAGCCTTCGAACATCACTCCGGGATGGTCCAACGCGTCGCCTTGAGGATTGTCGAGGATTTCGTCCAGCGTGCAGCCGACGAACAGCGCCGTGGCTCCAGGACGCATGTGATCGACATGCATGGTCAGCAGCGAGATCGAGCAGAATTCGAAGCGTGCGACCAGCGCGTCAGTTCTGACATCCAGAAGGGTCCCATGCTCCGGCCATTTGCCGTACCCGCCCTCGATGCGGCAGTTGCGCACGGACAGGGCCACGGCATTCGTGCCCAGCAGGCATGAGGACCCCGCTCCCATGTCGAAACCCACGAAGCGCACGCGCTCGAGCTGGATGGAGGATGCCTTGTTACTGAGCTGGAACAGGTAATTGTTGTTCGTGTTGACCGTGCAATCCCGAATCGTGAAGTTGCGCAGGTCGCTCGTCGTCATGAGCGGGCCTATGAGCACGAGCATCGTCGAATTCATCCCCGCGCCAGCGACCGTCACGTCGCGCGGAAACTTCTCCTTCGTCTGCAACAGGCCCTCGACGCGGAACACTCCGGCCGGCCAGGTCAGCGTCTCGCCGTCCGCGATCGAGTCGTCCGGAATTGCGCGCTTCTCGAGACCCGAGCGCAGATGTTCGCTGGCGACGCGTTGGAAAAGCGCCGCGAAGCGTGCAGGATCGCGCACCAGCTCGGGCATCGGGCCAGCTTCGCCCGCGTTGAGGCGCTCCAGCAGATTGAACACGCCGCCGGTCTTCTCATCCGCGAGCGCCGCTTCTGCTTTCGATCGGCGCTTCGCGAGCGACGTGCCGATTTCCTCCGGGCCTACCATCACGTTGTTCTCGAACTTCGCCATCCCCTTGGCGAGGTCCGGAGCGGGGATCTCGTCTTCGCGGACCGACTTCCAAGCCTGGCGCAAGCACTCTTCCACATAGCGGCGGAGCGCGGCGCTGATCAGACCCTCGGGTTCCGCTTCGCTGGAGATCGGCGCGCGGTTCTCCGCTGTTCGCTCGGGCGGAGCAATCGCACCCGCGGGCACAGGAATGGGCGCGGCTCGCTCCTCGCTCCGCGCTGGATTCGCGGCAGGCTCCATCGGCCGAGCGTCCAGGAACAGACTGACGCCGAGGGCGCCGATCAACATGCCGAGCACCAGTGAAAGGAGCACACGTTGCATGCGAGGGCCTGATCGTACGTCAGTGTCCGACGAGCAGCAATCGGTGCGCTTCGCGGACTCTGACGCGCTCGATCTGCGGTTCGCCTTGAGGACGACCGCTCATTCCATCCGGTTTTTCCAATCGGGAAAAAGCGTGTTGAGGTCGAGCTTGGGAATGGTCTGCCAATCGCCTTCGTGACGCGTGATCGTGCAGTTTTCGAACATCACGCCGGGATGAGCCGCAGCGTTGGCCTCTGGATCGTCGAGGATTTCATCTAGGGAGCAGCCCTCGAAGAGCACCGTGGCGCCGGACCTGAGATATCCGACATCGAGGTGAATCAGCGACAGCGAGCAGGACTGGAAGCGCGCGACCAGTGCATCCGTGCGCACATCCCACAGTCTCCCGTTCTGCGTCCCGCCGCCATACCCGCCTTCGATGCGGCAGTCGATCACGGACAGGGCCAAGGAATGCGTGCCGAGCAGGACCGAATCGAATCCCAAGAAGCGCGTGCGCTCGAACCGGATGGCGGCAGCCTGATGGCGAAAGTCGAGCAGATAGCTGCCGCTCGTGTGGATGGTGCAATCGCGGATCGTGAAGTTCCGCGGCGTGCCGTAGATCGGGTTGGAGAGCACGAGCATCGTCGAATTCATGCCCGCGCCGGCAATCGTCACGTCGCGCGGGGATTTCCCCTTCGTCTGCAAGTGGCCCGAGATCCGGAAGACTCCCGCGGGCCAGGTCAGCGTCTCGCCGTCCTCGATCTTGTCGTCGGGACCCACGCGCTTCTCGAGCCCTGATCGAAAATGCTCGCCGACGCCGCGTTGAAAGAGCGGCTCGAAGAGTTCGGGATCGCGCACGAGCTCGGGCAGGGGTCCGACACCGCCGGCCTCGAGTCCCTCGAGCAAGGAAAACACGCCGCCGGTCTTCGCACGCGCGAGCGCCGCTTCTGCTTTCGTTCGTCGCTCGGCAAGTGCCTGGCCGATGTAGAACGGACTCTTGAGCACGAGCTTCTCGAATTTCGCCATCCCCTCGGCGAGGTCTTCCGCGGGGATTTCGTCCTCGCGCACCGCTTTCCATCCCTTGCGCAAGCCTGCCTCCGCATGGCGGCGTAGCGCGGCGCTGATCAGGCCCTCGGCCTGTGCTTCCCCAGAGATCGAGGCACGGCTCTGGGCGATTCGCTCCGGCGGAGCGATGGCATCCGCAGATAAGGGAGTGGCCGCAATTCGCTCCTCGGGCGGGCCTGCGTCCGCGGCAAGTTCCATTGGCCGAGCGTCCACGAAAACGCTGGCAGCGAGGCCGCCAATCAGCACGCCGAGAACCAGGAAAAAGAGAACTCGCTGCATGCCGCTGACCTGATGCTACGACGGTGCTCCGAGGGCGGCCATCAATCCTTTTTCCTGGGCCGAATTGAAGGCGATGCGCAGGAACGATCGAGGCATGAGATCGTCGTGACACGTGCCTGACAGCGCCGCGCCGGATGTGCGACACTCCCGCCGATCCAAAGCCGCCCCCGGGCGCTCGAAGCCACTCATGAACAAGTCTTCTGCCATTGCGCTGTGTCTGACCACCCTCCTCGCCGCCTGCGCATCCGAGGAAACCCGCGCCGTCCAGTCCGCCGCGCCGACCCCGGTCGCGACAGCGCCGACCTCGGGCCTCGTGCTCGCGGAGATGGACCTCAAGGCGGATCCCGCGACGGATTTCTATCGCTACGTGAACGGCGGATGGCTCGATGCCAATCAGGTGCCGTCGGACGAGGCGCTGTGGGGTGTGTTCAGCGAAGTCAAGCTGCGCAACGAGCTGGTGCTGCAGCAGGTTCTCGAGCAGGCGGCCGCGAAGCCGAGCGACGATTTGAATCGCAAGCTCGGCGACTTCTTCGCCTCGGGCATGGACGAGGCGGCGATCGAGCGCGCGGGCGAAGAGCCTCTGGCGGAAGAGCTGGCCGCGATCGACGCGCTCGCTGATCTCAAGGATCTGCCTGCGCTGCTCGCTCGCTTGCACTCGATCGGCTCGTCCGGTCTGTTCAGCATCCGCTCCAACGCCGACCTCACCGATGCGACGATGAGCATCGCCTTCGTGACGCAGGACGGCATGGGCCTGCCGGAGAAGGATTACTACCTGCGCGACAACGCGGAATCCGTCGAGCTGCGCAAGAAGTACCAGGGGCACATCGGCACGATGCTGGGCCTGCTCGGCGAAGCGGGACAGGTTGCGATGCTGCACGCCTACACCGTGGTCACGCTGGAGACCGAGCTCGCCAAGGCCTCGTACAGCGCTGTCGAGTTCCGCGATCCCAAGAAGCGCTTGAACAAGATCAGCGTTGCCGACGCCCAAGCTTTGACGCCGCACTTCGACTGGTCGGCGTACCTGACTGCGCGGAAACTGGATCCGTCGCAGCCGATCAATCTCATTGCGCCGGACTATTTCACGAACATGGACGCGCTGCTCGCGAGCCATTCCGTCGAAGACTGGAAGGCGTACTTGCGCTGGCAGTTGGTCAACGACAACGCCGAGTCCCTGAGCCGCGTCTTCGACGACACGCACTTCGATTTCTTCGGCCGCACGCTCGGCGGATCGTCCGAGCACAAACCGCGCTGGAAACGCGTGCTCGACGCGAGCGGCGGCGCCTTGGGCGAGGTCCTGAGCCAGGCCTTCGTCGCCCGCACCTTCACTCCCGCGGCGAAGCAACGTTGCCAGAAAATGGTCGATGACCTGATCACCGCTTTCCGCGCGCGGCTCGAGAA
>Ga0193706_1000572_pt1 | contig 20577 bp, 19 predicted proteins | sample U3c1metaG_FD_160130 | JGI IMG/M metagenome (GOLD analysis project Ga0193706, IMG submission 160130) | Soil microbial communities from a riparian zone of the East river system, Colorado, United States - U3c1 | ecosystem: Environmental > Terrestrial > Soil > Riparian zone | place: USA: East River... | reverse complement strand
TCCCCCGACCCCGCCCCCCCCGCTTCCACCCGTTCCCGGCCCGCTGCCACCGATGCCTGTCGATGACGTCCCTCCGTCGGGAAGGCTCCCTTCGATTTCGACTTTGATGCACGCCGATCCGAGAAGCGCGAGAGCGAGGACGAACTCTCCCGAGGAGCTGTATCGGCGGGGGTGGGACATGGGTGGGCGGGCAGGCGATCGGGGGCACGAGAGTCTCAAGCGAACCTTTCTCGCGGAGGCGCGTCCGCAGCAAAAGAAGCCAAAAGAAGGACCAATCCTCAATTTATCAGCCTATCCGTTTCTCCTGGGAGCGCAATCGACCGATTCTCCTCGGCTCGCAATGGGAGCGGACGCGGTAAGCTTCGCGCGTGCTCAAGCCTCGCCGCCTCTTGCGCGACGGGCTGCCGCTCCTCCCGGCTGCGCCCCTTCTCGTCGTCATCGTCGGCGTCGCCGTGGCCATCGCTGTCACCTTGGTGGGCCTCGCCGACCTACGCCGAACGAGCGACGATGCATCTTCGCTGCGCGCGCGCGTCATCGCGAGCACGCTGGCCGCGCGGCTGCGCGTGACGGGCAGCGAGGACCGCATGGAAGTCGTGCAAGGTGCGGCACGCGGCACGTACGCGGACATCTTGCTCATCGACCATTACGGCGGCGTCGTGGCCGACGCGTCTCTCGGGCCTCCGCCGCGACCCGAGCTGGTGCGCTGTCTTCTCGCAAGTAGCGGCGTCGTCAGCTCGCCGCTCCTCGGTCGAACGCGCTTCGCCGTGCAACCGCTCGGCCCGCCTTTGGAATGGCTGTCGGTGATTGCGATGGTGCCCGCGCCGCTCACGCCGACCGAAGCCGGCAGCCTGGTACGGGCGGTCGCCATGCTGACGGTGCTCCTCGTCGGCGCGGCGGGCATGGTGGCCTACATTTTCGCCAACGACGTACGCAATGACGTCACCTACGTCCGCCTTCGCATCGCGGAAATGGCCGCCGCCGACACCGATCCGGCCGGAGCTCCCATCCCCATCCGCGCGCTCGACCAGGTGGGGGTGCTGACGGCAGCGTTCAACCAACTGGTTGGGCGGTTCGCGGCGGCCGAGCGGTCGTACCACGAGGACCTCACCTTCGCCTCCGCGCTCGACGGCGAGCGATCGGCCTTCCTCGCCGCGTTGAGCCACGAGCTTCGCACGCCCCTCAACGGCATTCTCGGATTTGCAGACGTTCTCCTCAGCGAGGTCGAAGGGACGCTCGACGAGGCGACGCGCGAAGAGCTCGGAGTCATCCGCGCCAGCGCGTCGCACCTGCGCTCACTCATCGACGACATCCTCGAGCTCTCCGCGCTCGAATCGGGGGGTCTCAAACTGAGACGCGAGCCGGTCGACGTCTACGCCGTGGCGGAAGAAGTCGTGCGCGAGCAAAGGCCGATCGCGGCAGACAAGAAGCTCATCTTGGACTTGCAAGGGACGCGCGGCGCCATCGCGCTCGCCGATCCTCAGCGCCTTCGCCAGATCCTCGGCAATATCGTGGGCAACGCCGTGAAATTCACGACCCGCGGCGGGGTGCGCGTCGCGGTCGAGAACGAGAACGACGAGGTCGTCGTCCACACCATCGACACCGGACCGGGCATTGCACCCGCCGAGCGCGCGGCGATCTTCGAAGAATACGCGCAGGCGGGCGACATCGCCACGCGGCGCAAGGGGACCGGGCTCGGGCTCGCCATCGCGCGGCGCCTGGTGGCGATGCACGGCGGGGTCATCGAGCTCGAAAGCACGCTCGGGCACGGCTCGCGCTTTACTTTCAAGCTGAAGCCGGCCACGGGGGAGGGGCTGTGAGCAACACGGGCAGCACGGTCGCCCTGCGCCGCCCGCAGCGCGTCTGGCAGGCGCAGCTCTTGGTCGGCATCATCGTCTTCGTATCGCTCGCCGGGTTCGCGCCGCAGTTCTTGCTCCTCGAAGACGAGGTGACGCGCGCCGCCCTCCGGTTTGCGCTCCAGATGTTGGTTCCCTTGGGGGCCCTCGGTGTCTTGCTCTTGCGTGCGCGCATGCGCCGCAACCGCTTCGTCCTGCGCGCGCTGGCGATGGGATCGGCCGCGATCGAGCCGGACGACATCGCCCGGCTCTCGTCGGCGCCCGGCTACGCGACCGGCGTCTTCGCCGCGATGCTCACGGGCACGACGGTGCTTTTTCTTTTGACGCCGTTTCGACCCGCCCTGCTCGACTTGGACACGGCGGTGAGTCTTGCCCTCTTTGGCATCATCGTCCTCGCCGCCGCCGCGCTGCCGCTCCACGTGGCGGTTCGAGCCGCCGTGGCACGCGCGCTCGAGCTTGCCGACCCCGAATCGATGGTCGGCCTGCTCGACCGTGCCGAGGCGTCCGGTGCCGCGCGCCAGCGGCTCCTCTTCCGGCTCCTCTTGGCGACGGTACCGCCGGTCGGGTTCGTCGCCATCGGCTCAGCGTTGATTACGCACGCCCACGTGCGAAAATTCGACGTGCAGGCCCGTCTTCGCACGGCGGAAATCGCCGCTCACGTCGCGCTCGAATCATCGGCGGGGTCGGGCACGATCGCCGAAGCAGGCCGCGCCGAAGCGAGCGAATCCGCCCGCGCGCTCGGCTTTGCGCTGCGGCCGGAGCAGCGCGCGACCAACTTCGTCATCGAGCGCGGCGACGACGGCATGGTGGCCCTGACCACGCCGCTCGATGAAGGCGCGGCGCACATCCGCTTTCGCACGACGTCGGTGCGACCGGTCGCGGGTGCCGACCTGGCGATCGCCATCTTCGTGGTAGCGGTCGCCGCCGCGTTTGGACTCTCGATGGGCCGATCGCTCTCGCGCGACCTCTCGCAAGCGACGGAGCGCGTTCGCTTGCTGCGCACCGAGGCCGTGTTGCGCGGCGAAGAACCGTCTCCTGTGCCGATGCGCTACACGCAGGTCGCGGCCCTCAACAACGCCATCGACATCCTCGCCGGGCGATTTCGTATTTTCGCGCGCGCGCAAGAGCGCGCCATCGAGGCGCGCGCCGCGGCGCGTAAGCTCCGGTCGCTGCTCTTTGCGAGCGTGAGCCACGATTTGCGGAGCCCGCTCAACTCCATCCTCGGTTTTGCCGGCCTCGTGCGGCAGAAGCCACTCTCGGCGGCGCAACGCGAAAGTCTCGGCTTCATCGAGCAGAGCGGGCGCGAGCTGCTCGCGCTCATCGAAACCATTCTCGACATGGCGAAGATCGAAGCCGGTCGCATGACGCTGATACGAACGCACGTCTCGCTCGGCGTCGTCGTGGCCGAAGCGATGCGCCGCAGCCGGTTGCTCGCCGCGGCGCGTCCCCTCGAGTTCGAGGTCGACATCGCCGACGGCCTGCCGCGCATCGCCGGCGATGAGAGCCGACTCACTCAGGCCATCTCCGCCATCATTTGGTACTCGGCGCGGTACGGGGAACCCATCGTCTCGCCGGAAGGCGCGGTGAGCCCCATCGACATCCAGGTGAAGGAACGCGCCGGCGAATCGGGCGTTTTGATCGAGATCGAAGCGCCGAGCAGCCAAGTTCCGCCCGACGAGCTGCAGGATTTGCTCTCCTCGGGACCCCGGAGCGCCACCCGCCGCCGCTACGGCGGGCTTACCCTGGGTCTCGGCCTCGCGCGCTCCATCATCGGCCTGCACCGCGGCACGCTGAACGTGAAGCGGACCGTCCGCGGCACGGCGCTCTTCGAAGTCAAGCTGCCCGTCGGCTGAGCGCCGCGACTAACTCTTGCGGCCGCGCGCGACGTGAGGCAGTTAATGTGGAAGTCTCTCGCTTCACCATGAAGAAATCTGCCTCGCGAGCCGAGAGTCCGCCGCAACCTGCACCGCGTGGCCACGACGCCACTGCGGACCTTTCAGGGCGCACCATCGCCGCAGGCGAGCAGGGGGACGATACCGGTTTCGACCGACTCTTTCGGCCGACGTCACTCGACGAGTACATAGGGCAGGACCATCACAAAAATAATCTGCGCGTCTTCATCGAGGCGGCGCGCCGCCGCAAAGAGCCACTCGATCACATCCTCTTTTGCGGACCTCCGGGCCTCGGCAAGACGACGCTTGCGTACATCATCGCGCGCGAGATGGGCGTCACGGCGCACAGCACGTCGGGGCCGGCCGTCGAGCACAAAGGCGCGCTGGCTGGACTTCTCACCAAGCTCCAGGCGAACGACGTCCTCTTCATCGACGAGATTCACCGGCTGAGCCCCACGGTCGAGGAAAGCCTTTATCCAGCGATCGAAGACTTCAAAATCGACATCACCACCGGCGAGGGGCCGTACGCAGCAACTTACGAGCTGCCGATCCCAGCCTTCACCTTGATCGGCGCGACGACGCGCACGGGCCTGCTCACCGCTCCGCTTCTGTCCCGCTTCGGCTACGTGATGCGGCTCGACTTTTACCCGGTCGAGGATCTGGCGAAGATCATCCACCGGAGCGCGCGCATGTTGGAGACGCCGATCGACGACGCGGGAGCCGCCGAGCTCGCCCAACGCTCCCGAGGTACGCCGCGCGTCGCCAACCGCCTTCTACGTCGCGCGCGCGACTTTGCCGACATCGAAGGCTCGGGAAAAATCGACCCGGCCATCGCGCGTCTCACGAGCGAGCGGCTCGCGATCGACGCGGCGGGCCTCGACGAGATGGATCGCCGTTTATTGCAAACGATCATCGACACTTACGATGGCGGACCGGTGGGCGTAGAGACGCTGGCAGCCGCTCTTTCCGAACCGAGAGACACCATCGAAGACGTCTACGAGCCCTACCTTTTGCAGATCGGCATGCTCGGGCGGACGCCCCGCGGTCGGGTGGCCACAAGAAAAGCCTATCTGCACCTAGGTAGGCAACCGAACGACACAGGCGCGCCCGATGTGAAGGACTCGCAGGGGTCACTTTTCTAATGGTACCGTTCGGCGATATCCTCGGAATCGTGCCCAAAGGCGCGCCCGTCCTTGTTGTCGATGACGACGGCATCACTCGCCGGCTTCTCTGTGAGGCCCTGGCCGCGGCCGACATCGAGAGCATCGGCGTCGGATCGGGAGGCGAAGCGCTGCAGTGGCTCGCGCGCCAGACACCGGCGCTCGTGCTCATCGATCTGGTGATGCCTGACCCGGACGGGTACGTCATTCTGCGCGAAATTCGCGCCCGGCCAGCGCTGCGCGACACGCCGGTGCTCGTCATGACGAGCCTCGAGGGCGACGACGAGCCGACGCGCGCCTTTGGATCGGGCGCCGACGACTTCATCCGCAAGCCGCTGCATGCGCCCGAAGTCATCGCCAGAATTCGCGGCCACCTCCGCATTCGCGAGTACATGGAAGCGCTCGAGCGGCGCGAGCGCGACGCGCAGGTCGTGCTCGAGCTCACCCAGGCTCTCTCTTCGAGCCTCGATTTTCGCGACATCCTCTTCACCGTCGTGCGGCGCATCGCCGAGGTGGCCAAGGTCGACCGCTGCAGCATCGTGCTCGTACGCGAAGGGGACGTCGGTTACGTCGTGGCCGCCAGCGACGACGAGCACCTGCGCGATTTGCCCATCGATTTGAAGCAATACCCCGAGATTCGCGAGGTCATGGGCTCGGGCGAGTCGCTCGTCATCCGCGACACGCGCACGCATCCCCTCCTCGAGGTCGTGCGCAAGGGGCTGCCGCCCGCTGGTTTCAGCTCACTCGCGCTGATGCCCATCCTCTTCGAAGACAAGCCGATGGGCGTACTCTTTTTGCGCGCGCGGCACGTGCTCGCCTTCGGTGACCACGAGCTCTCCCTGTTTCGCACCATCGCCAACGCCACCGCCATCGCCCTACGCAACGCGCGCATTCTGCAGAGCCTGCGCGACCAGACGCAGCAGATCACGTTCGCGCGTTTCGAAGCCGAGCGCCGACTGAAGACGCTGCAGCGCTACGCCGACTTTTTCGAAAGCGCCGCCGATGGCATCGTCGTCATCGACAGCGAAGGCAAGCTGCTCTTCGCCAATCCGAGCGCGCGCGACATCACCGGCCATAGCGAGGGCGATCTCATCGGCGCCACGCTCGGGCATCTCATCGTCGAAGAGGATCGAGAGCGCGCCCACGCCATCCGCCTCGGTTTTGCGCAGGGCATCTATCCGCTCGGCCTCGATATCAAGCTGCGCAAAAAGGACGGCAGCGTCGTCCTCCTCAGCGTGAACACGAGCTCCGTGTTGCGCGAAGAAAACGCGATCCTCTTCACGTTCCGCGACGTCACCCAAGAGCGCGCCACCGAAGCCGAGCTAAAGCAGACCAAGGATTTTTTGGAGCGCGTGATCGACAGCTCGGTCGATGCCATCGTCGCCGCCGACATGAAGGGAGGCGTGCTCCTCTTCAACCGCGCTGCCCAGCGCTGCTACGGCTACCTCGCCGAAGAAGTGGTCGGCAAAATGAACGTGGCCGAGCTTTATCCGCCCGGCGTCGCCCGCGAGGTCATGCGCCTCATCAAATCCGGCATGTTCGGCGGCTCGGGCAAGCTCGAGGACTACCGCTGCGAAATGCTGGGCAAGGCCGGCGAGCGCATTCCGGTCTCGCTTTCAGCCGCGCTCCTTTACGACAAGGACAAGCCCGTGGCTTCGGTGGGCCTCTTCACCGATCTACGTGAGCGCTTGCAAATGCAGGAGCGCCTGGCCGCGGCGCAACAAGAGCTGCGCACGCGTGAAAAGCAGGCCCTCATTGCGGAGCTCGCCGGCGCGGCGGCCCACGAGTTGAACCAGCCGCTCACGAGCGTGATGGGATACGCCGAGCTTTTGAAGAGGCGTCTCGATCGAGATACGCCCGCCCACTCGGCGGCGCACGTCATTGTCAACGAGGCCGAGCGCATGGCGGAGATCGTGCGCAAGATCGGAAAGATCACCAAATACGAGACCAAGAGTTACGTAGGCACGGCCAAAATCCTCGACCTCGACAAGGCGAGCGAAGAAACCGTGCCGGCCGCCGGCAATCCAACGAGGCGCTCATGAAACGGCGAGTGCGCCCCCCCACGACGAGCTCGGGCCCGCCGTCCGGTGCCCAGCCCCGCGCCAGCGCGCTGGCGCGTACGCTCAACGGACATCACAAGTCCAAATCGAAACTGGTGTCCAAACCAGTGACCCGTGAAATGCCGGCTCCCTGGCTGGCGCGACTGCTCACCCTGAGCTGCGAGCTACCCATCGAAAAGGGTCCGGAGGCGGTGACGACCGCTCTGATCGAGGCCGTCGCCTCGCTGCTGCCCGACCACGCCTTCGGCGTATCCCTCGACGACGCCGTCGACTCCGATAGGCCGGGCAGCGCCCGTGTCCTGCGTAGCTCGTCCAAAGGGTTGCGGGTCAGCATCAGCCCGCCGCCGGCGCGCATCTTTCCCGAGTTTGCCCGCGAGCGGGTGCTCGACGTCGCCGGAGCGCAGCGGGGCATCCGCCTGCATATCGCCTCGAACGACGCCGCCAGCCTGAAAGACGGCACCCCGGTACTCCAGCTAGTCGAGCGGGTAGGGAGCGTTTTGACGAGCGCGCTCCGAACGACGCGTCTGGTGAGTGCCAAAGGGCGGGAGTCGCTCGAGCTCAAAGGACAGATCATCCAATCCGAAAAGCTGGCCAGTCTCGGCCAAATCGCCGCGGGGGTCGTGCACGAGCTCAACAACCCGCTCACCTCGATCGTCGGCTATTCCGACTATCTGCGGGCCAAGGCAGAGCGCGACCGGAGCGACCCCAACGACCTCGAGCGGCTACGCCGCATCGGCGAAGCGGCCGCGCGCATTTTGCGCTTCTCACGTGATCTCATGGCCTACGCGCGCCCGTCCATCGAGCCGCCGTCACCGGTGGCGGTGCACGCCGTCGTCGAGCAAGCGGTCGTTTTTTGCGATCACCTCTTCACGCAAGCGGGGGTTCGCGTCGATCGACGCTTCGCGCCGGACGTACCTGCGGTCCTCGGCGTACGCGACCAGCTGACGCAGGTATTCGTGAACCTCTTCACCAACGCGTGCCACGCCATGGAAGCGGAGGGGGGAACGCTCTCGACGACCACCGAATTCGACCCCGCGCATCAGTCGGTCAGGATCACCGTGTCCGATACGGGCCACGGAATCGAAGCAGACAATCTGAAGCACATCTTCGACCCGTTCTTTACGACCAAGACCGAAGGGCGGGGCACGGGGCTCGGCCTTTCTATCGTGCGCAACATCGTCCTTTTGCATGGGGGCGCCATCGCCGTCAGCAGCGCGCCGCGCCACGGAACGACGTTCGTGCTCGAGCTCCCCATCGCGACGTAAGAAGCCAGCTCCACCGCACCGCGCGGGTGGTTACTTCGGCAAAATCTTGATCGCAATGATGAGCATGCCGCCCTGGTAGCTCTGCCCTGCGATGAAAACGGGGACGCCCACCGACGCACGCACTTCGAGCAGCGGCAAAAAGGCGGTGCCGCCCGGCTGGTTGATGCTGGTGTCGATGATGTACTGCTTGTCCTTCACGTCTTTCAGGCTGATCTGGAGGACGCGACCATTGGGAAGCGTCATCGTCGTCGGCGCTTTTTTGATGGTCATGTGCGACTGCGACAAGAGTTGGTAGCTCTTGTAACTGCCGATGTTCGGGAGCTTGCCGATGCGCGGGTCGATGCCGGCATCGGCATTGTTGGTGGCGTGAATGAGGGTGATCTCCGCGTCGACGGCCGCAGGTGCCGGTGCCGGTCCCTGATCGGCGAGCGCGCTTCTCGAATGGCCCCCTGTGGCGGCCGAAACGGGCCCCGGTGCGATGGATGCCAATCCCGCCAGCACCGCGAGGACCGCGGGCGTCGAGGTTCGCATAAAGTTCCATCTCCGACACTTGCTCATGGGCTGTCTCCGATCGAAGGTGTGTCATCCTCCGTCAGCCACACCACGGGAAGGATGCTCTCGTCCTCCGATGGTACATAGAAGATCGTTCCGGGGCGCGCGCCAAAATCGACCACATCGATCGAGATGCCGGTCCACCCTTCGTCGTCGCTCGCCGCCGCTGTCGCCCCTGACGAAACCGAGGCCGGAGCGCGTTTCGCCACCGGCGCAAGCTCGCTCGGAAAAATCAACGTCCACGAGGCAGCAGCGGCCAGAGCGATGCCGATGGCCGCGACCGCAGGGCCACGCCAGGCCGGCGCGCGCTTACGAGGAGCGATGAACCGACGCGACGCCGCGGCGTCCGCAGCGTCGATGGCGTCCATCACGTTGTCCGCGATGACGTCGGCGTTGGCGAGCTCGGCGTGGAGCAGTGCCTCTTTTCCGATCACTTCCGACTCTTGACGCAAGGCGTTCACGACAGCCCGCACGCGCGGATCGTGGCGCACGAGGTCGTCGATCTCGCCTGCCCGTTCGGCGTCGAGCTCCCCGTCGACCCAGAGCATCAATTCGAGATCGGTGGGAGGCGTGCCGCGGGGGGAGAGAGGGCCCGGAATGGCGCCAGAAGGAGCGTCGCTGGTGCTCATCGCTCGTCCCTCCTCCCCTTTTTGGGCGAGCCGCTCGGCCCGCCCCCCTCGGTCCGGTAGTAGTCGCCCAGCGCACGCTGGAGCTTCTGTCGGGCGTGGAAAAGGCGGCTCATGATGGTCCCTTTGGAGACGTTCATGGCCACGGCCATCTCCTCGTACGACATGCCCTCCACCTCGCGCATCAGGACCACCCCTCGGTGATAGGGTGGGAGCGCATCGAGCGCCGCCTCGAGCCGCTCTGCGAGCTCACGGCGGTGCACCACGTCGAGCGGTTCGCCGCCGTCGATGCGCGAAATGAAGGGGAACTCGGCCTCGTCAGCGGGATCGAGCGCCATGCGCCCATCGTCGTGCTCGAGCTCGCGGCGCCCTGGCTTGCGTTTGAGGTCGATCGCGAGGTTGGTGAGGATGCGATAAAACCACGTAAAGAAACGCGATCCCCCCTCGAAGCGGTCGAGCCCCCGGTAGACGCGGACGAAGGCCTCTTGGACGAGGTCCTTGGCGTCGTTTTCGTCACGCACCATGGCGAAAGCAATGGCAAAGGCACGCCGCTGATGGCGCTCGACGAGCTTGCGGAACGCTCGGCTATCGCCACTCTGGGCTGCTTCGATGAGTGCACGGTCCTCCTCTGCCTCGGCACGGCGGGCTTCCAGGTTGGACGCCCCGGAGACGGGGGTATTCACGTTGGCACCAGTCGGCTTAGCGGCCGCCCCGTCCCGTGCCTCGGGCTCATTGCGTTGAACCGAACCCTGAATCGGGGGCTGCTCCTTTAACGGGAGCGGGTCGGGGCCGGAACGGACAGAAGTCATCGCGGCCACATGAGCTTACGCGAAGTCCGCTCTGAACGCGATGCGCGTCCAAGCGCCGAACGGCCGCGCCGTCGCGAAGCCCGTTTCGCCCACTTCGGGGCAGGCACCGCGCGCCGCGGTCACGGCCGACTTGGCGAGCGGTAAACCCCGTCGTCCGAGTCCTCCATGCTGGGGAGCGGACCGAGCGTGACTTTGACGTCAAAGACCTTGTCGCCGCGCTGCACGCGAACAGGGACCGAGCGCCCCACTCCCGCCAAGCTTGCCAGCCAGCGGAGCTGATTGGGGTCGACCACCAATTTGCCATCGAACACGAGAATGACATCGCCCGCCGCGAGCCCCGCGCGATCGGCTCCCCCGCCGGGGACGATCATCTTGATGAAAGCCCCTTTTCGATCGGGGCGGCCGAGGCGCGTCGCTTCCGACTCATTCACCGGGTCGACAATGATCCCGAGCCCGCTGCGGCTGACCTTGCCCTCGCGAAGAAGGCTCGGCAAAAGCTCTTTGACCATGTTGATCGGGATGGCAAACCCGATGTTGTTGGCGTTGGCGCGAATGGCGGAATTGATGCCCACGACTTCACCCTTCAGGTTGAGGAGTGGGCCGCCCGAGTTTCCCTGGTTGATGGCGGCGTCGGTCTGCAGGAAATTGAAGTAACCGAACTCATCGAGCCCCTTGACGTCCTCGTGGGTGCGCCCCTTCGCCGACAGAATTCCGGCGGAAACGGTGTGCGAAAGGCCAAAGGGGTTGCCGATGGCGACCACCCAGTCGCCGACCTCGACGGCGTCGGAATCGCCAAGCTTGAGGGGGCTCAACGCGTGGTCCTCGACGCGCAGGACGGCGACGTCAGCGGGCTTGTCGCGACCGACGATCTTGGCCGCGACCTCGCGCTGGTCGGCAAATTTCACCGAGATCTCGGTGCCATCCTCGACCACATGATTGTTCGTGAGAACGAGGCCCGATTTATCGTAAACGAACCCCGTCCCCAGCCCTTGGCCGACGATGCGACGCCGGCCCCCGGGGCGCGTTTCTTCGATGCGGCTAATGATGGTGACGACGCCGGGATCTGCAGTCTTGGCGAGTCCCGCGAACGAAAGCGGCACGAGCGCGACGGCGGGGGTCGGCGGAGCGACCGGCGGTGCGGCCACCGGAGGTACAGCGGAAGGTGGCGGCACGAGCACGGCGCCCGCGGGCAGCCCGTTTTCTTTGGAGCGGTCTTCACCGGGAAAGAGGCGGCGGCACGCGGTCGCGGCGACCAGCGCCCCGAAAGCGACCGTCAGCGCGAACCTCACGACCCCTTGGATATCTCGACGAATCGCACGCGTAGGTCGTAGAGCGCCTGGTCGAGGAGGCGCTCCTCCTCGCCGCTCAAGTTGTTGCGCGTCTTTTCCTGGAGGATAGCGAGCAGATCGATCGTCTGGCGCGCGAGCGGCAGATTGCGCTCCGTCGCTGGGCCGTCGGGCGACGGCGCGTCACCGAGATGGACGAGCGCCGAATGACTCAAGGACAAGACGAAGGTGGAAAAATCGATGGCCGGGAGCGTCTCGGCCTCGTCGCGATCCGGCTTTGCGGCAGCGCGTCCAGCTGGCTTCTTGGGCTCACTCACCTGGTCCCCTGCTTGCGTTCGGGTTAGCTGCCGGTCGTCGGAGTGCCCGGGACCGAAGCCGGCGGGGCGGGAGCCGCGCCGCCGCCGACGGCAGGCTGCGCAAGCGTGACGTTCTCGGCGTTGGCCGCCGAATCAGGCAGCTCTTTCAGGTACTTTTCGATGTCTTTTTCATCGAGGACACCTTTGCGGATGTTGCGTTCGCGAACGCGAACATCGAGGTCCCACGGGGTCTTCTGGCTCGTCATCGATTTTTTCCTTCCGTTCGTCCAATCGGCCAATATAGCGCAGCACTGGCGGCACTTTGATAAGAGGGCGCTACGAGGGTTGTGTGCACCCTCGCGGCTTGCGCCCGATGTTCACGAGCCCGAGCTCGGGTAAGAGGGCCTCCTCGGCGGCGCGGATCTCGGTGTCGGTCGCCGGACGGACGTCGAGCACGGTGACCTCGTAGCGCAGTGTCTCGCCGGCGAGGGGATGGTTGGTGTCGACGATGCAATTGTCGTCGTTCACTTCGAGCACCGTCATGGGGAGCATTTCGCCATCGTCGGATTCCGCCACGTATTCGTCACCTACCACGATGCTCGCCGGATCAGGGAAGTCGGTCCGCTCCACCTCGAGCACCGCTTCGCGATGGTATTCGCCGTAACCTTCGGCGGCCGAAATGATCACCGAGCGCGCGTCGCCCTGAACCATTCCTTCGATGCGCCGCTCGAGCCCGGCGATGATTTGCCCGTACCCGTGCAGGTAGGCCAACGGCTCGTCTTCGTCCGTGCTGTCCAGCACGTCGCCGTCCTCGCCGTACAAGGTGTAGGCTAAGGTGACAAACGTGTCGGGGCCGACCTGGGTCGCGAAGTTCATGCGATGCGACCCGCTTATTGCCACGGGCGTTCGTGACCGGCAAGCGTACGCAGCAGCAGCGCTCTTATCCTGCCGAAGGTGCTTCGAGTTCGGCAGGATGAACGATCTTGCCGGCAATGGCGGACGCCGCCACCACGAGCGGGCTCGCCAGGTACACCTTGCCCGGACCGCTGCGCCCCGGAAAATTGCGATTGATGGCGGAGACCGTCACCTCGTCCGCGGTGAAGGAGACGCCGGGACCGGCGCGAATACAGGCTCCGCAGGACGGCTCGATGAGCAATGCACCCGCCTTCTGGAAGGTATCGATGTAGCCCATTTCTTCCGCGTAGCGGCGAATGGCCTGTGACCCGAACTGGACATACAGCTTGACCCCCTCGGCGACGTGCTGCCCGCGCGCGAGCGCGGCGCCCAGGACGGCGGCGTACATATCCATGTCCGTCTTTTTGCCGCCGGTGCACGACCCTCCGTACGCGATGTTGATGCGCACCTCGCCGTTCTTCTGGTCGAGCTCGCGCAAGGGAATGCCGTTGCGGGGGTCGCCAGGGAGCGCCACCATGGGTTCGATTTTGGAAAGATCGATCTCGAACGTGTCGGCGTACGTAGCGCCGGCATCGCTCTTGACGAAGCGCTTGCGAACGTCGGCCGGGTCGACACCGCGTTGCTTCACGAGATACGAGACGACCTCTTCGTCCGCCTCGATGATGCCGGTGAATCCGCCCGCCTCGACCGCCATGTTGGTGAGCGTGGCCCGCTCGTCGAGCGTCAGTGCCGTCGTTCCTGGCCCGGTAAATTCGAGGACTTTGCCGATGCCGCGACCGCTGCGCCAGAAAGGCTGCGACAAAAGGTGCAGCATCACGTCTTTGGCGCAGACCCCGGTGGCGAGCCGCCCCGTGAGAACGAAGCGAACCGACTCGGGGACCTTGAGTCGCACGTCGCGGGTAAACCAAGCGTTGGCGAGATCGGTCGAACCCACGCCGAACGCAAAACACCCGAGGGCACCCGCCATGCACGTGTGCGAGTCAGACCCGACGACGACCTGCCCTGGGAGCGCAACATCTTCGATGATGATGTTATGGCAGATGCCTTCCGAGCCGGATCGACCCTCGTGGGCGACCTCCCCATAGAGGCGGATGCCTTGCTTTTTCGTGAACCGTTCTTGCACCGTGGCGAGCGACGCGGCTTGCTCGCGCAAACCCATCTCGACGTGCGCCTTGGGCATCACCAAATCGAGGAAGGTGAGGTGATCGCGGAAAGCAAAGACGCTCTTCGGCTCGGCGATGGTGGCCGATTCGCCGAAGCCCTGGCGAAAGAGCGCGTCGGCCATGGGCGTCACATACTCGTGGGAGAAGCGCACATCGGCGCGGACGAAGAGCCCCTCACCCGGCGCGACGGCAGCGACACCGAGCTTCTCCTCGCTGGCATCGACCACCGCATGGCGGGCGATGATCTTTTCGACGATCGTCATCGGCCGCGGCGCCGTCGTGATGCGCGGCAGCGCGACGCGGCCGGCCATTCGCTCGCGGTTATAAGCGAAGAGCCCGCCATGCGACACGATGTCGGCACTGATCGGATCGAGCCCGCGTGTGAATTCCTCGATCGGGATCGATTCGCCGCGCTCGATGCGTTCGATGAGCGAGAAATCCGTCGATAGGAGAAGGCCGATGTTCTGCGCGTTCTGCCCGTAGATTTTCTCGATGCTCTTGGCGATGACGATGCGCACGCCGCTCGCCAGCTCCGAATACGGCGCCGTCTCGCGCGAGGAACCGCAGCCTTTCGAGGCCCCGCTGACGATGACCCCGAACTTGCCCTCGCGGACCGAATCCTTCTGGACGACGCCGCCGCGCAGACCGACGAGGCAATACCGCGCCAGGGTCTCGTCGTAGTAGTAGCAAACCCAACCTGGGGTGAGCTCGTCGGTAGAGATATTGTCGATGAGGGCACGCGACGCGTCGTACGTCAGGTTTTCGCCGGCTAGCTGGCGCTTCAGCAGCTCGGGATCGGTGGTGAGGTAGAGGATGCGCCCCTTCACACTCACGCTGGCATTTTCGACGGGCATCGAGGCGAACGTAGCGCGGTCAGCCACGGCTCGCCATCGGCGCGCGCCCCCGGAGCCGAAAAAGTGCCGAGGGCCCCTGGGGCCGGCCTTCTTGCCGCCCTAGGGCGTGGGAATCATTTCCCCCGCGCGCCAGAGCACGAGCACGTCGTCGAGAGAGCGGCTGGGCTCGAGGCCCGCTTCCGTCAGGGCGGCGTCGATGGAATCGGCGCGCCGCGCGAAGGTGCGCTCGGCGACATCGGCCGGCAGCTCGCTGACCAGGCGGATGACGTGATCCTTCGGCATCGCCAGTCGAACGCCGAGCTCGTAGATGCCGCGGTTGACGATGTCGAGCGGTCCCGTCCCTTCCTTGCAGTCGGCGACGAGTACAGCCGTCCCACCCTCCTCGAGAAAAGCGCCTGCGGGCGGCAGCAGTTTGGCGGCTTGGTAAAGGGAGCTCGTCACGGGCGGGCGATCGGTGGTGACGATCACCCGCGCGCGGGGGGCACGGACCCCGAACCACGGCGCGGCGCGCAGCGTCGCTTCGCGGTGGGCGAGCACGATGTCGCCGGCCACCGCATCGACCGGCGCGTTGTCGCAATCAGCGACGACATTGAGCAAAAACGTCGGCGGTCGCAGGAGGGCGACGGCCGCCTCCATATCGGCTCGGCAACGGTTTTGCGCGATGCTGCCGAGACGGGCCGTGGCGTCGGCCTTGAGCACATGGTTCTGCCGCACGTCGGGCGAGTGCCCACATCCTGGGAACACCCCCTTCACTCCGCCGGAGTAGCCGGCAAAATAATGAGGTCGCACCCGCCCGAGACTGACGACCAGGTCGGTCTCCACCACAGCGCGGTTCAAGCGCACGCGCGTTCCCTCGGGCGTCGTCCCCACATCGATGCACGCCGCGAGATCGCTCCCGTCGTGCACGATCACCGCGAAACGCCGCAAGAGGGCGGGATCGAGCGCGGTATCGGCGGGTCGCGGCGCATGCGTGCCGCTGGCTACGACGATGGTGAAGGCGGCATCGGGCAAGTGCGCCAAACGCTCGCGCACCGCGGAGAACATCTCGGCACGGGGCTCGTCGCGCGTCGCGTCGCTGACCAGGACGGCCACACGCGATCGACTTCCCACCATGGACGCGAGGTCCGGCCGAGCGATGGGGTTGCTCAGCGCTCGCCGGCAGAGCTCGTCGAGGGAACCTCTATCGATGCCGCGCTCGGCGGCGGCCAGTGGCCGCACCAGGCGCGCCCCGCGCGCAACGAGGGCAGCTACCGCCGGAGGGAAGTCCATTAGCCGAGCGCGCCGGAGTCAGGCCCTGCTTGGGCAGCAAGCTTCAGCATCATCGTGAGCGCGAGCTCGAGCTCCTCCTCCGACGGTTGCTGGGGGGCGGCCGCGAGTGCCTGCTTCAGCTCGAGCAGTTTGGCGCCGAAGCGGTGGTACTGTTGGCGTACGCGTTCGGTAGGGGCTTCGGCGAGCCAGCGCGCGATCACTTCCCGCAGCTCGTCGAGATCGCTGCTCGCTAGAAGCTTCGCCATCTGGCGCGCCATCGGGTTGTTCGAACCAGTCGCCGCTTGCACCTTCGCAAGATCACCCAGGTCGCGCCTCGGTGCAAGCCGGCGGCCGTACTTCAGCGGGCGATCGGCCCCCACAGCTCGACGAGGAAATGCCCGTCCTGCTCGCCGATGGACAGCTCTGCGCCCGCAATGCTGGCCGCCTGCGCCGCGCAGTAAAAGGCGAGCCCCCGCCCGTAGCGCGCCTCGTAACGGCTCTTGGCCGACGCCTGCCCTTCCGCGGTGAGCACGCGCTCGCGAAACTCGGGCGGGACGATCGGACCTTGGTCGATCAAGCGCACGCCGCCCCGTTCCCCGGCCGTTACCAGCTCGATCGTCACCTTCCCATTGGCCGGCGAGTACTGAAGCGAATTGGCCAGCAGGTTGTCGAGCACACGTCCGAAAAAAAGCGCATCGACGAGCACGGTCGCACCGGGTGACCCTTTGGTGATGGTCACTTCGATGCCGGCGAGCTTCGCACCCGGTGCCGCCCGCGCCACCGCTTGGCCCACGACGTCGCGCGTGTTGACCGGCACCGGCGCCAACCGCGAGGCACCGAACGCTCGTCCCAACACTTCGAGATTGCCGATCAGCTGCCCCAGAATGGAGCAAGAGAGCGCCGAATCGCTGAGCGCCTCGTCGACGTCGGAGGAGCCGCCGCGGGCGACCGACTTCACGAAGTGGATGTTGGTGAGCAGCGCAGAAAGTGGGTTGCGCATGTCGTGCGCAAGGATGGCCATCAGCTCCGGCAGATGTTCCAAGGAGGAGGCGCCCACGGCCTCGTCAATACTAAAAGCCCCGAAGGACCACAACGGACGCCGGCGGAATGTCGCGTTTCGCTGTCGGGCACGGGCCGAGGCGTCAGGGAACGAGAACGATGCCAACTTCGCCGAGCTCCGCCATGCGGGCGTCGACGAGGCTGACGATGGCGCGCCGTCGCTCCATCATTTCCGAGAGGGGGCGGGTAGCGACGAGCCAACTCGTGAATGCGCCCGCTCGCAGCGTGCGATCGGCTTCCGCTCGATCGAACGCGCGCAGCCGATCGATGAGCCGCTTGGGAAAGCGGTTCACCCGCTTCAGCTGCGCCAGAATGCCGTCGAGGCCGCGAGGATCGGCGCGCTCGTTGAACGCGCCGCCATTGTCGCGAAGATAGAGAGACGATTTATTGGCGTCTACCGTGACGAGGCGCCGTCCGACGTTGGCGGTGACGAAGTCGAGAACGAGCGCTTCGACGTATCCGAGCGCCAGCCCTTGTCGCTCGGGCGGGACCGCCTCCCGCCCTTCGGCCCAGCTTCGCCAAGTGGTCGCCTCGGCGCTGGAAACGATGTCGACGTCGTGGCCCCCGGTGATCGGCTCGGTCATCAACACCGTCACCGTGCCGTCGTTGTTGACCGTGACGCCGTTGCGCAAGAACGACATGCCGTGCGGGTCGTGCGCGATGGCATGCAGGATCTCGGGGAGGCGAACTTGATAAACCTCCGTGCGCGGCACGAGCGAGCTCCCGAGCGCGGTCGCGACTCGGTAAAACGCGAGGCGCGGTTTGTAGACGATGGGATCGGAGCGCATGGCGAGGCGCGCTTCGACATCGCCGCTGAAATCTCCGGCCGCGGTGGCGCGAAAGAGCGGCATCGCCCCGCGTACGCCCGTCCATTTCAGCTCGGTGATGCGCAGCTCGGCCGCGGCAGACGTCGCCACCAAAAGACTCGCCGCCCATAAGACGACGGCGTGCCGATTCACGGGAGCGGCCCCGCCGACGTCGCCTCGAGAAATTGCGCGATCCGCTGGGCGACGATGTCACGCTGCTCGAGGGGCGCCACATGCGTCGCGCCGGGCAGCATCACCAGCTCGGCGCGCGGGAGCGCCTTGGCCATCTCCTCCGCAAAGCGCCGCGGCGTGAATTTGTCGGCTTCGCCGGCCAAGACGAGCACCGGCACATCGACGGTCGCAAGAAACGGCTCGGCCGAGTATCCGCCGGTTGCCTCGAGCATGCGCAGGAACAAAAGAAAATCCATGTCCGCGGCGTGCTCGAAGTAGGGCAAGAGATCGTCCCGTGCGAGCGAGGCCTTATCGACCTCGCCAGCGACGAACGCCAAGTTGAGCGCCGCTTTCACGGGGATACGACTCCAAAGGCCGCGGCTCAGCCCGGGGCGAGATTCGGCGAAGCGAATGAGCTTGGGGAGGACCCGCGCGAGCCAATCGTTGCCGTGGAAGCTATGCGTCAGATGACCACTGCTACCGCAGAGCAAAACGAGCCCGCGGACTTGGTCCGGCCTTTGGTGATAGGCCTCGAGCGCCACCGGGCACCCCATCGAATGCCCGACCAACACGACTGGGCCGTCGCCCACGTGACGTCGAACCTGGTTGAGGTCGTCGGCGTGGGTCGGAATATCAATGCGACCCACGTCGCTCGGTAGCGCGGACCGGCCGTGGCCGCGGTAATTCCAGTGGCAGAGACGGGTCACCTCGGAAAGGTCGTCCCAGAGGTATTTCCAGATGTACCCATCGCAGCAGATCCCGTCACAGAGGATCGTCGTGAGCTGCGTGCGTACACCCGTCCCTTCCGCGGCCCCGGAATGGTTTTTCGCTCGACCGTCGTCGACGGGCGAGCGCTCGCGCACATAAAGCCGCGTACCGTCCGCCGCGTAGACGAACGATTCGTGAGCCGGTCCCTTCAAAGAAGGGTCAGGCGGTTTGCTCCTGCTCTTCGTCCTCAAGAATGTCATCGACGCTCGGAAGGCGCTTGATTTCGACTCGCGCGATCTTCCAAGCCCGCTGCACAATCCATGACAACGATCGATCGAGCCTTGCCGCCTCTTCTTTGATTTCCTCGAGCATCTCCTCTGGGAAATAGAGGCTTTGCTTCCGTTTGTCGGACTTCGAGCCCTCGCCAGCAGCTGCTTTTGCGTTGTTGTCTCTGTCGCCGATCGCCAAGAGATCCTCCCGGAATGAGGCTGGGATAGGGCCTAACGCAAATTACGCCGACCCTCTACCCTTTCACGAATCTACAGTTTCGCGCCGGGGCGTCAACGGTTTTGCGTTCGGGTATTCTTCTCGTCCAATGCGCCGCCCTACTCAGCCTGCTCCATTGCGCCTCCAGCGCGGCTCATTGCAGGCCGACCCGCTGCTTTTTTCGAGGCCGCGCCTCGGCTCGATTGCGTATGGGGCGCCGAACCGCTCGGTGTGGGCGGCGGCGCAGTATTTCGGATCGTAGTGGGTCGCCGTTGGTCGTTTGGCCGGCATTTCTGCCCGAGGAACCTATTTCATGCCGCATGTTGCTCGTTCGATAACGCCGTTCGCTCTACTCGCCGTGGCCGCCTTCCTGGGCGGGGCCGCGACAGGAAAACTCTCTTTCGCGACGACACGCGAGGAAAGTCCTTACGGCGACCTAGCGCAGCTTGCCCGCGTGCTCGTTCTCGTCGAAAACCAGTATGTCGAGCCGGTGGACCACAAGCGCGCGCTCGAAGGGGCCATCAAAGGAATGGTGCGCGAGCTCGATCCGCACTCCGCGTACCTCCCCCCCGAGGACTACCGCATCTTCCAGAGCGATACGGAGGGCAAATTCGGCGGCGTCGGGATCGAAGTCGATCTGCGCGACGACGCCATCACGGTGATTGCGCCGATCGAAGGGTCTCCCGCGGAGCGAGCAGGGGTCCGCTCCGGCGACAAAATCGTGGCGGTGGATGGGCAGTCGGCCCGCGGCGAGCCGATCGATCGCCTGGTTCGCCGCTTGCGCGGCGCTCCCGGGAGCCGCGTTCAAATCGGCGTGCGCCGGCCGAGCACGGAGAGCTCGCTCACCTTTGACCTCGTGCGCGAACAGATCAAAGTCACCAGCGTCGTCGGCAAGAGGCTCTCGTCGGACGTGCTCTACTTGCGTGTGAAGCAGTTTCAGGAGGGGACCCACCGCGAGCTCTTGGAGGCCGTCGGGCGCGTGCGCCAAGAATCACAGCGGGCGTTCACCGGCGTGCTGCTCGATATGCGGAGCAACCCCGGGGGCCTCGTGGACGAGGCGTCCGAAGTCGCCGACGAGTTTCTCGGCGGGGGCACTGTTTATTCTACGCGTCATCGCGGACAGGTCGTCGAACAAGTGACGGCCCGCAGCGGCGGTGCGCTCGCCGAGCTCCCCATGACGGTGCTCGTCAACGAGTACAGCGCGAGTGCCGCCGAGCTCGTCGCCGGGGCGCTGCAGGATAACCATCGTGCCACCGTCGTCGGCGCGCCCACGTTCGGCAAAGGCTCGGTGCAGAGCATCGTCGATCTCCCCGGGGGAGCGGGTCTCAAGCTGACCACCATGCGCTACTACACACCGAGTGGACATTC
>Ga0193706_1000571_pt1 | contig 20604 bp, 17 predicted proteins | sample U3c1metaG_FD_160130 | JGI IMG/M metagenome (GOLD analysis project Ga0193706, IMG submission 160130) | Soil microbial communities from a riparian zone of the East river system, Colorado, United States - U3c1 | ecosystem: Environmental > Terrestrial > Soil > Riparian zone | place: USA: East River... | reverse complement strand
GTTTTTGGGACAGGCCCCGCGCCCGAGTCGGCCGCGTCCTGCCCGCGCTGCGTCACGAACCATGATGTCTGCTCGAACAAGCCGGAGGACGACGCCTCGAAGCCGCCGACCTCGCGTCCCGCCATAGGGTGGCCCCCGACAAAGCGAGATCCCTTGGGGTGGCGCTCCGCCACGTCGACGATGCATCGCTTGACCGAGCCTGTGTCGGTCACGACGGCTGCGGCTCCAACGCTGTCGAGCACCCACGGAAGATCGCGCACGATGGCGCCCACTGGCGTCGCCAGCACGACGAGATCGCCTTCCGCCACCAACTGTGCAGCCTCAGAAGACCCGGCTATCGCCGAACTGTCGAGGTGGGGACGCGCCAAGCGGAGCACCTCTTCGCGATCGATCGCCGAAAGGCATTGGGCAGCCTTGCGCTCGCGCAGGGCTTTGATGAGCGACCCTCCGATAAGTCCGCATCCTATGACGGTGACCCGGCCCAGCATGGCCACCTCATACTAGGAGAGCTCGCCAAAACAAGCGAGCCTGGGGCAGGAACGCCGAGGTAGAGCGGACGGCGAAGTTTCACCCGGCATGACAAACGGTGACGCCGCGATGACGCCCCCACGGCCTTCGCGGTCCACCAAGCTCGTGGTAATGCTCTTCGATTCGTCCGATGTAAGATTGACCGTCGACTTCGAACGGCACTTCGGTGCCAAACGCGACATCGCGCTGTTCGTCCAAGATCTCCCTCGCGCGCTGCGCGATTGGGGGCGTCATTTCGTCTCCCCGCACGGCCCGGCGTTGCGGCACGTTGACCGTCCCCGCGTACGGTGCCTTGGAGGCATTCTTACGATGCTTTTCGGCTGGAGTCGCGACGACGGGCGACTTTGAGCCCGAGCAGCCGCTCGATGCGGCGAGGCAAACGCAGAGCGCCATGGCGGCGAGAACTGCTCGAATCCGGGAGGGAAATAGGAGAGTCACTATCGGCGAGTCTGAAACACGATGTCTTCAAACCCGCACCCGCCTCCAACGGCATTGGTGGCTAGCACTGTAGCGCAGTCTGCGAGAGGTTTGTGTTGCCAGCCGGCCAGCTGGGGAGGCGCGTTGGGGGCGTTGGGGTTGGAGAACTCGGCGGTGGTACTGCCGCGCGTAAAAACGAATCCCGCCCAAGGTTTGAACACGAACAACGCGAGACGGTCCGAAGAAATTCCCGTCACGTCCGTGTAGGAGGCGTCCACCCCGATGAGGCGTGATCCCGTCGCGAACCGCGAGCTCGTCGCCGCTCGGGTCGAGCAGTAGATGCCGTCCATCGCCGCGCTGGCGGCGAAAATGGTGAAACAAAACTCCAGTCCGTCAGCGGAGATCACGGCGCCGCGCAAGTTGCCCGTCGTGCCGGCCAACATGGCGTTGACCGCTTTGAAATCGATCGCCGAAGGAGCGTCGAAATCGAGGAGCTGCAAAGCGGACCGCCGCGCCAATTGGAACGTATGGAAGTCCCTCGTAAGCGTGATCAAGCCGAGGCCGTCGCCCGTAAGCGCTTGCGCAGCGACGCTGTTGGCGTCGAGCCACGACGTCAAGGACCGCGACGTGTACGTCCGACTCCCCGGCGTGATCTCGTCGGCGACGTAGACGGTCGACGTCGCGCAGTCCGGCCCGGGCGATTGCGCATAAACGACGCTTTCCCCGCCGGCGCTCGTGGCTATCGCGAAGTCGGAGCTGCCCGACAGACTGAACGGTGAAAAGACGACGGACGAATAAGTGAACGAGCTGCATACGGGCGTTTTGCAGACGCGATCTACGCACCCCATCGCGGCGGCGCAGCTTCCACAATTCGCGGTGCGCAACGCCCCGCAGCTGTCGGTTTCGGTCACCGTCTCGCAATTTTTGCCGAGCCGCGCGCAGAACGCTTGGTCGTTCTCGAGAACGCAGCCAGCGTCCGCCGGACTTCGATCGCCCATCGGTGCATCGACGAGCGCTGCGTCGAGCGCGCCGCCGTCCACCTCGAGGCGATCGGGTTGGACCGCGTCGCGCGCTCCAGCGTCGCTGATCGAGCCGTCATTTCGTGACGCGTCGCGCACGACGTCTTCCGCGACGGCGTCGAATCGGCGCTCCTCTCCGACGGCGGCGTCGATGACGGCAACGTCGATGGGAGGGTCCGTATCGAGGGACACATCGCTACTGACGTCGTCGCTTGCGCCGACCTCCTTCTGCACGAGTGCGTCCGTCCCGCCGGCGTCGGAAGAAGGAACGCCAACATCGGTTGTGCATGCAGCGAACGTCCATCCGAGAACGACGATGGAGGTCGGGAGAACTCTCATGTTGCGTAAGTCGCGCGGACGTTGGCGGCGCGTGCCTGCGCGTGAAACCCGGTCCGCATGGTTGACCGACGGTACGATGCCACCTACCTCGAGCGGTGTAAACCTGACCGGGGCGGCGAGATCTGTCGGCGCGATCGACGGATACGCGCGGGTGTACAACTCGAGGCCCTCGCCGCGACTACGAACGTGGCCGAGCGCAGCGGGTGGCAAATCGCCACACGCCACGGGGGACCTATCGCTCCTTGCGTTTGGCGAGGATCGCGGTGATCCTCGCCCGCTAGACTTGGCCGCACCCAGCGGCCCACGACGACCTATTGGGCCATCGCAAGTCATCCGCTCCATTTCCCTTCGTCGCTTTCCGTTCCACTGCGCACCGCTGCATCTTCGCCCACGCCGTTCACACCCTCACCGAAGGAGGCCCACGTGGTCACCCTCAATTCCCGCCTGACATCCCTGTTGTCCATACTTGCCGCGTTTACACTGCCGACGATTGGATGCGGCAGCGACGCCAATCCCGACGGCGCGCACGCATCGAACGACCAGAATACGGCCTCCGCTGCGCAAAATGCGCAGAGCGATGGAGTTCGCGCCGCCGAGGATCGGGGCGCGCTCCAAGCGGAGGTGGATCGATCCAATCCTGAACCAAACAGCCTCGAAATCGCAGGGGCTGTGCCCATTCCGGTGCTGGCTTGGACGGATTGCGCCGACGGTTTCCAATGTGCCACGGCGGCGGTGCCGCGCGACTACTCGCATCCGCGAGGCCCCAAGACGAATCTGGCCGTCACGCGTCTACCGGCTCGCAATGCTGCGCAGCGCATCGGCTCGCTGTTCGTGAACTTCGGCGGGCCGGGCGGCACGGCCGTCGACAGCTTGCAGGCCTTCGGAGCGTTGCTCTTCGAATCACTGAATGAGCGGTTCGACATCGTCGGCTTCGACCCGCGCGGCGTCGGGCAAAGCGAATCGCCCATCGACTGCCAGCTGAACCAGGAAACGCAGGGGATTTACGCGCAGCCCTTCACGACCCCCGAGCGCCTGCAGGGTTTCGCAGCGCGCGCTCGCAACTTGGTCGATGCTTGCGTTCGCAACAATTCCGAGACGACCCTGCGCTATGCCTCGACGGCCAACGGCGCGCGCGACATGGATACGCTGCGAGCCGCAGTGGGAGACGCAAAGCTCTCCTACCTCGGCTTCTCGTTCGGAACGTTCCTCGGAGCGACTTATGCAAGCCTCTTCCCCGGGAATTACCGCGCGCTCGTCCTCGACGGCGCTCTCGATGCCGATCAATACATCAACCGGCCTTCCGAGCATCTGCTCGTGCAGACGGCCGGCTTCGAACGCGCGCTCGACCGCTTCTTCGAGGCCTGCGCCGCCAATCAGACGGCTTGCCTCGGGTTCGGCGGAACCGACCCGCATGCAGCGTTCGACGATCTGGTCGCACGCGCCAACGCCGCTCCCATAGCGGCGGCGGGGGATGACCCTCGGCCGGTCGATGGCGACGACATCATCTGGGTGGCCAGCAATGCCATCTATGCGAAGCAACTCTGGCCGGCGCTCGCGCAGGCTTTGGTCGCCGCGCGGGACGGGGACGGTACGCTCGTTCGGCAGCGCTCGAACGGTTCGTACGGGCGTAACCCGGATGGTTCCTACGACCCGGGTTTGGACCGCTACTTTGCCCTCAGCGCCATCGAACAGCGGTACACGTCGTCCGACGTCGAGACTTACCTCGACGCGGGCAAGGCATCGTGGGCCATGTTCGACCACGCTTATTGGAACACGGGCTACTCGGAGCTGCCGCTCGGTCTCTTTCCGGTTCACGCGCAAGGCGTATTCCGCGGCCCCTTCCGCACTTCCGCATCGTCTCCAACGATTCTCGTCGTCGGCACGACTTACGATCCGGCGACGCCGTACCGAGAGGCGATTCGCCTCGTGGCGCAGCTGCGCAATGCGCGGCTCTTGACGATGCAAGGCGATGGTCACACGGCCTACGGCGGTAACTCGGCGTGCATCGACGCCGCGGTCGAGGCGTATCTCAACCAGGGCGCCGTGCCCGCGGCAGGAACGGCGTGCAAACAAGAAGTGCCCTTCGAGCAGTTTCAGCTTCAGGCGCGGGTCGCCGTGAATCGCCGCGCGGCGCTCTCCGCCCTGCGGGCCAACCCCGCGTTCGTCAGAGCCCTCCGCTGAATCTGCGGAGACGAGAGCGGAACGTCATCGTCACGCGATAAGAGCGGCGCGATGAAAAGGAACGAGCCGGCCCTTGCGCAAGCGGGGGCTGGCTCGCTCTTTATCGCGGCGACCGGGTCACCACGTTTCGCCGAACGGCCTTGCTTCGACCTCGAAGGACCACGCCGAGGGCGCCTGGGCCGACAAGTGAAAGGCCGTTTCCGCGATGTCGGCTGGCCGCAGAAAGAAGGCGTCCGGCTTGTCTTTCATGCGCGCGCGCGTGCTGGGAATGTCGATGACGCCGTCGATGACGATGAGCGATACGTGAATGCCGGCGGGCCACAGATGGCGGGCCATCGATTCGGCAAGGCTGCGCTGCGCGGCTTTGCCCGGGGCGAAGGCCGCTGTTTTCGCGCCGCCGCGCCGCGATGCTGTCGCGCCGATGACGACAATGCTCCCCTTCTTTTTGGCTTTCATCGCGGGAATCACGGCTTGCGCCGAGACCAAGAGACCACTCGCGTTGACGCGCATCGCGAGCTCGAAATCGCGCACCGCCACCTCTTCGACGGTGCCCCAGGTGCCCGAGCCGGCGTTGTAAACGAGCACCTCGACTTCTCCGAGGTCCTGCCGAATGGCGCCGAAGGTACGCTCGATCGACGAAGTATCGGTGACGTCGCACGCGTAGGCCCGGGCGTCCGGTAGCTCGGCAGCGAGCTGATTCGTCAGCTCGGGTTTTCGCGCCAAGAGCGCGACTGCGAATCCTCCTTCGGAAAAACGACGCGCAAACGCCGCACCGTTTCCCGGACCCACCCCGACGATCACGCATACGGGCTTATTCATAGCCGACGTCTTCACGCCGTAAGCCAGCGCTGTCAATGCGGTCAACGACCACGCCAGCCGAACCCGCTGACCATCGACGATTTCATCAGGGGGCGCGTACGCGGCCCACGCCGTAGTGAACGAAGGAGCCGAAATAGAGAAAGCCGTCGCGCTCGATGACACTGGTCAGAGGCGAGTAAGACGCAGGCGACGCGTCCTGCACATTGGCCACAGTGCGACCTTCCTCGTCGACCGCAAGAGCCCACGCATGGCGCTTGGGGGCCAGTTGAAGCAGCTCGGGCAGGCGCGCGAGCACTTTTCGCACGAACGGCCACGTCCGAGCGCATCAATGGCCGGCTCGCGAGGCGCGACGAGCGCGATCCAGAATGCGCGCCGCGCGGGCGACCATCTGATGTTGTCGGGAAACCCGGGCAGATTGTCGACGAACACGTCGTTCTCGCCCGCGCGTGGACCGCTCAGGAAGATTCGCCGAATTCGATAGCTCATCGTCTCGGCGACGAGCACGTACGACTCATCGGGAGCAAGGGCGACGCCGTTCGCGAAATAAAGCCCGCCGAGCACCAGCTGGAGGCCGCGATCGGGCCGGTACACGAAGAGCCGACCCGACGGACGGTGCTCGATGACGTCCATCTTGTACCGATCGAGCGGCCAGCGCGCCGTCGCATTGGAGAAGTAAACGGCTCCGTCTTTGCCGACATCGACGTCGTCGACGAGACGCAATGGTTGGCCGTCATGCTCGGTAGCCAGCGTTTCGACCGTTCCCGGAGCCCCAATCGCGAGCAGGCCGCGCTGGGCGTCGGCCACGATGAGGCGCCCATCGGGATCGTATTTCAATCCGAGCGGGCGCCCGCCGGTTTGGGCAAGGACGGTGAGATCGTGCCCACTAGGCGTAAATCGTACGATGCGACCGTCGAGAAGACCCGCAACGATGCGCCCCTCGGCATCGAACGTGGGCGCCTCCGGCGCTGGCAGCGACGCCTCGAGCAACTCGACGCCGGCGAGCGCGGAGTTGGCAGAAGCAAGAGGCGCGCGCGGAGGCGTCCATGACTCCGGCTCGATCGGCACGGGCCAAAAAAGAAGGTACGCCGCCGTCATTGCGAAACCTAAAGCCAAGGCGCGGGAAGCCATTCCAAGGCGAGTGCGCCTTTGCCCATTCGACGTCATCGAGACTGGGTATTCCGGTGCGCCGGAAGCGCCAAGCGGTGGCGCGTATCGGCGCGCAACGTGAAACGATTCAGAATCGCGACGATCCGTCGCAGCTCCGCTATAAAGCGTAGGGTGCGTGGAGGGGCGAACGCTTTCAAGATGGTGGCGGTTGCCGCTCTCTGGCTGCTGATCGGGCGCGTTCTGCCCGACCTCCTTTGGAGAGCCTTACCCGACGTCATTCTCGATTCGCTGTCCCTTCCTGCGTACAGCATGGTTTGCCAAGTCGTGACAACGCTCGTCGGGCTCGGCGCAGCGCGTCTTGCGTTCACGCACATGGGCGAGGCTCTCGGCGCGAAGATGCCCTCCGGCTGGGATCTCGCGCTCGCCGCGATGCTGGCGCCGGCGGTGTTCGTCGCAGCATCCTTCCTCGCCATCAAGATCGCCGAACCCTCCCTCGTCGCCGAACTCGCGCGGGAAGGCGCGGGAGCCAGTCGAAGGAACGCCGGCGCTTTCGGAAGGGCGGTGACCGAGGCGCCGCTCCTGGTCACTTTGGTGTGGGCCGCTGTTCTGGCCGCCGTCGCCGAGGAGCTGGCGTTCCGCGGGGCGCTGTTCGGGGCCATCCAACAGAGTGCCCTGGCACTATTCGCGCGGAACGAGGCATTGTCAGAGCGGAGCGGAGCCAAGATCGTAGCGGGCTGTCTCGCCGTCGTGCTCACCGCAGCGGCTTTCGGCGCAATGCATGCCGACATGAAAGGGAGCGTGGGCATCGTACGCGTCGCTTCGGCCACGTGCCTTGGGCTCGCGTGCGGTTCGGTGCGGCTCGTTACGAGCGGCATCTTCGCGTCGACGATGTTGCACTGCGGCTATAACTGCGTGTCGCTGGGAATCGGGCGCGGCCTGTTTCGGGGCGATTCGGAACCGCTCATTTCAGTCGTGCCGAATCGGCTTCTCACGCTCGCCGCGCTAGGAGCCTTTCTCGCGATCGCCATCAGCGTGGCACGCCGTGCCTCGCGTAGCGAGGTGTAGCGGCGCGGCGGGGTCCTCCCTCCCGAGCTGACCGAACGGGTCACTCGTTGGCCCGCGCAAGGCATTCCGCTGCTGGACCCCTGTGCATAACGTTGCAATAAGAGGCGCTCGTGGAGGTGGTCTTATGTTCGAGAGACTCCGTGACTTCGCAGGCGACGTCGTGCTTTTCGTGATTGTGGTCGTCGTCGTTGGCTGTAGCGACGCATCACCGTCCGCAACCACGCCGGGTCCGGGAAACGGGAGCTCGGACGACGCCGGCGCGGGCCGTGACGACGCGGCGACGCCGCCGGGAGACGGAGCGTGCAGCGCGTCCTTCGACAGCACTTACGCCGCCATTCAGACCGTCATTTTTCAGAAGCGCGGCTGCACCCAGGATGCGTGCCACGGCAGTCAGGCACAGGGACAGCTCGATCTCCGCCCTGAGGTGGCTTACCAAAATCTCATCGACGTGCCGGCCGTCGGCAGCTCGATGAAGCGGGTCGACCCGGGACTTCCTTCGCGGAGCTATCTCTACCAGAAGCTTCAGGCTGCGCTTTATCCCGAACGATCGGAAATCTCCGGCAGCCCGATGCCGAATGGAGGATCGCTCACCAGCGACGAGCTCACCGCAATGCACCTCTGGATCGAAGGTGGAGCGCCGAAAGACGGCTCGGTGCTCGACGACGGTCATCATGGCGGCCAATCGCTTTCCGGCCTTCTCAATGCCTGCCTTCCGCCTGGCGCCCCGGTGACCATCAAGCCCCTTGACCCGCCTGCCGCAGAGCAAGGCATTCAGTTCGAGATGCCTCCTTATCCGTTGGCGGCCCGCACCGAGAAGGAGGTCTGCTTCGCCGGCTACTACGACTTTACCGACAGGGTGCCGGCTCGCTTCAAAGACGATCAAAAAGGCGTCTTTTTCGCGAATGGCTTGCAGATGCGCCAAGACCCGCAAAGCCATCACCTCGTCATCATGCACACCGGCCTCGGCCCCGACTACGTGCACGATCCGTCGTTCGGAACGTGGAGGTGTCAGGGCGGCGCCCGCCAGGGAGACGAATGCGAACCGACCGACATCGCATTTTGCGGCGAAGGAATGTGCGCCAGCGAAAGCAAAGCGAGCACGGCCTGTATCGGCTACGGGCCCAAGGAAGCCGCCGTCGACGCGAGCGGCGGTGGAATCGGTGCGGCGATGGCCCCGCAAACGTACTTTCCACCGCGCGACGGCGTCTACCGCCAGATCCCGCTGCGAGGCATCCTCTATTACAATTCTCACGCATTCAATCTGACGGGCGAAGACCACCAGATGCACGGTCGCCTCAACGTCCTTTACACGAGCGATCTTCGCAACGAAGAGGTTTTCGTCGCCGTTTCGGCTCATGTTTTCGCGGCCACCGGTATCGCGCCCTTCACCAAGAGTCCGGTGTGCGCGGACTATGTCGTTCCGCTGGGCGCAAGCATGATTCGCCTCACGTCGCATACCCATAAACGCGGCGAGCGCTTCTGGGTGACTCTCCCGAACGGCGACGAAATCTACGAGAGCCTCGTGTACTCCGATCCGCTCTACAAACAGTTCGAACCTGGGATGCTTTTCGATTCCGCCGATGCAACCCAGCGAACCTTGCATTATTGCGCAACTTACAACAACGGCGTGCGTGCCGACGGAACGCCCGACGTCAACGTGGTCACGCGCGCGTCTACGATGCCGGCCCAGACGAGCTGCAGCCCGATCGCCTGCGTCCGCGGAAAGACGGCGCAACCCTGCGCCGGGGCGAGCGACAATGCCAGCTGCGATTCATCTCCCGGCGCGGGCGATGGCTGGTGCGACGCGTGCGCCATCGCCAGCGGCGTCACCAGCGAGAACGAGATGTTCATCGTGATTCCGAACTTGGTCTTGCCGCCCAAATAGGGCGTATGACGCGAACCCGGGTTCGCTTCGCTTCAGGGCGGCGTTCCCGGCGCATTGATGGCGCAGTATTTCGGGAACGTCGCGGGAAGCGCGGTGTAAGGCTCGGGAGAACCTTTGAACGGGTGGGCTTTGAAGAAGGCCCAGGTGCTGGTATTGAGATCGGTCAGCCGGGTGTATCCATTGAAGTGCGCGCCACCGTCGTTGCAATCGATATAAAAGCCGCCCGCTTGTTTGATGAGGTTTTCCCAGTTCGCGCTCGCCTGGGCAAAGTCCAAAATGAGAACGTCCGATCCCATCGCGCCGTGGGCGACGATAACCGGCGCCTTGTTGGTAGGATCCTGCATCGCCGGCGGGACGGGCGAGTTCGTTCCGCCCGAGAAGCTGATGGCGCTCGCGAGATAGCCGGACCGCAAGTACCACATGTAAACGGTTTGCAGGCCCCCGGCGCTGTAGCCGCCCGTGTGAATGTGGCGCGTGTCGATGTCGAGCTGCTGCACTGCGCACGCTACGATCTGATCGGCGAAATCGAAATCGCCCGTGAACCACACTCCGTTGCCGGTGTTCTGGCCGGTCATGCTGGTGTTCTCCGGTGCAGCGACCATTCCGCCCAATCGCACGATCTCGTCGATGGCTGGTTGACCGAGCCCGTTGACCGCCGTCTGACCGGTCTCCACTGTTCCGTGCCAATAGATGACGAGAGGTCCGCGCGGCGATCCCGCCGGCGGCTTGGCTCCGACCCAAGCCGTCACGTTCATCGTGAAGCCATTCACGATCATCATGTTGGCGCCCGTCTGAAAAGTCGGACACGTGCCTTTGACGGGCGGGATCATGGTCGGCGGAGTTCCGCCATCCGGCAATCCGGGTCCCCCTCCGGCGTCGGGCACGCCCGCGCCTCCCGCGCTACCGGCTGATCCCGCAGAACCCGCGCGGCCCGCGCTACCTCCGGCGCCGGACGTGCCTGCACTGCTCCCCGAATTTCCGCCGCTTCCGGAGCCGCCGCTCGATCCCGATGCGCCCCCGCGCCCCGCACCTCCCGCCGAGCCCGATGCGCCTCCGTTTCCCGAGCCGGCATTGCCGCCAGTGCCGGAGCCGCCATTGCCACCGGCACCGGAGCCAGAATTGCCGCCAATCCCGGAGTTGCCGCCCGCGCCCGAAGGACCGGAGCTTCCTCCCGTCCCGGTGGTCGATGTTCCACCGCTCCCTCCCGAACCACTGCCCCCGCTGCCCGTACTGCGCGGGTCTTTTGTCGAACCGTCTTCGCCCATCGAGCAGGCCATGAAGAGTCCGAGGGCGCCAGCGACCAGCGCCGGCGCTTGCGCGGCGCGTTTTCGACTTTGCCAATTCATCGTGTGTCCTCTCGCTTCGACCGAGGCCGTCGGAGTAGACGCTTTCCGGCGTAGGCGCGCAACCATTCTCATCGGTAAAACACGACGAAATGATCGAAAATTTCCGCGATTCTAGTAAAATGATGATGCAGTTACTTTTTCACGATCAGAAGTAACAGCGGAGTTACTTCAGCCGACGAGCGAGCAATCCGCCTCGCGCGCTTGGCACAATCCATGCTGAGGTGGCGGTCTTCCTCCGAGGAGCTCTATGGTCGCCCCTACCTACATGCGCATCGACGCTCTCGATCCATTGCCCTACTCGGAATCATGGCCGTCGCTGCGGTCGGCGTCCGGTCGCGTCGATGTGCACTCGCTTGCGGCGTTTTGGATCCTCGAGAGCAAGCTCTCTGGCCCTTACCTGGAGTTCGGGGTGGGCGCGGGTCGTTCGGCGATTGCCGCGATTCGTGCGAACCGCCGGTACAATCCCGAGACCGTAGCGCGGTTTTTCCTGTTCGACTCATTCGAGGGGCTCCCGCCTTTGACTGGCAAGGACACCGGCTCGCTGCAATTCAAAGGTGGAGACTACGCATTCTCACGAGCCAGCGTGATCCAGAAGCTGACCGAGCATGAGGCCTACGACGCCAACCGAGTAGAGCTCGTCTCGGGCTTCTACGAGCATTCACTTCCTCGCTTCGACACGTCGCGCTTCGATGGGCGCAAGGTCGCCATTGTCCATGTCGATGTCGACCTCTACGAATCCGCGGCGATCGTGCTTCGGTTCGTGACGCCTCATCTGCAAGCGGGAACGATGCTTCTTTTTGACGACTGGAATACGTTCGTTGCCGACAATCGGCGCGGCGAACGCGCGGCCTGTCGAGAGTGGTTGGCGGAAAACCCGACGCTGTCCATCGAGAGCTACGTCAAGTACGGCTGGCACGGTGAAGGATTCATCGTCCATCTGACGTGACCGCCGCGGCAGCGCACCGACACCCGTAGCGTCAATCGGCTGGCGCACCCCGTGCTCGACGACACCTCGCGAACCCCAGCGTTTGCGCCGGCTTTCGCCAGAAAGTCACGTGGCACCCTCATTGCTTGGAAGCAACCGAGCGCCCTTTTTGGCGCAGGAGAGAGACGATGGATCTGCGAAGCCGCTTTGCTCGGCTGTACCTCGGTGTCGTCTATGACGCGATGCGCTTCGATCTCGAGCTGCGCGAGTCCTTCGTACTCGACCGACAAATCCGGCCGGTGTCGGCGCTGGGACCGAAGGACGTTCTGTTCGGCGAGGCCTTTACCTGCCGGGGCGAGCGGCTTCAGTCGGCTGCTCATCTGGACGACACGGTTCGAATCAAGATGTTCCGCAGCTTCACGCCCGGGTGCGTGCAAGTCATCGACACCAACGGCGACGACAGCGTGGCGCATTTTGGCGACATCTCCGGCAAGTTAGCTCGGAAATTCGGAGCCGTGGGCGCCGTCATCGACGGGTACAGTCGCGACGTGCGCATCCTCGAAGAGGATCGCTTTCCCGTTTTTTGCCGTGGTGCGCAACCGCAAGACGCTTACGGCCGCTGGCAAATCGTTGCCTATCAGGAGACCGTGTCCCTCAGCGGCCCCGAGGGTCGCGTCCTGGTACACCCCGGTGACTTCATTTTTGGTGATCCGGACGGGGTGATCGTGATCGCGCACCGGCTCGGTGAGTCCGTGTGCGCGCTCGCCGAGAGACGCCTCGAGCGTGAGGATCAAGTTCGACGGGAGCTCATGGCAACCGAGGACGTCGAGGACCTGTATCAGCGCATTGGGAGGTGGTGATTCATGACAACATTCGTCGCAGAGTTCACCACGAACCACATGGGCAATCTCAACGTCCTACTCCGCATGGTCGAACGCGCCGCCGCCGCAGGTTGCACGCTCATCAAAATGCAGAAGAAGGACGTGGAAACCTTCTACTCCAAAGAGAAGCTCGACAAGCCTTACGCGAGTCCCTACGGCAAGACGTACCGCGATTATCGAAGCGTCTTCGAGTTCAACGAAGATGACTTCACGCGCTTCGATCAGAAGTGTCGCGACGTGGGCGTGGGATGGTTCTGCACGGTCCAGGACGTGCCGTCCCTGCACTTCATGCTGCGTTTCAATCTCTCGCATTTCAAGGTCGCGTCGAGCAATGCGCGCAATCGAGAGCTTCTCGAGCAATGCGAGCGCAACATTCCCAAGGACCGAACCATCGTCATCTCGGTTGCAGGCTCGACGCTCGCCCAAGTCGAAGACGCGGTTCGGCTATTTCCCGACCACAAGCTGTGGCTGTTGCACTGTGTCGCACAGTATCCTTGTCCGGTGAATGCGCTCCGGCTCGGCAACATTGCTTGTCTCAAAAAGCATTTTGGCGATGACCGCATCCGAATCGGCTACTCCGGTCACGAGGAAGGGATCTTGCCGTCGCTCGGCGCCATCGCCATGGGCGCGGAGTTGGTCGAGAGGCACTTTTGCCTCTCGCGCCATTCGTTCGTCCATCACATCGAGTGCAGCCTCGAACCACAGGAATTCGAGGAGCTCGTCATCGCGGCGCAATCACGCGAGCACATCGAAGCGTCGCGACATCAGCTGCCGGCGAACGCCTTCGAGACTGAGCTCGGCATGAGCACGGTCGAGCGAGATTTCCTCGTCGACCAGGCCTACGGCATGAAGTACGTGAAGGTGAACAGCTCGTTCTCCGTTCCCCCGCCCGCGCCCGAGCGCAAATCGACGCTCCCACCGCCCGGCAACCGGGCAGCATGACGGACCGCGTCGTCGCTTTCGTTCACGCCAAGGGCACCAGCGACCGCGTGGTCGGCAAAAACCTACGCCAGCTCGGTGACAAGCCACTCTTCTGTCACGCTATCGAGAACGCCCGTCGCGCGGCGGGGGTCGATTGCGTGGTGATCGACAGCGACAGCGACGAGATTCTCGAAATCGGGGCACGGCACGGAGCGCGCCCGCTCAAGCGTCCCGCCGCTCTCGCCAGCAATCGCACGTCGGGCGACGCACTTGCCTTTTGGCAGGCGAGTAACCATCCGGAATCGAGCATCGTTCTGCAGGTCATCCCGACCGCACCTTTCTTGAAACCTCCCACCATTACGGCCGCCATCGAGCTCATCGACACGGCCAATGTGGATAGCGTCGTCGGTACGTTTTCGGACGTTTTTTACCGCTGGGAAAACGGACGGCCAGCCTACTATCGCGAGGACGGCTCCTTGCCCAATAGCTCGGATCTCCGTCCTGTCGTCTACGAGACGACTGGTCTTTACGTCAACCGAACGAAGGCGGTGCTGGACGGGAAGCGAAGGATGAATCCGGAGAGCTGCGCGCCGATAGGTGTCTCGCGCCTCGAGGCCATCGACATCAACACCGAAGAAGATTTTGCGTTCGCCCAAATCGTCTGGAAGGGGCTCGAGCGTACTTCGTGAAGACGCTCGGCCCCGTCTGGCTCGCTCGTCACGGTGAGACGGAGTGGAATCGCAGTGGGAGAATGCAGGGCCGAAAGGGCGCCCCCCTCACCGACCGAGGATGGGGCCAGGCCCGCGCGTTGGCGGCTGCCGCCGTCAAACTCGGCGTGACGAGGGTCGTCACGAGCCCACTCGAAAGAGCACTCGTTTCAGCCACGCAAGTTGGCGCGGCGGTTGGGTGCCCACTCGTCCTTTGCGACGCGCTCATGGAGGCTGACTTCGGCCTTTGCAGCGGCTTGACCGAGCCTGAAATCGAACAACGTTTCCCGGGACTGCTCGAAGAGCGGAAGCGCGAGAAATGGATGCACCGCTGGCCAGAGGGCGAAAGCTATGCCGACATGGTGGAGCGCGTTGCTCCAGCGTTGGAAATGATTGCCAGCGAACCGCGCACGATGATCGTTGCACATCAATCCGTGAACCGTGTCGTCAGTCACTTGCTCGCCGACTTATCCTGCGAAGCCGCCCTCGCCATGGCGCAGCCGTCGGATGTCATCTTGGCGTTCGAGTCCGGCAGTGTGCGCCATTCTCGCATACCCAGCGACGGCGGCGATCTCGATTTCACCGCCGGGCTTTACCTGGGCGGCGTTCGGCGAGCGAACTGAATTCGCGTTACGCCGGGCCGAGCATCACATCGGCAAGCTCGAACATCGCGGCGGCCTCCTCGGCCGGAATGGCGAACACGATCTCGGTGTGATGATTCGGGCCGCGCGTTCGATCGGGCGAGCGAGGCACCTCGACGGTGTAAACGTATGGGCGCCATTCTGGCGTGAGCCGGTAGGTGCGTCCGTCCGTTCCACGCCCCGCATTGCCACTTTGGAATTGTTGATAGAAATAACAGAGGATCGACGAGCTCGTGGCGCTACGAGCCCAGAAGCTGAGGCGCGCGACTGCGCCAGCCAATTGGTCGACATCGGGCACGCGCTGGAGAAACAAGGTAAGGGCACGCGCGCCGCGGGACCGTTCGAGGCGTGCCGCCCACTTTGGCTCGCGCGCGTCCGCTCTTCCAGGCAGGGGGAGAGCGCAAGGCTGCCTTGAAACTTGGGCGTCCCCTGCCGCGAAATCGACCAAGTGCCATGCGTCCGCCGTTTCCTTCATCGATCCGAACGGGCCCGGCCCGCTGGACCAAACATCGAAGCCGCCGTTTTGTACGTTTGCCTCCAAGCGGCGCGGCAACGCTCGCCACGGACAGAGCAACTCGCGAAGGCCCTCGTTGGCGGCAATGCGCGAGAAAAAACCGAGCCCCAGCTCTTTCTTTTGAGAGCGCTCGAGACTCCGCTCCAGGAACGCTTGCATGAATTGACCATTCGCGGCCAGGCGAGCGGGTACGAAGTAATGGGTGAGCATCCAGGCGAGAGCATTGTCGATACACGGCCGACTCGTCACTTGCGCGTCGTCGACCGGAATTCCGGCGACGCCATGAATCGATGCGAACGCGCGAAGATAACCGTTCTGGACCGACACCAGTGGTTTTCCCCAGAACATCGCTTGCAGCCCGAGCGACGTGCTCAATGCGATGACGTAGTCGACGTGTTGAATCAAGAGCTGGCCGGCATTGTCGAACATGCGAAAATCGACGAAGGTGAGCTGGGGATACGCTGCCGCCAAGTAGTCGCGCGTCTCCGCATCGATGACGTCACCGATCCAGTGCGCGGTGGGATGCTCCACCGCGATGAGCGCAACACCTTCCGGCAGCTCTTCGAGGACGTGAAAGAGATATTCCCCCTGGTTTCGGAACGGACCGTTGGCGTCGAACCCTGCCTCACCTCCGAACTGCAGCGGAAGCAGCGCCAAGCGACGGTAGCGCGAGCGCAAATCTCGCTCGAGCTCGGCAAACGGCGTCGCCCGTTCGAGGTGAGGGCGAAAATGATCGCGAAAGGTGGTCAGAAATTCCCGCTCGTCTTGCGGCGCGGGTCGATCGAAGAGCTCGCCCGCGCATCGCGCGAGCACCGACTGATCCCACATGCCGCCGGGATCGAAGAACATGGACATTTCATAAGGCGCCCGCGAGAAAGCTCCCGTTTCGTTGGACAGCGTCAACGCGTTCGGAAATGCAGAGCGAAGGAAGGGGACGGGACTGAGAGAAAGGATGACGTCTGGCTCGAAGCCATCGAGTCGCGCCACGATATATGCGGCATAGGCTTCGACCTGCGCCAGCGAGAATTGGCCGCGGTGCAACCCGACGAGGATGTCGACGTTGGGAACGCGGAAGATGCGGCGGATCGCCTCCTGCTCGAGCACCACCAGTTCTTGCGCCTTGAAGCTCGCAACCGATGTTGCTTTGTCGTCCTGGTTGAAAGGGGCCAAGGCGCGTTGCGCGAGGGCATGATTGGTCGCAAGGCGCATTTCATGCCCTGCATTCGTCTCCTGCAAGCCCGCCCACATTCGGCTCCAATGCTCGAGCCAGCGCCAATAGTGAAACGGGCGACTATGCATCATCAAGGGTTCGAGAAAGCCGAGAAGCCGCACCAGACGAGAATATCACGCGCGCTTTTTGGGCCTCCGCGCAATTCGACGATTACGGCGGGTCACGACTCGGCTGTCCATTCGGCGACGAAGCCAGCACACACCGCGCCGAACCCCTCGCACCCGATGTGTCTCTCGATAGACAGCGCTTGACCGCACATCGGACCAAGGTCTGCCTCGCTGTGATTCGCGTGTTGGAGTTGTTCGGGGGCGGACGCCCGTGCACTGCGAGAGTGAAATTCTCCGGTTGGCACATCGGCATCCGCTAAGAGTGCATGTTTGAGCCGTGCTCGGAATCTACGTGCGCTCTGTGCCTGGCAATTGTCCCGCTCTTCGATTAGAGGAGCCACGAGACCCGAGATCGCCGACGGAGGCGCGTCTCTCCAATCGCGAATACCAGGGGAGTTTTGATCATGGTGGCACGGATCGATAACGAGTTACTTTGGCAATCATTGCTCACGCCGCGACCGGAGCTTTCCGATTCGGACGACGTTCTGCTCGCGCTCGAGACAGCGCGCGCGCTCGAAACCCAGGGCGAGTTGCGCGAGGCGGCGCGTTGGCTTCGTCGCGCCGTTGACGAAGCCGAGCAACAAGGCGACGACGAGCGCGTCCTCGTGCTCGCTCGCGCCGCGGCAGATATGGCGAACATCGTCGGCTCCTCGCCCCCCCCCGGCGCTGAAGCGCCGACGATGCCGCCTCCGTCTCCCGCCGTGCTCGACGCCGACGATGAACAGTACCCGCCCACGACACCTCCGCTCGAAGCGTTCGCGCCTACGATTCCTCCATCCGACGAGGCGCACGCCACGTTGCCGCCCGCCTCCGCGTCCGCCACCTTGCCGCCCCCTTCACCGACGACGATTTCCAGTCCCCCGGACATGCCCATCACCGAGCGCAGCATGCGCATTGGCGCGATTCGCGTTGCGATCGCGGAAGGTTCAGTCCGTGGGGTCAAGTCGTTTTCCGTCGAACGATTGGACAAAGGACAGTCGCCCCCCGCAGGCATGACGGAGGCGATGCTCGTGTTCACGGGCGAGGCCGAAAGCGCGGCCGAGCAAGATTTCGATCTGCTCGCAAGCAGCGACTCGATGCTGCCTTAGCAAACGACCGTGCTCGCATGGCGATGCCCATGCAGATCACTTCCACGACAAGAGCACCGCGCCGGCAGCGATCAGAGCGACCGATGAAATGGAGCGAACGGTCCTAGGGTCGCCGCTCCACCAGCCGAATAGCGTGGCGAAAAGGATCGACGAGTTGCGCAGCGCGGTCACGCGTCCAGGACCGTTCCTCTGGAGCGCCACCAAGAACAGGATGAACGACCCGGCACAGAGAGCTGCCCCCAGCGTGAGCCGGCGGGGTTGCTCCCGCCAAGCCGAACCGACGCGCGCCAAGCGGTTGGTTCGCAGGAGGACAAGCTGCACCGGTAGCGCGAGGCAGAGCGACATCGCAAAAAGCGGATAGGGATCGATGCCTTCTTGGAGCGCGCGCTTGTAGCCGAGCGGGTAAAGGGCGACCGCGGCCGCGCACGCCGCAGCGGCCGCTACACCGCGAAACGACGCTGCACCTTGAATCTGCACCAACAGGCCCGCTACGAGAAGGGCCGCACCGGCCACGGACGGCATATCGACGCGCTCATGAAAAAACGCGATTGAAAGGGCCACAATAGGAGAAGTCCCCCACCCCGACTCACGCCATAGGCTGTACCGAGCGGGAGGTTCGACAGCGCGAGGGTGAGCATCACGAAGTAAAATCCTTCGATGAGCCCAGTCGCTGTGAGCCATGGCCAGCTCGCCGAGGTGACGTGCACCGGGCCGACGGCGATAGCGAGCAGGACCGTGAGACAGGCGGCGCCGACCACCATGACGATGCTCGCTGCCGCGGGATCGCGCGTGTTCTTGAGGAGGACGTTCCACGCTGCATGCAGCAGTGCGGAGCCGAAAATCGCGGCGAGCGCGGTGACGTTCACGAAGCATGCAAGGTGGACGTACGATCGGTGCCTTCCGCAAGCCGCTACGCGCGTCAGCGGCATGGTCGTACACAAAGGGGAGATAGGAGCCGCCGCGATCTTTCCGTCACGCTCGCGACATCGGGACGGCTCGATTGCTCACAATGAATAGATAATCATCGCCGGAACGACCAGCGTCTTCCTATTGCGTCCACTAAATTCTGAGCTGGGTTTGCCACCTGCCGCGACTAGCGAGGATCCGCGCTGCAAAGTGGTAATACCACTCAGGCTAACGTGGTCTGACCACTCATGGGATAACGGAGCATGGAATTGCCTTTCGGCACCGTGACCCATTGACACGTTCCAGCAAACACTGTTACGAGCTGCGCCAGCAGTCGCGTGTGAGCGCGCCCGCACTGCTGTGCCGTGAGTGCGAATAAAATTGAAGAGAGGGTGGTTCCCATGCAGCGGAAGGGCTCGACCTCGCTCGTATCGAACAGCCAAAGTACGTTCGCGGTTCGCTCGCCCATGCGGCTCACGATCGTGGGGATGCTCATCCTCGGAACCCTTGTCGCAGGGTGTGACGGCGATGATTCTGTGCCGGACGACGGACAGGCCGGGTCGAGTGGAGGTCGAGCTGCCGGCGGAACCGGAGGAGCGGCAGGACGGGGCGGGCAAGGCGGCCAAGCGGGAGGCGCCCAGGGTGGACGCGGTGGGCAGGGCCAGAGCGGACAAGGCCAAGGCGGAAACGCCGGACAGAGCGTGGGCGGTGCCGCAGGCGCCGGCGCAGGTGCCGGTGGCAGTGGTCCCAGCGCGGATGCCGGCTTGGCAGGCGCCGGTGGAAAAGGCGGCGCCGTGCCCGATGGTGGGTCGGGCGGCTCGGCGGGAGTCGGCATTTCCGATTCGAGCGGGCCGGATGTGGATGGCGCGCGTGACGTGGCAGCGCCGTCGGATGGCGGCGCCCGAGACGCGGGGTCCGATGCCGGAATCCCGACCGCCACCGGTCCCATCTGGGTGTCACCGACCGGCAACGACGCGAATCCGGGCACCGAAGCGTTGCCGCTGCTCACGCTTCAGCGTGCGGTCCTCATGGCCGCGCCGGGTATCACCATCTGGATGATGCCGGGAACGCATTCCTACGATGCGCGGGTCGTCATCAAGTCCACATCGGTCAATGCCGGCATTTCGTCAGACGCGGTGGTGAACCCGCCGGTGCCGGGTGTTGCGCGCGATGGGACTGCCGCGCAGCCCATCCGCATCTGGGCCGTCGCAGGGTCGCGGCCGGTGATTGATTTCAAGCGCCAGAAGGACAAGGCGGGAACCGATGTGACCGCGGCGCAAGGCGCGCGCGGCGTCCTTCTCTGGGCGCACTATTGGCATATCAGGGGCCTCGAGATCAAAGAGGCCGCCGACAACTGCATTCACATCGCCGGGTCGCACAACACCATCGAAGACACGAAGGTCCACGATTGCGGAGACTCGGGCATTCAGATCACGGTGCCGGAGACGCTCGCTGCCGACAGCAGTTTGGGCGCCTACAACAGCATCATCAACTGCGATTCCTACCTGAACCTCGACGTCCTCACGAACGGCGAGAATGCCGACGGCTTCGCCATCAAGGACCGCACGGGGCCAGGGAACGAGTTCCGAGGTTGCCGGGCCTGGTACAACGCAGACGACGGGTGGGATTTCTTCTACGCCAACGAGCCCGTCGTCATCCAAGAGAGCTGGTCGTTCTCCGCCCGGCATCCGAACTCCACCGCAGCAAGCGATGGAAACGGATTCAAGCTGGGCGGGCAGCGGGACGGCATGCCTGCCAACAAAGCGAATCATCGATTGACGAGGGCGTTCGCGTTCCACAATCCGGCCGTCGGTTTCGACTTGAACAACAACACCGGGTCGGTGACTTGCACGATGTGCGGTGCTTGGGGCAATCAAACGAACTTCGAGTCGGGAATTCAACATTCGGGGGACATCACTCTCTCCGTCACGGTTGATCGCGCCATCAATGCGAAGCGCGATGCGACCGGGAACCTTC
>Ga0193706_1000570_pt1 | contig 20638 bp, 18 predicted proteins | sample U3c1metaG_FD_160130 | JGI IMG/M metagenome (GOLD analysis project Ga0193706, IMG submission 160130) | Soil microbial communities from a riparian zone of the East river system, Colorado, United States - U3c1 | ecosystem: Environmental > Terrestrial > Soil > Riparian zone | place: USA: East River... | reverse complement strand
CGTGTAAGTCTTACCGAAACGCAAGACATTTGTGATAATATCAGCACACCCAAAAAACTTGTCGTGTATGAGAACAGCGGTCACGAATCCCTTTGTAAAAAAGAAACAGGGAAATGGAAGGCCGAGGTTGCGGCTTTTTTGAAATGACAGATCCACGCAACATATCTATCCTCGATTATACTTACGGGCTTCCCGCTGCTAAAATTGCATTGCATCCTTTGGCAGAAAGGGATGCATCCAAATTATTGATCTATAGAGAGGGGAAGATCCGGGAAGACGTTTATAAAAATATAGATGCGTACCTGCCTGCAGAAAGCCTGATCATTTTCAACAATACAAAAGTTATCAGGGCAAGGATACGTTTTCAAAAAAGCAGTGGTGGCATCATAGAGATATTTTGCCTGGAGCCTTTTGAAGCAATCAACGAGTACAGCAGTGTTATGAATAAGAAGGGTTCTGTAAAATGGAAGTGTATGATCGGGGGCGCAAGTAAATGGAAGGAGGGTTCGCTGAAATTAAAGATCAATAATGTAGAATTAAGTGTTACACTGCTTGAAAAACTTACGGATGCTTATGTGGCAGAATTCAGCTGGATGCCGGCTGACCTTAGTTTTGCAGAGGTGCTGGAAATAGCCGGAGACATTCCCCTGCCTCCATATATAAAACGTAAACCCGAAACAGGAGATACAGAACGCTATCAAACCATTTATGCAGAAGACGAAGGGTCTGTTGCTGCCCCTACTGCCGGCCTCCACTTTACCAGTGATATCTTTAAAAAGCTTGCAAACAAAAATATCAAACCAGGTTTTGTTACGCTTCATGTTGGAGCGGGTACTTTTAAACCGGTTAAAGCTGCACGCATGCAGGATCACGAAATGCATGCCGAATGGATAGATGTACCTCTTAAAACGATAGAAGATATTTTAATGCAATACCCTAAACCTGTCGTTGCAGTAGGTACAACTTCATTAAGAACATTGGAGAGTTTATATTGGATGGGCGTAAAAACCATGCTTGATCCTTCCATACAACAACTGGATCTTAGCCAATGGGAAGTATATACAGCGCCTTTAATAAACAATAATATTTCCGTAAAAGAAGCACTATCATCTTTATTGAACTGGTTGAAGAAAAACGGGCGTGAAAAATTATTTACACGATCACAGATACTGATAGCCCCGGGTTATTCTTTTAAAATGGTAAACGCGATCATTACAAATTTTCACCAGCCGCAATCCACCTTGCTTTTACTTGTTGCCGCGGCCACGGGTGGAGAATGGAGAAAAATCTATGAATATGCCCTGGCCAATGATTTTCGTTTCTTAAGTTATGGAGATGGCAGCCTTTTATTTATTGATAAATAATATTAACTGCAAATAATTTTGGCTGCCCTAATTTTATAAAAATTTTCAGTCCATATATGACAATAAAAAAACTAATCGACACACTAATATTTAAAGGCAAGGGCAACTTCAGCATCGACGGACTGCATTATGGCTATTCCTGATGTTTATGATTCTGCCAAAGACATACTGGAAATAGGTTTGGGATAAAATGATAATTGGTGGTGCAGTGGTCTTTGATGACTATGGATTTCATTCCTGTACGGGCGTAACAAAACTTGTTGAAGGATACAGAAGTTATCCCGACAGGCAGGTAATACATAATCTGAATGGTCATGCCATAATGATAAAACTAAGGTAAAGACAAATTATTGCTGGATGGTAACAGGAGTACCTAGGGGTATGTAACTGAACAGGTCCTTCATCTCGGTATATTTTACAGAAACACAGCCATCGGTCCAGTTGTAAAAATTATCTACTGTCCATTCTTCCTGAGGTCTTGTTGCATGTATGGCTATTCCATTACCGATCTTTGCATTCCTTGGCAATATGCCTTTTGATTTTCTTTCGTTAAATCGCTGGTAACTTACTTCATTGGGATAATCCAGCAATAGCTCCGGGCCCCATTGCGGGTGATGTTTTTTTATGATAACCTTAAATTTGCCATCGGGGGTTCTTTTATCACCTTCCCGCATTTTATCACTCAGGTCCTTGCTTCCAAAAACGATGGGGTAGGTTGCATACCATCCTTCGTCATCATATACCTTTAATTCATAATCACTTTTGTCAACAATAATATAATAAGGATTCTCGGTGGCATTTACTGCTTTTCCCGCACCTGAAGATGCGGGTTTGCTTGCCGTTGCTTTCTTTTTCTTTCCGGGTACAAAAGACACAAGGGCGATTACGCCAAAAAGGCAAATTAACTTAAGGATCCGGGGGGAATTCATTTTATAAAGTTTGCTTTTCATTTCAAACGACGTGCCACGTAAAAATATTTTATTCTCCTGAAAAACATTAACAAATTTTAGGCAATGTGGAAAAAAAAACTCCGGCCGGAGCCGGAGATACGTATTTTAAAACTCATCCCTCACCCACGTTGGTAAAAACCGCTGCGGGTAAAGGATTGAGTGAGAGAGTATTTTTACCAATTGCTGAATCGCAATCCTACGGTATAAGGTTTTATGTCCAGGCTTTTTGCATACATTGATTGGGGACTGTAAGAGCCATAAAGTCTTACGGGGCCAAGACCTAGTTCCGCTATATAAGAAAACTTAAAGCGCTCCAGGTCGTAATCTCCTTTATTTTTCCACTTACCCCTTTCATGGCTTTTTTGCTTATTGCGTTGGGCGTATAAATAACCCGCGCTAACACCCACACTGAGGCTGACCCCTTTTTTCTCGCTGGCATGAGATGTAAAATTCAACATCATGGGTACGGTTATATAGTCAGCCGCCAGTTTATTTTTAGAGAAGAAAATAGAATCCCTGAAGATAAAGGGAGCATTTGTTTGTAAGCCACTGCTATAAGGTAGCGTGCCTCCTTCCTTGTAACTGAGCATGGCGGTGTTCTTATAACGATAATTGTTTAATTCAACCCCCAGTCCATATTTAAGATTTACATGATGCTTTACCAGGTTCAGTCTTTGCATGAACACCCAGATATTCACATTAATGCTTTTACCTGTCCTGAGTTTAAAATCATCTTTTCCTATTGCAGGGCTTCCGGGCCTGTCTATTACGTAAGATGAACCCACCAATGGATAATTCGTTTTGTCGCTGTAATTAGAAAATCCAAGATCAAGTATCCACCAGTTGGTGCTGATATTGGATCTTTTTTTGGGACTATGGTCTTTTGTTACCTTAACATCTTTGTTTTTACCATTCTTTCTGCCATCCTTTACGATGATCATGCCGCCGATACGAATGGTGTCTTTCTTTTCTTTTTTGTCTTCCTGTGCAGTTACGCTTAAGCAAATGATTGCCGTTGCTAAAAGTAATGTTAGCCTTTTCATTGTTTCAAATTTTAGTGATTATTTTAATGCGATCTCAAATCCGGCTACTTTTAAACCTTCGCCGGTCTTGATATTAGCCGTGCGTTCCAGCACCCTTTTTGCCTGGCGGATAAACCCGCCGAGTTTTGTTCTTTTTACTTTCTCTTCGCTCATGTAAAGAAAGCGGTCATTATTCTCTTCAGCAGTGTACACTACCGGGATTGCAGTTGTGTTTTTCGGATCAGCCAGGTCCTTATCAACCGGGCCATCTATCTTTTCTTTGGTATTGGTTTTGGCAATGACCTCATTGGTTCCGGAACCAGTAATGTTATTGGCATCTATAGGTTTTACGATCGGGTAGGTAGTTTCGTTACTGTTGTCTTTGTTAATATTTTCTAAATGTGATCGCTGGGGTAAATTATTAGTTTCATTCTTATCCAGCACAGCTATATTTTCTTTTTGCTGTACAGGATTGTTTTCAACAGCTTCTTTCTTATTTCCCGTTATATTTTCTGCAGCATTGTTTTGTACATCCGTAGCAGCTATGTTCTCAGGAACAATGATATCTTTTGTTTCGTTATTGCCATTAGGGTTCACCGGTGTTTCATTCTTAATTTGACCTGGAGTTGGTGCAGTAGTTTTTGCTATACCATTCTCTGTTGTTGTGGCTTTAAAATTGTTTTTGTAAATAGTTACGCCCGTCCATAGTGCAATACCGATAAGTATCGCTGCTGCTGCAACCCTGCGCCAGTTAAAGCCCACTACCCTTCCGCCTTCGGTCCTGTATAATGATCGTTTGTCAGCAAATACAATTGCAGTATCCGCTTCAAGTTTTGTTTGTCTTAAGATATTCCATTCTTCACGTGCGGCTTTATCTGTTGCCAGTAAAGCTTCGATCGTTTTTTTATCTGAGGCCGGTAATTCATCATCGGCATATAATAAAAGGTTTTCCTGTAAAGCAGGGATGGCTTCATCCATGAATAACCAGTCCTTTTTTTCCAGCACGATATCATCAGCTTTGAGAACAGCCTGCTGCAATGACAACAACTCGCCCTGCAGGTCAGGGTTTTCCTGCACAAATACATCAACAGCCTTCCTTTCCGCTGCAGACAATTCATTGTCTACATACAGTAAAAAAAACTCTTCGTAATTATTTCTGTTGATGTTCATTTTATTTGTTGATGGTTGATGGTTCATAGTTCATGGTAAGAGAGCGGTTCGGCTATGAACCATGAACTATTAGCCATGAGCTAAATGACGTTCTCTACTTTAACTATATACTCCCTTAACTGCAACCTCGCCCTGTGTAAATACACTTTTACCTGGCTTTCGTTCAACCCCGTTATCTGCCCGATCTCTTCATAACTATAGCCTTCATAGTCTTTCAATAATACCAGGCTCCTTTGTTTTTCACTCAACTTTGCCAGTGCTTCATTCAATATTCTCTTCGTATCATGCTTCGGACCAACAGACCCTTTTGCATTTTCCGTAAAATCCTCTTTATAACTTATCCGCTTGTTCTTGCGGATATGATCGATCATCTGGTTATAAGCCACCGTAAAAAGGTAGCTTTTGCAACGCTCATTGTCCACCTGGTCCTTGTTGATCCATAATTTCTCAAATGCGCCCTGCACCACATCCTTTGCATCTTCCGCATGCCTCAGGTTTTTGAGGATAAAGCGGTATACATTGTCTGCATACAGGTTTACGCATTCATTATATTCTCTCTCGGTCATAACAGGTGTTGGGTAGTTAGTTTACCTCAATAAGGTTGTTTTGCTTAGGTAATACGAAGATGGAGAATAAAAGTTACAGAAATGAAAAAAAAGCCTCTCCTCCCTTACCTCCTCTCCGTAGAGAGGAGGCGGTTCATCAAAATATAGCCAACCACCATATCTTCTACATTAGCTTTACTTCTTTGGTCATCAGCAACTTATTAACTCGTATCACTTCAATCTTCCAGTCAATCTTCCAGTCAATCTTCTCCATTTCCTCCCCCACTGGGGTTCTCTGAAAGAGAACGAACGAAGTTCAAGAGGGGGTTTAGGTGGGGCTTTTTACCCTAAATTTGCGCCGAATCAACCTTTACGTATGAATGAGAAATTTGTAAGCCGCATTTCCGCCGAACTCTCCGAAATTGAAGCCGCGGGCCTTTCTAAAAAAGAAAGGATCATCAGCAGCGAACAGGGAGCCGAGATCGTGGTAAATGGCAAGACCGTATTGAATTTTTGCGCCAATAACTATCTTGGCCTTTCGTCCCACCCCAAAGTAATAGCTGCTGCAAAAAAATATATAGACCTCCGGGGTTATGGCATGAGCAGCGTTCGCTTCATATGTGGAACCCAGGATATCCATAAAGAACTGGAAAAAAAACTGGCTGATTTCTTAGGCACAGAGGATACCATTTTATATGCCGCTGCCTTTGATGCCAATGGCGGGGTGTTTGAGCCCTTGTTCGGCGAACAGGATGCCATCATTTCAGATGCACTCAACCACGCTTCCATTATCGATGGCGTTCGTCTTTGCAAGGCACAGCGTTACCGCTACGAACATAACAATATGGAAGACCTGGAAGCGAAGCTGAAAGAATCGGCGACCTTGCGCAGCAGGATCATTGTGACCGATGGCAGCTTCAGCATGGATGGCACCATTGCGCAACTGGATAAGATCTGCGACCTTGCCGATAAATATGATGCGATCGTAATGATAGACGAATGCCACAGCAGTGGATTTTTGGGTAAGACAGGAAGGGGGACGCACGAATACCGTAACGTGATGGGAAGGATAGACATCATCACCGGCACTTTGGGTAAAGCGCTTGGTGGTGCAAGTGGTGGTTTTACCAGCGGGCGTAAAGAGATCATTGAAATGCTCAGGCAAAGAAGCCGGCCTTATTTATTCAGCAATACCGTGGCGCCGAGCATCGTGGGCGCTTCTATAGCTGTGTTGAATATGCTGAGCGAAACAACCGAATTAAGGGATAACCTGGAGAACAATACCAAGTATTTCCGCAACCATATGACGAAGGCGGGTTTTGATATCAAACCCGGTGACCATCCGATAGTCCCCATAATGTTATATGATGCGGTGTTGGCTCAGAACTTTGCAGCGAAACTGCTGGATGAAGGGATCTATGTAATTGGATTCTTCTTTCCAGTTGTTGCAAAGGGCCAGGCCCGGATACGTGTTCAGTTAAGTGCGGCGCATGAGCAGAGGCATCTGGATAAAGCGATAGAAGCATTTACGAAGGTGGGTAAGGAATTGGGCGTACTAAAATAATTATTTTATAAATTAACCTCATGAAACAATCAAAGATCATCAGCACAATAACATGTATTGCCTGTTTCTTACTCCTGGCAGGTTGCCAAAAAGAGTTTTCCAGCGACAACGGTAACCCGCCCGTTAATCCGGTTAATAATGATTCTGTTTATTTAGAAAGGATCACAGAGGTAAACTATATCCTGGATGATTCAACGATCCAGAACTTAAGTTACGATAACCAAAAGCGGCTTACCCGCATTAGCCAAAAGAACTACCGCAACAATATCCTCGAGGATACTTCTGTAGTTACGCTTTTTTACAATGGCAACGATAGCCTCCCCTTTAGATACACGGATTATAAAGCAGCGGTAGGTTTCCCTTTCTTCGATTCTACCAACAGTTTCCTTTTTTATGATGCACAGGGCAGGCTGGTACTGGATTCGGCGATCTATTCCAAAGATGGTTTTGGGTATTCCAAAGACAAAGACATCTATACCATTCAATATGCCCCTAATAAGATTTATGGCTATAGTACATACACAGACCTGCTGAACCCTGGCCCGGCGGATATCAGTTTAGATACCACATGGCTGGATGCAAATAAAAATATCGTCAAAAGGCATTTTTATGATTCCCAACCGTTGAAATTATTCCGTACTGAGAATAACACCGCATTTGATAATAAGCGTTCTCCATATTTTTATATGAGGATGATCCCCTACTTCATCTTAACATCACCTTATTACACCGGAATGAACAACCTTTTGACTACCCGCGTGGAAAAACTTTACATATTCGCCACCTACGATGTAAGCTATACGCATAGTTATAATTCTTTCAATATGCCAACGCTATCTGTCGGCATCGACATCCCAACCCAGGCAGTTGAGGAAAGGGTCTATTACAAGTACAGGTCCCTGTAAATCCAGCTGAGGCGATAACATTTTTGAATGCTATCGCCTCAGCCTACAATACTTTACCTTTGCTCCAACATGTCAGAGCAATCACAAATCTTCAAAGCCAAAACAACGGTTAAAGCCGCTGACCTTGAGCATCGCCGCAAGATCAATTTCAATATCGGCAAATACAATGCGGTTGTACCAAAGGGCAAAGAGCAGTTTGCCGATACCCACCTGGCAAGAGAAAGGGCCAAGAATGTAAAATGGCGTGCCATTGAAACCCTCGACCAGCAGCTGGAGGAATTTGAACTCAACTTCTCCAAACGCGGTGGCAAAGTGATATGGGCTGAGAACAGTGAACAGGCAATTGAGGAAATTCTTAAGATCTGCAAAGAAAAGAATTGCAAATCGCTGGTGAAGAGCAAGAGCATGGTTACAGAGGAAATTCATTTGAACAAGGCCCTGGAAGAGAACGGAATTGAAAGCGTTGAGACCGACCTTGGTGAATATATCCAGCAACTTGATGGTGAGGCTCCTTACCATATTGTAACACCTGCAATGCATAAAAGTAAGGAAGACGTTGCCAGGCTCTTTAATAAAAAACTGGGCACACCGATCAATTATACACCCGAGCAACTAACATTAAAAGCACGGGAGATCCTTCGCGAAAAATATGTAGAAGCTGAAATAGGTGTTACCGGCGCCAACTTCATCATCAGCGATATTGGCGGCATTGCCGTTACAGAAAATGAAGGTAATGCAAGGTTGAGCTGTGCTTTTCCCAAAACACATATTGTAATTGTGGGTATCGAAAAAATGATCCCTTCTATCACCGACCTTGGATTGTTCTGGCCGCTTCTTGCAACTTTTGGCACGGGACAGAGAATAACCGTTTACAATACTATTGTTACCGGCCCACGCCAGGAGAATGAAACAGACGGGCCCGAAGAAATGTATGTAATACTGCTCGATAACGGCCGTACAAATATTTTACAAAACCCCAAACAAAGAGAAAGTCTTTATTGCATCCGCTGCGGTGCATGTCTAAACGCCTGCCCCGTTTATAAGAATATTGGCGGCCATGCTTATGGTGCAACTTACAGCGGGCCTATCGGCAGCGTGATCACACCGCACCTGCAGGGTATGAATGACTTTAAACATTTAAGCTATGCTTCATCTTTATGCGGCAACTGTACAGAAGTATGTGCGGTAAAAATAAATTTACACGAATTGCTTTTGGAGAACAGGCATGAATCGGTGGAGGAAGGGCATGTGTCATTCACCGAAAAGATGGCCTGGAAGGTATGGCGCATTGCCAGTTTGAAAAGAGGCATAATGAACATGGGAAGCGGTAACCTGAAAAACAAAGTGGTTAACGGCATGTTCAAGGGCTGGAAAGAAAAAAGAAGTGACCTTAATTTTAGCCAGAAGACCTTTAATCAAATGTGGAAGGAGCGCTTTCAAAAATAAAGATCAAAAATTTAAGATAAAAATTGGTCTTGCTATGTCAGGACTTATTTGTTTCCTTATTTGCGGTTGGTGTCACACCAACCGCGGCCGGGCGCCATGGCCGGTGTCCCCACCGGCCATGCTTACCAATGTTGGGTTACTTCATTGTGGTGGAACTTATTTATTTTGCGATGCAATGGTATTGATATACTCTCATATTAGTTCTCCCCGGCTGCAGTATACCTGTTCATTCATATTTAAAGAACTGATGGGAATTGAATTTTCGGTAACCATCGACTCAGAGGAATTTAAAAGCCATGAAGGCCCGAAGATCAATTATAGTAAGACTGCGATCACGCCGGTTGAATTCTGTATAAACAATCATTCTTTACTTTTTGAGACCGGTATAAAAGAACAATCAATTGAATGTTTTGAAACAAATAAATACAAAGCATTCTTCAAAACCGAAACAGGAAATTTTCCCTTCGACGTTTTTGCTGCTTCCTTTTACCTCATCAGCCGCTATGAAGAATACCTGTCGCACGAAAAAGACAGCTATGGCAGGTATGCCCATAAAAATTCACTGGCCTTTAAAGTAGGATTTTTGCACCTGCCCATAATTAATACCTGGGTAGCTGACCTTGCGGCAACCCTTAACCAGCATTTTTTTCACGGCGTGATGGGCACAATATTCAACAGCCCATATTCCATATTCAGTTTTAAACCTACTTATGATATTGATATTGCATATTCTTATAAACACAAAGGCTTGCTGAGAAATATAGGCGGGTTTTTAAAATCTCCTTCTGCAGAAAGATTACAGGTATTGGCTGCATCAAAAAAAGATCCCTTTGATATTTATGAATGGCTTGATGGCTTACACCAACGATACAACTTAAAACCATTTTACTTTTTTTTGGTTGCAGAAAAAAACAGCAGGTATGATAAAAACATCTTACCGCATAAAGAAGTAATGTGGAAACTGGTGAAACAACATGCAAAAAAATATGCCATCGGCCTGCATCCATCCTGGCAGAGTGGTGATGAGCCGGGGCTGCTTAAAAAAGAACTGGAGCAATTAACAGCAATGGTTCAGGAGGCTGGCAGCGTCCCGACCCTTAGCCGCCAGCATTATATCCGCTTCAATTTACCCGATGGGTACCGCAGGCTCAGCGAAGCAGGTATCACGGATGACTATTCTATGGGTTATGGCAGCATCAACGGATTCAGGGCATCTGTTGCTTCTTCTTTTTTTTGGTATGACCTGATCAAAGAACAACAGGCTGCTTTACGCATTCATCCCTTTTGTTATATGGATGCTAATTCTTTTTATGAACAAAAGTTAAATACACAACAGGCTTATGATGAGCTGATGCACTATTACCAGGTATGTAAAGAAGCAGACGGCACACTGATCAGCATCTGGCATAACAATTTTTTAGGAACAGGACCGGCTTTTAAAGGGTGGAAAGAAATGTATGAAAAATTTATTGCTCTGGTTCAGCAATGATCTTTTGCTGACTCCGCTTGATGCTGTAATTCACCAGGAATACACCCACAAGGGTAACGATCGCTCCCCATAAAATATACATGGTCAGTTTTTCATTAAGCACAATAGCTGCCGTTACCATAGCAACAAGCGGGTTGATATAGGCGTACAGTGAAGAAACCGCTGCAGGTAATTTTTTCATGGAATAAATAAAAGCAACAAATGCCAGTAATGACCCGGCCAGTACCAGGTATATGATGGCCCACCAGCCGGTTGCAGAAATATTTTGCAGTTTGACCGTTGGCTGCACTGTTTCGGCGATGATAAACAATACACCCGAACTGATGAGCATCTGCCAGCCGGTTCCGTAATACGGATTTATTTTTATTTTATCGCGTGAGATGATAATGGTACCAACGCTCCAGGCCAGCATTGCAACAACAGACAATATTATCCCAAAGAAAAATCCTTCGGGGTGATGCTGAAAAGCGTTCTCATAAAAAACAATACCGATACCTGTAATGCCAAGCAGCAGCCCTGCGAAGGTGAGTATGGTCATGTTGCGGCTTTTGAAAAATACCATCTCAATGATTACCACACTCAATGGATACAATGCTCCAACCAATGCGCTTAAGCCGGTGGGTATATATTGAAGGCTCCAGGTACTTAAGCCATTTGCCATCACAAACATCAGCAATGACATGATAAGCAGCCACACAAATTGTTTTCGTGTAGGTAACGGTAATTTTTTATACAGCATGAAAAAAAGAACAAAGCACAAACCTCCCAGGAACTGGCGGATATAAGCCATCTGCAGTGCCGGCAGCTCCGCAACGCCTATCTTACTGGCTACCCATGTAGTGCCCCACACGATACTGGTAATGGCCAGCGCCAGGTATCCTCCCGCCTTCCCTTTAGGTAAATTTTTGCTGCTGATCATCTATTCGTGCTGTCAATTAATGTTTAAAATGCCTGAGGCCGGTTATCACCATTGCCAAACTATTTTCCTTACAATAGTTTATAGAATCCTTATCACGGATAGAGCCACCCGGCTGAATGAATGCGCCGATGCCTGCAGCATGTGCAATCTTCACACAATCATCAAAAGGAAAAAAGGCATCACTTGCCAATACTGCACCATTAAGGTCGAAATTAAATTGCCTGGCTTTTTCAATTGCCTGTCGTAATGAATCTATTCTTGACGTTTGCCCGCAGCCTTTCCCGATAAGTTGTTTATTTTTTACCAGCGCAATCGCATTACTTTTTAAGTGCTTACATACAATGTTGGCAAATTCCAGGTCGTCTCTTTCCCTTGCCGTTGTTTGCCTGCCACCCTCCTCTTTCCACTCCGCATAATTACCGTCATCTGTTCCCTGTATCAATACACCACTTAAAACCGATTTGTATTGTTCTGTATTTACTACATCTTTTTTCTGCTGTAATAAGATCCTGTTCTTTTTAGATCTTAATATTTTCAATGCATCTTCCCGGAAGGCCGGGGCAATAAGTACCTCGAAGAATATTTCATTAATGGCATTGGCAGTAGCCACATCAATGGCTTCATTGCACACCAATACACCTCCAAATGCGCTTTCCGTGTCACCGGCCAATGCCGCATCCCAGGCTTCCTTTACAGAGCCTCTTTGCGCAACACCACAAACATTGGTATGCTTGATAATAGCAAATGTAACCTCCCCTAAATCCCCTCCCAGGGAGGGGACTTGAGCACTCTGAGTATTTGGAGCATTTTTAAATTCTCTAATCAATTGCATCGCTGCATCTACGTCAACCAGGTTATTATACGACAGTTCTTTGCCATTTAACTGGTCAAATAATTCATTAAGGTCACCATAAAATACGCCTGACTGGTGTGGATTTTCTCCATACCGCATAGGTTTGGGATCAGTGAGTGATTCGAGGAAGTAAAGTGCCTCTGAAGGATTGAAATATTTTGCGACAGCAACATCATAGTGGGCCACTATTTCAAAAGCCAATGCAGCAAATTTCCTGCGCTGTTCGAGGGTGGTCTCACCATTTTGTGCTTTTAATATCTCTTCCAGCAATGGGTAATCCTTTTTAGCTGCAACTACCACAACGGAAGCATGATTCTTTGCAGCAGCACGTATCATGGAAGGGCCCCCGATATCGATCTTTTCTATGATCAAAGCTTCTTCCAAAGCCGTTCCGTCAGAAGATGCCTTTAATTTTTGCTCAGCCACGGTCTCCTCAAATGGATACAGGTCAACGATCACCAGGTCTATTTCCGGGATATTGAATTGTTTCATTTCCGCAAGATGCTGTTCATCATTACGCTTGCCCAATATCCCGCCAAATACCGATGGGTGTAATGTTTTCACCCTTCCCCCTAAAATGGATGGGTAGGTAGTTAATGACTCCACCGGGATGCAGGGAACATTTAGTTCTTCGATGAATTTTTGTGTACCCCCGGTGCTGTAGATCAGTATACCCAGGTGATGGAGTTCTCTTACAATATTTTCCAGGCCATCTTTATAAAAAACAGAGATGAGTGCCGACTGAATCTTTTTCTGCATGTTTTTTGGTTGTGTAGAGCGCCGGGATCCGGCTTGTACGATAATGCGGCAAATTTACGGCTTTTAACAGTCATAAATAAAGAACTAAATCAATACGATGAATTAAAAGCGGGAGTTAATGACGGGAAAAAGTTATTTCTGTCCGCGAATTACGCATTATTTCCTGGTTATTATTTCCGGCATTTATAGGACGGGAGGCACCGGCGTTTTTTACCGCTTCTATCCTTGAACTACTGATCATCCTTGATAAAAGGTAATTTTTTACGATCTCTGCCCTTTCCTTTGCAAGACTTTGACAAATTGGGTTTGGCCCTTCATCCTTATACGCGTGGCCTTCTATCAAAACAGTATAGGAAGGATTTTGTCCGAGAACACTGACCACGCTATCAAGTACCTTATAGGCCATCCCTGGCAGGAATGACTGCTGGTTTTCAAAGGGTACGATCACCACGTCTTTATTAGGACAACCTTCCAGGATCCGTTCTCCATATTCATCGGGGCATTTATCCTCCGCGTCTGCTATACCATCTTTATCCCTGTCGGGTATGTCATCCTTTGAAAATGGCAGGGGATGATTCAGCATGATCTCCACCCGGCAGTTGTAATTGACCTTGTCTGTGCTGATCTTGCGATAATACGGCTTGGTTTTACCAAACCCTATAAGTGAGATGATCCTGGTACTGTCAACGCCCCGGCCTAACACGTAATCACGAACAAATAAAGCCCTGTTAAGGGATAAGTAATAACATATACTATCGCTCCCCTCGCCCATATGAGCGTAACCCTCGATCGAGAGCGTTACAGAATCCTTTTTCAGGAGGATGTTGATAACACTATCAATGACCTCCAGTGTAAAAGGATGATATAAAGCCGATTGCCTATATTCAAATGGAATGGCTACTGTATCTTTTGTTACCTTAAATTTTGGTTTCGCAAGGCGGTTGATCACCTGTGCAGTGGTTTTATTATTACTGTTAACCTGTGCTGAAACAGGAAGGCAGTTAGCAAGAAAAGCCAATAACAATAACTGCCCGAATAAGTTCATTTTTAAAGTTTTACAGAAAGTACAAATGTACTTGCGTTTGTTTGGATAGTTTTTCAGGGTCGTGCAAATTAACAGGATATTAAATACGCAAGTTATATGCCAATATTGTAGATAAAAGCGCCTTCTTCAGGTATGGAGTATGATTCCAAATGAAGCGAATTACATTCTTTTTGCCATTTTTCGATCCTGTAAAAACTGTTGGAAGCATCAAATACAAATAATTTGCAATTGAAGGTCCGTGCTAAGGCTGAAATGGAAAGACCTGGATTTTTGGAGATGATCATAAGGTCGATGTCTATCTTATGTGGTAATGGCGAAATGCTTATGGGTTCATCAATAATGATGATCCTTTTATTCCCGAAGCGGTAAAATATTTTTTGATGAAATATAGCATTAATGGTATCCGACTCCTTATCTAATTGCATAGCGATCCTCCCCGGTTTCAGATGAAAATTCTGGAGCATGGCGTCCTTTCTTAAAACGCTGTCTCCCACAAATTTAAAATTAGTGCCGCTGATTAGATCGATCGCCTGGTGCCTGGGAACATTATAAACAATTAATTTTTGCTGCTGTGCTACCTGCCAGCTGTTATACGCAAACAAAGCTTTTAAAAAAAGCAGGAATACCGATCCAGATTGGAGTAGTTTTTTGTTTCTATTTAAAAGCCATGCGCCCAAGCAGATCACAACAGCATATAATGACCAGGTGGAAAGCACAGTAGCGGGAATGTTGTCCCATACTGCAAAGGGCAATTTGTTTACCCAAAGTATGATCCTGTTCATTAACCACAGCATGCTGCCTGCAAGTTTGCCCATCCATTCTCCCGCCAGCGGTATCCAGGAAAAAGCAACAAGGATTATTTCCACATACAAAATGATGCCCGATAAAGGCACGGCAATGATATTGGTAAATAAAAACAAATTAGGGAACTGGTGAAAATAATAAATACAAACCGGGAATGTGAGTACCTGCGCCGCTATCGAGATCGCCGCCAGTTTCCACACCTTATCTATCCATTTATTTTTTATGAAAAAAAGAACATAGGCCGGTTTTTGAAAAAGGCTGATACCCGCCACAGCAAGGTAAGATAACTGGAAGCCCACATCCCATAAATAATAAGGATCATAACAAAGCATTAAAAAAGCCGATGCTGCAAGAGAGTTATAGATAGCGCTTTCTCTTGAAAGACTTTTACCCACCGTAATAAAAGTGAACATAACTGCAGAACGGAGTACAGATGCGGCCGCACCCGTAAGTAAAGAGAAAAGCCAGAGGCAACTTAGTATCAACACTGCCTGCAGTAGCCTGGACCTCTTTATGAATGGCAGACGTGCAAAGATCCAGAGTAATAAAACATAGATCAACCCAAGGTGCATGCCTGAAATGGCAATGATATGCACTACCCCGGTATTACTGTAAGCCTGCACCAGGTCCTTATCCAGGTCATGGGTATAGCCAATGAGAAGTGCTTCGGCGATACCGAGTTCATCTTTTCCTGCATCAATTGTCTTACGTAAAACAGAAAGTATATACTTTCTTGCTGAGAAAATGAATTGCTTGAGATAGCTGGTTTTTTTAACAGACGTTTCATTAAGCAGCACCCAGTCTTTATCTTTTAAAAATACATTGTGGAAGGTTTGCTGAAAAGCCGCATAGCGCTGGTAATTGAAAGCTCCCGGGTTACCTGAGTTCTTTATGGACTGAAGAGGTTTGTTTATTAAGATTACATCGCCGTAATCTAAGCGGTTTGTTATGCTGTCCTTTGAAAAATACAATAGCAATTTTCCTTTACAGGAAATGGACCTCCCGTTTTTAATGACCGTTTCAACATAGCCTTCTGCTTTATATGACCTTGCTTTTTCAACAAGTGGCTCTTCGATCCTTACTTTCAGGTGATCGCCCTGCCTGTAATATTTTCCATACCAGGCATCATTATGCCGCATATCTTTTTGCAGGCAAAGCAATGCGCCAAAACTAAATAGTACTAAGTGGATGATAGATCCCTGCAGCGGCTGTAGCTTAAATCGCAATGAAATGGGTAACAATAGAAAAAGTAGAAGAGAAATAATAAAAGAAGCTAAGGCGGTAACAATTAAAATAACCGGAGTCTGTAAATACCATTGCAGGATAATGCCGGCTATCAAAGGCAATAACAGTCTTACGAACGGAAATTTTTTCCAGAAGGGTATACTGTAGGAACGGAGCATCTTCTAAGATCACAAATCAAATGAAAGATAGCATTGTCTTTTCCTCTTTTTTTATGTGTTTTTTCTGTGGAATCCCCGGCATGTATGATATTACTTTAAGTCCTTAATATAACCTTATGCAGATCATCCAAAGTATTCAAAACCGCATCTACGAGATCAGGGGTCAGCGGGTAATGATCGATCGGGATTTGGCGGCTTTATATGAAACAGAGACCAAACGGCTAAGTGAAGCAGTAAAACGAAACATCAATCGATTTCCCCCTGATTTCATGTTTCAACTCACTAAAGAGGAATCAGATTTTCTAAGGTTTCAAATTGAAACCTTAGAAAACAATTCTCTAAGGTCGCAAATTGCGACCTTAGAGCCAGGAAGGGGAAAGTACAGTAAGTATTTGCCTTATGCATTTACAGAACAGGGTGTAGCTATGTTAAGCGGTGTGTTAAACAGTGATAAAGCCATAAAAATGAATATTGCCATCATGAGGGCCTTTGTTGAAGTCAGAAAAGCATTACTCATGCAAACCGATCTTAAAGAGCAGCTAAAACAAATAAAGGCCAGGTTAGGAGAACATGATGTACAGTTAAACCAGATCTATGAAGCGGTGGAGAATTTACTGGATGAAAAAGCTGCACAAAGAAAGTGGGAAGACAGGGAAAGGATAGGGTTTAAAAAATGAAATATTTTTTTTGTTACAAACTGGTGAGCCTTTCTCACGTATTTAGACCCGATAGTCATAAAGACCTGTGAGACTGAAAATATTGAGGATCCTTAACACTACTTTCCTGTTTCTTTTTTGTAAATTTGAAAATGAAGGCCCGGGATGTAATTAAACTGATTGAATCAGAGGGATGGTATTTAGTACGGCAGAAGGGAAGCCATAAACAATACAAGCATCCTGTTAAGAAGGGACTCGTTACAATAGCAGCCCACAAATTGAGTGATGAAATTGCAACCGGCACATTAAACAGCATTTACAAACAAGCACAATTGGAAAAAAAATGAGAAAATATTTAGTGGTATATGAAAAAACTAAAACAGGCTATTCAGCTTATGTACCCGATTTGCCCGGGGTGATTGCAACCGGTAAAACAAAAACCTTTGTTGAAAAAAATATTTTCTCTGCCGTTCAATTTCATCTTGATGGATTAAAAGAAGAAAGGATGCGTATTCCAAAAGCACAGGCTGAAAGTAAAGTATTGGTTTTTGCGGTTTAATTTCATCCTGGTAATTTCAATTTGTCGACAGGCTAAGAAATATTGCTTTTTTATTTTCTAAATATCTTTGATGATATTTAAGAATTCTTCAAGTTTATAAGCCCCGTCAACTGTCCTTCTTTCATAAACCATGAAGTAACGATAATTGTTTCCTGCTTTACTTGCCCAAAGTCCACCAAGTCTTATTTTTTGTTCTGCGTCTAAATGATCCCCTTTTGTTTCTAATAAAATTGTCTTACCGCTTTTTGTCTGAATGATGAAGTCAGGATAATGATTTACAAATCCGTTAATTCTAAAACCTCTCCTTTCAATGTTTCTTGTCCAGAAAGCAATGTTTGTCATGTTGCCAATTTCATTGATTACGCGTTCTTCAAAACCATTCATGCTTCCTTCTTTCTCGTAAAGTGATTTGGTTATGTCTTTTGCTATGTCTCCGGGTGAAATGCTTTTCGGTAAAGTAAATGAAGATTTGATAAATACTTTGTCGGTGTCTAAAAAGTCTTTGAATTTCTTTTCCGCAAATGTATCTGAGAGCATTTTTATTTTCTGTTTAATCTTGTCTGTATAGGTGTATTCGTTGTTTGCAAAGTCACCAAATTGTTCATCTTTGAAGTCCTCTAAAATTCGGTTGATGTATTTCTCAATTTCTTTATCTGGAATTGGATACATATTTCCAATAATATCCATGATACGTTTGGTAAAATTCTTTACCCTGCTGTCTTTTCTTGATGGGTCAAGAATGTAAGTCATTACACTCTCTTTCACTTCACCGTCAAGCCTTACAAATGTTGGCGTATGTTCCTTTTTTGTTTCGTCTAAGTCTATCTTGTAGAGTTCAGAAGTAATACTGTCAAAAGCAATGTTGGTATCGGCTTTACTCAATGCAAAACCATCTAAAAGATTTTCTTTTTCTAGTGGCAATTCATTTTCTTTCTGTTGAAATAATTCGTTTGCTGGAATTTTTAAAAAGAATTGCGGCAAATTAATTTGTGTTACTTGTTCTTTAAAGATGTCTTTAATGCTGTATGTTTTCACAAGCTGTTGTATTTCGTTAGGTAAAACAGTTGAGTTGTTTACTTCCATTTCAGAAACGGTTTTTTCAAACGCTTCATTTTGTTGTATTGCTGTTTTTTCAATTTCAGAAACAGTGGTGTTTGGCAAAGCTGCTTCCGAAGGAACTGAAATTCTTGTTGTATCAATGTCGGAAGTAATATCTTCTACAAGTTCTTCCCCTGTTGGGAAAACTGAAAGTTGTTGTAATGGGTTTTGTTTTTTTGCTTCCTCCAACATTGCCGGGTCTGCAAGTTTATAATCTTTGTCGCTAAAGCCTGCTTTATTTAAGCCTTTCACTATATTATCTAAAGTATCAAGGAACTTTGAGGATGCCGTTAACACATAGCTCAAATTAAGCAAAGGAAAATTATGTTTCATTACATACGGCTGGCGTAAAACTCTGCCCAAAATTTGCTCCACATCAACTGCCGAATTTTTGTCGGCCAGCGAAGCCAGGATGTAAGCAAATGGACAGTCCCAACCTTCTTTTAGTGCGTTGATGGTAATGATAAAACGAACTTCACATGCTGCGCTCATTAAATCAATACCTTTTATTTCATTGATGTTTGCTGTTTTTATTTTGATTTGTTCGGCAGGAATTTTTAACTCGATAAGTTTTTCTTTAAGTTTCTGAACATTGGACTTTTCTTCTTCTTCGTTCAAAAAATTTTTGCCATTTCTGGGTTGTGCCTGAAACAACACAATAGGGCGAATGTATTTACCGCCTTTCTTTTCTTCTTCTATGGCTTGTAACTCCAATCTTTTTTGTAATTGCAAACTGGAATTGATCACTTCCGTTTTATCCTGATGATTGTAAACAATGACAGGAAGTTTTACCATGTTTTCCTTTTTCAATTCCAGGGCATCAATAAAACTTACAATGTTGCTGTTCTTTCGTGGCGTTGCTGTAAGGTCAAGGATAAAGCAGGGGTTGAATTCTTTAAGCATATCCACACTTAAATCACTTTCAGCATTATGACTTTCATCCACAACTACTAAAGGATTTAAGAATTGCAGCACTTTCATTAAAGAGATTTCTTCTTCTTTTCCTAAAAGTGTTTCGAAAGATTGCAATGAGCCGTTTTGTTCAAAAACTTTTCTTCCTTCTTTGTTCGCTGTTCTGATGCTGTCAAAACTTAAAACAAAAATATTCAATTGTTCTTTTACAGATGTGGCGTTAAATCCGCTTCCCTGAAGCAATGCAGCTTTGTCAAATACTTCTACTTTGTTTCCAAACTGTGAATTTATTTTTTGGCGATAAGGATGTGTTGTGTCTTTAAGGTTTTTAATGGTTTGGTCTAAAATGGTAATGGAAGGCACTAACCAAACCACTGCTTTGGATTTATCATAAACAAAGGCATCAAAAATTGTTTTGATGGCATTGCAGGCAATAAATGTTTTGCCACCAGCCGTAGGTACTTTTATACAGATATGTGGCACTCTCGCCACATTGTTTTTATATGGTTCTATGGCAGTTCCTGCAAACGGAAACAAGGGAGTTTTTGGGTGTTTTGTCCAAAACTTATAAAATGCTTCTTTCACGTCTTTGGTTTCCTGCACTTGATCCAAAAACATGGAAAGATCATTTATTACCTGCTGTTGATATGGTTTTAGCTCCATTGCTTAAAATCTTGTAATATCTCTTGGTATTTTTTTGAAACTGATGTAGTGTTTTGTCATGTATTCCTTTGTGAGTAAACAATTATCGGCATAAATAATATATTGCTCTGCTTTTGTTTTCATAGTTGACAAAAAAGTGTGGTCTAAAGTTGTTACTCCATCTTCTTCGTAATTGAAGTAATAGCCAGTATCATTATACTTTCCCAGGAAATGTTTATTGTCCTTATGTTTCATTTCAGTTAATGGAGCTTTGGTTTCGGTGTAGTAAACGAATTTGCGAATTTTTTCACTGCCCACTATTTCATTCAAATTGCCATCTTCTAAAAACAGGGGCTGTCCTAATTCGTAAAAATCAAAACTACCTTTCATTCCTTCTGTTTCTCCATAACCACATATTGCTTTTTTTGTTCTATCGCTTGTAATTGAATTTGCATAATCCATCATCTCAATTAATATAAACTTTCTTTTACCCCCATCTTGCTTATTTAAATTTAATAATGCTTGAGCTGTAG
>Ga0193706_1000569_pt1 | contig 20664 bp, 9 predicted proteins | sample U3c1metaG_FD_160130 | JGI IMG/M metagenome (GOLD analysis project Ga0193706, IMG submission 160130) | Soil microbial communities from a riparian zone of the East river system, Colorado, United States - U3c1 | ecosystem: Environmental > Terrestrial > Soil > Riparian zone | place: USA: East River... | reverse complement strand
CCTTTTAAAATGGCCACTACACCGGTCTTTGCAATACCTGTACGTATTTCCAAATCAAGCCCTTTTAACTGGTCAACAATATATGCAGCAGTTTTGTATTCCCTGTTACCCAGTTCGGGATTTTGATGGATATGCCTTCTCCATTCCGTAAGTTTTGGTTGTATCGAAGATGATCTTGCTGCAATTGTTGAATAAATATCCTGGGCATATGTATCCTGAACAAGTACCAGCACGGTTATTAATAAGATCCATTTTATATTTTTCATGCGTTAGTGGTCTTTTTTTAAATACAATTTACATAGAAAAATCCCTGTTCAATGTTTACTTTAAAAATACTTACCTGTTTGGAAAAGAGTAACTATCACAGTTATGATTTTAAAATATATGATCAAAATTTTAAAATAAAATCACTAAAAAACTTGCTGAGATAGAAAAAGCGATAACTTACGATGTCTAATAAGACATTACCAAACCTAACACCTAAACTCGTTTATGAAGAAAATCTACCTGCTGTTGCTTACGATTTTGTTTGCAGCATCCGCCATTAATGCGCAAGTAAGTGTTACTGCTACTGCCGGAACAACCGGCCCCACAGCTTATACCAATTTGAGCTCCGCCTTCACTGCTATTAATGCGGGTACCCACCAGGGTGCAATAACCATTGATATAAGTGCCAGTTTTACGGATGCAGCTGTGTCTGTTTTGAACGGTAATGGGGCAGGTACTGCATCCTATACATCCGTTCTTATCAGGCCAAGCGCCGATGGCGTGGCCATGTCATTTGCCTCTGCCACAGGACGGGGCGTTATCGAATTGAATGGTGCAGATAATGTAACCATCGATGGCGATAATCCAAATACAGCAGGAACAAACCTCAATCTTACCATTAATAACACGGCGGCTAACACTATTACTTATACATCAGTAATACGTATTGCATTGTCTACATTGATCAACTCTGCAGACAATAATATTTTTAGGAACTGTATCCTCGTTGGTAGTGCAGCAGGCGCTGTTACCAGTGCAAATACATCTGCTACTACCGGCGGCGCAGGTAGCACGCATGGCATTTTGGTCTCCGGAGGAGCTTCAACAGTTGCTGCAACTACAGCCCCCTCTGCAATTGCAAGCAATACCACAACTATCGCAGCAGGTCAAACAGCCTTGAATTTTCTTGCCAATAATAATACGATCAATGCCTGCGGTAAGGGGATCTATTTTACCGGTGCAGCTGTTACAGTTTGCCCGCTTCTCACCATCACAAATAATATAATCGGTAACCCCACGGAGCTCACTGCCACAAATGTGGCCTGGAAAGGTATTTCTGTTCAGGGATTCGGTGCAGGCTCGCTGATAAGGGGTAATACTATTTATATGGAGACGTTTTTATTAACGACCCCTATTGCTGCAGCTATTGAAGTAGGCGCAGTTTCAGCTAATGGAACAGGCCTCATAATTGAAAACAATACATTTCCAAGAGGGTTTCAGAATAACACAGGAGGACGTGGTATTACGGGTGTAAATTTAGCCGGCGGAAATAGTCATATTATCCGGAACAACTTTTTTTACAATATCAAGAACATAGGTTCTGCCAGTTTTTCAACAACTTTTGGAGCATTCGGAATCCTTTTAACCGCGGGTACCGGGCACCAGGTTTATCATAACTCAATTTCCATCTACGGAAGTGATGCCGGCACCGGCAACATTATGGCTTGTATTGCCTTCACAGGTGTTGCAACTACAGGTTGTGATGTAAGGAACAATATTTTCTCAAACACAGTAACTTCTGCCAGTACAACGAGTTCAATGGTTTGTGTATATTTTACAACTGCACCAACAGCAGCAATGGCTCTGACAATTAATAACAATGCATATTATACAGGAAATACAACTGTACTTAATGGCATAGGACAGGTTACTACCACTAAAAATGCAGCGAACCTATATCTTACTTCAAATTTCAATCCCAGCGCAACCACACCTTCTACTAACTGGAGATCAGTTACAAGTGTTTCTGTAGCGTCTAATGACAATGCTTCATTTGCTTTAACTACTGCGGCGCCATTTACTTCTGCCACAAACCTTCATATACCAAACGGAACATCTACAGCACTTGAATCTTCAGGAGCTGCTGCAGGCGTAACCAATGATATTGACGGAGATGTGCGAAACGTTGCCACACCAGATATTGGTGCGGATGAATTTGCAGGTGTTTTTCTTGACCAGACAGCACCGAGTATTTCTTATACTACTTTGAGCCCAACCTGTGTTACAGGCGATAGGGCTGTAACTGGTATAACAATAACTGATGCAAGCGGAGTTCCTACTACAGGAACCTTGCGACCAAGGATATATTACAGGAAGAATGCGGGAGCTTATTTCTCACAACCCGGGACACTGGCTTCGGGAACAGGTACTAACGGAACATGGAACTTTACCGTTGTTGCCGCAGATATGGGTGGACTTGTAGTTGGGGATATTATTTCTTATTACATTATAGCACAGGATATTTCTATACCTGCTAATATCTCTTCTAATCCTGTGGGTGTTTCTGCAACCGATGTAAATACGGTTCTTATTCATCCTTCATCACCAAATACCTATGCTATTGGTAATACTTTAAGCGGAACATATACAGTGGGTATTGGAGGTAACTATACTACATTAACCAGTGCAGCAAATGCATATAATACGGGTTGTCTTGGGGGAGCTGTGACTTTCAATCTGATTGACGCTACATACCCTTCTGAAACCTTCCCGATCTCTATTATCCAGAATGCAGGTGCAAGCGCAACTAACACGCTTATTATAAAACCAGCTGCTACTACTACTATCAGTGGTTCTGTTGCAAGCGGCGCCCTGATCAGGATACTTGGTAATTATGTAACCATCAACGGTTCGAATAACCTGGGCACAAGCCGTAACCTGACGATCACTAATACCAGCACCACTGCGCCTACTGTAATGGTAATTGGATCTACAGGTACTACGCCTGTAACAAATTCAGGATTGCGGAATTGCGTTATTATAAATGGAGCCAATACTGCTACTGCAGTAGTAGTATCGGACGGTGCAGTGCCGGGTACAGCCGGATACTTTAATAACATTACCGTACAGAATAACAGCATACAGCGTGCCTATATAGGAAACTATAATATTGCTGTAGTTGCTCCGGGCAATGGTAGTGGTTTACTGGTAACACAAAATGACCTGAACACTTCCGGCGCAAATTCCATACGCCTGGCTTGTATTTATGTACAGGGTGTTGATGGTGCAACAGTATCCAATAATAACCTTGGTAATATGGCAAATACCCTGGATGCTGCAAACCTTACAGGTATTTGGCTGGCCACGGCAACCTTAAATACAACTGTCTCCAATAATATCATATCTAACATCAGCGGAACGTTAACTGCTCCAAGAGGAGTTGCAATATCTTCAGGCGTTGCGGCAACGAATATTGATGTTACCAACAATACGGTTACAGGATTGACAGCGTCAGTTACGCAGGCTACATCCGGTATAATGCTGTTTAGTACAACAACCGGGGTAACTATCCAAAAAAATATAGTAAGAGATATTAAAAATACCACTGCTATCGGCGCATATGGTCTTAACCTGGCCACTACATCAACCGGGGCGGGTATTTCTGTTTCCAACAATATGATCTCCGATGTTGCTTCACTCGGTTCTGCAACTGTTGCTTCAAATGGCATGGGTATAATAGTTTCGGCGGGTTCTGGCTACAGTATTTATAATAATACAGTAAACCTGACCACCAATCAAACTACCGCAGCAGGCTTACCTGCAGCCATGGCCATTACATCCGGTGTTACAGCGGCAGGAGCTATTAACCTTCGCAATAACATTTTTGTAAATTCTCAAACCGGTGGCAGTACCAACCGTTATGCTATTTACAGTGCTGCTGCAAATACAGTTTTTGCGGCTATAAATTATAATAATTATTTCACTGCAGGTCCAAATCTGGGTTTTATAGGGAGTAACAGGGTAGATCTGGCAGCTATCCAGGCAGGTTTCGGCGATAATGCAAATTCCGTAAATATCCTGCCCGTTTTCATGACAGGTACAGATATGCATTTAAACCCAGGCTTCAACCCAACCTTAAATAACCTGGGCGTAACTATCGCAGGCATTACAACAGATATTGATAATGATACCCGAAATGCTGCAACACCTGATATGGGTGCGGATGAATATACTCCTTGCACAGGGCCTACTACGGCTACAGCTTCCAGTAACAGCCCGGTTTGTGCAGGCCAAACTCTTACGCTTACAGGAGTAACAGACGGAACTTCATACTCATGGACAGGACCTAACGGGTTCACTTCAACGTCATTGAGTCCAACTATTCCAAATGTCACGGCAGCAGCGGCTGGTACTTATACGTTCCAGTCTTTCCTTGCAGGTTGTCCTTCTTTGGCGGCAACAACTACAGTAACAATAACTACTTCACCTACAATTGTAAGTGTAGGAGCTTCCAGTACTTCTATTTGCCTGGGAGCCTCCATTGACCTTACATCAAATGCTACTTCCAACTTACCGCCAGTAACTGTGATAAATGAGGGTTTTGAAGGTGGCGCTATTCCTGCCGGATGGATCTCAGTAAATGCAGGTACAGGTAATCTGTGGACGATAGGGCCTGTTAACGGTACTCCAAGAACTGGTACAAGGAGCGTTGAATATAACTGGAATACTACGCAGACTGCAAGCGCATACCTCATCACAGCGGGTGTAGCATTGACAGGAGGCGTTACCTATAACGTTTCATCATGGTACAAAGGCACAGGTACTACATTCCCGGAAAAAATGCGGGTGACAGTAGGAACGGCCCAGACAATTGCGGCACAAACTACCGTTATACAAGATCTGGGATCTATTACTACGGCAACGTATACACAGCAATCAGCTACATTTACTCCTGCAGTTAGCGGAACATACTATTTTGCATGGAATTGTTATTCTGATCCGGATGAATTTCACCTGGACCTGGATGATATATTGATTACCGCACCTGCAGCACCTCCTACATATTCATGGACCTCAGTTCCTGCCGGTTTCACTTCTAATCTGCAAAATCCAACGGGAGTAACACCAACAGTTACTACTACCTATACTGTAACAGCATCAAATGGTATTTGCTCAGCTTCGGGCAGCGTTACAGTTACAGTGGGTACGCCGACTGTTTCAGCGGTACTTGTACAACCTACCACCTGCGTTAGCACTGATGGTGCTATTACGCTTACAGTAAGCGGAGGTACAGGCGGTGTCGGTCCTTATTCTTATGCATGGGTTGGACCAGGAGTGAATCCAACCAGCCAGAACCAGACAAATCTTGGTGTAGGTTCTTATACTGTAACGGTTACAGATATACCTTCAGGTTGTACCAATGTAATAGCATATGCTTTACCTGGACCCGGAGGTTGTAATATTTGTCCAACAATTCCTACACTTACCACTAACCCAACACCTGCTGCATGTCAAAATGCAAATGTTACTTTAACTGCATCAGGTCTTACAAATATGGGTGTGACTTATGGTATAACATTTAAATACTCGAATGTAGCATTAGCTAATCCTTATGTTGCCGGTACAGTTATAGCCACGGTGCCTAATGCAGGCTTAACAACCGGTGGAACAGTTGCAGCAACAACGACAACTTTTGCCGCAGCAGGTAATTATTTTATCTATGCGATATTGTCGCCGTTACCTGTTGATCCATCCTGCCGTCCTTTTGCACAGACTACGCTGACCGTTAATGCAAATCCAACGGTAAATGCAGTGGCAAACCAGGCATTGTGCAGGGGAGCATCAACAACAGCAGTTAATTTTACAGGATCTGTTCCGGGTACGGTTTACAACTGGACCAATTCTAATCCTTCGATCGGCCTGGCCGCAGCTGGCTCAGGTAATATTGCATCTTTCGTTGCTACTAATACAACTGCGGTTGCACAAGTAGGTACAATAAATGTAACGCCATCTTTCACAAGCGGAGGTATTACATGTAGCGGTACACCGATAAGCTTTACGATAACTGTAAATCCAAATCTGCCGCTGATCATCCAGGCGGTTCCCGGTACAACACTTTGCGAAGGTGATCCGGCTGCATTGACGGTTTATGAAAGCACAGGGCAGGCACCGGCTTCTATTACCCATTCAAGTTCTAATACCATAACTACAGGTATTGGTGTTTCCTGCGGTACCGCGGGTGTAAGCACTGCGATAAACAGCTACTGGCGTGTTTACAGTCTTCCTGCATTCCCTACAATAACAGGCAATTTCACCATCAACTCAGTTAACTTCGGTATCGAACAACTATCAGGAGGTACACAGTTATTTACTGTAAGGCTTTATACCCAAACAGGTGCTGCCTTCCCCGGAGGAACACGTACACTTATAGCGTCACAGACCCATAATGTTCCTGTTCAGAATCTTTCTATATTCACTGCAACATTTACTACACCGCCTACTGTACCTAATACTGCAACGATCGTTGTGGAAGTAGAAAAATCAGCAGTAGTTGCGGGCCAGTTCTTCTGGCCAGGTGGTAATGCTGCTGCAGAAACAGGACCCAGCTATATATCAGCTGCGGCATGTGCTATTAATACACCGGTAACTTATGCCTCTATAGGTTTCCCTAATACCCATCTTGTAATGGCTTTGTCAGGTACAATTCCGGGTCTTGGTGGCATAGCTACAGGAACCTTCTTATGGTCACCTGCAGCCGGTTTAAGTTCTACAACAACCAATCCTACAGCAGCTTCACCGGCTACTACTACAACTTATACTGTTGTAAGAACAACAGTGCCGGGTGGTTGTACCGGATCTGCAAATATCACAATTAACGTTAACCAGCGTCCTGTTGTTACTTCAAATCCTGCTAACGTTACCGCGTGTGCCACTTCAACGGTTACTTTCAATGCAACAGGTACCGGCACAGGTCTTAGTTACCAGTGGCAGGAGAGTACCAATGGTGGTTTGAGTTATACCAACCTTATTAACGTTGCTCCTTATTCAGGCGTTACTACAGCAACACTTACCATTACCGGGGTAACTGCTGCCATGAGTGGTTATCGTTACCGCGTTGTATTAAGTGGTACATGTCCTCCGGGTAACCCCGCATTGAATGTATCTACGGCTGCGATCTTAACCGTTAATGGATTACCTGTTATAGTCATTACACCAACAGGCCCTGTTTGCGGAGGCAATGCAGGCATCAGCGGAACACAGATAACTGCAGGTTCTACTGCTCCTCCTATTCCGGGTACGGTGAACTTTGCTTCAGGGCCAATAAATGTTGCTATACCGGAAGGTGTTTTCCCAGCTCCTCCTGCAACAGCAGCATCGCATACGATCGCTGTATCGGGTATTCCTGCCAATGCAACCATCACAGGAGTTAGTGTGAGATCTAACATTACCCACCCTTATGTAAGTGATGTGGTAATGGTATTAAGGGCCCCTAACGGTGCTATTCTTAACCTGGATGCTTTAGTGAACAGGACAAATAATCCGGGTGCTAATTTTGTAAATACTGTTATCAGTTCTGCAGGTGTTACTGCCCTTGACCTGGGTAGTGCACCATGGACGGGTACATTCAGGGCAGATCTTGCCGGTGCAACATTCACAGCCTTTGGCTTTACACTTGCCGGTGGACCTGTAGGCTTTACGCCAACCACACAGGTATGGAGTGGCTTATATGCCACACCGAACGGTAACTGGACGATCGCTGCATATGATGCAGGTGCCCCTGACCTGGGTAACCTTACATCATGGGATATAACGATCAACTACACCACACCGGGTGGAGCAGGCACACCGCTTACTTATACCTGGTCGCCTGCAGCAGGATTGTATATGGATGCCAGCGCAACAATACCTTATGTTGCCAATACGCAAGCACCTACTGTTTATGCTGCACCTACTGCAACTACGACTTATACCATCACAGGTACAGACGGAGTTACGGGTTGTACCAACACTGGAACGATCACGGTGATCTACAGGCCAGGTGCACCTATCGTTGTTCCGGCTTCTGCTACAGTATGTGCGGGCGGAACTCCACAACAGTTAACGATACAGGCAGCAACACCTATCACCCAAAACTTTACATCAGGTACAATAAGTCTTGCTGTTCCTGATAATACAGCCAATGGAGTAAGTCATAATATCAATGTTGCGGGTATACCGGGAACTGCTGTTGTTTCAGCGATGTCTGTTACCCTTAACATGCCGCACACTTACCCGGCTGACATGATATTTAACCTCAGGGCACCTAATGGCCAGATCCTGAATTTGTATAAACACAATACCAATACTAATAATGCAACTGCAGTACCAACGGCCGGATTCTTTAATGCAGTGGTGAACTCTACATCTGCTGTAGTATTCAGTACCGTACCAACACCATACCAGTATGGCATAACTGCCCCGGCAGGCCCTTACAAGCCTGATCAGCTAAATGGTGCAATAGTGAACCCCGGTTATACGATCATGGATCCTGCGGGCTTTGCTTCCAATGCTGCAAATTTTGCATCATTGTATTCAACACCTAACGGTGCATGGACACTGGCAATGGCTGATGGCGGCCCTGCTGATCTTGGTACTTTAACTTCATGGTCTCTTAGTATAACCTATACTGCCGGTACTCCTCCTCCTGTAAACGGAATATGGACACCGATAGCAGGATTGTTTACCGACCCGGCAGGATTGATCTCTTACGTAGCCGGTACGCCAATGCAAACCGTGTATGCATTGCCTGCAACCAGCACTACCTATTCTGTTACAGTTAGCAGTATTGGGCCGGATGCAACACAAACATTCACCAACCCTGCACCTATCACCATCACTAACGGAGGTTCTACTCCTTATCCGTCCAGCGTTGTGGTGAGCGGATTACCAACAACGGGAGTTTCTGTAAGCGCAGTAAGGTTAAATGGCATAAGCCATACCTGGTCTGATGACGTTGATATCATGCTGCAGTCTCCAACAGGACAAAATGTGATACTGATGTCTGATGTTGGTGGTGCAAGTGCTATGAACAGTGCGATCTATACTTTTTCTGATGCCGGCGCGGCAATGGGCGCAGGCGCTAACCCTACGGGTACTTACAGACCAACCAATATTGTTGGAACCCTGGGTGTTGAGCCTGATAATTTCCCTGCCCCGGGTCCGGGCGCTGTTGCGCAGCCCACACCAGCTTTATCATTGTTTGGTAATACAGCCAATGTGAATGGTACCTGGAGATTATTTGTAGTAGATGATTTTGCCGGAGATGACGGTTCTATCTCAGGGGGCTACTCTATAATTTTCAATTACCCAACTCCAGGTTGTACATCACCTGCAAGATTGGTTCCTGTTACAGTGAATACACCTGTAACTATTCTTACCCAACCCGTTAGTGCTACTGTATGTACCGATAAGGTAGCCAGCTTTAGCATAACGGTAGCAGGTACTGCCCCTACCTACCAATGGGAGGTAAGTGCCGATAATGGTAATAACTGGACCCTTGTGAATAATGGCGGGGTTTACAGTGGTGCTACTTCAGCAACACTTGTTATAACCGCACCACCTGTAACCATGAATAATTACCAATACAGGGTAAGGGTAAATGGTGCAGCGCCTTGCGGTTCTTTAACTTCACAGATAGTGGTATTGCGGGTTAACCCATTACCCATTGTTGTAATAGCGGCGAGTCCTTATACAAGCCTGTTACCAGGATTGTCGACAACCCTTACCTCTACGGTAACGCCTGCTGGTGCAGCATCTTACCAGTGGTTGTTGAATGGAGCTGCTGTCAGCCCCCCTGCCGGTACCGGTGCTTCATTACCGGTAAATGTAACCGGTTTGGGTACTTACACATTAAGGGTTACCGATGTGAATGGATGTAGCAGTACTTCCAATGCATTAACTATTACTGATTCTATCTCAAGTAAGGTGTTCATCTATCCTAATCCAACTAACGGCCTCTTCGAGGTGAGGTATTACAGTGCAGCAAACAATGCAGGCCTGCCAAGAGCAATAGTGATCTATGATGGAAAAGGATCGAGGGTATTAACACAGAGCTATACCATCGGAAGACCTTATGACAGGATGGGTGTTGACCTGAGAGGAAAAGGAACGGGTGTTTACTGGGTTGAAGTTGTTGATGCAAACGGAAACCGTTTGGCCATCGGAAGGGTGGTAATAACCAGGTAATACAAATAATAACATACATTTTAAAGCCCCACGTGATCGTGGGGCTTTTTTTATAAGTGCGTTCTTAAGATAAAATGGAAGTGATCCTTATTTATATTCCCCGAATATCTTTCTCAGTTCATCAGATATCTCACCAAGGGTGCAATAACATTCCACCGCTTCAACCACGGCTGGCATCAGGTTTTCACCGCTCAGGGCTTTTTCATGTAGTGTTTTTAAAGCGGCAGCAACCTTTTCATTGTCTCTTTTGGATCTAAGCGTTTTCAGCTTTTCCACCTGCAGGCTTTGCACGTTTGCGTCTATTTTAAATACAGGTATTGTACCCGTTTCCTTTGCCTGGAATTTGTTGACGCCAACAATTATCTTTTCGCCATTCTCGATCTGGCGCTGGTATTCATAAGCGCTTTTTGCGATCTCATCCTGTATGAATCCCTGTTCAATGGCCGCAACACTGCCACCCATGGCATCAATTTTTTCCACCAGTTTCCAGGCGGCAGCTTCAACCTCATCCGTAAGCGCTTCTACAAAATAACTGCCGGCCAAAGGATCTGCCGTATCAGGCGCCCCGCTTTCGAAGGCAACAATTTGCTGCGTACGCAAAGCAATGCCTGCGGCTTCTTCGGTGGGCAGGCTTAAAGCCTCATCGTACCCGTTAGTATGTAAAGATTGTGTACCACCCAATACCGCAGCCAGTGTTTGAATGGTTACACGGGTGATATTGTTGAATGGCTGCTGTGCAGTTAAAGTGCTGCCACCGGTCTGTGTATGAAAACGCAGCATCATTGCCTTGGGATCTGTAGCGCCAAGTTCTTTCATTATTTTTGCCCACATGCGCCTTGCTGCCCTGAATTTTGCAGCTTCTTCAAACAGGTTATTATGTGCATTAAAAAAGAATGAAAGCCTTTTGCCAAAAACATTTATATCCAATCCTTTTTCCAAAGCAGCCTTCACATAAGCTTTGCCATTGCTTAGCGTAAATGCGATCTCCTGCACTGCTGTACTTCCTGCCTCACGAATATGGTAGCCTGAAATGGAGATCGTATTCCATTTTGGAACCTCCTTAGCACACCATTCAAAAATATCGGTGATGATACGCATGGATGCCCTGGGCGGATAAATATAAGTTCCACGTGCAGCATATTCCTTTAAAATATCGTTCTGAATGGTACCGGTGATCTTCTCCAGGTTTGCACCCTGTTTTTTTGCAAGGGCTACATAAAGGGCCAGCAGGATGAACCCGCTTGCATTTATGGTCATCGAACTGGAAACCTCATCCAGCCTTATTCCACGGAATAATATTTCCATATCTTCCAGGCTGTCGATTGCAACACCAACCTTGCCAACCTCGCCATCAGCTAAAGGATGGTCACTGTCATAGCCGATCTGCGTAGGCAGGTCAAATGCCACACTTAAACCGTTAACACCCTGGGTCAATAGATAATGATAACGTTGATTGCTTTCTTCTGCAGTTGAAAATCCTGCATATTGCCGCATGGTCCATAATTTTCCCCGGTACATATCCCGTTGTACACCGCGGGTAAAAGGAAATTCCCCGGGAGATTCATTCCTGTTCACGGGCTGCTCGTAGAGTTCTTTTATTTCGATCCCGGAGTCAGTGAATATTTTTTTGTCGGCAGGCATATTTAATTATTGGAGAACATTATAAAATAACACCCGTTTTTTATAAAAGATGTTTTGCTTCAAATTGCAATGCACTCAATACAACGGTGTTCAATTCTGCATTGGTGGTAGCCACATATTCCAATATGCGTTTACTTAGCTCAATGGCATTCTCTTGTGAAGGTAAGGTAGCGGCGATCTGGTTGATGATGAAAATATTCTGTTCTTTTAAATTGCCGATCGCTTTCCACATCTCCGGGCTGATGTATATCTGCTGGCTCACGTTATATTCATATTCCGATCTTAAAGTATCCAGTAAAGCGATCTGCAGGTCAACCACGGTCATGCCGTTGGAAGAAGTACGTGATACCAGGTTTTTTAATGAAGACCTTTCGGCATACAAGGTAAAGCGTTCATAGGCCTGTAGCCTTAGTTTCAGTGTCTCGTTATTGATACCCAGCCGTTCCCTGATCTCATCTTTCATGCCTTTAAATTCGGCCAGTAGCCAGGCAACCGCAATGAAGAACATAAAGATCGCCCCGAGAATGATATTTTGAACTGTGCCTTCAGAAAGGTTCATATATGAATAATTTCAAACAAAATTAAGGGTTTGTATGCATGTTAGGCGGCAGACTTTACAGGTTCACTAACAAAATGAAATCGTAAATCGTAAAAGCAAATTGCATTTATTGCATAATTTTGTAAAAATGTTATTGATATGGAAACTACAACAGCAGTACCGGTGAGCTTAACGTCTTCTGCAAAAGAGGAGATAAGGCGGCTGATGAATGCAGAGGGTTTTGATAAAAGCCAGTTCCTGAGGATCGGTGTAAAGGGTGGGGGATGCAGCGGCATGACCTATGTTTTGGGCTTTGATGCCAGGACTGAAAAAGACGAGAGTTTTAAAATTGACGGTATCTTTATTATCATGGAAAAAGCGCATGGTATCTACCTTGCCGGTATGGAGATCGACTGGCAGGGCGGATTGAACAGCCGTGGCTTTACTTTTAATAATCCCAACGCAAGCAAGACCTGCGGATGCGGAACAAGTTTTGCGGTTTAACCCATAAAATATTGGATATAAAAAAACCACGTTATTTAACGTGGCTTTTTTATTATAAGTTGTGGCTTTTATTTTACCTTTTTTGTTTCAGTTAGCTTTTTCGCCTCAACTACGGTATCTACTATACCCAGTGGCTTGTCCTTAGCAAAATCAACCAATACAGGTACGCCCACAAAGATAGAAGAGTAAGCACCGGTAACCACACCGATCAACATTGCAAAAGCAAATCCACGTGTTACCTCACCTCCGAAAATGAACAGGATCAGGATAACCAGGAATACGGTTACTGATGTCATAATGGTACGGCTTAGGGTATCATTGATCGCCCTGTTGATGATCGTTGTCTTATCTGCACCTTTCAGGTCCCTGGAGTACTCACGTATCCTGTCAAACACGATTACGGTGTCGTTCATCGAGAAACCAATTACAGTAAGTATGGCCGCAATAAAGTGCTGGTCAATCTCAAGCGGGAACGGTACAATGTTCTTAAAGAAAGAGAACACTGCCAAAGTTACCAATACGTCATGGATCAGGGTTAATATGGTACCTGCTGAATATCTCCAGTCTTTGAAACGGATGAAAATATAGAGGATGATAATAAACATGGCAAACAGCGTTGCTTTAAAAGCTCCACGTTTAAGGTCATCAGAGATACTTGGCTGCACTTCCGAATAAGCCTGTATATTATTTTTTACAAACTGTTCATAGGTAAGTGTTGCCGGTAATACTTTCTTAAGACCCAGGTATAACCTTGATTTAACAGCACTGTCGGCATTATTAGCACCCTTCAGGTAAGCAGTTGTAATATTCAAATGGCGCGAATCACCAACTGTCTTTATGGTTACATTATCGCCATCCAAAGATTTCTTCAGGTCATCACGTATATCATCATTCACAACCGGGCGATCAAATTCAATAGTGTAGCTACGGCCACCTTTAAATTCCACACCTAAATGAAAGCCATTGAAGAAAGCACCGATACCTGCAATTAATACAAATGCGGAAATGACATAAGCCACCTTCCTGTATTCAACAAATTTGAAATTTGCTTTTTTGAAAAGGCGCTTAGAAAAATTAGTGAAATAATTGAAATGACGGTTCTTTTTTGTCCAGTAGTCTGTGATCAGCCTCGAAACCAATATACCACAGAACAAGGATAATAATATACCAATGATCTGGGTTGTGGCAAAGCCAAGTACAGGACCCAATCCAAAATATACCAGGATGATCGCTGTTAATAATGAGGTAACGTGGGCATCAATAACCGGGGCAAGCGAGCGGCTGTAACCGTCAGTTACTGCCTGTTGGTATGATTTACCCTTTGTAAGTTCATCTTTTATCCTTTCAAAAATGATAACATTGGTATCTACCGCCAGGCCGATTGTGAGTACCAAACCCGCGATACCAGGCGCTGTTAAAGTGAAGCCCATGGCCGTTAATACCCCAATGGTAAACAGCAGGTTCAGTATCAGGGCAATATTGGCAACCCAGCCACCGGTGTTGTAATACACCAGCATTAAAATAAATATTATGAGGAATGCTATGATAAATGACATTGCACCACCTCTTACTGCTTCCTTACCCAGGGTAGGGCCTACAACCGTTTGTGCAACAATTTTAGCCGGTGCATCCAGCTTACCTGATTTTAAGATGTTTGCAAGATCCTGAGCTTCCTGTACGGAAAAACTTCCTGCGATCTCAGAATTACCACCTTCAATGGGGCCATTCACATTTGGCGCAGAGTAAACAATATTATCCAATGCAATGGCAATCGGCCTGCCTACATTCTTTGCAGTAAGCCTTGCCCAGATCCTTTGACCGGTGTTGGTCATCGTCATCATAATTGCAGGGCGCCCTTTTTCATCAAAATCCTGTTTGGCTTCTTCCACACCCTCACCTTCAAGGGGGGCCTTATCTGAACCCAACTGTGTTTTTATTGCGTATAAAGGGAGGTAACGCATTGAGGTTTTCTCCGCTTTTTCTTCCACCCCAAATAAGAATTTCACATCTGCAGGCAGTGCACTTTTAACCACCTCGTTGTTCATGTATTCTGCAAACAGGCCTGTATCCTGCAAAGCAACACTGCCGATATTTGACATGAAGAATTGCTTGCCGTTATTATCTGTTTGCGGGTTTATGGGATTAATGACCCTGAAAAAGGGATTTACATTCTTTGCCTTTAAGGTCGTATCAGCTTTACTTGTGCTATCACTTACGCCATTAAGATAATTCTGCAGATTCTCATCAGCTACCTTTAAAGAATTAGCCAACTCATCAATGCGGTAAACTTCCCAGAACTGGAGATAGGCAGAGGCCTGTAATAATTTACGTACCCTGTCCACATCCGTAACACCCGCAAGTTCCACGTTGATAATACCTTTGTTCTCATCAAAATTGATATTGGGTTGTGCCACACCAAATTTGTCAATACGGCGAACCAATATTTTATAGGTTTCCTGGATGGCAAGCGAGGCTTTATCCTTTAATTTTTTCGTAACTGCATCATCGCTGTCGGTGATCTTTACATCTTTACCGGCGCCGGCAAAAATGGAGGATAATTTTCCAGCCCCGTTCTGTGCGATATAAGCATCAGTGAACAAGGTTATGAAATTTGCATCACTGGTCTCTTTTTTTGTAGTAGCCGTGCTTATCGCATTTACTAATTGCGGGTCTTTAGGATTATTGCTTAAGGATTTTAAAAGATCCTCAACACTCACATCCAGCGTTACGCTAACACCACCCTGGAGATCCAACCCGAGGTTCAACTCATTTTCTTTACACTGCTTGTAAGTAGTTCCAAAGATGGGATAGATCTTTTTGTCGGCGGTACTGTCAAGTATGCGCTTTTTCCTGAACTCAACTGCCGTAGCTTTTTCTTCACCCTTTAATTGAGGAAAAGCAGTTCTTACAATTTTTTCTGCTTTCTTTTCTACGCCATTCTCGTAATTACGCACCACCCATGTATAGGATAATTCCCAAAGCGAAATAATAATAAGTGCAATTGTAAAAAACCAAACTAAACCTTTAAGTCTCATAATAATTAACTTTTAATAGCTACTTTGTTGTGATTTTAGAAGTGTGCAAAGATAGGGGAAAAACCGATTGACTATTATTGGCCGTTAATTTTAGAATTTTATGCATTTTACACCTAAATTCTACCCATGCGTCTTATTCATTTTTTAACCGGCCTTGCTTTTGTTTATGCCAGTACAACTGCCGGCAAGGGACAATTTCGGGGTAACAGGCCAGTCGCCCTTGCCACCACGCTTACTACAGACACGGTAAAGACCGATGACTTTTTAGAAGCTTTACTAAAACAGCACCCCGCTTATTTCGATAGTATTTTACGAAACCGCAGGGATCTGAACGTACAGGTCATATATACGCAGGTGAACCGGGGGGCAAATGGCATTGCCGATCTGAAACATCATTACTTTAATATGGATGCGGCGAGATATTTCTACCCGGCGTCAACAGTTAAACTTCCAATAAGCCTCCTCGCGCTGCAACGCCTGAATGAATTGAAAGACAAAGGTATTGACAGGAATACTACATTATTACATGAAGCGGCTTACAGCGGCCAAACCGAAGTCTATAATGATCCCACAACTATAAATGGCAAACCAACCATTGCCCACTATATTAAAAAAATATTGATGGTGAGTGACAATGATGCTTACAACCGCTTATATGAATTTTTAGGGCAGGAATATATAAACAATGAATTGCATAAAAAGGGGTATGCAGATGCCCAGGTACTCCACCGCCTGGACATTTTTTTAACGGAGGAAGAGAACCGGCGAACCAACCCCCTTAAATTCCTGGACAGTAATAATAAAGTATTGTACAGCCAGGCCGAACAAAGGAATAATGCAAAATATGCTCAAAGAACAGATAGTATGGGGCTTGGTTATTATAAAGCAGGTAAACTGGTGAATGGCGCAATGGATTTTTCTAAAAAGAACCGTATCAGTCTAGGAGACCTGCATAATATGCTGGTAGGTATCGTATTTCCAAATAAAGTGAGATCAAACCAGCGGTTCAATTTAACTGAAGACGACAGGCAATTTGTTTTGAAGTACATGAGCCAGTATCCTACCGAAAGCGATTATCCTCCTTATGCTGCTGACACAGCAAATTACTGGCCGGCTTACTGCAAATTTTTATTATTCGGAAGAGAGAAAGGAAACCTGCCGGAGAACATTCGCATTTTTAATAAAGTTGGTGATGCATACGGGCATATGATCGATGTGGCTTACGTGGTGGATTTTAAAAACCAAATTGAATTCTTTGTGTCTGCTGCCATTTATTGCAACAGTGATGGAATATTGAATGATGACAAGTATGATTATGAACGTCTCGGTCGCCCGTTCATGAAACATTTGGGAGAAGTTATCTACGACTATGAATTAAAAAGGCCGTATAAAAACAGGCCTGATCTTTCAGCGCTTATATTTAAGTACGATAAATAGTTATTTTTGTCAGCAACCAAAAACGAGTTAATGCAATTATCATCACTACTGCAACGCTTCAATGAGCCCGAAACATTAAAAATGGCAAAGCTTGGAAGAGAGCTGAGGGCAAAAGGCTTTGATATAACGGACCTGAGTTTGGGTGAGCCCGATTTTGATACGCCTGATCATATCAAGCTGGCTGCAAAAAAAGCCATTGATGAGAATTATAGTCATTATACTCCAGTGGCAGGTTACCCCGACCTGCGCCAGGCCATTTGCGAAAAATTAAAAAGAGATAATGGACTGGAATATGCTCCCGAACAGATCGTGGTGAGTACAGGAGCAAAACAAAGCATTTACAATACGGTATTGAGTGTTGTTGATGCAGCTGATGAAGTAATTATCCCAACACCATATTGGGTAACTTATTCCGAGATCGTAAGAATGGCCGGGGGAGAAGTGAAATTTGTGAGCACATCCATTGAAAATGGTTATAAAATAACGCCGCAGGAATTGGAAGAAGCGATAACTGAAAAGACAAAACTCTTCATGTTCTCTTCACCATGCAATCCCAGTGGTGCAGTATATTCAAAAAAAGAATTGACAGTCCTTGCAGAAATTTTTAAAAAACATCCCGCAGTTTTCATCATGAGTGATGAGATCTATGAGTATATCAATTTTGAAGGCAGGCACGAAAGCCTGGCGCAGTTCGATTTTTTAAAAGACCGTGTCATCGTCATCAATGGCTTAAGTAAGGGTTATGCCATGACGGGCTGGAGGCTTGGTTATATTGCTGCGCATGCATCGTTAGCGAAGGCATGTGAAAAGATACAGGGACAGGTTACCAGCGGGGCCAATGCTGTTACACAAAGAGCAGCCATAGCAGCGTTAACAGGTGATATGAAACCCACGGCAATGATGGTGACCGAATTCACAAAAAGAAGAAAAAGAGTGATGGAACTATTGAAAGAGATACCATTCATTGAATGCAGCGAGCCGGAAGGAGCATTTTATGTTTTCCCGAAGCTGAGCCATTATTTTGGAAAGAAAGACGGGGATGAACTTGTAGAAAATGCCGATGACCTTTGCATGTACCTGTTGAACAAAGCGCATGTTTCCACAGTAACGGGTAAGGCATTTGGTGAGCCCAATTGTATCCGTATATCTTTTGCAAACAGTATGGAGAATATTGAGAAAGGATTTGCAAAAATTAAAGGGGCGCTGGCGAATCTGGCATAAGAGCCGGGACGCTCAAAGCGGCATGGATACTACACCTCTTATGATCTGACGTGCCCGTCTGATCATGTTTTTTTCGCGATCCATTTAATGGTCAGACAGGGGCGTCAGACCATTACTCAAACAATTCCAGTTTATTTTTAGGCCTGCGGTTATCCAGCCACTTAAAACCTTTGAGTTCTTTTTTATCTGCAGGGATCTGTCGTATGGGATATAAGGTCCCATCAACATTATTTACAAACTTTACCTTGTTCAATTCCTTTTTCACAAAATAAATGTCTATCACGTCACCGCTGCTCCGGTTCATGCCGATATAGGCACTGTCGTCATCCTGCGGGTAAAAGATACTTTCAGCAGGTGAGCCCTTTACCCTCACATAATCTATGTTGCCATTGACAAAATACCCATTCAATGTGCGACCTGCCATCTGGTTGTACAACCCATCAGTTGCTTTATTAATGACCATGCCGTTATAAAAAACATAAAGCCGTTTCGGTTTTCGGTCCTCGGTATACATATATATGGTATCGCCGGTTACCTGTGATTTGTCATTCCATACAACGGGTTCACCAAACAATTTAAAAGTAGAATCGGCGGTGGAGTAGTGGAGGCTGTCGCTCACTGCCTGCAGGGAATCATTGAAGATGCGTACGTGGTGAAAAGCTAAAAAATACCTGATGGTGGTATCAGCTGAATTGACCTTTACTACCATTGCCGTTTTCGAAGTGTCTTTAGCAACCGGTTCAGTTTTCAATGTATCTGTTATGGTCAATGGCTCTGCCAGGGTATCTGTTGCAACCAATGAATTACTCAAGCTGTCATATACAAACAAGGGGCTTTCCGTCGTATCTGTTATCAGCAGGGTGGTTTTCAAAGTATCTACCTGGGTTACGATCTTCTGTTCAGTACTGTCATATATCCTCAGGCCGGAGTACAAAGTATCTGCTGTAATATATGTACTGTCATTGTCTTTATAGAAGATCATAACGGATTTACGGGTTGCTAAAAACGATTTCATTTTGCTATTGCCAAGTATTTCTCCACCTAACACAATTACCTGGTTAACGCTATCCACCATTTTAGCATTGCCTTGTAGTTGGAAAGCTCCGCTTTTCTTGTCCCATGCCATTTTATCCGCGGCAAGACTTATGGTACTATCGCTATAATAACTGCGGTCGAAAAAAATTGCTTCTCCGGTTGCCAAATTGTAGGTCCCCGATTTTGTATTTATAACACTGCCATCCTTACCAACAATTTGCGTTGGAGAAATAAAAGTGGCGATATTTGTTTTGATATTGTACAACAAACTGTCGGCGTATATATTCCGGTCAGGGTCTACAAGATGAACTTCTCTTTTGAAATAAACGTCTTTTGTATCGGAATAATAAACGCCTTCACGGCTGGTGAGTACGGTTCCCTGGTTAGTGATTTTGCCGCCATTTTTATAAGTAGCAATACCCGTTGCCAGGTTGTATTCCAGTTCATCGGTTAGGAGGGTTCCTTTTTTATCCGTGAGTCTTACATTCTTTTGTAGATAGCGCAGGTATTGGGCATAGGTATGAATGCTGTCGTTATCATTGATGTGAATGTTGCCATAGGCCTCCACAATATTTGTTTTACGGTTGATGGTGGCGCTGTCGCAATAAAATGTGGTGAGCCCCTCTTTAATGATAACATTGCCCGCAATGGTTTCCAACACGGTGGATGCATCAATGGTCTTCATGCGCAGGTTGTTACCTTGTATGATGCGGATCACCCTTATGGTATCTGATGAAGGCGTAGGAATGATGACCTGTTGCGCAGAGATACTACAGCAGTAAATAAGAAAGAAGAAGAATAAAAAAATGCTGATGGTAAATTTCAATCGCAAGGTTCCTGTTTTAAATTCAGCCTGTAAGTTGCGGTTTTATTTTATAACAGAATGGTAAAATTAGTTTTGCCTAAGGTACGGTGCATTAATGGTATCCGGCAAAGGAACGGTCAAACCTTTACTGCGGTTCTTTCCGCCAAACACCGAAATGTTAACGTATCTCTTTGGATTTGCCTTTACATCATCCAGCAGCAGGTTGATTTTATTGG
>Ga0193706_1000568_pt1 | contig 20766 bp, 18 predicted proteins | sample U3c1metaG_FD_160130 | JGI IMG/M metagenome (GOLD analysis project Ga0193706, IMG submission 160130) | Soil microbial communities from a riparian zone of the East river system, Colorado, United States - U3c1 | ecosystem: Environmental > Terrestrial > Soil > Riparian zone | place: USA: East River... | reverse complement strand
TGGCGGTAGGCCTGTAGGAAGGCCTGCTCGGTGAGGTCCTCGGCGTCGTGGTGGTTGCCGATCCGGTAGTAGGCGTAGGAGTAGACGTCGCGCAGGTGCGCCCGGTAGAAGTCCTCGAAGGCGCGGTCCAGCTCCGCCTTCGCCCCCGGGCCGAGGTCGCCTGGCTCGACGTTCTCCGTGGGGGGGCTCACCAGCCAAGCCTAGATCACGGCCTGCTGCCATCAGGCCGCCCGCCTCGATCGCTCCACCCGTCGCAATCCGGCGACCCAGTCGGCGGCGCCGATCTCGCCGCGGATCAGCGCCGCGAGGCCGTTCAGCGCCTCGGCCGGGCCACCCGAGGCAGCGACCGCCTCGGCCAGCAGCGGCGTCGTGTCGAGGCCCTCGGAAGCCTGGCCGATCAGCTTCGGGATGTCGGCCGCCGGGGTGCCGGTGCCGAGCAGCTCGCCGGCGCGGCGGTTGCGCCCGGCCGGCGCCATCATCGTCGCCGTCAGGTCGCCGACCCCGGCCAGCCCGGAGAAGGTCTCCAGCTTCGCCCCGCGCCCGATCGCGTACTCGATGCACTCCCCCCAGATCTCGGCCACGGCGATGCCGGCGGCGTTGAGGCCGTGCGGCTCGGCCGCAGCGGCGGCCAGCGCGGCGGCGTTCTTGGCGGCGCCCGCCATCTCCACCCCGGCGACGTCGCCGGAGCGCTCGCAGACCAGGCCGGCGCGGTCGAAGACCTCGCCGAGCTGGGCGCGCAGGTCGGCGTCGGCGGAGCCGAGCACGAGCGCCGCCGAGCCGGAGACCGCCTCGCGGGCGTGGGCGGGCCCGCCGAGGCAGGCGAGCGCCCTGGCGCGCACCCGTTCGCCGACGTATTCGGCGGGCAGCTGGCCCTGCGGGGCGATCAGGCCCTTGGTCAGGAGCAGGACCGAGGAGCGGCCACCGACGCGGTCGGCGATCGCGCCCACCGCCTGCGGCAGGGATTTGGAAGGGATCGCAAGGCAGATCAGGTCGAGGCCGGCCAGCTCGATCTTGGAAGCGGGGCGGACGTCGACCGCCTCCGGCAGCGGCACTCCCGGCAGGTAGCGCCGGTTCTCCCCCGCCTCGATCATCTCCGCGGCTCGCTCGGCGGTGCGGGCGCCGAGCTGGACATCGAGGCCGCCGCGGGCGAGCAGGACCGCGACCGCGGTCCCCCAGCTACCGGCGCCGATCACCGCGGCGCGGCGCATCGGCGGCAGGCCGCCGAGGTCTTCCCACTGCAGTTGCACGTTGGGCCAGATCCTCCCCGTGACCGTCTCCGCCAGCGCCTTGGAGGGCTCCGTGGCGCGCGGGAAGGTCATCGCCCGGCCAAGGCGGACCTTGACCTTGCGCGGCCGGATGCGCCAGCCGCGGCGGACGTTTTCGGTGCCGAGCACGGCGGTCGGAACCACCGGCGCTCCGGTTTGCAGCGCCAGACGCCCGACCCCGCGATGCGGGCTTCTGAGGGTGCCGCGGCGGGTCCGCGTGCCCTCCGGAAAGATGCAGACGGCGCCGCCGCGCTCGACGATCAGGCGCGCCGTCTCCATCGATTCCTCGTCCGACTCGCCGCGGCGGATCGGGAAGGCGCCGAGCCGGGAGAGGACCCAGCCCTGCCAGCGGCGCTCGAACAGCTCCACCTTGGCGACGTAGTTCATCGGCCGCCGCCAGGGCAGGCAGCCGCCGATCGCGAAGGGGTCGAGGAAGCTGCGGTGGTTGGAGGCGACGATCAGCCCGCCCTTGAGGCGAGCGTGCTCCCGCCCGGTCCGCGCGTAGCGGAAGTAGACGAGGAAGAACGGCGTCATGAAGATCCTCGCCAGCAGGTAGAGGACCCAGTTGACGCCGTGCCTGCGCGAGTAGGCGTGGTAGCGGGCGAGTCGCTCAGCGGTCACGCAGAGCGCTACACGGCGCGGGCGCGACGGTTACCAGGCACTCTCGATCAGCCGCTTTAGCTCGTCGCGCCCGGGGGGATCGGGGGTGAAGGCAAGCTCGGGGCGAACGATCATCGAATCGAGGGCGCGGTCGAGCTTCGAGCGGTCGGCGCCGATCGCGCCGAGGCCGGGCGGGTCGCCGCCGAGCTGGAGGGTGCGGGCTTCGATGTCCTCGGGGTCGGTGCCGATCGCCGTGGCGAGGTCGGAGAGGCGGTCCGGGGCGCGGCCGGCCAGCAGCGCCAGCGTCCGCGGCAGGATCGCCGCGTTGGTCTGGGCGTGGCTGCCGCCGCAGATTCGCACCAGGGTCTGGCAGATCACGTGGTGGACGCCGAAGGCGCCCGAATCGATCGCGTAGCCGCAGAGCAACGAGCCCAGCGCCAGCGGCGAGGGGCTGCGCTCCTCGCGGTCGTGGTCGAGCGCGGTCGCGATCAGCTCCGCCCCGCGCAGCGCCGTCATCTCCGAGACCGGGTTGGCAAACGGCGTGTAGAGCGAGTCGGCGCCGTGGGCGAGCGCGTTCATCGAGCTGGCCCGCAGCTCCGGCTCCGGCTGGCTGGTCATCGCCACCGGGTCGGCGATCACGAGCACCGGCCTCACCTTTCCGGTGACGCCAGGCTCGGCGCCGGCGGGCAGGCGGTGGATGCCGGTCATCTCGGCTCCCGACATCGTCGTCGGGATCGCCGCGACGCGGGCGCCGCTGGCCGCGGCGACGGCCTTGGCGACGTCGATCGGGCGGCCACCGCCGAGGGCGACCAGCGATTGCGAGGAAACCCGGTCGAGCAGGCCGGCGGCGAGGTCGGGCACCTGCCCCGGCCTGACCTCGTGCACCGCAGTCGCCGCTGCGGCCAGGCCGGCGGCGCCGGCCAGGGCCCGCGGCGTGCTCAGCAGCTCGAAGGGCGAGAAGCCGTGCTCGAGGAGGAGCTGGGGGGCCTGCCCGACCCCGTTGTGGCGGAAAGCGACCGTACGGCCGGCGTCGCGCCAGACGAAGTCCCGGTTCACCCCTGCGGATCCGTCCGCGGGTTCCTCACCGGTCTCAGGTTGGGTTCGACCTCGTCCCGAAGGTGCTCGTAGTCGGGCGGCAGCGAGAGCTTCTCGCCGAGGTGCTCCAGCGGCTCGTCGACGGTGAAGCCGGGGCCGGTGGTCGCGATCGAGCGGAAGTAGAAGCGGTCGATCTCCGGGGTCGGCTGGGCGCCGGCCGAGACCGCCTTTTCCCGCCACCGCATGTGCTCCTCGGGCAGCGAGGCCCAGGCGACGTGATGGACGCTGCCGGCACCTTGCAGGCCGGGCTCGGCCGGCGGCTCGTCGAAGAGGTAGCGGCCGCCGCGCTTCTCCCCGCGCGCTTCCCAGGCGCCGTCCACCTGCTCGAACTCGAGCGCCTCGAGCAGGCCGCTGCTGGCAGCGGGAGCGGCGCTGTAGGCACGCACGGCGTGGAAGCCCTGCAGTGCCAGCTCGGCCGGGACCTCGGGGTGGTCGGCGATCAGCGGCGGGTCGGGGACGTCGACGACGAGCAGCTCGTGGTCGAGGCCCTCCGGGTCGGCGAACACGAGGCCGGCTCCCTCGCGCCGGGACTCGATGCCGGCCGCCCCGAGCCGCTCCGCCCAGAAATCGAGCGAATCCTCGGAGGCGACCCGCCAGACGACGCGGTGGACCATGCCGGCGCCCGCCCGCCCCGGCGCCACGCCGGGGTACTCGAAGAAGGTGAGGTCGGAACCGGGGTCGCCGTCCTCGTCGGCGAAGAAGAGGTGATAGACGGTCGGGTTGTCCTGGTTGACGGTTTTCTTGACCAGCCGCAGGCCCAGCACCCCCGCGTAGAAATCGACGTTGCGCTGAGCGTCCTCGGTGATCGCGGTTATGTGGTGGATTCCCTCTAGCTTCATGGCCTCACGTATACCATCCTGATTCGATGAGCCGCGGAAGACGACGCACGGTCAAAGGGCTTGTCATTCTCGGCTCGGTCCTGGCCTTCCTCAGCGTTTTCGCGATCTGGACCGAGCGCCAGGCGCTCAACACCGACGACTGGGTCGCGACCAGCGATCGCCTGATCCAGAACCCGACGATCCGTGCCGCGGTCGGCGACTACCTGGTCGACCAGCTCTACGAAAACGTCGACGTCGAGGCCGAACTCAAAGACATCCTCCCCGGAGACACCAAGGACCTCGCCGGCCCCGCCGCCGGCGGGCTGCGCCAGGTGGCCGGCGACGGCGCCGACCGGGTGCTGGAAACCTCGACCGCCCAGACCCTCTGGGAGGACGCGAACCGCTCCGCCCACGAGCAGCTGATCTCGGTTCTGGAGGACAAGGGGGAAGCGGTCTCGACCGAAGAAGGCAACGTCAGCCTCAACCTCGGCAGCCTCCTGACCAACCTCGCCGACCAGGTCGGCTTCGGCCAGGACCTGGCCGAAAAACTGCCGCCGGACGCGGGCCAGATCGAGATCCTCCGCTCCGACGAGCTGAAGACGGCACAGAACATCGCGACCGCGATCAAGGGCCTGGCCCTGGTCCTGTCGATCCTCACCTTCGCCGCCTTCGCGGGTGCCATCTACCTCTCTCGCGACGGTCGCTGGGTAACCGTGCTCGCCAGCGGCATCGGCCTCGTCGCCGCCGGCTTCGCGGTGATCGTCTTCCGCCAGATCGCGGGTGGGATCGTCGTCGATCAGCTGGTGGTGACCGAAAGCGCCAAGCCCGCCGGCGAAGCGGCCTGGTCGATCGCCACCTCGCTGATGACCAGCATCGCCACCACCGTGATCGTCATCGGCCTGCTCTTCGCGGTCGCCGGCTGGCTGGCCTCCCCCACCGGCTCCGCGCGGGCGACCCGGCGGGTGATCGCGCCGCTGCTGCGCCAGCACATCGCCTATGTCTACGCCGGCCTGGCGATCGTCGTCTGCCTCTACTTCCTCTCCGGGCCGACGCAGGGCCTGCGCTCGTTCCTCACCACCCTGATCGTCGCCGGCATGGCCGCCTTCGGGATCCACGAGCTCAGCAAGCAGACGGCCGAGGAGTACCCCGACGCCGAGTACGACGACGTCTTCGGCCGAACCCGCGACCGCGTCGTCAGCGCCGTCAAGGACGCCAACATCGGCGAGCGCGTCGGCGAGCAGGCCTCGAAGCTGCGCCTCCCCGAGGCGCGTCGCCCCGGTGGCGAGAGCGAGACGGCCGAGGCTCCGACCGCGGCGATGCCAGTGAGCGAGGAGGACGCGCGCCTGCAGCGCCTCGAGCGCCTTGCCTCCTTGCGCGACAAGGGCATCCTCACCGAGGAGGAGTTCGCGGCCGAGAAGTCCCGCCTGCTGAACGGCAGCGACTCGGGCGCGTGACGGAAAGCCCGCCGCCGGGTTCGAACCGGCAACCTCCTGATTACAAATCAGGTGCTCTCCCAGGTTGAGCTAGGCGGGCATGGTGGCGAAGGGTGAAGCGATCGACGTGACTTTCCGGTTTCTCGGGCCGGACGAGGGTGGCGTCCTCACCGAGGCGATAGAAGCAGCTTACGGGACCACCTACGACGTCCGCTGGGTTTACGACCCGGCGGAGGTCTCGGCCCGCCTGGCCGACGGCAGGTACGTCTCCTGTGTCGCCGAGTCCCCGCGGGGCGAGCTGCTCTGCCACATGGGGATGAGCCTGGCGGCGGCTGGCGACGCGGTCGCCCACTCCGGTCAGGCGGTGACGCTGGCGGCCGCCCGCGGCCAGCACCTGTTCACGCGGACCAAGCGCTTCCTGATGGACTGGGCGCGCGAGCAGGGGCTGGCGGGGATGTTCAGCGAGGCGACGGCGGCCCATCCCTACAGCCAGCGGGCCAACATCGAGCTCGGCGCCCACGAGACCGGCTTCCTGCTCGGCTGGATCCCGGCCTCAGTCGCCAACGACGCCGCCGCCGGGGCGCCGCGACGGCGGCAGTCGGCGGCGCTCTTCTACACCAAGCTCAACGACGGCCACGAGCGCCGCGTCTACGCGCCCGAGCGCCACCACGAGATCGTCGGCCAGACGCTGGCGCTCTGCGAGCTGCGGGGGACGCTCGCCAAGCCGCCACCCGATGCCGAGCTGGCGAGCCGGACCGAGCTGCAGGTCGAGGTCGACGGCGACCACAACCTGGCGCTGATCACCGTCAGGGTGCCGGGAGCCGACCTCGAGCAGGCGATCGGCGCCGAGCGCCACCATCTCTTCCACAGCGCCAAGCTCGACGCGATCTACGTCGACCTGCCACTGGAGCAGCCGGCGACGGCGCTGGTCGCCGACGACCTCGAGCGGCTCGGAGTCTCCTACGCGGGCGTCTTCCCCAACCACCGCACCGACGGCGACGTGCTGCGGATGCAGTCGCTGCACCGGGTCCAAGTCAAGGCCGACGACATTGCCGTCGCCTCAGACCACGGCCGCGAGCTGCTGGACTACGTACTAGGAGACCTTCCTCAGCGCTAGGCCGCCACCTCACGCGATGCCAGGTGGGTTCCGACCTTGCGCTTGACGCGCTGCAGGGCGTTGTCGACGGTCTTGGTGTCGCACTCCAGGCGCTCGGCGATCGCCTCGTAGGAGTGGCCGTCCAGGTAGAGCGAGAGGACGCGGCTCTCGAGGTCGGAAAGGACCCCCGAGACGCCGGAGAGGCAGGCGACCAGGCTGGAAAGCTCTTCGGAGGCGATCACCTGGTTGACCGGATCGTGGACGCTCGGGCCCGGAAGGACCTCGTCCAGCGTCGTGTCGGACTCGCCCGCGGCAGCCGGCGTCTGGCTGAAGGAGACGTACTGGTTGAGCGGCGTGTGCTTGTTGCGGGTCGCCGTCTTCACGGCGGTGATGATCTGGCGGGTGATGCAGAGCTCGGCGAAGTTGCGGAAGCTCGACTCGCGATCGGTGCGGTAGTCGCGGATCGCCTTGTAGAGGCCGAGCAGGCCCTCCTGGATCAGGTCGTCGGACTCGCCGCCGAGCAGGAAGTACGAGGAGGCCTTGAGGCGGACGAAGCCGCGATAGCGGCGAATTATCGCGTCGTAGGCGTCGGTTTTCCCTTCCTTGGCCAGGGCGACCAGGTAATGATCATCAAGCTCAACTTGAGAGTTAGCCTGGTTGGAGCGGACCGAGTGAGGGCGCCGGACCGCCACCGGGGCTTGAACTTCCTGCATTGGGGTAGAAAGTGCCACAGATCCTTCTCCTTGCTGAAGGGTCGTGGCGCCGCTTACCTCCCCCGAGGGGCGCCTCTTATGACGGGCTTACACTCAAGCTGAGGTTAACCCTTGTTGTTGCGCCGCTAGTTTACGTGCGCGCGGAGTTCTGTCAACCCCTGGGGGACATAAATGCAAACGCCGTTGCATTTGTTAGAAGCTCAGGCGCGCTGCCGCAACGCCTCGAAGAGCAGCGCGGTTGCGGCTGCGGAGACGTTGAGCGAATCGACCTGGCCGCCTCGCGGCAGGGCGAGAAGGCCGTCGCAGGCGGCGGCGACCCGGGGGCGGATGCCTTTCCCCTCACCGCCCAGGACAAGCACGGTGGGGCCTTTCAGGTCCACGCTCCAGGGGGTCGCCCGCGCCTCGGCATCGGCGCCCCAGATCCAGAAGCCGGCGGCCTTGGCGTCGGCCAGCCAGTCGGCGAGGTTGCGGACGTGGGCGACCTGGAGGTGCTCGACCGCGCCGGCGGAGGCCTTGCAGGTCACCGCGGTGACGGCGGCGGCGCGGCGCTCGGGCACAACCACCCCGGCGGCGCCGGCAAACTCGGCCGAACGGCAGACCGCGCCGAGGTTGCGCGGATCCTGAACCTGGTCGAGGGCCACCAGCAGCGCGTCCTCGCCGCGCAGCATCCCCTTTGCGTCCGCATAGGGGTAGGGATCGACCTCGGCGACGACGCCCTGGTGGTCGGGGGAGCCACAGAGCCGCTCCAGCTCCGCCGGCGGCGTGTCCGGCGTCTGCCAGACGCGATGGACCCGGCGTCTCCCCCGCCCCGCCTCGGCCACCGGCTGGCGGCCGTAGATGATCTGGCTCGCCATCTAGACCCTGGGCACCAGACGCGGGCCCTCGGCCGAGTCGCGGACGACCCAGCCCAGCGCCGCCAGCTCGTCGCGGATCTCATCCGCCCGCCCGAAGTCCCTGGCGGCCCGCGCCTGCTCACGTTCCATCATCAACTCATGCACTGCGGAGTCGGCCTCAGCACCCTCATCCGGCTGGGTAAGGGTGCTGAGGCCGACCAGCTCGAGCATCTCTCGAAGGGCCGGGACTGCTTCACCCGCCAGCACCTCGCCACGGTTCGCCTCTCCGATCAGCTCGAAAACCTCGGCCATCGCCCGGGGCGTGTTGAAGTCATCTGCGAGGGCATCTCGGAAGGCCGCGACCCGGACATCGGACGGGGAGCCGGTGGAGGGGTCGCCGGAGCCTCCCCGCTGTTGCTCCGCCGACCCCTCCACCGGCTCCCCCCCACCGCCCGAGGCGTCAGCTGTCCGAAAGAAATTCCGCAGCCGCTCCACCTGCGCCACCGCCTGCTCCATCTGCTCGGCCCCGAAGGCCAGCGGCTGCCGGTAGTGCCCGGAGACCAGGTACGCCACGACCGCCTCGCGCCCGTAGCGGTCGAGCGCCTCGGAGAGCTGGAAGATGTTGCCGTCCGATTTCGACATCTTCGCGGTGCCGGTCTCGATCATCCCGTTGTGCATCCAGATCTGGGCGAAGGGGCGCCCGGCCGCCTCCGACTGGGCGATCTCGTTCTCGTGATGGGGAAAGACGAGGTCCGAGCCGCCGCCGTGGATCGCGAACGAGGCTCCCAGCTCGGCCTCCGCCATCGCCGAGCACTCGATGTGCCAGCCCGGGCGGCCGGGCCCCCAGGGCGACTCCCAGCGCGTGTCCTCGCCGGGCTTGTGCGCCTTCCAGAGGGCGAAGTCCAGCCCGTCCTCCTTGAGCGAGGCCGAACCCGCCTCCTCGCCCTGGTCCATGTCCTCGGGGCGGCGGTTGGAGAGCTTGCCGTACTCGCCGAAGCTGCGGACCCGGAAGTAGACGTCGCCGCCGGACTCGTAGGCGTGGTCGGAGTCGACGAGGTCGCTGATCAGCGCCACGATGGCGGCGATCTTCTCCGTCGCCAGCGGCTCGGCGTCGGGCCGGCCCAGCCCAAGCCAGTCGGTGTCCTTGAGGTAGGCGCCAGCCATCCGCGCCGCAAACTCTGCCGAGGGCTCCCCGGCCGCCGCGGCGGCGGCGTAGATCTTGTCGTTGACGTCGGTGACGTTGACGACCAGCCGCGCCCGGTAGCCCTCGGAGCGCAGAAAGCGGGCGAAGAGGGAGAAGACGACGAAGGGCCGGGCGTTGCCGATGTGGATGCGGCTGTAGACGGTCGGCCCACAGGCGTAGATCCCCACCTCGCCGGAGGGGTCGAGAGCCCGCGGCTCGCCGCTGAGCGTGTCCCTGATCCGCACCTCGCGCATCGCGGGGCAGAGGCTAGATGAAATCGGTTGCCTAAAAAGTGCGGTAGCCGGCGGTCGAAGCGGGGGACTCACCGCGCAACCAGACCGGGGCCGACTCCTCGGCCGCCGCCTGGGCCTCGCGCTTGGCGCGCTTGGCGCTGGCCTTGATTTCGTCCTCGGAGGCCTCGCGGACGCGCTCCTCGCGGCGCTCGGCCTGCACGCGAATGCGATCGGACTCGACCCGCAGCTGATCTTCGGCCCGGGCCCGGGCGGCCTCCTCGGCCTCCCGCTCTACCTTCTCGACCAGGTTGCGGACGCTCTCTTCGGCTTCGCGGCGCACCTCCACGGTGCCGTCCATCACCCGGCGCTCGATCTCGGTCTCCAGCCGCACCGCTGTCTCGTGGGACTCCGCCGCGGCGGCCTCGGCTTCGGCGGCGCGCTGCTCGGCGGCGGCAACACGGCGGTCGGCCTCGGCCTCGATCTCTTCGCGGGTGGCGCCTACCCGGCGCTCGACCTCGGCGTCGAGGTTCCTCGCCGCCTCGGCGATCGAGGCCTCGGCCTCGGCCCGCAGCGCGGCGGCCTGCACGGCGACGGCTTCGTTCTCAATCTGGGATTGCTTCTGCAGCTCCTCGAAGGCGCGCTCGGCACGGTCGCGGGCCGCCTCGACGCCGGCAACCCGGGATTCCACGTCCTGCTTGGCCTGGCGCTCGGCGGCGATCCGCTGCCGAGCCTCGGCGGCGACGCCTCGCAGCGTCCCCATCGCGCGCTCTTTCAGCTCGGCCCCGACCCTGTCGGCGCGGGCCTCCGCCTTGGCGACCCGCTCCTCGCTGACGCGCACCCACTCCAGCGCCTGCTTGGCGACGCCATGCATCGTCTCGGTGGCCTCACCGACGGCTTGCAGCTGCCTCGCGGGTTCGCTCATCTCACGGCAACCTACTATGGGCGCCGGAGGCGAATTGAGGGTGCCGCGGCCGCAATCGCCGCAATTTGCGCGAGAGCGATCGGTCAGGCGGACTGCGACGTCTCACGCGCGTGCAGGTCGCGCTTGAGGATCTTGCCCGTCGCGTTGCGCGGCAGCTCGTCGAGGAACTCGACCTCGCGCGGGGTCTTGTACCCGGCCAGGTTGGCCTTGACGTGCGCCTTGAGGTCGCCCTCGCCGATCTCGGCGCCGTCTTTGACGACGACGAAGGCCTTCAGGCGCTGTCCGTACTCGGCGTCCTCGACCCCGATCACCGCGGCCTCGACGATCGCCTCGTGATCGGCGAGCAGGTCCTCGACCTCGCGCGGAAACACGTTCTCGCCGCCGGAGACGATCATCTCGTCGTCGCGGCCGTCGATGAAGAGCCGGCCGCTGGAATCGATGTGGCCGACGTCACCGCTGCAGAGCAGGCCGTCGACCGCCTCTTTGCCGCCGCCGCCGGTGTAGCCCTCGAAGGACATCTCGTTGCCGACGAAGATCCGCCCGACCTCGCCTTGGGGCATCTCGTCCCCGGCGTCGTCGAGGATCTTCACCGTGGTCCCGCGCGGCGGCCGGCCGGCGGTGCCGGGGGCGGCGCGCAGGTCCTCGGGGGTGGCGATGGTCGCGTAGGCGACCTCGGTCGAGCCGTAGAGGTTGTAGGCGGAGTCGCCGAAGCGATCCATCCAGGCCAGCGCCAGCTCGCCCGGCAGGGCCGAGCCCGAAAGCGAGGTGATCCGCAGCGAGGAGAGGTCGTAGGAGGCGAGCGTCTCGTCGGGCAGGCCGAGGATCCGCTGGATCATCACCGGCACCACCGCCAGCACCTCGGCGCGGCTTTCCTGGACAGCTTGCAGGGTCCCCTCGGGGTCGAAGCGGCGGCGCAGCACCATCGTCGACGCGGTCGGGAGGCTCATCACGAAGTGAAAGAAGCCCCACGAGTGGAAGAGCGGCGCCGCGATCATCATCGTCTCGCGGCTGCGGAAGGGGATCTTGTCGATCAGCGCCGCGATCCCCAGCAGCCCGTCCGGGCTGGAGCGCTGGGCGCCCTTGGGGGTGCCGGTGGTCCCCGAGGTGAGGATGACGAAGCGCGGTTTGTCCGGCGGCGGGCTGAGGTCCGACTCGGAGCCGGCCGCGATCAGCTGCTCGAGCGTCGTCTCCCCCACCTCCTCGCCCTCGTCGACCCAGCCGACGATCCGGGCGACGGAGTCGTCGACCTGCTCGAGCAGGCCAGCGAACTCGGAGTCGTAGACGAGCGCCTTCGGCCCCTCGCGGCGGGTCACCTCGACCAGCTGCGGGCCAGCGAACATCGTGTTCAGGTAGAGCGCGCTGGCGCCGAGCTTGGCGGCGGCGAGAGTGGCCTCGAGGAAGCCCCGGTGGTTGCGGCACATGATTCCGACCCCGTCGCCGTAGCCGATCCCCATCTCGGCGAACGAGTGGGCGAGGGCGTTGGAGCGGCGGTGCAGTCGTTCGAAGCTGAGCGCGCCGCGCTCGTCGATAACCGCGATCTCGTGCGGGTGGTGGATCGCCGCGGTTGCGATCCCGGTCGCCGGCGAAGCGCCCCAGCGCAGGAAGGTGGATCCGATCTTCAGCGCCTTGTCGGGACGAACCGGCGCCAGGACGCCCGCTTCGTGCAGCACCTTCAGCTCGAAGGCGGAGTCGGCGGCCGAGGCCCGCAGCCTCGCGGCGCTGTCGCTGAGAATCCCCATCGTCGGGAAAGACTATTCGCTCTGCACCGAGGCAACCGCGATGCAGGCGATGCCCTCGCCGCGACCGATCCAGCCCATGCCCTCGTTGCTAGTCGCCTTGACGGTGACCCTGGCCGAGGTCGCCTCGCCGAGCAGCCGCTCCATCTCCGCCTTGTATGGGCCGAGCCGGGGCTGCTCGCAGACCACCGTCGCGTCGACGTTGACGATCGGGCCGGCCAGCGTCCCGACCACCGTCCTCAGGAGGTCGATCGAGTCGGCATCCTGCCACTGCTCGTCGTCGTCGGGGAACAGCGTGCCGATGTCGCCGCCGCCCCCGGCGCCGAGGACGGCGTCGATCACCGCGTGGGTGAGGACGTCGGCGTCGGAGTGGCCGGCGAGGCCGAGCGGGTGGTCGATCTCGACGCCGCCCAGGACCAGGCGGCGTCCCGCGGCGAAGCGGTGGCTGTCGTAGCCGATGCCGACCATCAGCGGACGCGGCTGGCCAGCGGCGCCAGATGCCGGCGGCGCTGCTCGAAGACGCATATCTCCCCCACCCCGAGATCGTCGAGAAAGCCGATCGCACGGTCGTAGGCGTAGCCGACCTGCTCGGGCAGATGGGCGTCGGAGGAAAGCGCGAAGGAGGCACCGGCCTCGACGCACATCTCGGCGAAGCCGCGGGCGGGATATAGCTCGCCGACCGGCTTACGCAGCCCGGCGGTGGATACCTCCACCGCGATCCCGCTTTCGGCGATCGCCGCGACCGCCGGCTCGTAGAAGAAGCGCAGATCGCGCTCGGGCAGCGGCCGGGCGCCGCCCCAGACCTTGACCAGGTCGGGGTGGGCGAGGATGTCGAAGAGGCCGGAGCGGGCGCACTCGGCCAGCGCCTCGAAATAGCGCCGCCAAACCTCGTCCGGGTCGCCGCTGCCCTCCCAGACGTCCCAGCCGGGATGGTCGACGGCGTCCTCGCCGACGAAGTGGACCGAGCCGACGACGTAGTCGAAATCCCGCGCCTCCAGCATCGTCGCGGTGCGGTCCTCGGCGCCGGGGACGAAGTCGCACTCGAGGCCGAGCTTGAGCGGCGTGCCGCGGACGAACTCGCAGTAGGCGTCGAGGTCGTCGCGGCCATTGCTCTCCCAGAGCGGGTGGCGCCAGAGGTCCAGGGCCTGGTGGAACCGGTAGACGTGCTCGGAGACACCCAGCTCCTCGACCCCGGCCGCGGCCGCGGCCGCCAGGTAGCGGTCGACGTTCTCGGCGGTGAAGAAGCACTCGGCGGTCGTCCCCTCCTCGTCCGGGCGGAGGTGCAGGTGGTAGTCGGTGAGCATGGGGACGAGCCTAGCCAAGCGGGGCGCGGATACGCTTGTTTCATGGTCCATCTGCGGATCGTCGTGCCGGTGGATCGAACGGAAGCGGTCGTCGAGCTACTGGAGGCGTCGGCGTCCACGTGCAACCTGATCCTGCTCTCCGGCGCCGCGCGCAAGCCGGCCGGGGACGTGATCCTCTGCGACGTCGCCCGCGAGGACGCCAGCGTGATCATCGAGGACCTGCGGGTGCTCGACATCCCCCGCGACGGCTCGATCGCGATCGAGCAGATCGATTCGCAGCTCTCCGAGGGCGCCGAGCGAGCGGTGCGCGCGGCGCGCGGCGCCCCCTCCGACGCGGTCGTCTGGGAGGAAGTCGAAGCCCGTACCTCCGAGAGCGCTGAGTTGGGCGGCCACTTCCTCTCCTTCATGGTGCTTGCCTGCCTGATCGCCTCGGTCGGCATCTACCTGGACTCGCCGATCCTGATCGTCGGCGGCATGGTGGTCGGGCCCGAGTTCGGCCCGATCGCCGGCCTCTGCGTGGCGATCGTCCACCGCCGCGCCGATCTGGCCTGGCGCTCGCTGACCGCTCTTGCCATCGGCTTCCCGCTGGCAATCGCCGCCGCCTATCTCTTCACCGTCCTCGCCCGGGCGACCGGCCTGCTCGACGCCGACATCGAGAGCTCCCAGCACGCCCTGACCGACTTCATCTCCCATCCCGACGCCTTTTCGTTCATCGTCGCCGCCCTGGCCGGCGCAGCCGGCGTTCTCTCGCTCACCTCGGCCAAGTCGGGTGCCCTGATCGGGGTCCTGATCTCAGTCACGACGATCCTGGCCGCCGCCAATATCGGCATCGCCGCCGCCCTCGGCGACTGGGCGGACTGGCGCGGGTCGATCGCGCAGCTGGCCGTGAACCTGGTCGCGATCATGATCGCCGGCGTCGGCACCCTGGAATTCCAGCGCGCCCTCTACCGGCGGCGGCAAAGACGGCACCGCGACGAATAGCCGGCCGCATGCGGCCTCGGCCCAGCCTGCCCTCTCCCTATCCAGGGGTCGAGCCGGCGGCGCGCTCGACGAGCAGTAGCTCGGCCACGCGGAGGTCGAGCGGAGTCGTCACCTTGAAGTTCTCAGCCGCCACCGGATGGACCAACACCGTCCCTCCCGCCGCCTCGACCAGCATCGCCTCGTCGGTAGCGGCATCGCGCACCCCCGCATCGACGTCGAGTGCCGCGCGCAAAGCCTCCACCCGGAAAAGCTGAGGCGTCTGCGCCGCCCACAGCCTCGAGCGATCCAGCGTCGCCTCGACCACGAGACCTGCATTCGCCCCCTTATAGGGGGTCAATGCAGGTCTCGTCCCACCGGCGACCCGCTTGACCGTGTCGGCGATGGGGACCGCGGCGATGGCGGCGTCGGCGTCGGGGGCCGAGTCGAGGCGGGCCACCAGCTCTTCGACCAAGCCGGGAGTAAGGAGCGGGCGCGCCGCGTCGTGGATCGCCACCAGCTCGGTGGCGACCGCCTCGAGGGCGTTGGCGACGGACTGGGCGCGGGTGGCGCCGCCGGCGACGACGCCAAGGTCGTGGCCAGCGAGGTCGTGGGCGTGACCGGGTGGCGCAGCGACGACGATCGAGCGCACCGACTCGCACGCCCGGAAGGCGTCGAGCGACCACTCGATCATCGGCCTGCCCGCGAGTGCGACGAAGGCCTTCGGGCCGCCGGCTCCGAGACGCTGCCCGGAGCCGGCGGCCGCGATGACCGCGGTTACAGCAGGCGCGCTAGGCGGTCGCCGTGGCGGCGAAGCGCTCCTCCAGCAGCCCGTCCAGGTACTCCTCGGCGCCCTCCTCGTCCTTGTCGAGCGCGTACATGAACTCCGACGCGAGGATCTTCTTGGCCCGCGTGTACATCTGCTTCTCGCCGGTGGAGAGGCCCTTCTCCATCTCGCGGATCGCCAGGTTGCGAACCACCTCGGCCAGCTCGAAGACGTCGCCGGTCTTGATCTTCTCGCGGTTGTACTTGAAGCGCCGGTTCCAGTTCTTCGGCATCTCGGACACTTCGTCGGTGAGGACGTCTGTGACTTTTTTTATTTCTTCCTCGTCGATGATGCGGCGCAGACCCGCCACACCCGCGTTTTCGCAGGGAACCATCACGGTCAGCTCGTTGTGGATGATCTTGATCGTGAGGTATTCACGCTTGCTGCCCATCAGCTCGCGGGTCTCTTTCTTCAGCACCAGGCCAGCCCCGTGGTGCGGGTAGACGACCTTGTCGCCCTCCTCGAAGTCGCAGACGTATTCAACGTCCTCCTCGAAGACTGCCTCGATGGCCTCGTCTAGCTCGGGGGGAATCGGTGGCTCCTTTCGTCTTCGACGGCGTCCATCGCCGTCAGCTCTGTAAGTAACGGTCGGCCGGGTCGACCTCCTGGAGCCGGCGCAGGCCCTCGCGGATGTCCTTGGCCCGGGTGGGGCCGACTCCGTCGACGGCGGCGAGGTCGGCATCGGAGGCCGCCAGGACCTCCTCCAACCCGCCCAGCTCGTGGATGATCTTCTGGACGACAAGCTTGGGAATGCGCGGGACCCGGCCCAGGGCGCGGTAACCGCGGGTGGCGACCGGAAAGTCCAGGGTGTTGAGCTTGCGGTCGTAGCCGAGCAGCTCGGCAAGACGGCCGAAGTCGAGCACGTCCTGGTGGGGCATGCGGCCGAGCGCCTGCACCGTCGCGGCAAGGCTCTGCTCGGTGTCTTCCATCGAGTAGTCGCGGATCAACGCGGTGCGGTCGGCGGCGACGCCGACCATCGTCTCCTCCAGCTGCATCTCGATCAGCCGGCCCTCGGTGCCGAGCTCGACGATGTAGCGCTCGACCTCGACCGCCATCCGCGTCACCAGCTCGGCCCGCTGCAGGACGGCGAGGGCGTCGTGGAGGAAGCTGCCGCCTTCGAACTCGAGCGCGGTGAGCCGGCCCGACACCTGGTCGAGGCGCTCGCGGTACTTCTCCAGCGTCGCCAGCCCCTGGTTGGCCTTGGCCAGCACCGCCGGGATTTCCTGAAGGATGTACTTGGTCCCCTCGACGTAGAGCGAGACGACGTCGCGCCGCTGCGAGATCGCGATCACCAGCGCGTCGGTCTGTTTGGAGACGCGCTCGGCGGTGCGGTGGCGGGTGCCGGTCTCCGAGGAGAGGATCGTCGGGTCCGGCATCAGCTGCACGTTGGCCCAGGCGATCGTCGTCGCCTCGCTGTTGAGCACGATGGCGCCATCCATCTTTGCCACCTGGTAGAGCATCGCCGGCGTGTAGTCGACGTCGAGCTTGATCCCCCCGGAGAGCATGTGGGAGATGTCGTCGAGATCGCCGACGACGATCAGGCCGCCAGTACGCGAGTGGACGATGTTGTCGATCCCCTCACGCAGCGCTCCCCCTGGAGCGACCACGTCGAGTGCCCTCAGCAGCCGAGGATCCTGACGTTCTGAAAGCTCATGGAGCTCATCCCCGGACATAGAAGGCACCCCTTAAGGATGCCAAAAAGCGCTCTGGAATGCGGTCCGCCGATATCCGTGTGGAAAGCTCGGAATCCGCTTTGTCAAGGATACAGATCACTCAAAGTGCCCGATCGAAGGGCTGCCGCCTCAGAAGTGGAATCGGCGGTGGTGGCGATGGTGCCGAAGCTCCTCTGGCCGCGGCTCGCCGGCCACGGCGGGATCGGGCCCAGGCGGCTCGGCGTCGCGAACGAAGGCCCAGGTGAGGCCCGCCCCGACCGCGCACACTACCGCCGGCACCCAGGTCGAACCGGCCACCGCGGCGGCGAAGGAGTCGCCGTGCTCCTGCAGCGCGTGGAAGACGGCGCCGGTGGCGGCAAGGGAAACGGCGCCGGAAAGGACCCGGTCCATCGCCAGCACCCCGGAGGCGATTCCGACTTTCTCCCCCGGCATCGCCGCCATCGCCGCGGTCGACATCGGCGCGTAGACGAGGCCGAGCGCGACCCCGAACAGCAGGTAGGCCGCGAGGATCGGCGCAAAGGGAGTGTCGGCCCCGACCCGGGTCAGCGCCACCAGGCCGGCGACGCCGAACACCATGCCGGCGGTCATCAGCCGCCTCGCCCCGAAACGGCCGATCAGCCGGCCCGAAAACGGCGAGACGAAGATCATCGGGACGGTGATCGGCAGGATCAGCAGGCCGGCGGCGATCGGCGAGTGGTCGCGCACGTCCTGGAGGTACTGGGGCTGGAAGAACATCACCGCCCAGTAGCCGCCGACCAGGGCAAAGGCGGCGGCACTGGCGCCGAAGTAGGGACCGTTGCGAAACAGGGCGAAGTCGACGATCGGATCCCGCACCCGGCGCTCCACCCGCCAGAAGGCGAGCAGGGCGGCGGCGCCTGCCAGGGCAAGTCCCACGGTGGCGCCTGGGGCCCACTCGCGCGACTGGACCAGGGCCAGGACCACCGCGGTCACGCCGATCGTCAGCGCTGCCAGACCCGCCCAGTCGATCCTGGCACCGGCGCCCGGGTCGGTCGACTCGGGCGCGGCGACAGCGGTGATCGCGACTCCGATCGCCGCCACCGGCAGGTTCATCCAGAAGATCACCCGCCAGTCGATTTCGATCAGCGCGCCGCCGGCCAGCGGCCCGATCGCCAGCGCCACCGCCGAGACGGCGGCCCAGATGCCGAGCGCCCGCGGCTGCTCCTCGGGCGGAAAGACGTTGCAGACCAGCGCCAGCGAGAGCGAGAGCATCGGCGCCGCTCCGGCGCCCTGCAGGATCCTGCCGGCGATCAGCCCCAGCTGGTCGGTGGCGGCGCCGGAGACCACCGAGCCGGCAGCAAAGACCGCCATGCCCACCAGGAAGACCCGCTTGCGCCCGAACATGTCGCCAAGCCGCCCGGCGGTGACCACCAACACGGCGATCGTCAGCAGATACCCGTTCATCACCCACTGCAGCCCCTCGCTACTGGCCCCGACGTCCCCCCGAATCTCCGGCAGCGCCAGCGCCACCACGGTCGAGTCGAGCATCAGCAAGAAGAGGCCCGAGCAGGCCCCAGCGAGCGTCCACCACTTGCGGTTCACGCCCCGAAGCTACCGTCGCGGCCGGAGATCAGGGGACCCTCCCCTGAAGGCCGTCGCGCAGCTGATCGTCTCCAGCGATTCGGGAGGTGGCTCATGAGCCTTCCGGGAAGGGTCCCCTGATCTCCCGACGTGTCGATGGGTCTCGGGTGCCCCTCTCCCGGAGGCTCATGAGCAGGCGCGCGGACCCAGGCACCGGATCAGCTGCGCGACGGCCTCTGGGGGAGGGGCACCCGAGACCCATCGGCTCCTCGGCCGTTAGTCAGTGGCGACGAGGTCACGCTGGGGATCGATGCCCCAGCGGCTGCCAGCGGCTGCCAGCTCGTCGTTCAGCCCCCAGCGGTCCGGCTGCTCGTCGCCCTCGTGGGCGGGGCTGGCGCCCTTCAGGGCCATGCTGCCGGTGTTGTCGCCGATCGCTCTGATCTCGGCGACGTCCTCGGCGCTGAGCCGCTGCTCCGCCGGCATGGCGCCGAGTTCCACGCGCTTGGCCTCGATCGGGCAGGCATCGGGGCCGACCTCCTGGATCAGGGTCGGAGCGACGCACTCGACGGCGGGGTGAGCCAGGTTCCACTGGCAGGCGAGCTGGATCGGGGTCAGCCTGACCCGTTCGGCGATCGGCAGCAGTCGCTCCAGCTTCGCCGCGCCGGCCTCGATCCAGCCGTCGGGACGGAAGGAGCGGTGGTCGGTGCGGGCCAGCTCCGCGCCCGGGCGCAGGTCGCCCCAAAAGAGGCCGCCGTAGTCGACCACCCGGGTCAGGACCTTGACGTCCTGGCGGGCGGCGGCCTCGAGGCACAGCTCGCCCGGCCAGGGCTCAAGCGGGTTGAGGATGATCATCGCCCAGTCGATGCGGTCGCCGAAGCGCTCCAGGCAGGAGATCAGGTCGAGGGTGAAGCCGTTGGCAGGCCCTGGCGCGACGCCGATCCGGGCCGTCAGCCCGGCCTCGCGCAGCGCCGCCATCCCGTCCCAGACGACCTCGCTCGAGTAGCCGGTCCGGTCGGGGTTGTGGAGCAGCAGCAGGTCGAAGCTGGAGGCACCGATCCGCTCCAGGCTGGCCTCGGTTGCCATCCGCAGGTAGCCGGCGTACTCCTCGGCGCCGCGCAGGCCGGGGTCGGTGAAGCGCGGGAACCCCTTGGGGCCGTTGCGCTCGCCCTCGTAGAAGTCGTGGCCGACGGCGCCGACCAGGCTGTAGCTCTGGCGTGGCACGCCCTCCAGGGCGCGGCCGAGCACGCGGTCGGCCGCGCCCTGGCCGTAGGCGTCGGCGCTGAGGACGGTGTCGATGCCGCCCCCGGGGCGCAGCAGCGACTGCAGGCGCTCCTCCTCGATCGCCTCGCCGAAGTGCAGGAACCTGCCGCCGCTCCAGGTGCCGATCGCGCTGCGGCCGGGCTCGCTCAAGGGACCCTCATGGACGCGGCGCGCTTAGGAGTCGGAGTCGTCGTGCGGCGAGTCGCCGCCGTCGCCCGACCCGTGCTCGCCGTCGCCCTTCTTGGCGCCGACGCCGACCGCCTCCGGCTCGGGCTTCTCCGGCGGCTTCTGCTTCGGCTTCTTCGGCGCGACGATGGTCAGGGTGAGCGGCTTGTCCTCCTCGTCCCCAGCGGGGTCGCGGGAGACCATCACGGTCGAGCCAGAGGTCATCTGGCCCTGGCGCAGGACTTCGTCGGCGAGCGGGTCCTCGATGTAGCGCTGGATCGCCCGGCGCAGCGGACGGGCGCCCATCGACGGGTCCCAGCCTTTCTCGACCAGCAGGTCCTTGGCCTCGGAGGTCAGCTCCAGCTGCAGTTCGTGCTCGGCGACCTGGACGCGGACGCGGTTGATCATCAGGTCGACGATCTCCCTCACCTCGTCCTTGGCGAGCTTGTGGAAGACGATCACCTCGTCGATCCGGTTGAGGAACTCAGGCCGGAAGACTTTCTTCAGGTCGCTCATGATCCGGTTCTTCATGTCGCCATAGGACATGCCGGTTTCGTCGGAGACGGTGAACCCGATCGAGGTGTTCTTGGAGATCTCCGAGGCGCCGATGTTCGAGGTCATGATCACGATCGCGTTGCGGAAGTCCACGGTCCGCCCCTGGGCGTCGGTGAGGCGGCCGTCCTCGAGGATCTGCAGGAGGATGTTGAAGACGTCGGGGTGGGCCTTCTCGATCTCGTCCAGCAGCAGCACCGAGTACGGCTTGCGCCGCACGGCCTCGGTCAGCTGGCCGCCCTCGTCGTAGCCGATGTAGCCCGGAGGGGAGCCGACCAGGCGGCTGACCGCGTGCTTCTCCATGTACTCGGACATGTCGATCCGGACCATCGCCTCCTCGTCGCCGAAGAGGAAGTCGGCGAGGGTGCGAGCCAGCTCGGTCTTGCCGACCCCGGACGGGCCGAGGAAGATGAAGGAGCCGGCCGGGCGCTTGGGGTCCTTGATCCCGGCGCGCGAGCGGCGGATCGCTTTGGAGACGGCGGTGATCGCAACCTCCTGGCCGATCACGCGCTTGTGCAGTTCCTCCTCCATGCGGATCAGCTTCTTGGTCTCGGCCTCGGTCA
>Ga0193706_1000567_pt1 | contig 20776 bp, 17 predicted proteins | sample U3c1metaG_FD_160130 | JGI IMG/M metagenome (GOLD analysis project Ga0193706, IMG submission 160130) | Soil microbial communities from a riparian zone of the East river system, Colorado, United States - U3c1 | ecosystem: Environmental > Terrestrial > Soil > Riparian zone | place: USA: East River... | reverse complement strand
CTCTCTCCTTGCTACGAACCTTTTGCGATCTTGGCCCACGCCGGAAGGCGCTTCTCGATGAATGCCATCGTCCCCTCTTGCCCCTCGGCGCCGCGCGCGGCCTCCGCGAAAAGTCGCGCGGCTTCGTCGATGAGTGCCTGAGGCTCGCCGGTTGGGCGGTGGCTTGCGTGCAAGATGCGTTTGGTGGTGGCGATGGCGTCAGGTGCGCAGCGCATCACCTGTTCGAGCACGCGCGCGAGCGCGGCTTCGAGCGACGCGGAATCGGCGTGAGCCTCGTGCACCACCCCCAGGCGGGCGGCTTCCGCGCCGTCGAAACGCGCCCCGGTGACCGCGAGACGGCGTGCTTGCGAAATTCCGAGCCGCTGCACCAGAAAGGGCGCGATCTGCGCCGGCGGGAGACCGAGCCCTGTCTCCGGCAAGCCGAACGAGGCGGTGGTGAGCGCGAGCGCAACGTCGGCGACGCAGGCGAGCCCGAAACCGCCGCCGAACACCGCACCTTCGAGCACGGCGACGACGACTTGCGGCGCCCGATTCACGCGATCGACGAGCTCCCCGAAATGCGCGTTGACGACCGCGATGGGATCTTTCCCGTCCGTGCCGGGATCGGCGGCCCGAGCGGCGGCCATGTCCTTCACGTCGCCGCCCGCCGAGAAGTGGCCCGCTGCGCCGCGTAGGACGACCGCGCGTACGTCGCGCCGCGGTTCGATGGTCGCAAAGAGAAGGGCGAGCTCACGCACCATGATGAGGCTCATGGCATTGCGCGCTTCGGGACGGTTCAGGGTGATCTCGAGGCGCCCTTCGTCGAACCGCAAAAGGAGCGTCTTCACGGCGGGCGGCGCGAAGGTCATCGCTTTTCGCCTCGCGGAAGCGTTCCTTCCAATCGACAGATGATGGAGAGCATGATCTCGTCCGCCCCGGCGCCGATGGAGAGAAGACGCACGTCGCGGAAAATCCGCGAGATGCGCGACTCCCACATGTAACCCATGCCGCCCCAATACTGCAGACAAGAGTCGGCGATCTCGCGACCGAGCCGCCCCGCTTTCAGCTTGGCCATCGAGGCGAGCCGCGTGACGTCTTGCCCCGACAGGTAGAGATCGGCGGCGCGGTAGATGAGCGCGCGCAGCGCCTCGAGTTCGGTGGAAAGCTCGGCCAGGCGAAAGTGGACCGACTGGTTGTGCAAAATGGGTTTGCCGAACGCCTGGCGCTCGCGCGTGTAATCGATGGTGAGCTTGATGGCGTCTTCGAAGCCGGCCACCGAATTGGCGGCGCCCCACAGGCGCTCTTCCTGGAACTGCAGCATCTGATAGAGAAAGCCGTGTCCTTCGTCGCCGACGCGGTAGCGCTGCGGCACGCGCACGTCGTCGAAATAGATCTCGGCCGTGTCCGACGACCACATGCCGAGCTTGTGCAGCTTGCGCGCGCGACTCACGCCTTTGGTGCCGAGGGGCACGATGATGAGCGACTTGTTCTCGTGCGGCTTGCCGTCGCTGGTGTTGGCGAGGCAGCACATCCAATCGGCTTGGATACCATTGGTGATCCACATTTTGCTGCCGTTGATCACGTAGTCGCCGCCGTCTTTTTTGGCGGTGGTCTTGATGCTGGCCACGTCGGAACCGGCGCCGACTTCGCTGACGCCGATGCAGCCGATCATTTCGCCGGCGATGGACGGCACGAGAAATTCCTGGCGGAGCTCGTCGGAGCCCATCTTGGTGAGCGCGGGCGTGCACATGTCGGTATGCACGCCGATGGCCATGGGAACGCCGCCGCAATGGATGTGTCCGAGCTCCTCGGCAAAGACCATCGTGTAGGAGTAGTCGAGCCCGAGGCCGCCGTAATCGGTCGGCTTGCTGATACCGAGGAGCCCCGCCTTGCCGAGCTTGAGAAAGAGCTCGCGCGCCGGGAAAATCTGCGCCTCTTCCCATGCGTCGACGTAGGGATTGATCTCGCGATCGATGAACTTGCGAACGGTGCTGCGCAGCGCTTCGTGATCTTCGGTGAAATTCATCTTTCGTCCTTTTGCTACAATCTGGCGACGCCGAAGGTGCTCGGGCGAAGCTTGCGGCGCGCCGCCTCGCGACAGGTGGCGAGCGTGAACGCGAGCACGCGCCGCGTGTCGCGGGGGTCGATGATGCCGTCGTCCCAAAGCCGCGCGGTCGCGTAGAGGGCGGTTGACTCGGCGTCGAGCTTTTCCTTCACTTGTTGTTGCAAGCCGGCCAAAGCGGCGGCGTCGACCGGGGCGCCGGTGCGCTTCATCTTGGCCTCGGTGATGAGGCCCATGACGCGCCCCGCCTGTTCCCCGCCCATGACCGCTACGCGCGAGTTCGGCCAAGCGAACACGAGGCTCGGGTCGAACGAGCGACCGCACATGCCGTAGTTGCCCGCGCCGAAAGAACCGCCGATGACGACGGCGATCTGCGGCACGGTGGCATTGGCCACGGCTTGGATCATCTTGGCGCCGTGCTTGATGATCCCGCGCTCCTCGGCGTCGACGCCGACCATGTAACCGGTCGTGTTGTGCAGATAAACGATGGGCGTGCCCGATTGGCAGCAGGCCTGAATGAACTGCGCGGCCTTGGCGGCGCCTTGCGGATGGATGGGCCCGTTGTTGCCGATGAAGGCGCAGCGATGGCCTTCGAGGCGGGCATGCATGCACACGGTCTGCGCGCCCCAGTCCTTCTTGAACTCGAGGAGATCCGACGCGTCGGCGAGGCGCGCGACGATTTCGCGAACGTCGTAGGGCTTGCGCGGATCGAAGGGCACGATGCCGAGGAGTTCCTCGATGTCGTAGCGCGGCGGTTCGAACGTGCGCGCCGGCTCGAGCGGCACATCGTCGTCCCAGCCGAGTTTCGCTACGATCTCGCGTCCGATGGCGATGCCGTGGGCGTCGTCGAGCGCCAGGTATTCGGCGAGCCCCGAAACTTTGGCGTGCATCTCGGCGCCGCCGAGCTCCTCGTCGGTCGCGTCCTTCCCGAGCGCCGCTTTGACGAGCGGTGGCCCGGCGAGAAACACCTTGGCTTTGCCCTTCACCATCACGACGTAGTCGGAGAGGCCGGGCAAATACGCGCCGCCGGCCGTGGACGAGCCGTGCACGACGGTGATCTGCGGGATTCCCAGGGCCGAAAGGCGCGCCATGTTGGCGAACACGCGCCCCCCGTCGACGAAGATCTCCGACTGATAAAGCAAATTGGCGCCGCCGCTCTCGACGAGATTGACGATGGGAAGCTTGAATTGGAAGGCGATCTCCTGCGCGCGCAGGCTCTTCTTCAGCCCCATGGGCGAGATCGATCCACCTTTGATGGCGCTGTCGTTGGCGACCACGATGCAGCGCACGCCTTCGACGAAGCCGATGGCGATGATGCTGCCGCCACCGGCGATGTTTTCCGCTCCGTCATCGTCGTGCATCTTGTAGCCGGCCAAGGACGAGAGCTCGATGAGCGGCCGTCCCGGATCGAGCAGCTTTGCGATGCGCTCGCGCGGGAGCAGCTGGCCGCGCGCTTTGAATTTCTCCGTCGCCTGGGCGGAAGCGTCGCGAACCTTTTGCTCGAGGCTGCGAATTTCGAGCACCCGCCCCAGCATGCGCTCGCGGTTTTCGGCGAAGATGGGGGCGCGCGGATCGATGCGTGACTCGAAAATGGGCACGTTTTTACCTCAATGCATCGGGCAGCTTGGCCCGATGAAATCCTTCGTAGGGGGGAATGGGGCGGCGATCCTGGGCCAGGCGGTCGATGGGGGAGGCGAGGGGAGCGGCGCCGTCGATGGGGAGGGTCACCCCGGTGATGAACGCGGCCGCCTCGCTGAGTAGAAAACAAACCGCGGCGCTTACCTCGGCTTCGCTTCCGAACCGGCGGAGCGGCACGTTGTCGCGCAAGAGCGGGATGAGCTCGTGAACGGAGCTCTCGTACGTATCGAGGCCGCTCGAGGCGATGTACCCAGGAGCTACGGCGTTGACCCGCACGCCTGCCGCGGCCCATTCCACGGCCGAAGTCTTGGTCAGGTTGATCATGCCGGCGCGCGCCGCCCCCGAGTGCGCCATGCCCGGCATGCCTCGCTCGCAATCGGCGACGATGTTCACGATGGCGCCGCCATGATCGGCGAACGATCGCTCGAACACCTCTCTCGACATGAGAAAACCGCCGAGCAGGTTGGTGCGAACGACGGCTTCGAAGCCTTTGCGCGAGATCGAGACGAGGGGCGACGGGTATTGCCCCCCGGCGTTGTTGACGAGACCGTGGATGCGCCCGCGCTCTTCGACGATGGCGCCGACGGCGCGCTTGACCGCCTCCTCGTCGCGAATGTCGCACACCTGATGCGAGGCAGAGCCGCCGTCTTCCGCGATCTCGGCCACGGTGCGCGTGAGCTTCTCCTCGGTGCGCCCGAGAACGACGACGTGGGCGCCGAGCGCGGTCAGCTCGTGTGCGATGCAGCGCCCGATGCCGCTACCCCCGCCTGTGACGACGACGACCTGCTCTCGAAAGAGTTCGGGACGAAATACGGTGCGATAAGGCATTAATGAACCACGATTCAGTTATGGTTGATATAGCGCATCACGACCATCATGTGAATGGAAAAAACAGACAACAACACACACGGACGAGAATGAGTCGTGAATCAGTCCGAGCAGCGCGTCACTCCCCCACGATGGGAACGAGGCATTGCTCCCGGGCGCCCTGCAGCTCCTCGAGCGTGGCGCGAATGATCTCCAACCCCGCCCCCCGCACGACGAAGTCGCTGGCGGTGGTGACGCCGAGCTCGATGAGCGAAACGCCCGCCCGGCGCGCGCACTCGCGAACCTCGGCGAGCTTGGCGGGCGAAACCGACGCCACGATGCGGCTCGGCTCTTCCGAGAAGAGCGCTGCCACGTGTCCGCCTGCCACGGCGGGCAGCGAAACGTCGACCCCCACCAACCTACCCGGCGGAGGCGCCGCGACGCAGCACTCGACCAGTGCCGTCGCCAGCCCGCCGTCGGAAATATCGTGCATCGATGACACCAAGCCGCCGCGCGCGAGCTCGAGGGCAAGCGATTGCACCTTTCGCTCCATTTCGAGGTCGAGGGGAGGCAGACGCCCTTGAACTTTGCCCGTGCGCGACACCACGTATTCTGACCCTCCGAGAAGCCCGGCGCCCGTAGGGCCGAGCAGCACCACGGCCGCGCCGGGACCATCGAAAGGAAGGGTCACCACGTCTTCGAGGCGAGCCACCAGGCCGACCGCGCCAATGGTGGGCGTAGGTAGGATCGCGCGCCCGTCGGTCTCGTTGTAGAAGCTCACGTTGCCACTGACGATGGGGACGCCGAGCGCGCGGCAAGCGGCGGCCATGCCGTCGATGGCCCGCGCGAACTGCTCCATGATTTCCGGGCGCTCGGGTGAGCCGAAGTTCAAGCAATCGGTGAGCCCGATGGGCTCGGCGCCGCTGACGGCGAGGTTGCGACAAGCCTCGGCCACGGCCATCGCCGCCCCTTGATAGGGATCGAGCTCGACGTAGCGGCCGTTACAGTCGGTGGCGAACGCCAGCAGCTTGTCGACGGTGCGGCCGTCCTTTTCGCAAGGGACGCGCACGACGCCCGCATCCGACCCGCAGCGAACGACAGTCCCTCCGCGCACGGTTTGATCGTATTGGCGGTAGATCCAGCGGCGCGACCCGAGGTTGGGCGAGCCGATGAGACGCAGAAGCTCGGCTTTGAGATCCGTGGGAGCGGCGATCGTGCGAGGGTCGAACGCATGCCGCCCTGGCAGCGACGGATCGGGCCCGCGCGGGCGGTCGTACTTCGGTGCGGCGTCGGCCAAGATCGAGACCGGCAGATCACAGACCACGGCCGGCTCGCGCGAGGGGGGGGCCGCGCCTTCGAGCGGGTCGAACCCCGGCGTCGCACGCACGACCCAGCGCCCGCTGTCGGTGACGCGACCGATGACGACCGCATCGAGGTCCCATTTCTTGCAGATGCCGATGACCCGCTCTTCGCAGCCCTTCTTGGCGACGAGCAGCATCCGCTCTTGTGATTCGGAGAGGAGCATCTCGTAAGGCGTGAGTCGCCGCGCGCGCCGCGGGATCTGATCGAGATCGAGGTCGAGCCCGTTGCCCGCGCGCGAAGCCATCTCGACCGACGACGAGGTGAGACCGGCGGCGCCCATGTCCTGAACACCTTCCAAAAGATCCTCCGCAAAAATTTCGAGGCACGCCTCGATGAGGAGCTTCTCCATGAACGGGTCACCGACCTGCACCGTGGGGCGCTGGCTCGGTCCGCCGTCGCTGAACTCATCGGACGCCATCGTGGCGCCGTGAATGCCGTCGCGCCCCGTCTTGGCGCCCACGTAGAGCACGGGATTGCCGAGGCCTCCGGCGCGCCCGTAGAAGATGCGATCGGTCCGCGCCACGCCGCAGGTGAAAGCGTTGACGAGGATGTTGCCGTCATAGCTCGGGTCGAATTGCACTTCGCCCCCCACCGTGGGAACGCCGACGCAATTGCCGTAACCGCCGATCCCGGCGACGACTCCTTTGAGCAGCGCCGCGGTGCGCGGGTGGTCGGGCCTGCCGAAGCGAAGCGAGTCGAGTGACGCAACGGGGCGCGCGCCCATCGTGAAGACGTCGCGCAAGATCCCGCCGACGCCAGTGGCCGCCCCTTGGTACGGCTCGATGAACGACGGGTGATTGTGCGACTCCATTTTGAAGACCGCCGCAAACCCGTCGCCGATATCGACGACGCCCGCGTTTTCCCCCGGTCCTTGGATGACGCGCGGCCCTTCGGTGGGAAGGCGACCGAGATGCACGCGCGACGATTTGTAGGAGCAGTGCTCGCTCCACATCACGCTGAAAACGCCGAGCTCGGTGTACGTCGGCGTGCGGCCGAGCGCATTCACCGCGCGCTCGTACTCGTCCTTCGTGAGATGGTGCGATCGAACGAGATCGTCGGTCAGCGGGGGGTCACCGGGAAACGGCGCGGGCGTGGGAGCGGCAGCGGGCGGCATGGCCCCTTGCAATTAGCGCAGCGGCGGGACGGCGGGTAGTGGGTCTGCTACGCCGGCGCGCCGCGGCGCGTTTCAATCGCTTCCACCACCTTGTCGTAGTCCGCCGGCAGCTGGATGGGCGGATTGGCCTGCTGTGAGCTCAATCCGGGAAGCGCGCGCTCGTGGTAGCGCACCTTGAACTCGGTGAACTTGAGGCCGTTGGCCGTCGATAGGACGACGATGCGACTCTTCTTGTCGATAACGCCGCGCCCGATGAGCTTCTCGAGAACGGCGAGCGCCACTGCGGTATGAGGGCAAGTGTACATTCCGGATCGGTCAGCCCGTGCCGCTGCTTCCGCGAGCTCCTCTTCCGATGCATCTTCCACGACGCCGTTCATCGCCTCGAGGGCACGAAGGGCCCGGGGCGAGCTCACGGGATTGCCGATTTGGATCGCCGTCGCCAGGGTCGGTGCGGCCTTGATGGCGGCCACCTCTTTTTTGCCCGCCTTCCAGGCGCGGTAGAGCGGATTGGCCGCTGCCGCCTGTGCCACCGCGAGACGCGGGTACCGGTCGATGAGCCCGAGATCCTTCATCATGCGAAATCCGGCGTAGAGGGCCCCGGCGTTTCCGAGATTGCCGCTCGGCAGCACCACCCAGTCGGGCACTTGCCAATCGAACTGCTGCACGATCTCGATGGCCACCGTCTTCTGTCCCTCCAAACGAAGCGCGTTCATCGAATTGGCCAAGTAGACGAGCTTGGCGTCGGCGAGACGCTGCACGATGGCCATGCAGCCATCGAAGTCGGTGTCGAGCGAGAGCACCAGCGCGCCGTTGGCGATCGGTTGTACGAGCTGCGCCGTGGAGACTTTGCCCGCCGGAAGCAGCACAGCGACGGGGAGCCCCGCCGCGGCACCGTACGCCGCGAGCGAAGCCGAGGTGTCGCCGGTCGACGCGCAGGCGATGGCGCGAACGCGCAGTCCCTCCGCGACCGCTTGGCGCACGACCGAAACGAGCACCGTCATTCCGAGGTCTTTGAACGAGCCGGTGTGGCTGTTGCCGCACATCTTGACCCAAAGGTCGTCGCAGCCGAGCTCACGGCCATAGCGGTCGGCCCAAAAGAGGTTCGTCCCCCCTTCGTCGGTCGAGACGATGCGATCGTCGGGCACTTCGGGCGCGACCCATTCACGCTTGCCCCACACGCCCGAGCCGTACGGCCAGAGCGTCCGCTTGTAGCGATCGTCGAACAGCTTCATCCAGTCCTTGGGAGCCCGCGCCGAAGCCAAAGCTCCGAGATCGTGCACGACCTCGAGGAGCCCGGTGCAGCGTGGACATCGGTAGATGGGCTGGGTAAGCGGAAAGGCCCCTTCGCAACCGGAAAGACAGCGGAACTCAGCGTGGAACGCCATGGGTTTCGCGAGTCTAGCCGAACCTTCTAACTTAGCACACGGAACCGCGTAGCGCATTACGCACTTATGGCGCATCCTTAAAGGAAGCACGGCGCGTTTATCTTCCCGGTAAGAGAGCCGCCCCGTTCTTCGGTCGGACGGTTGGTCCGGCCGACACGTCTCACTTAAGAGTCGAGCTCCTCCTCATGCGTATCGCTCATCTCTCGGATCTACATTTGCTCGAACCGAACGTGGAGCGGCGATCGTTCCGCGACCGGGTCCGGCTCGGCTACTTGTCTTTGTTTCGCCCTATCGATGTCGCTGCCCGCATGCGCCGCGCCCGGCGCGCCCTCGAACAAGCCAAGACACTCGGGTTCGATCACCTCGTCATCTCCGGCGACCTCACCGAGGACGGTACGGCGCCACAGTTCGAGCAGCTCGGCTTCGTGCTTTCCGAAAGTCGCATCGACCCGCTCAAGGTGACGCTCGTGCCTGGCAACCACGACGCCTATTGCGACCGTGCGGCCTTCGCGCGTGCGCTCGATGGCCCCCTTCGTCCCTACGCGCCCGGCAGCGGTGGCGTCGCCGGCAAGGTGATTGACCTCGGCGAAGCCGTACTTCTGCCCATCAGCACGGCGGTCCATCAGCACTGGGCCTATTCGTCCGGCCATATCGAAGGCGCCATGTACGACGGCATCGACAAGCGGGCCTCCGACCCCGGTCTCTCCAAGCGGGCAATGATCGTCGTGCAGCACCATGCGCCGACGCGGCACCCGGTCGCAGCCATGCAGTGGGTCGACGGCTTGCGGGGTTATCAGCGTCTCCTCGCGCTGCTCGCCAAACTTCGGGGTGTCCAGGTTCTGCATGGCCACCTCCACACCGCGGTGACGCGGGTCCTCGAGATGGGCGGTATCACGCGCATCTTCGGGGCTCCCGCCGTCGTCGAGGACGACGAGCCGCGTGTGCGCATTTACGAGACCCGCGGCGGCATCATCGTCGCCGCCTGATTCGGCCGGGGTTCACCCACCTCCGTATCCAACGCCGTTGCCTCGGCTACGAGATCGACTAGATTGCGTCTCCCTTAGACCAACGGAGGCAACATGCTCAAAGCAGGCGACAAGGCCCCCAACTTTTCCCTCGAGACGGATACCGGCAAAACGATCACGCTGGGTGAGCTCGGGGATAAGCCGGTCGTGCTCTTCTTCTACCCGAAGGACGACACACCGGGATGCACCATCGAATGCAAGGAGTTCCGTGACGCGCTTCCGAAGTTCGAGGCCAAGGCGCACGTGCTCGGAGTAAGCTCCGATGACAAGGCCAGTCACATCGCCTTCCGCGAGAAGTTCGGGCTGAACTTTCCGCTGCTCGTCGACGCCGAAGGCAACGTCGCCAAGGAATTCGGCGTGTGGGCAGAGACGCCCTACGGTCCGCAAAACAAGCGCACCACGTTCATTCTTCGCGGCAACACCGTCGATCGCGTCTTCGAAAGCGTGAAACCGCAAGGACACGCCGACGAGGTCCTGAAGGCCCTCGGCTGATCATGGGGCGCGGCGGCGTTCGCATCGAGAAGGACACTTTTGGCCCCATCGAGGTGCCGGCCGAGCGGCTGTGGGGCGCGCAGACCCAGCGCTCGCTCACGAATTTCAAGATCTCCGGCGAACGCATGCCGCGCGCCCTCATCCATGCGCTGGCGCTGGTCAAAAAAGCGGCCGCGCTCGTCAACCTCGATCTCGGGACACTCGACCACAAGAAGGGTCAGGCGATCATCGCCGCCGCCGACGAGGTGCTGGCGGGCAAGCACGATGACGAGTTTCCGCTGGTGGTCTGGCAAACGGGAAGCGGCACCCAGACCAACATGAACATGAACGAGGTGCTGGCCAACCGGGCGAGTGAGTTGGCCGGCGGCGAGCGTGGCGAGGGGAGGCTCGTTCACCCGAACGACGACGTGAACCGCGGGCAATCGTCGAACGACGTGTTCCCGACGGCAATGCACGTAGCGGCCGTCGGCGCGATCAAAGACCAACTATTGCCCGCGATGGGCAGGCTGAAGGGCGCGCTCGGTGACAAGGCCGGGGCGTTCAAGTCGATCGTCAAAATCGGACGCACGCATTTGCAGGATGCGGTGCCGCTCACCTTGGGCCAGGAGTTTTCGGGCTACGTCGCGCAGCTCGAGCACGGCATGACCCATTGCGAAGCCGCGCTGCCGCACCTCTGCGAGCTCGCGGTCGGCGGGACGGCCGTCGGGACCGGTCTCAACGCTCACCCGGAGTATGCCGTACGCGTAGCCAAAAAGCTGACCGAGCTCACCGGGCATCCTTTCGTGACGGCGCCGAACAAGTTCGAGGCGCTAGCGGCCAACGACGCGCTCGTTCACGCGCACGGCGCGCTGAAGACGGTCGCCGCGTCGCTCACCAAGATTGCCAACGACATCCGCTGGCTCGCTTCCGGTCCGCGCTGCGGTATCGGCGAGATCACGATTCCCGAAAACGAGCCGGGCAGCTCGATCATGCCCGGCAAGGTGAATCCGACGCAATGCGAGGCGGTGACGATGCTGGCGGCGCAGGTGATGGGCAACGACGTCGCCATCAACATCGGAGGCGCGTCGGGCAATTTCGAGCTGAATGTCTTCAAGCCCGTCATCATTCACAACTTCTTGCAGAGCATTCGCCTTCTGTCCGATGGATCGGACAGCCTGCGCGAGCATTGCGTCGTCGGTATCGAGCCGAATCGCGAGCGCATCAAGTCGAACCTCGACAATTCACTGATGCTCGTCACCTCGTTGAATCCCCACATCGGCTACGACAACGCCGCCAAGATCGCCAAGACCGCACACAAGCAGGGCAAGACCTTGCGTGAGGTCGCCGTCGAGCTCGGTCTCATGACCGGTGAACAATTCGACGAGTGGGTGCGCCCCGAGAAAATGGTCTAACGCGGTCGGCGTCTTTCCACGCGTCGCGGGCCAGAAGAAAAGGTCGTCAAGCATTTGACGGAAGAGCCCGGCTACGTCGCAGTGCGTTGACACGTGGCATGCATGCCGCGCTGCGCCCACGTGATCGCCCGGTCGCGCTTCCCGCGTTTTCGCCGCAAGATTCGCGCGATCAAGACAGTTAGGAATGCGCAACGCTTCGCGCGAAAAGCCTTTCGCGCGAACGAATCATTGCTCGTAGCGCGTCCGCACCGAAGAAATACGGCTTTTTTGGCCGAAACATACGTGCCATGCTAAAAAATGAAGATTGAGAAGAGGGGGCACGGAGTTTGCTTAGACCCCAAAGGACATGGACACGATGCCAGAATCGACTGAGGTAGTCCGGCGCGGCCGGACTGATCAAAAGACACCAACGACCGACCGACAGGTCCGGTCCGATAACGACCGGGCAACTTGGAGGCTTCCCGCAGGGCTGATATCAAAGCGCGATGCGGAGGCCGAAAGTCCCTGCACCGACTAGCTCTCCCCGCCGCGCGGCCTTTCACCGCGCGGTGCGCGAACATGAGCGGTTGAGTCCGGCGCTTCGTAGGCGCCCCGCGGCGTGATGCTGCTGGCCGATCTTCCTGTCGCGATCGCTCGAACGTATGCGATCGTGCTCGGGCTCTTCGGCGGCAGTTTTCTCAACGTTGTCATTCATCGCGTGCCGCGTGGAATGAACATCGCGCGCCCCGCGTCGCATTGTCCTCAATGCGGCAAGCCGCTGCGCTTCTACGACAACGTACCGATTGTCTCGTACGCCGCGCTCGGCGGACGCGCCCGGTGCTGCGGGGCGAAAATCTCCCCGCGCTATCCCTTGGTCGAACTCGTTGGGGGCCTCTTGGCGTGGGCCATCCTCGAGGTGTTGGTGCTCCCCTTGGCGGATGGCGTCTCGGTGGGGCGCGGGGCAGCCATATTCTTCACCTACTTGGTCTTTGCGCTCGCGCTGGTCGCGGTCGCTTTCATCGATCTCGAACATATGTACGTTCCCGATGCGATCTCCATCGGCGGCACGGTCGTCGGCGTCATGACGTATTCGCTGCGCGCCGACGTCGACCTCGTCGACACGCTCGTCGGCGCTGCCGTTGGTTTCGCCGTGGTGTGGCTTCCATTTTCCGTGCTCTACCGCTGGATTCGCGGTCGCACCGGAATGGGTCTCGGCGACGCCAAGCTGGTGATGATGGCGGGCGCTTGGTTCGGGTGGAGCGGAGCGATCTTCGCGCTTCTAGCCGGTGCGGTGCAGGGAACGGTAGCGGCGCTCATTGTCCTGCTCGCCCACGGCCGCATCGAGGAGCCGTCGTCCGTGCAAAAGGAAAGAGAAGAAACGGCGCAGATCCTCGCGAAGTTGTCGCTGGAGGACCGCGCCCATGCCGAGGCGGAGCTTCGCCGCGATCCGCTCTACGAAGCTGTCCCTGCGGGCAGCGTCGGTCTCGCGAGGATCGCTTTTGGCCCCTTTCTCGCGCTCGCCATGCTCGAGTATCTCTTTATCGGTCCGTTCGTTGCGGAGTACGTGGGATGGCTCGATCCTTCAGGCTGATGCTGGCGCGTTGGCAGGAGCGCGGACCTAGCCGGGGTGCACGGCGCGCGTGGGCCTTCTTTGCGAGCTTCTTGCTCGCGGCATGCGGCTCTCGGCTGCCAGCGCCGCCGACCGGACCGCACCCTGCAGGAAGCACCGTCTACATCGACGTCCCCTATCCGCCGCCGGCCGCACGCGTCGAAGTCGTGCCTGCGCCGCCTCGCGATCCCGGTGCAGTGTGGGTGGACGGCGAATGGGCCTGGCAGGGAAAACGATGGGCGTGGCTTGCAGGGGGCTGGGTGGTGCCGCCGCGCGGCGCCTACTTCGCACCCTGGCTGGTGTATCGGCTCGACAACGGCCGCCTTCTTTTTGCGTCGGGAAGCTGGCACGCGACCGGCGGGGATCGCATACCAAATCCTGTCGTGCTGGACGCCGCCAGGAACGGATTGGACGACGAAGGATCGCCGCAAATGGGGGCTCCTAGCGCGTCTGGGACGCCGCCGTAGCCTCTTTCAGGGCCTGTATGGCCCTAGTGCGGGCTCATCCAGCCTGCTAAGAGTCAGCCCATGCTAGTTCCGGCGCACGTCTTTCGCGAATACGACATCAGGGGCATCGCCGATCGCGAGCTCTCGAGCGATCTCATCCGCGCGACAGGCGAAGCGTTTGCCGCTGCCGTCATCGAACAGGCGCCCAAGGGAAAGAAACTGAGCATTGCGGTAGGACGCGACTGCCGGCTCTCGTCTTCGCGCCTCTTCGAAGCGCTCGCCGAAGGGCTGACGCGTGCGGGGGTCGACGTCATCGACATTGGCGTAGGGCCGACGCCGCTTTTGTATTTTGCCGTGCATCACCTCGACACCGATGGCGGCGTCATGATCACCGGCAGCCACAATCCGGGCGACGAGAACGGTCTCAAGCTGATGAAGGGCAAGGCGTCCTTTTTTGGCGAAGAGATCCGTCATCTGCGCGACCGCGTGGCGCTGCCTCTACCGCGGCCGTCGGGTCCAGCAGGGTCCATTCGCAAAGTCGATGTCTCGGAGGCTTACGTCGCTCGCGTCGCCGAAGGCATGGAGCTGGCGGGGAGCGGCTTGCGCGTCGTCGTCGACGCCGGCAATGGCTCCGCCGGGCCTCTCGGCATCGCGGCGCTTCGCCGTGCCGGTCTCGATCCTGACGCGCTCTTCTGCGAGATGGACGGGCGCTTTCCCAATCATCATCCCGATCCCACCGTCATCGAGAACCTCGCCGCCCTCATCGCGCGCGTCAAAGAGACCAAGGCATCGGTCGGTATCGCCTGGGATGGCGACGGTGATCGGCTCGGCGCCGTCGATGCAACGGGCGAGGTGGTGTGGGGTGACAAGCTGATGGTGCTCTTCGCGCGCGACGTGCTGCGCCACCGCCCGGGAGCGGCCATCCTCGGCGAAGTGAAGTGCTCGCAGACGCTCTACGACGACATCGAGAAGCACGGCGGTCGCCCCATCTTGTGGAAGACCGGCCACTCCAACATCAAGACGAAGATGAAAGAAGAAGGCGCGCTGCTCGCGGGCGAGATGAGCGGCCACCTTTTCTTCGCTGACCGCTATTACGGTTACGACGACGGTATCTACGGCGCCTTGCGACTTCTTCAAATTCTCGCCCAATCGAAGAAGACGATCGGCGAGCTGCTCGCCGATCTTCCGATCACCTTCGTGACCCCCGAGCTGCGCGTGCAATGCCCCGACGACCTGAAGTTCGAAGTCGTGGATCGCGTGCGCGATCGTTATCGCAAGAAGTACGAGGTCATCGACGTCGACGGCGCGCGCATTCTCTTCGGCGATGGCGCGTGGGGTCTGGTGCGCGCCTCCAACACCGGTCCCGTGCTCGTGCTCCGCTTCGAGGCGCGCACCGAGCGCCGGCGCGATGAGTTGCGCGCCGAAGTCGAAAAGGCCGTTGCGGAGGAACGCAAGGCTCTCATGGCATGACCGAGGACTGGACCGTCGGCCGCGTCGTCAGTTGGGCGGCCGATGACTTTCGCCGACGAGGTATCGAGAGCCCGCGCTTCGAAGCGGAGCTGCTGCTCGCTCATGCGCTCAAGATCGATCGGATGCGCATCATCATCGAGCCCGCGCGCGCCCTCGATGACGGGGAGCTGGCCCGTTACCGCGATCTGATCCGCCGCCGGCGCGCGGGCGAGCCGGTCGCGTACATCCGCGGCGAAAAGGAGTTTTACGGGCGCGTGTTCCACATCGACCAACGCGTGCTCGTGCCGCGGCCCGATACCGAGATTCTCGTGGACACGGCGCTGCGCCGAACGACGGCGTCGTCGATGGGAGGGCGCTACCTCGACCTTTGCACCGGATCGGGATGCGTCGCCGTGTCGCTGGCCAAAGAACGGCCGACTTGCAAAGTGTTTGCGGTCGACCTGTCACTCGAAGCCCTCGCCGTCGCCGAGGACAATGCGATCCGGCTCGGCGCGATTTTCCCGATGGTGTTTCTACATGGCGATCTCTACGAGCCGCTCGAAGCTTTTGCGGGGCTGCGTTTCGAGCTCATCACCGCCAACCCGCCGTATATCGCCGACGCCGACTTCGCTACGCTTCCCGCCGATGTGCGCGGATTCGAGCCGCGGATCGCCCTGACGGGGGGCCCCGACGGTCTGGCGGTCATGAGCCGCGTCGTTTCGGGGGCACGGGCCAAGCTGCGTCCGGGCGGGGTGCTCGCCGTGGAGATGGGAGCAGGTCAGAGTGAAGGGGTGCGGGCACTTTTCGCGAAGGCCGGTTTTTCCGAGATCGCGGTCGATAACGACTACGGAGGCCACGAGCGCGTGGTGAGTGGAGTTTCGGCGCGTTCATGAGAGCGGCGTGGCTCGTAGGTTTTTTCGGTGCTTATGGGCTTCTCGCGGTCGTGCACTGGGCGGCATGGCGTTGGCTCGTGCAGGCAGTGCCGCGCTGGATCATTCGGTACCGGCGGGTCACGCTGGCCATTTTCCTCCTGCTCTTCTGCCTGCCGCTCGCGCGCCCCGTGTCGTTTTTTTATCCACGCGTCGCTGTTTTCTCGATCGTCACGGCCTTCGGGATGCTCTGGCATCTCGGGGTCGCCATGACGATGGCGATCATCGGGCTGGTCCGCGCGGGCCGCGCGCTCGAGTCCAAGTGGGCGCGGCATCGCGGAGTTCCTCCCCTCGATGCGGCGTTGCTCGACCGGCGTCAGGTTCTAGAGCGCACGGTGGGGGCGGTCGCCTTCGCCGCCTCGAGCGCCACCCTCGGATGGGGAACCTTGCGCGGAAGGTACGAGTGGTCGGTCGAAGAAGTGGCCATTCGACTGCCGAAGCTGCCCAAGGCGCTCGATGGCTTTACCATCGTGCAGCTTTCCGATCTGCACGTGGGAACGTTCATCGGCGAACGCGAGCTCGATATGGGGCTCGGACTCTTGCAGCGGATCCGCCCCGATCTCATCGCCATCACGGGCGATATCGTCGATGCCGACCCCCGTTACGTTCCCATCGCGGCGCGCCGCCTCGGCGCGCTCGCGGCGCGCGAAGGCGTGGTCTGCATTCCCGGCAACCACGACTACTACACGGGCGAGAACGCCGTCCTCGGCGGGATGCGCCGCGCCGGCATCGATGTCCTCGTCAACCGCGGCCGCGTCATCGCCCCGGGGGACGGCGGCGGTTTCGCGCTCCTCGGTGTGGACGATCTTTCAGCGCGCGCCGGCCGAGGACACGCTATGGGGCCCGATCTCGCGCTCGCGCAATCGATGGTCCCGCCCGATCGGGCCAGCGTGCTCCTGGCGCACCAGCCCCGCTTTGCGGCCGTCGCCGCGCGCGCGGGCGTGGATCTCCAACTGAGTGGGCATACGCACGGAGGCCAGATCAACCCTGGATTTCGTCCCATCGACCTCTTCTTTCGCTACGTCTCAGGGCGCTACCAGGTGGGCTCGATGCAGCTCTACGTGAACCGCGGTTTCGGCACCGTGGGGCCGCCGACCCGCGTCGGCGCGCCGCCAGAGATCACGAAGATCGTCCTCGTGGCGGGGTGAGTCAAACTCGCGTGGCGGACGCGCGGGCGGCGTCCGGGCGCGATTCGCTTTACGGACCGCCGTAGAAGGCTGCGCGAAACCCGGCCAGACCGAAGACCCGGATGAGCGAATCGCTGCTCTCGAACGTCCCCGAAACGAAGGGGCCCAGCGCGAGATGACCGGCCAAGCGCCACGTTTCCCAAAACACGCCGAGCCCGCCAATGGAAAGCGTGCCGCTCGACGAGTATTCGGCCTGGTCGCTCCGCCGGTTGATGGTGGCCATGCCGGTTCCGAAGTCGGCGAACACGCCGATATCCCGGTAGACGCGGCCGAGCGAGAACAGAGGAAAGACCTCCGTGTGAAAGAGGATCGCCCATTCGCGCGAAAGATTGCGGCTGCCGCCGTAGGTGGAACCTTCGAATCCGATGCCGAAGGTGAACCAATCGGTGAGCGCGCCGCCGAGATAGATGGTGCCGCCGTTGCCGACGCCCGAGGTGGCGGACCGGTAGGCGGGCTGGTCCCATTTGGAGAAATCGTTCGGGTAACCGATCACGGTGCCGAACGAGAGGCCCCCCATGAGGCCGGCGGTGAACCCGCTGCGCCGCGTGGCTGGCGTCGCGTCCCACAGCCCTTTTTCCGACTCGTCGAGCGGCCCCTCCGTTTTGCGCGCGCCAGCAGCGGGCGGGGCATCGGCGAAGGCTCGATTGGAGACGCAAACGGTCAAAAGCGACAAGACGGCTACGATGATCTTACGACGCATCCTGCCCCGTTCGATGCTCGAACCACGCGGCCCGGTCAAGCTCAAACCGACGCCAGCCTGGCGGACCGAAAGGCGCGCCCCGGACACGACCCCGGTCGATTCTCTCGGCGCGAGACGTCCTCGCGACTTGCAGAGTGGTCGCGTCCCTGCGAAAACCCCGTTTCTCATGTGGAAGCTCCGGTTGGTCCTCGTCCATGGCCTCGTCTTCGCGCTAGCGGCGTGTGACGGGACGCTGACCGGTATCGGACGTGTGCCTCGTCCGCCGGAACCACCGCTCCCCGCCGCTCCCGTCGAGACCGTCGATCCTTCCGACCCTGCGGGCTCGAACAGCGCTCCCGCCGCTCCGGCGCTCGAGGAGATCTCGGCTCAGCACCTGCTCGTGATGTACCAGGGGTCCAAGTCTGCGCCGCGCACCATCAAGCGTTCCCGCGAAGAAGCGCGCGCTCGCGCAACGGAGGCCCTCGATGCCATCAAACGGGGGCAGGATTTCGACAAGGTGGTATCGGCTTACACCGATGAGCCCGGGGGCGCGGCGCGGCGCGGTGCGCTCGGCAAGTTCTCGCGCGACCGGATGGTGAAGGCTTTCTCCGATGCCGCTTTTGCGCTCGAGGTGGGCGAGATCAGCACCGTGATCGAGTCGCCTTTCGGTTTCCACGTGATTCGGCGGCTCGAATGAGCGCGCCGCCGAGCTTCGCAGGGGCGCCGTGCGCATCCATTTCGTAGGCGTTGCTGGCAGCGGCATGGGAGCGCTGGCGGGGCTGCTGCGCGCGCTAGGTCACGATGTCAGCGGATCGGACGTTCGTTTCGATCCTCCGGTCGGACCGGAGCTCGAGCGCTGGGGCGTGCGCTGCATGAGCGGTTTCGACCCGGCACATCTCACGCCGCGTCCCGATCTGGTGGTGGTGGGCAATGTTTGCCGCCCGGACAACGTCGAAGCGCGCGCCGCCATCGACGGCGGATTGACGGTCACGACGATGCCCGATGCGCTCGTGCAGCACGTCATCGCGCCGGCCGGGTGTTCGCCCCTCGTCGTCGCGGGAACGCACGGCAAAACAACGACCAGCGCCATGGTCGCGTGGCTTCTCGACGCAGCCGGCAAGCGCCCCGGGTTTTTCATCGGTGGACTTCCCAAAAACTTCGCCGCCAGTTTTCGCGCGCCGCCCGCGCCCCAGGCGAGCCCGCTGCGATTGCATGTCGCCCCCGATCAGGACGAAGCGCGGGCCGCGTTCGTGCAAGGCGAGGCGCGTTTTTCGAAGGTACCCTTCGTCGTCGAGGGGGACGAATACGACACCGCTTTCTTCGAAAAGACGCCCAAGTTCTGGCACTACCGCGCCGAGGTCGCGATCGTGACGTCGATCGAGCACGACCACATCGATATCTATCCGACCGAAGCTTCGTATCTCGACGCGTTCCACGAGTTCCTGCGGCGAATGCCGGCATCCGGGCTCGTCGTCGCGGCCGCCCACGAGCGGCACGTCGTAGACACGACACGCAGCTCGGCGTCGTGTCGCGTCAGCTATTACGCGCTCGAAGGCGACGACACGTTCGGGGTGCAACCCGAGTGGCTCGGAGCGCCAGGCGCCATCGTCGATGGAATGCAGGAATTCGATCTCTATATCGGCGGCGTTGCATGCGGCCGGATGCGAACGTCTTCGCCGGGCGCGCACAACGTGCGCAATGCCGTGGCCGCGATCGCCGCGGCCGCCGAGGGGTACGGCTGCCCCGTGCGCGAATTGGTGCGCGCCATCTCGACGTTCGATGGGGTACGCCGCCGACAAGACTTGGTGGGCGAGGTTCGCGGGGTGCGCGTCTACGACGACTTCGCGCACCATCCGACGGCGGTGAGCGAAACCCTGCGCGCGCTGCGCGCCAGGCATCCGGCAGGCAGACTCTTTGCCGTCTTCGAGCCGCGTAGCGCAACGGCGTGCCGAGCCATTCATCAGAACGCCTATGGACAAGCGTTCCGCGCCGCCGATCACGTCGTCATTGCCCCGCTCGGGCGAGCCAATATTCCCGAAGGTGAGCGACTCGATATCCCCCGGCTCGTGCAAGCGCTCACCGCGGCTGGCACCCGTGCCGACGCGCCGCCCGACGTCGATGCCATCGTCGCGGGTCTGGCCGGCGCCGCGCGAGAGGGCGACACGATCGCGCTCTTGTCCAATGGCGCCTTCGGCGGCATTCACCAAAAGCTCCTCGACGCGCTGGGTCGCCCCTGAAGAAGAGGCGGACCTTGGCTGTGGCGTTGCGCGAAGAACGCCTTCCACGAAGCGGATAAAGTCGTGCTAAGACCGCCTCCCCATGCCGAAACGAGGCGACAAAACCATCGTACGACGGAGCTTTCAGCGCGCCCGTGACGTCCGGCCGCGCCGGATCACCGGGCGCGAGCGTCCGACGGAGATCATCGAAGGCGCCTTTCCCGCCTACGTGGGGCGCCAGGAGCGCACGGCCTTTCAGTTGATGAAGAAGAGCATCGCCGAGAAGCACGCGGTGTTCCTCACGCTTTCGGGGGCGATGACGCCGGCGGGACTCCATCAGTCGTGCCTGATTCCGCTGCTCGAGCGCGGCGCGATCGACTGCATCACGACCACCGGAGCCAATCTTTACCACGACGCCCATCGCCTCATTGGTCACCGCATTCGCGAGATCGACCCCAACGCCGGCGATTTGCACCTTCGCTTGGCGCGCATCATTCGCATCTACGACCTCGGCTTTTACGAAGAGACGCTGCTCGAGACCGACAAGCTTTTCAGCGCGCTCTTGCAGAAGCCCGCCTTTCAGAAGCGAATGACGACGAGCGAGCTTCACTACTTGCTCGGCCGCGAGATGCTGGCCATCGAAAAAGCGCTCGGCGTCAAAGAGCCCTCACTCCTTTCCACCGCCTACCGCTGCGGCGTGCCCATCTTCGTGGGCGCGGTGCAAGACGGGTCGATCTTTCTCAATATCGTCAAGCTGCGCGCGATCTTGGGCGACGTGTTCAAGCTCGATATCGACATCAATGATGACGTGTTCGAAATGGGCGCCGTGCAGCACCATTGCTTTTCGACATTGAAAAAGAAGATGGCGGTGTGGATCTTGGGCGGCGGCGTGCCCAAAAACTACACGCTGCAAGGAGAGCCGCTCCTCGATCAGATCCTCGGCGTCCCCACGCAGGGATTCGACATCGACGTGCAGTTCTGCGTCGACCCGGTCGACAATGGCGCCCTGTCGAGCTGCCCCGCCGGC
>Ga0193706_1000566_pt1 | contig 20778 bp, 18 predicted proteins | sample U3c1metaG_FD_160130 | JGI IMG/M metagenome (GOLD analysis project Ga0193706, IMG submission 160130) | Soil microbial communities from a riparian zone of the East river system, Colorado, United States - U3c1 | ecosystem: Environmental > Terrestrial > Soil > Riparian zone | place: USA: East River... | reverse complement strand
CTGGCCGGCAACTGGCCACAGTTCCGCGGGCTGCAAGGTTCCGGCGTCGCAATCGACAACGACGTGCCGGTGCATTTCGGGCCGCAGTCGAACGTCTTGTGGAAAGCAGAAGTGCCCGCCGGCCATTCATCGCCCGTGATCTGGCGAGATAAAATTTTCCTCACGGGTTTCGCCGATGAAGAACTTCAGACGTTCTGCCTCAATGGCCGCACGGGCCGCGAGTTGTGGAGACGCAGCGTGAAGCCCACGAAACTCGAGCGTGGCACGCGCAACAGTCATCCGGCCACCTCCACGCCATGCACGGACGGTGAAACGTTGTTCGTTTACTTCGGATCATTCGGCGCGCTGGCGTATGACTTCGATGGAAAGGAGCTTTGGCGCACGTCCTTGCCGGTGCCCATCACGCAACATGGCGCGTCCAGTTCACCGGTGCTCACGGGCGGCGTGGTCATTCTCCAGCGCGATGCGGATACGGATTCGCACCTCCTCGCGCTGAACAAACGTGACGGGAAGATGGCTTGGAAAACCGAACGCCCCGATGCACGCAGAAGTTTCTCCACGCCACTCGTGGTAGGGCGCGCTGTTCTCAGCACACCGCATGGCGAGGCGATCACGGCGCGGCGCGGTGAGGACACCGCGCCCTACCAAATCATCGTTCCCGGCACCTTGCGTGTGGCCGCTTACGACGCAAAAGACGGACGCGAGTTGTGGACTGTGCGTGGCCTGCCGAACGAGATGTGCAGCTCTCCCGTGTTCGGCGATGGATTAATTTTCATCGCGGGTTGGACGCCGGGTGCGGGCGTGGCCACTCTTCCGAACTTCGATGCTCTATTGGAACGAGGCGACAAAAATCAGGATGGTAAACTGTCACAAGCCGAAGCGCCGCCCGGCCCATTGAAGCAGCAGTTTGTTTACACCGATGCCGACAAGGACGGCTTGGCCACGCGCGCGGAGTGGAACGCGATTTCCGAAATTTTTTCCCGTTCGGAGAACGTCGCGCTCGCGATTCGCCCCGGTGGCAGCGGAGACATCACGAAGACTCACGTGGCGTGGAAGCAGACCCGCGGCCTGCCTTACGTGCCGACTCCCCTGCTCTACGATCATCGTCTCTATTTGGTGCGCAACGGTGGCCTGCTCTCGTGCTTCAACGCCACGAACGGCGCAGCGGTGTTTCAGGAGGAACGCATCGGCGCGCTCGGTGATTATTACGCGTCGCCGGTGGCAGCGGGCGGAAGGATTTGCGTCATCTCGCAAAGCGGCACGGCCACGATCCTTGCTGCTGGAGATGAACTGAAAGTGCTTGCGCGCAACACTCTTGGAGGCGCTGTGCTCGCAACGCCGGCGATCAGCGACAACACACTTTACGTGCGCACGGCGACGGCACTGTATGCATTTCGGACGGCGGACTGAACCGCTAGCCATTCGGCAGGTAGCGGCCTTCCTGAAATTTGGCGACGCGGGAAAATGGGAAAAGATTGAGCCACAAGCAGACGGATTCTCTGCGCTTCGTAAGAAATGCAGACAGCTTGGCGTGCTGTTAATCGAATCAAGGCCGCGAAAGAAAAAATAGCGCCTTGGAACTCTTACCAGATGGAGCAGCGCAACTGCTACATGCAGGGGAAGATGTTCATAGCGCAAGGGGACTCGTGAAGCCGAAACGAGCCGCCTAGAAAATAAAACGGCGTGGTGAGACGCCCGCAAAGTCGAACCACCACGCCGCAAGGCAAAACAAAAAGACGAGTCCGGTGCTTTAACACCGAACGGGGCGCAACTGAGCAGGGTTTATCTTGTAGCCGAATCAAAAGCGGTTGATTTGAGTTCAAGAACCCTGTTCTTGGAAGAACCAAAGTGGACAGGCGTAATCACGGGACGATTAGACGCGCTTCCTGTTTGCGGTTAAAGCGAATCGTCGCCAGCGTGAGCGCAGTGCCTCGCCGCGCCAAATTAAAGTCCCGACGATGAACACGAACTCCGCGACCTTCTTTCAACGCATCACAGATGAAGGCTCGTTGTTCATCTGGGCTTGGCTCATCGGCTTGGGATTCGCTGCCGACTTCGTGTATCTGATTTGGAAGACGTTGCGCCGACGGTCACATTGACGCAGCAACAATCCGTTGGGACATGACCCAAGAGATGGTGAGTTTTGAGCTTCAGGTTCTGAATTGCACACTTGCAGCACGTGGTTCACGCCTCGTCGACGCCCGCGGGATCACGCGTGCTCGGGATGCTTCGTTGTTGAACTTTTAAGTGCGCCCGCTCGTTCGTTACAGCCCTCGTCCGTGCTGAACCTTAGTTCAGCATACGCGTTCATAGTGATCATGAAAACGGATCACGTTTCTTGAAGACTGATTTCAGGTTGATGGCACGGTGTGTGGTTCCTGCCTCCCGTGCGGTCAGAGACGCACCGAAAACAACCTGAACTACTAAATATTCTATGAGGTGGAAAAACCCAAAACGAAGGATCGCGCGCTTACCCATGACGGTGGGCGCTTGTGTAGGCAGCGCACTGATTGCATCCAGTTCATGTGCATTCGCACAAGCTGAAAGTGGCGGCACGGTGCGCATGGAACGTCTCGAAAAAGAAAACGCCGACCTGAAAAAGCGTCTCGATACGCTCGAGGGCATGGCTCAAAAGGAGGGCCTGACACCGGGCGCGCCCGCGCCATCGGTGGTAAAGGCGTTATCGGAAATCCAACTGAGCGGATTCGTGCAAGCGTCGTACTTCTATAACACGGCCCACCCGAAAGACGGGATGTCCGACGCGTATTTGTGGAATACCAAGGACAATTCATTCTCGCTCAACAAGTTCAAGGTCACCGCCGCCAGCAAACCCGTTGCGTCGGACAAGTGGGATGCCGGCTTCAAAGCGTCGTTGATTTTTGGAGAAGACGCGCCGCAACTGAATACTCCCGGCAACAACACCAGCTTCAATGATCTGCGCGAAGCTTATGTGGAGCTGAATGTTCCGATCGGCACTGGATTGAACATCAAAGCGGGCGAACTCATTTCGCTTTTGAATTACGAGTCCGGCGATGGCGGCGCGGCCAATGTCAACTTCTCGCAAGGTAATCAGTGGTGGTTCACCGGGAACGGTCCGTCCGCTGGCGTTCAAGGCACTTACAATTTCTGCGACACGTTCGGTCTGACGCTGCGCGTGGACAACGGCCTCTTCCAGGGTCCGGTGGACAACAACGCGGGCAAAGCTTACAGCGCCAGCTTCAATTTCAAGCCAGCCAGCAATTTCTGGTTCAACATCTACCCGTTCTTCGACGACCAGCCTGCGGGCTCGGAAACCAAGGGTGTTGGAGCTATCGGCGGAGTTCAGATCAATCCGCAGTTGGGCACGGGCTTCGAAGTTGACTACTTCAACTTCGACAATCCTGGAAACTCCTCGGACCTCTGGTCCGTTGGCGCCTGGATTTGGTATGACTTCACGCCCACCGTCGGCCTGGCGTTTCGTGGCGATTACATCGGAAGTCCTGATGGTGTCCTCGGACCGGCCGTGCGCCCCGGTGCTGGCATCGTCACGACGGATACGGACGGCGATCTCGCCAGCCTGACGCTGACGCTCAACTGGAAGCCGGTACCCAACATCAAGATTCAGCCGGAAATTCGCCTGGATACCACTTCGTACGACCAAGGATTGGATGGCAAATCCACCCGCTTCACTGTCGGTGCTGGTGTCTCCTACTTGTTCTAGTTTTTAAACCTTCAACCATTAAGCCACATAGAAAACAAAACCATGAAACTCAAAACTCTGCTCTTGGCCGCCGCCCTCGGCGTCTCGGCCCTCACCACGCAGGCTGCGGACACCGTCAAAGTCGGTGTCCTGCATTCCTTGAGCGGCACGATGGCGATCAGCGAAACGTCGCTCAAAGACGTGCTGCTGTTCACGTTCGATGAGATCAACAAGTCCGGCGGCATCAAGTCCGGCGGCAAGAACTACATGATCGAACCGGTGATCGTGGATCCCGCGTCCAATTGGCCGCTCTTCGCCGAGAAAGCGAAGCAGTTGCTTGAAGTGGACAAGGTTTCCGTTGTCTTCGGTTGCTGGACGAGCGTCAGCCGCAAGTCGGTGTTGCCGGTGTTCGAGAAGGACAACGGATTGCTCTTCTATCCTGTGCAGTATGAAGGCGAAGAGCTATCCAAAAACATCTTCTACACCGCCGAAGCCGTGAACCAGCAGGCGATTCCCGCTGTGGATTACATGCTCGCGGAAGGGAAGAAGAAGTTCTACCTGCTCGGCTCGGATTACGTTTATCCCCGCACAACGAACAAGATTCTCAAAGAATACCTGAAGGCCAAGGGCATTCCGGAATCTGACATCGAGGAGATCTACACGCCGTTCGGCCACACGGATTACCAGACGATTGTTGCCTCAGTGAAGAAGTTCTCCGCCGGCGGCAAGGCATGCATCATCAGCACGCTTAACGGCGACACAAACGTTCCCTTCTTCAAGGAGTACGCCAACGCTGGATTGACCTCGGAGAACTGCCCGGTCGTTTCGTTCTCGATTTCCGAGGACGAATTCCGTGGTCTCCCCGCCAAGGAACTCGTCGGCCAGCTCGGTTGCTGGACGTATTTCATGAGCATCAAGTCGCCGGAGAACACCAGGTTCGTGAAGGATTTCCTGGCCTGGATCAAGGAGCCGAAAGTCACGGGCGTGGATTACAAAGTCACGGGCATCGATACCAAGGGCCGCGTGACCTGCAGCCCGATGAACCTCTCGCGCATGGGCGTGTATCTCTGGAAGCAGGCCGTGGAGAAAGCGGACTCCTTCGAAGTGGATAAAGTGCGTGAAGCGCTCATCGGCCAGAAGTTCAAAGGACCGGCGGGTGAAGTCACGATGCAGGAGAATCATCACCTGATTAACAACGTCTTCATCGGCGAGACACTTGCCAGCGGCCAGTTCAAGATCATCAAGACGTTCAAGGGAGTGGCTGCGGAACCTTTCAGCGAGAAGTTTCTTCCCAAGAAAGTGGCGGTTAATTAGTCAGTGCGTTTGTTGCGTGAGAGGCGGGGCTGGGTGGCTCCGCCTCTCAAATAAACGGAATACCCCTGGAACTTTGCGGATGACTCAAAACCTCGGCGAACACGCAATGGGAGCGAGTGAGTGTGAACACGACAGCCGAGAAGAACATTGGTCTTCGTGTGGTTTCATCCGCGGTTTGCTAGTCCTTCTCTGCTGCATCATCTCATTCGCTGCGTCCGCCGCCTCGCCGCATCGCACAAATCTGGTTCAAGCCATTCTCAGCGACGACTTCGCGCGCCAGACCGAGATCATCAAGAGCCTCATCGAAGCCAGCGATCCGCTCGTGGAACAAGGACTCACTGCCTGGCGTGGCGGCTCGCTTTATCTCTACGAAACCAACGAAACGAAAATCCCGTTCCTCCTCGATGCGGCTGTGGACGGCGACGGCAACGCGAAAGGGATTCGCATTCTCGATGGTGAGATGATCAAAGAAGCCGCTGGTAAACCGCTGCTCTTCGCGCAGACAGACCTGACTGCGGCTGATGCGGACTCGAAGTTGCGTAAGGTCATTAAAGCCACACTGGATCTGTTCGCGCTGGGCAATCCGAATCCCAGGATGCGGCGTGATGCCGTGATCAAGCTCGGCCAGGAGCAGAATGCGGAGTATCTCTCTTTCTTCGAAGCGCGTCTGAAGACCGAAAAGGAAAAGGAAGTGATTAAGGCGCTGCACGAAGCGATCGCGACCACTCAACTCGCTTCCGATGATGACAAGACGCGCATCGCGGCAGCGACGGAGCTCGGTGAGTTACGTTCTCTCACTGCATTGGCTTTCTTGCAGAAGCTTCGCGACGACATTAAAGCCGCACCCGACAAGTTCAGCCCCGAGACAAGCGTCGCTCTGCGCAAATCCATCTACGACATCGAGCAATACATGTGGTGGGGCAATCTGTTCGGCACGGCTTTCCGTGGCCTGAGCCTTTCGGCCGTGTTGCTTGTCGCCGCGCTGGGGCTCGCCATCACCTTCGGCCTGATGGGCGTGATTAACATGGCCCACGGTGAGATCATCATGGTCGGTGCTTATTCCGCTTACGTGACGCAGAATATTTTCACGAAATGGTTTGGCGCGAGCGGCAGCGGGTTCGATTCGTACTTCATTGCTGCTCTCGTCGTGGCATTCATCGCCGCATCCTGTGTCGGCCTGATCCTCGAACGCGGCGTGATTCGCTTTCTCTACAAACGCCCGCTGGAATCATTGCTGGCGACATGGGGTGTCAGCCTCGTGTTGCAACAGATCTTCCGCCACATCTTCGGCGCGGCGAACGTTCAGGTCAGTTCGCCAAGCTGGCTCAGCGGCAGCTTCGTCATCAAGGATGTGGGTCTCGGCTACAATCGAATTTTCGTCATCGGCTTCGCGCTGTTTGTTGTCTCGCTTACTTACATGCTCCTCACGCGAACCTCCCTCGGGCTGCAAATTCGCGCCGTGATGCAGAATCGCAACATGGCTTCTGCCCTCGGCGTGCGCACGGACCGCGTAAACATGATGACGTTCGCCTTTGGCAGCGGCCTCGCGGGAATGGCCGGCGCGTGCCTCTCGCAAATCGGCAACGTGAGCCCGGCGCTGGGACAATATCACATCGTGGATTGTTTCATGATCGTCGTGCTCGGCGGAGTGGGAAGCATCGTGGGAACTGTTTCCGCCTCCATGGGGGTGGGCGTCACGAACCAGATTCTCGAGCCATGGCTGGGTTCAGTGCTCGCCAAGAGCAGCGTTCTGGCAGGAATCATCCTGTTCCTCCAATGGCGGCCCGCCGGCATTTTCGTCACTCGCAGCCGCAGCCTTGAAGGTTAAATGCTGAGCAACAGAGCCATTTCAAAACGCGAAGTCTTGTTTCTCGCGATTTCGGCCGTAATCGGAATCGTCGTGTTGCCGTGCCTCAACGCGTTTGTGGCGCCGACGAGTTTTTTCCACGTCAGCAATTTCAGCATCAACATCTACGGCAAATATCTTTGCTACGCGGTACTGGCGATTGGCGTGAACTTGCTTTGGGGCTACACCGGTTTGCTCAGCCTGGGCCAGGCGCTGTTCTTTTCGCTCGGCGGCTATGCGCTCGGCATGCATCTCATGCTGATGATCGGGAAGCTTGGCCAATACAAAGCCGACATCCCCGACTTCATGGTCTTCCTCGAATTCCCAAAACGCTTTCCCGAGACAGGCGGGCTTCCGCCGCACTGGATGCCTTTCAAAGAATTCTGGTTCGCCGCCCTGATGGTGATCGTGGTGCCGGCTGTCGTGTCTTTCATCTTTGGCTGGCTCGCATTTCGGTCCCGCATCAAGGGCGTTTATTTTTCCATCCTAAGCCAGGCGCTCACTTACGCGGCCACCCTGATGTTCTTCCGCAACGATTTCACGTTCGGCGGCAACAATGGCCTGACTGATTTCAAATTCATCCTCGGCCACGAGATTAACAGCGCGGGAACCAAGCGCGGACTCTTCATCGCCTCGGTGATCCTGTTGCTGAGTGTCTATGTGGGCTGCCGCTGGCTCACCTCCACGAAGTTTGGTTTGATACAGCGCGCCATTCGTGACAGTGAGAATCGCGTGCTTTTTTCCGGCTACGCCACGGCGAATTTCAAACTGTTTGTGTTCGTTCTGTCGGGAATTATCTGCGGACTTGGCGGAGCGCTTTTCGTTCCGCAGGTGGGCATCATCAATCCGAGCGAGATGGCGCCGGACAAATCACTCGAAGCGGTGGTGTGGTGCGCTGTCGGTGGACGTGGGAATCTCCTTGGTCCAATTCTCGGCGCGATCGGTTGCAACTCGCTCAAAAGCTACGCCACGCATTCATTCGCCGAGCAATGGCCCTACATCCTTGGTGGATTGTTCATCTTCGCCACGCTGTTCATGCCGAAGGGACTCATTGGATTGCCGGAGCAATTGATGACTTTGAAGAAAAGATTTGTCCGCAAGAACGATGACATGAAGCCGACGCTAGCGCAGTCATCGGTCGCTCTCGAACCCGCCGCGAAGGAATGATTCAAAAGCAATTCATCCTCAGTCTCGAAGGCGTGAACAAAACGTTCGACGGCTTCAAAGCCATCAATGACCTCAATCTCTACATGGATGAGGGCGAGTTGCGCGTGATCATTGGCCCGAACGGCGCGGGCAAGAGCACGATGCTCGACATCATCACCGGCCGCACGCGCCCCGACAAAGGCAAGGTCGAGTTTGGCAAGAGCACGGACCTCACGAAGCTGAACGAGTATCAGATCAATCGCCTGGGCATCGGTCGCAAATTTCAGACGCCATCGGTTTACGTGGCTCACACAGTGTTTGAGAACATCTGGTTGTCGCTCGAAGGCACCCGAACGGTGTGGAGTACGCTCTTCTCGCGCATCAGCTCCACGCAGCGGGATCGCATCGAAGAAGTGTTGAAGACCGTGGGCCTTGCGGAGAAGTCGCAGACGCAAGCAGGCAATCTTTCGCATGGCCAGAAGCAATGGCTCGAGATCGGAATGCTGCTCGCACAGAACCCAAAGCTGCTGTTGGTGGACGAACCCGCCGCCGGCATGACCGACGAAGAGACGCACAAGACTGGCGACCTTTTGATGAGCCTAGCTGGCAAGCACAGCATCATCGTGATCGAGCACGACATGATTTTCGTCCGCCAAATCGCGCGCACCGTCACCGTATTGCATCAGGGTCACGTGCTGTGCGAAGGCACTGTCGATGAAGTTCAAGCGGATGAGCGCGTGATCGAGGTTTATTTGGGGAGAAAGAAGAAGGCGGCGTGATGAAAAATTCCGAATCCCCAATTTCAAACTCCAAAGAAATCCCAAGCTCCGAATTTCAAAAGGAGCATCGGAATGACTCAAAACTTCTGGTTGGAATTGGGAATTTGGAGCTTCTTTGGATTTTGGATATTGGAGTTGGGAATTTCTAAAATGCTCACTCTCTCCAACATCCACGTCAGCTACGATGGATCGCGCATTCTCCGCGATGTGTCGCTCACCGTTGCGCCCGGGGAAGTGGTTTGCCTCATGGGACGAAATGGTGTTGGAAAAACGACCACGCTCAAGTCCATCACGGGGCTCGTGAAGCTCGACAGCGGCTCGATCAAACTTGGTGATGCGGAGTTGGCGGGCACCAAACCCGAATCACGAGCTCGTCAGGGACTCGGCTTCGTTCCACAGGGCCGTGACATTTTTCCAAACCTCACGGTGTGGGAAAACCTGCGCATCGGTGCCATCGCACAGGGCAAGAGGTTGAACGGAGAAGTGGATCGCGTGTTTCAGCTCTTTCCCGTCTTGAAGGACATGACGCAGCGCAAGGGCGGCGTGCTCAGTGGTGGACAGCAGCAACAACTCGCCATCGGGCGCGCCCTGCTGACGAATCCCAAGGTGCTGTTGCTCGATGAACCGACTGAAGGCATTCAGCCAAACATCATCGATCAGATCGGCGAGACGATTAAGAAGCTGCGCGCGCATGGTCTCGGTGAAGACGACGGCAAACGCGCCGAAGAAATCGGCAACGCGATCAAGTTGCTGCACAAGGAGGGCAAGATTGGCATCCTGCTCGTGGAACAGTATTTGGATTTCTGCATCGACGTCGGAGATCGGTTCTACATCATGGATCGCGGCAGCGTGGTGGCTCAGGGAACAATTCCTGAGTTGAACGACGAACTGGTGAAACAACATTTGACCGTATGAAACTGAGCAGATCCGCAGCGAAAAATCTCGCCGCAACAATCGTGATGTTGCTCACTTTCGCCACGACAATTTACGCGCATCCCGGACACGACATGTTCGATCAAGGTGTGGCGCACATGGTCGCGAGTCCGTTTCACCTGGCTCTCTTGGCTGTTTCTGGAATCGCGCTCGCGGCGCTCGCGACTTTCGTTCGCACACCGCGTGCTCGTGCGTCCCTGCGTTTCGGCGCTTTGACCTGCATCGTTCTCACCGCACTCCTCGGAGTGATCAGCCGCTGAACGCATGTCGCGCGCCTGTATCAACAGCGGCGAAGCTCGACTCCACATCGCCAATGTCGCTGGCAGCAGCACCGTGATCAGTTCGCGCGCAAACAGTCCGCTCCGACTCCTCACGCCACGGTCGCGAGGCGAAACCGTTTGGAATGGTTGCGGGCGATTGCACGAGGCTGGATGTCACTGTGGATGCGCGGGCGCGTTGCTTTCTCGGCACACAGGCTTCCACGAAGATTTATCGCAATCCGTCCAGGCTGCCTTGTTCGCATGAACTCACCGCTACCATTGGCGATGATGCTCTGCTCATTTTCGCGCCCGATCCGGTGCAATGCTTTGCGGAGTCGAGCTATGAGCAGCGGCAAAGGTTTTTGCTGAGCGCGACGGCGAATCTGGTTCTGGTTGATTGGATGTCCGCAGGTCGCACAGCCTGCGGGGAGCGATGGAGCTTTCATCGCTACCTGAGCCGCAATGAGATCGAGCGCGAGGGAAAGAAGTTGCTCGTTGATGCGTTGCGCCTCGATGCGAGTGATGGCGCGCTTAATTCCCAATTTCGCGGCGGTCGCTTCAACTGTCTTGCGACGGTGGTGCTCTTCGGCCCTCGTCTTGTCAGCCACGCAAAGTGCGTTCTGGATCGGATCGCGGCGCAACCGATCACGCCGCAAGCGGACCTCGTGTTCGCGGGCAGCCCAGTGCATGAAGGCGCGATCGTTCGTTTCGCTGGAATCAGTGTTGAGGGAGTCGGGCACGCCATCCATGAGTGCCTCGGCTTCGTGCGTGAAATCGTTGAAGACGATCCATGGGTTCGCAAATGGTAAGCCATGCACCTTTCACCTCGCGAAATCGATAAGCTGCTGCTGCACAATGCTGGCTTCCTTGCGCAGAAGCGTCTCGCGCGTGGCGTGCGTCTCAATCACCCCGAATCAGTCGCATTGATCGCGACGCAATTGCTTGAGTTCATCCGCGATGGCAGGAGCGTGGCTGAGTTGATGGATCTGGGGCGCAAATTTCTTGGGCGTAACCAGGTGATGCCCGGCGTGCCTGAGATGATTTATGACGTGCAAGTGGAAGGGACGTTCCCTGACGGCACGAAGCTCGTCACCGTTCATCATCCGATCGCGAGCGCGGACGGCGATCTCATGCTGGCGCTTTACGGAAGCTTCCTGCCGGTTCCTTCGCTCGCAGCGTTTAAGACAATGAGCGATGCCGGTGAACCTGGTGCGTGTGACATTCTTGCCGGAGAAATCGAGCTGAACGTTGATCGCGATACGGCGACGGTCGCCGTGACGAATCTCGGCGATCGGCCGATCCAGGTCGGCAGTCACTACCATTTCATCGAGACGAATCCGCAACTTCGGTTCGATCGCGCCAAGGCATACGGAAAGCGGCTCGACATTCCCGCGGGAACGGCGGTGCGCTTTGAACCGGGTGAAATCAAGACCGTGAAGTTGGTGGAGATCTCAGGGAACAAAGTCATTCGCGGCGGAAACAATCTTGCGGGCGGCGCGATCAATGAAGCGGGGAAAACCATCGCGCTGGATCGCGTGAAGCAAAACAACTTCGCGAATGAAAGCTGATATGAACCGCAGAGGCGCAGAGGCGCTGTGGTCAGGGCTTCTTCTCTGCGCCTCTGCGTCTCTGCGGTTTTACAATGCATGAGCCATCGCATGAATCGCCGGCACTACGCCGACATGTTCGGGCCGACCACGGGCGACAAGGTTCGCCTCGGCGACACCTCGCTCGTCCTCGAAGTCGAACGCGACCACACGCATTACGGCGACGAATGTAAATTCGGCGGCGGCAAAGTGATTCGCGAAGGAATGGGCCAAGCCGCGGGTGTCGGTGCGGACGTAGCGCTCGATTGCGTCATCACGAACGCGGTGATTGTTGATTACACCGGCATTTACAAAGCCGACATCGGGATCAAACACGGTCTGATTCATGGCATCGGAAAAGCAGGCAATCCCGACGTGATGGCCGGCGTCACTCCGAACATGATCGTGGGCGTCACGACCGAGGTGATCGCGGGTGAAGGACTCATTGTCACGGCGGGCGGACTTGATACGCACATTCATTTCATCTGTCCGCAGCAGGCGCACGAAGCCATCGCAGCCGGACTCACGACGATGATCGGCGGCGGCACTGGTCCTGCCGTGGGAACTTGTGCGACCACTTGCACACCGGCGCCATTTTATTTCCGCGCGATGCTGCAAGCGGTCGATTCACTGCCGCTCAACTTTGGATTCACCGGCAAAGGCAACACATCTCTTCCCGCCGGGTTGTCCGACCAAATTCTCGCCGGCGCGATTGGGCTGAAGCTGCACGAAGATTGGGGCACCACACCGGCGGCGATTGATTGCTGTTTAAGTGTCGCCGATGAACACGATGTTCAGGTCACGATTCATACTGACACGTTGAATGAGTCTGGCTTCGTCGAGCAAAGCATCGCCGCGTTCAAGGGACGCACGATCCACACGTATCACAGCGAAGGGGCAGGGGGCGGCCACGCGCCGGACATCATTCGCATTTGCGGCGAACCGAATGTGCTGCCGAGTTCCACGAACCCCACGCGGCCTTACACGATCAACACCATTGACGAGCACCTCGACATGCTGATGGTGTGTCATCATCTCGATCCGAATCTGCCGGAAGATGTGGCGTTCGCGGAGAGTCGCATTCGCGGCGAGACGATTGCCGCCGAAGACATTCTCCACGATCTCGGCGCCATCAGCATGATGAGCAGTGATTCGCAGGCGATGGGCCGTATCGGCGAAGTCATCACGCGCACCTGGCAGACCGCGGACAAGATGAAGCAACAGCGCGGTGCGTTGCCCGGCGACAGAAGCGGAAACGACAACGCGCGCATCAAACGCTACATCTCGAAGTACACCATCAACCCCGCCATTGCTCACGGCGTCAGTCATCTTGTCGGTTCTATCGAAGTCGGAAAACTCGCAGACATTGTCCTGTGGAAGCCGGGTTTCTTTGGTGCCAAGCCGGAGATGGTGATCAAGGGCGGTGTTATCGCGTGGTCGCAAATGGGTGATCCGAACGCGAGCATTCCCACGCCGCAGCCGGTTTATATGCGCCCGATGTTTGGCGCTTTTGGTCGCGCGGTCGGAGGCACTTCGCTCGCATTCGTCAGCCAGCTTTGCAAAGAGAAACGCGTGGCGGATGGCTACGGGCTGACCAAGCGAATCGAAGCGGTGCGCAATTGCCGCAACATCAGCAAACGCGACATGAAGTGGAACGACGCGTTGCCGAAGATCACTGTCGATCCGGAGACCTACGAGGTGCGCGCAGATGGTGAGTTGTTGAAGTGCGAGCCTGCAAGTGTGCTGCCATTGGCGCAGCGATACTATTTGTTTTGATGAACCGCAGAGGCGCAGAGACGCAGAGCGGAGAGCAACAGACGATTGCCTCCTCTGCGCCTCTGCGCCTCTGCGGTGAGAATGTTTGGCTGATCTGGCAGCTTGCCGATTCGGCATTTCCCACGGGCGGCTTCGCGCATTCGGGTGGTTTGGAAGCGGCTTATCAGCATCGTGCGTTGCGAGGTGGCCACGAGCTTGCCGCGTATCTGCGTGTTGCGCTGGGTCAACTCACTCATGCATCGCTGCCATTTGTTCATGCCGCATTTTTCGGCGAGCGTTCCTTCTTTGAAGTGGATTCGTCTTGTGACGCGTTCTTGTCGAGTCACGTCGCCAATCGTGCCAGCCGTCTCCAGGGCCAAGCGTTGCTCGCGACCTGCGAGCGCACATTCGCGTCAGAGCCGTTGAGTCAGTTTCGTGATGAAGTGATCGGAGGCGCGTGTTCCATGCACGGGGCGCCGGTCTTCGGACGCGTGGCGAAGTTGATGGGTCTCGACAGTGAAGCCACGGCCCGGCTGTTCATCTTTACACAACTGCGTGGCTGGATCAGCGCTGCGGTGCGCTTGAATATCGTCGGGCCTCTCGAGGGTCAGCGGGTTCAGCACGGTCTCGCTGGAGAAGCTGAACGATGTGCGGCCCGGTTCGGCCAGGTTGGTCTCGGCGACGTCGCCCAAGCCGCGCCGTTGCTCGACTTGTGGCAAGGCACACAAGACCGGCTCTACTCCCGTTTGTTTCAAACGTGATGAAGATTTTCCCACCACACTCCACCAGCCTGCGGCCGAAGAATTTTATTGCCACGGTTCCGATGGTTTCCTGCATTTCTGTCGTGACAGAAACAACTGTCACAGAGAATCGAAAGGAACATTATGACAATGCTCGTCTGGACCTACCTCGTCTACCTGGCCATCAGCATCGCCCTGACCATGTGGGTTGCCCGCACCTTGCATCGCAACGGCAGAATATTTCTTGTCGATTGCTTTCACGGACACACGGAGCTGGCGGATTCGGTGAATCACCTGCTTGTCGTTGGCTTTTATCTGATCAATGTCGGCTTCGTCGCTCTGGCGTTGCGCTTTGGCGTGACGGCGGCAGACGTGAAGGAAGCGTTGGAGAGCTTGAGCACCAAGGTGGGAATGGTGTTGCTGGTGCTGGGCTTCATGCATTTCTTCAACCTCGCCGTCTTCGCGACTTGCAGGAGGCGGGCATTGCAGGAGCGCAATCTCACGCCGCCGGCGGTCCCGAATGTTCGGATGACAGCCGCTTGATCATTAACCCTAGTCGCACAGCCGCCTGCTCTCACAGGCGGCTTTTCTTTTTATGACGCGCATACTCTTTCACGGCGGGCACAATCACGATCAAGGCAGTGGCCACACACACGAACCGCTTGATCATCCCGGCCACTTCCACGAACGCGACATTCCGATGCATCGTGATTTCTCGCGGCGCGCCTTCACTGTCGGCGTGGGTGGCCCCGTGGGCAGCGGCAAAACAGCGCTGATGCTTCAGCTCTGCAAACGTTTGCGCCAACGGATGAGCATCGCGGTGGTGACGAACGACATTTTCACGAAGGAAGACGGCGAGTTTCTAGTGCAGAACGGCGCGCTCGAAGCAGAACGAATTCGTGCTGTGGAAACGGGCGGTTGTCCCCACGCGGCGATTCGCGAAGACATCTCGGCCAATCTGCTCGCGCTCGAGGAACTGCACCGCAAGTTCAAACCCGACATGCTCCTGATTGAATCGGGTGGAGATAACCTCGCCGCCTGTTTCAGCCGTGAGTTGGCCGACTATACGATCCAGGTCATCGACGTGTGTGGCGGTGATAAGATACCGCGCAAAGGCGGACCCGGCATCACGCAGTCAGACTTGCTGGTGATCAACAAGACAGACCTCGCCGTCGGGGTCGGTGCTGATCTCGATGTCATGGCCCAGGATTCGAAGCGGATGCGCGGAAACGGTCCTTTCGTTTTCGCTCAAGTGAAGCATGGCGCGGGTGTGGACGAGATCATCGAGCACGTCCTGCATGCGTGGCAGCACGCGACTGGTGCACCGCACGGTCACTGAATTTCCCACCCGTTGGCACTGATGGGCCGCTGCGCGCTTGACCCTCGTGCCGAATAATCGAAGGTATGCGCCGCATGAACCACCGAAGTCATTTCTTCGCGCTTGCTGCGGCGCATCTCATCCTCGCGACGCACGGGCTCGGTGCGACCGACAACGCGCTCGAAGCGTACGTGCGAAAGCCGGATGCTTCGTTCGAGTGGAAGGTGAATCATCGCTACAAGACGAACGGCTTCACTGGCGCATTGGTGAATCTCACATCGCAAACGTGGCGCGAGGGGGATTGGAAGCACGCCGTCCAGATCGTGCGGCCGACCACCTTGCGGCATCCTGAGATCGCGTTCCTTTTCGTGACGGGAGACGGTTCGGGCAAGAGCTACATTCCCATGTTGATGAAGCTCGCGAATGAAGCGGGCGCGGTGGCAGCGCTGGTTGCGAACGTTCCAAACCAACCCCTCTACGGCGGCCGCAACGAGGACGCACTGATCGCTTACACGTTCGTGCAGTACATGAAGACGGGGGACGAAACGTGGCCGTTGCTGTTTCCGATGACGAAGAGCGCCGTGCGGGCGATGGACGCGGTGCAGCAGTTCGCTGAAAAGGAACACGGCCAGAAGATCGAGAAGTTTGTCGTGGCCGGTGCGTCGAAGCGCGGTTGGACCACGTGGCTTACGGGCGCAGTGGACAAGCGAGTCGTCGGCATCGCTCCCATGGTCATCGACATGTTGAACATGCGCGCGCAGACCGATTGGGCAATGAAGGTGTATGGCAAACAGAGCGAGCAGATCCGCGATTACACCGAGACCGGCATGATCGAGAAAATGGATTCGCCGCCCATGGTGACGCTGCGCAGTTGGGTGGACCCGTATAGCTACCGAGATCGGTACACGAATATCCCGAAGCTGCTGTTGCTCGGCACGAATGATCGTTATTGGACGGTCGATTCGTTGCGGCATTACTGGGATGACCTGCCGGGACCGAAGCTCGTATTTCAAACACCGAATGCGGGACACAATTTGGGCGACGGACAGCAGGCAACTGAAACGCTGGCCGAGTTATTCCAAATGGTGGCGGACGGTGAAGAGCTTCCGAAGATGGAGTGGACCTTGAAGGCTGGAGAGAAGCCGAGCCTGAACGTGAAGGTGAATCGTCCCGCGAAGGCGATCCGGGTTTGGACGGTCGATTCGAAGGACCGCGATTTCCGCGACGACAAATGGGCGAGCAAGGAACTCGAAGTGAAGCGCGGCAGCAGCATCGCGGACACGGAGATCGAAAAGCCAACGAACGGCTATCGCGCGTTCATGGGCGAAGTGGTGCTTACCAACTCGCTGGGGCACGAATACAAACTTTCCACGCAAGTCCAGGTCGTCCCGGACGACATCAAATGAGCGAGACGGATTGGGAAGGACGGTATCAATCCGGCGACATGCCGTGGGAGAAGGGTGAACCTTCCCCGGCGCTCGTCGATTTTCTTGCGACGCATTCCGACCTGCCGCGGGGGAGCGTCTTTGTGCCTGGCTGCGGAACGGGGCATGACGTGCGCGAGTGGGCGAGAGCGGGCTTCGAAGTGACCGGGGCTGATCTTTCTCCAACCGCGATGCGACTCGCGAAAGAACGAACGCAGAGCGCTGGATTGAGAGCGGAGTTCGTGGTGACAGATTTCCTTACGGCAGAACCGGTTACCCAATTTGATTGGCTCTTCGAACACACATTGTTCTGCGCCATCGATCCAGCCCGGCGAGATGATTACGTGCGCAGCGTCCTCCGCTCGTTGCAGCCGCGCGGCCAATTTCTCGCTGTCCACTACATGCTGCGGGAAGGCGTGACGGAGCCGCCGTTTGGAGTGAGCCAGGAAGAATTAATGCAGCGGTTCTCGCCGCATTTCGAACTGCTGAGCGGGCAGGTGCCGCGATCGATTCCAAACCGCGCTGGCCTGGAGTTGATGCTGCATTGGCGGCGGAAATAGCCGCGCTGAATCAAACCTTGCCGAGGCCGTGCGCGATGCGCCGCTGAGTCTCGCGATAGCCGTGCAGGAACATGTCGTTGTCTGCCACGACCTTCTGGATGAACTGGATGAGCAGCAGCATCTCAGAACGATTCACCACGAGATGAACGCCATTTTGAAATGCCTGCAACGGATTGAAACTCGTGTAGCTATCGCCGACGAGAATGATCGTCGCGTGCCGGCGCAACTGCATCTGGCCGCTCTGGAGAAAATTCAGGCTGCGATTCTCAGGCGCAGTGTCCGCCGCGAAACATTCCTCGATCACCACGATCTGATACGCCACCTGACTGAAACTCGTAATGAAATCACCATGCGTTGCTGCCATGTGAACCTTGTAACCCAACTCGCTGAGGGCGGCCTTCGCGAGCTCCTGCCACTCGGGCGTGCTCAGCGCGAGCAGGGCGGGCTTGTCGGTCGCGGTAAGAAAGTCGAAATTCGCGGCTGTCATATCACCTGATCTTCAAGGTTGCGCCAGCCATTGGAACCGGGGGTGGCTTGGAACTGGCTTCGTTCATGGCTGCCATCTTCAGCACGAAATCCGTAGTCGCTTCGCCGCGCTTCTTCTTGATGTTGTCGATGCCGCGCGTCACCACGCCTCTCTTGCTGGCGTAGAGATGAGCGATCTCTTCGTCGATGATGCCTTGCTCGTATGCTTCGAGGCAGGCGTGATCGAAACTTTTCCAACCGAAGGTGGCGCTCGACTCGATGATTTCGTAGAAACTTTTTCCTTCGCTCTCGCCGAGAATAATCGTTTCGCGCACGCGCATATTCGAACCCAAGATTTCCAGCAACGCGTGCCGTCCGCCGCCGATGCGGGGCGCCAGGCGCTGGCCGATGATCCATCGCAACGTGTCCGCGAGGCGGTGGCGCACCTGCTCCTGCTCCTCGGTTTCGAACATGCCGAGAATACGATTGATGGTCTGGCCTGCGTCGATCGTGTGCAGCGTGCTCATCACGAGATGGCCCGTCTCCGCGGCGCTGAGGGCGATCTCCACGGTGGCGCGATCGCGCATCTCACCAACGAGAATGATTTTGGGCGCCTGGCGCAACGCCGCGCGCAATCCGCTGGCGAAATTATCGTAGTCCGATCCCAGTTCACGCTGGTTGATCGTTGCCATCTGCTGCGTGTAAACAAATTCAACCGGGTCTTCGAGCGTGACGATGTGAACGGCCTTCGAGCGGTTCACTTCTTCAAGCAGCGCCGCGAGCGTGGTCGATTTACCGGAACCAGTGGCGCCAGTGACCAGCACCAGGCCGGTCTTCTCTTTTGCGACCTGATGGAAAATATCCGGCAGCTTGAGATCCGCGAGTGTCGCGATCTTGGTGCTGAGTTTGCGCAGCACGATCGAATAGCTGCCGCGCTGTGAAAAGATGTTCACGCGGAAACGGGCCCGGTCCATCACGCTGTAAGACGTGTCACATGAGCCGGTGCGCAACAGATCATCCAGCAGACGTGGGTTTCCGCCAATCAGGTTGAGCGCAATCGTCTCCGTGTGAAATGACGTGAGCCTCTCAATTTCCGGGTCGAGCGGCACGGGCACCAGCACGCCTTCGGCTTCGACCTGCGGCGGCTTGTCCACCGTGAAAATCAAGTCCGAGACGCTCGTCCGAAAGTCGAGCATCGTCCCGAGGATATAATCGAGTTCGTTGCGGCGCATGGGTTAAGCGGTTGCCACCTCGTCATCGAGCGGTGGAGTAGAGAGGAACGCGCGGAATTTTTTCTTGTCCGCAGACTTGTCGTAAGCTTCTTCCGGCGAGATGCGCTTCATGCGCAGATGCTCCATGATCGCGTCATCGAGCGGCACGTTGCCGATCTTCTTGCCAACTTGAATCATGCCGGGAAGCTGGTGAGTCTTGCCTTCGCGCACCAGATTCTGAATGGCGGTGGTGAACACCAGAATCTCGAGAGCTGCGACACGGCCTTTCTTGTCGATGCGCTTGAAAAGGTTCTGGGCAACGACACCTTTCAGCGATTCCGAAAGCGTTGCGCGGATCTTGTTCTGTTGATCGGCGGGAAACACGTCGATGATACGATCGACCGTTTTAGACGCCGTCTGCGTATGCAGCGTGCCGAACACCAAGTGACCGGTGCTCGCGGCCGTGATCGCGAGTTCGATCGTTTCCAGGTCGCGCAACTCGCCGACCAGCACGATGTCCGGATCTTCGCGCAACGCTCCGCGCAACGCCGATGCAAACGACCGTGTGTGAACGCCCACTTCGCGATGGTTCACCAGGCAGCCTTTGCTCTCGTGAACGAACTCGATCGGGTCCTCGATCGTCAGAATGTGGTCTTTGCGATTCTTGTTCGCGTAATCAACCATCGCCGCGAGCGTCGTGGATTTTCCAGAGCCAGTCGGGCCGGTGACGAGCACGAGTCCCTTGTGGAGCATCGCAAACTTCTTCAGCACCGGAGGCAGCGGTGCCTCGATTTTTTCAAAATCCTCGAAGGAGAGAACTTTCGATGGGATTTGGCGGAACACCGCGGCGACGCCGGTCTTTTGGTTGAAAAAATTCGCGCGGAACCGGGAGACATTGGGAATCTCGTAGCCGAAATCGACGTCGCCCGTTTCCTCGAACTGTTTAATCTTATACTCCGGCGTGATCTCGTAGAGCATCGCTTTGAGCGTGTCGCTCTCAAGCGGGGGATAATCGACTCGCTGCAATTCTCCGTTGATGCGCAAAATCGGCGGGTTTCCGGAAGACAGATGCACGTCCGAGGCTTTCTGCTCGAACATCAGATTGAAGAACGCATCGATCTTGGCCATACGGACTTATCAGCGGCACGATGCGCGCGGAACTTTACAAATTTTGCCAGTGAACGCCCTCAGAGACATTATCACTGCGGAAGCCCGCGCGCATGGCGCAATGACCTTCGCTCGTTTCATGGAACTGGCGCTCTACACGCCCGCTCTTGGCTATTACGAACGCGAGTTGAAACAGATCGGCAAGCGCGGCGATTTTTTCACCAGCGTGAGCGTGGGACCGTTGTTCGGTGAACTGCTGGCGTTCCAGTTCGCACGCTGGGCCGAAGCGAATGATGCCGGCTCGTTTCAAATCGTTGAAGCGGGAGCCCACGACGCACAGCTCGCCTGCGACATTCTCGAAGCGATGGAACGTCATGACCCCGCGATATTCGCGCGGCTCGAATACTGGATCATCGAACCGTCTGTGCGTCGCCATGCCGTTCAGCAACAAACGCTCGCGCGGTTTTCCAACGTTCGATGGTTCGAGAACCTCGCAGAACTGCGCGGTCGAGTGAACGGCGTGATGTTCTCAAACGAGCTGTTCGATGCCATGCCCGTTCACGTGTTCCGTTGGAACGCTGCGAGACATCATTGGGATGAGATGGGCGTCACTGTGGGTGACTCCGGTTTTGTCGTGACTGCGCTGGCTGAGCCG
>Ga0193706_1000565_pt1 | contig 20778 bp, 18 predicted proteins | sample U3c1metaG_FD_160130 | JGI IMG/M metagenome (GOLD analysis project Ga0193706, IMG submission 160130) | Soil microbial communities from a riparian zone of the East river system, Colorado, United States - U3c1 | ecosystem: Environmental > Terrestrial > Soil > Riparian zone | place: USA: East River... | reverse complement strand
TCGGTCCTCGCTCGCGACTGATCGAGTCCCGCGGAAGAATCGAAGACCATCCCACCTTCGTCGCCGCCGGCGACGATGCTGACCATCCGCCTGCGGTTGTCGCCGACGGTCTTGCGCTCCGCCCAGACCTTGGCCCCGGCGACCGGCTGGTTCTCGCCGTCGGACACGCGGCCTTCGAGGATCGAGATCGGCAGGTCGATGTCGTACTCGAGGCCCGAGACCTCGACTTCGATCGGGAAGCGCATCGGCATGGCGCGCGTCGCGTGGCGCACGACCAGCTCGTAGCTGCCTGGGTCGACCTTCTCGAAGCGGTAGCGTCCCTCGCCGTCGGACTTGGCGCGCGGGCCGCCGCCGCCGAAGGGCATGTCCTCCATGCCTTCGAAGCGCGAATCGCCGCCGGTCTTGCGCAGCGAGATCGACGCGCCGGCAAGCACGCTGCCGGCCTCGCGCACATGGCCCTTGACCTCGGCGCGCTCCGGCTCGCGCAACTCGACGCTCACGCTGGTGCCGCGCACGACCTCGATGTCGCTCCAGCCCTTGTCGCCGCCGTCCATGCCGTCGATCGCGAACACGATGCCCTCCTCGAGATCAGGTCCGCCGCCCTTGGCGGGACGGAAGCGGTGCTTGCCCGGCGCGAGGTTCGCGAAGCTGACCTTGCCCGCGGAATCGGTCGCCGCGCCCTTGCCGGCGCCGGGACCTGCGAAATCTGCGAAGGGATCGCGCCCCATGTTCGGCGCGCGGTGGTCGATGCGCGCGCCGGAAACCGGCAGGCCATCGCTGGAGAGCAGCGTGATCTCCACCGAGCCGCCCTGGTCGAGGGCGACCAGCTGCTCGACGTTCGCGCCCTCCGGCATGTCGAAGGGCTCGCCGCTGTAGGGCGCGTAGCCGTCGATGTTCACGCTCAGCTTGCCGCGCTTCCCGGGCGTGGAGTTGATCCGCGCCATGCCCTTCTCGTCCGTGCGGGCCGAGCTCGTGCCCTCGACGCCGAAGCTCATCTCGCCGTTGTCCGAATCCCGCTCCACGCGGCGGGCCATGCGAAATGAATTGCCGGAGGAAGCGGATTCCTCGACCACGCTCAAGCTGACCTTGGCCTTCGCGATGTCGGCGCGCGTGGCGCTGTCGACCACGTGGACTTCGATGGTCGCCGAACGCTCGAGCTCGAGCACACCGAGATCGGTCGCCTTACCGCGCTCGAGCGCGAGGTCGGCCATGTGCAGGTTCCGGTAACCGGGGCTGGAAATATCCAGAGTCGCGCGATCGTTCGCGTCGCGAGGCCGCAAGTCATCGACCACGACCATGCCGTTCTCGTAACGGCGCGGCGTGCGCCGATCCGGGTCGAAGAAAGCCATCGCATTGCGCGTGGTGGCGCTGATCTCCAGCTGTTCGATCGGAGCCTTGGTCTGGGCGTCGACGACCTGGAAGGACAGCACCGACGCGGGTTGCCAGGCGATCAGCACGCCGCGGTCGCCGCTCTTGGCTTCGACGCGTTCCGACGCGCTGCGCGGCCAGAACATGTCCTGAGTGCCCTTGACCCGCGCCTGCAGCTGGTACGCCCCCGGGCGCAGACCCTTGACCACGAAGCTGCCATCGCTCGAGAGCTTGGCGCGCCGGCGGTTCTCTCCCATCGGGCCTTCGTCCATGCCGACCAGGATCAGCTCGGCCTGGCCCGACGCGGGCGGCATCGCGACCACCGAGGCGTCGCTCACCGAAGCGCTCGGCACTCCCGTGACGCGCCCCGCGATCTCGAAACCATCCTCGAGGACGAAGGCAAGACCGCTCACGCGCTCGCCGGGACGCTTGGTTTGTCCATTCTCGATCTTGTCGGGATGGGCTTCGGTCGCGATGCGAAGACGCCACGGCCCCGTGGCGAGCTGGTCGATGCGGAAGCTGCCGTCGGCCGAGGTGGTCGCCAGCGGCGGCGGGCCTTGGGTCGGATCGTCGTTGGCATCGAGGAGCATCACGCCGTCGGATCCGGTGCGCAGCAGGCGCGCTCCCTCCACTCCGGCCCCGCGGGAATCGACCACGCGTCCCTCGAGGATCACGCTGGTCTCCAGAGCGAGATCGCCGAGATCGTGGCGCGGAGCCTGGGGAACGCCGACTCCGGGCTTGCTCAGCGGGACGAAGCCCGCGGCGCGCACGGTGAGCCGCACGCTGCCGGGCTTGACGCCGGTGATCTCGAAGCGGCCCTGCGCGTCGCTGGTCGCGGCGAGCGGCTCTTTCCTGCGGGGCCCGCCGGCGTCGAATTCAGGCAGGTCGAAGTCGCCCAGGCGCGCGCGCACCTCGGCGCCGGAGACCGGTTGTCCTGCCGTGTCGATCACGCGGCCGAACAGGGCGGCCAGGCTCGTCGGCTTCGCGGGCGTCGCCGAGGCTGTCGGCGGGGCCGCGATGCTCGTGCGCTCCGCCTTGGCCAATTCATCCGCCTCGGCCCTCGCTTCCGGAGTGTCCAGGGCGGTATCCGCGGCGCGCTCCTGGGACGCTTTCGGGGACCCGGGAGCACCCTCGACCGTCGGTGCTGATTCGGGATTGCCCATGAAGAAGAACAGGGCGCCTCCCAGGGCAAGCAGGGCGATGAGGATGACCAGGACTAGCGTGGGGCGCATGGGATCGGCTTCCTTGCAAAGGGTTGATTCAGCAACCGACAGGGTATCGAGGGGACTCTATGCGGCGCGGACGGCTCGCTCGGTGCGGGGGTCACGGGGCCGCGGGATCAGCCCTCGCTTACGACCCCGGTAGTCGGGCCGTTGGCGAACTCTGAAAGAATTCGTAGAAAGAACACGCCTCGAACGCAGTCCACCCACAATTGCTTGCGTGCCGGCGGCGTTCCGTGTTGTGATCGCATGCGGAATTTGTCCGCGGAACTAGGTATTGGCACGCCTTAGGTCGGACACTGGGCGCGCTGCCGGCTGGCCAGCCGGAGGGAAACATGATCGGAATCGCATTCGCAACTCGTGGCGCGGTTGGGCGTCGGGCCCGCTCGCTGAAGTCCCTCACTCGCCTGGCGGCAGCCTGGACCTTGGTCCTGTGCTTCGCGACCGGACTCGCACAATCCGCGAGCGCCCAGGCCCCCAAGGCCTTCGACGATTACGAGGACTCGTCCGACCTCGGGTTCAAGGTCAAGGTGCCGAAGGAATGGGACTTCATTCCGCCTTCTCCCGGCGACAAGAACCTGATCGGCAAGTTCGACCCCAAGGGCGACAAGGGCATCGACCTCGACTACAACACCTATTGGAAGTACCACGTCTGGCTGGTCAAGTTCGACCGGCGCAAGAAGCCCGCCGACGCGGCGAAAAAAGACGAAGAGCACTTCGAGGTCCCGGGTCTGAAAGACGTCGAGGCCTTCATCCGCGGCCCTGAGATCGCGGTCTCGAGCAACTGGAAGAAGGTCGACAAGGAAGGCGGCCCGCTGCAGATCGCGGGCGTCGTCGCCAGCGCCACCGTCTACGAGACGACCAAGGAAAAGGTCTCGCTGCGGCTCTACGTCGCCCAGTACAAGCTGTCGGACGACGTCGACATCGCGCTGATCGCCAACTGCTCGGGCGATGCAAAACGCTGGGCCAAGTTCGAGGGTGCCTTCTCGACCATGGGCAAGAGCTTCCGGCGCCTGGAGCTCAAGGCCGCGGCCGTTTCCAACGCGAAGGCTGGCGACTCGCCGGAGCGGGCGCGGACGCGCTCGAAGCTCGAGGCACAGATCAGGACTCAGACCGGCTGGAGCCTCTACGAGACGCCCAACTACTTCATCGTCTCGAACAATCCGGACAAGGAATTCGTCGACGAGCTGATGACGCGGCTCGAGGCAATCCGCAAGTGCTACGAGGAGACCTACCCTCCCGAGAAAGTCCTCGCGCTGAAGAAGCTGCACGACGAGGCGGAAGCGAAGCGCAAGGCGGCGGAGCCGAAGAAGGCGCCGGAGGAAGGCGACGATCCGCCCGAGGAGCGGCGCACGGAGGCCAAGAGCGTCGACTCGATCGCGGAATCACGCTGCAGCGTGGTGCGCGTCGTGCAGAACGAGGGCCAATACCACAGCTACGGTGGACCCAACGGCTCCGCGGGCTATTTCAGCCCGATGGATCACGAGCTGGTGATCTACGACGACAAGGCCGAGGGCGGGAGGCGCAATACATGGGCGACGATGAACCATGAAGCCTTCCACCAGTACATCTACTTCTTCTTCGGCAGTCTCTCTCCGCACCGCTGGTACGACGAAGGCACCGGCGACTTCTACGCCGGCTATCAGCTCAAGAACTCGCGTTTCGAATTGAGGCCTTTCGACTGGCGCGTCAGCACGATCAAGGAAGCCTTGCGCACGCGCGGCGGCTCCAAGCAGACCTACATCCCGATCAAGGAGCTGGTGCGCTACACCCAGCCTGAGTACTACGGGAAGAACAAGTACGACATCGACGGCCACCAGAATTACGCGCAAGGCTGGTCCTTCATCTGGTTCCTGCGCACCGGGGCGAAGAACTGCCGCGGCTGGAACAAGACCTGGACGCCGATCCTCGACACCTACTTGAAAGTCCTGGCCGAGACCGACGATCTCGACCAGGCCGTCGATCAAGCTTTCGCGGGCGTCGATTGGGACGAGCTCGAGAAGGCCTGGATCGACTACACGCTCGCGATCTGAACTGTCCCACGCTCCCCGGGAACCTCGATGCAATCACGAATCGGTCTCGCTCTCGCGTTCGCCCTCCTGTCCCCCATCGCCGCCGCCGACCGACTGGTCACCACCGACGGGCGCGTCGTCGAGGTGAAAAAAGCGCGCGTCCAAGGCGCTGGCTATCGCCTGACCTTCGAGCACGGCGAGATCGTGCTCGCCGACAAGTCCGCGCTGAAAGCGGTCGAGATCGAAGGCGACATGTCGGATTACGTCCCGAAGGACGACAACGAGAAAGCGAATCTCGCCAAGGGCTTCGTCAAGTACGCGGGCGCGTGGATGACCAAGCAGGCCTACGAGAACAAGCTCTCCGAGGAGCATGCGAAGAGCGCCAAACGCACCGAGGACATGGCGGCCCACGCCGATTTCGACCACGGCTGGACCAAGGACACCCCGCACTTCTCGGTCCGAACGAACACGTCGCCGGAATTGCTCGACTACTACGCGAACCTGCTCGAGACCTACTACTCGCTGATGGACAACCGCTTCGGGATCAACCCGAGCCCGTCGCTGCGGCGCACGAAGATGCAGGTCAACATCTACAAGAACCGCAAGGAGTTCACGAAGTACTCGGACATGCCCCAGGGCGTGGCGGGATTCTTCAGCCCGAGCGACCAGACGCTGAACTTCTATCACGACTACTCCGAGCCCGACATTTCGAACTGGGTCAGCCTGCACGAGTGCACGCACCTGTTGACCTTCCTGATCGATCCGCAATACGTCTCGCAGATCTGGGTCAACGAAGGCGTTGCGGACTTCTTCGGCTCGGCGGAGATCACCACGGACAAGCGCGGAAAAGTTTCGATCACTCCCGGCCGCTTGCAGACCGACCGCGTCTTGACGGTGCAGCAGGCGATCCAGGAGGGCAAGGACATCAAGCTCGAGGAGCTGTTCAAGATCACTCGCGACGAGTTCGAGGCCTTCCAGTACGCCCACGCCTGGTCGTTCATCTATTTCCTGAACCAGACGCCGAAGTACCAGAAGGGCTTCAACAAGTTCTTCAAGGATCTCTATTCCCTGGCCAAGGGCATCGAGTTCGAGATCGTCGACTACACGTCGTTCAGCGGCGGCCGCGGCAAGAAAGTCGCGCCGGCCGAGATCCGTCGGGTCCTGCTGCAGTCCCTTGGCCTGAAGGACACCGCCGGCATCGAGAAGGAATGGAAGGATTTCATCGCCAAGGTTCCACTCGAAGGTCCTTCCGCGCGCTTCAAGCGTGCGTACTACACCCTCTTCCAGGGCGGCGTCTGGAGCCAGAACAAGGACCCGAAGTTGCGCCGGGAAGAGACCCAGAAGAACTTCCAGCAGGTGATCTCCGATCTCGATACCGCGATCAGCGGCGGCATCAAGGATCCGCGGGCGTATTTTTCGCGCTACTTGGCTCGCCGGCTCTCGGGCCCGCTCTTGAGCCAGGAACCGGGGGCGAGCGCGCAGGAAGATCTGGCGAAAGCGATCGAGCTCGATCCCTTGAATGCTTCCTACCGCTTCGCCATGGGCAATCTGCTCGCCAAGGATTTCTACTTCGACTTCGGGGAAGACTCCGGCATCGAGGTGCGAGGCCAGGAGAATGCTCCGAAGCACGAAGTCGTGCCGGAAGCCGCGGCTTTGCTCGGATTGGCCGTTGAACTTGCGCCCGAGAACGAGTCCTATCTGAAGCGGTATGAAAGCTACGTCGGCTCGAAATAGTCTGCTGCTCCTCGCTTCGCTGCTCTCAGGTCTGTGCGCCTCCTGCGCCGGAACGCGTTTCCTCGCGAATCCAGTCCTGATGGTGAGGGGCGATCAAGGCCAGGAGCTCGGCGTCGCGACCAGCGACGGCGTGGTGTTCCTCGGCCGGACCGCGCGCTCGGGCGAGATCGAGATCACCGCCTGGTTCGGCGACGGCGCGAGCACGGAGGTCGCGGTCGTCGAGCCGCTCGGCGGCGGCCTGTACACCGCCGAGACCGAGATCCGCCTGCCCAGCGTGCCGATTTCCTTCGACACGCCCGCGGCGGGCGAGAAGGTCACCGTCTTCGGCCGCAGCGGCAACCTGCCCTGGGAAGAGATCGTCAAGGTCACCTCGGACCCGCGCGTGGTCGAGGGCTTCCTGCTGCCCTGGATCTCGCGCTTCGACGGACACCCCGAGCTCGCCGGCGCCGGCGTCTTCGTCGTCGACGAGAACGACCCGCGCCTGAAACGCCTGGTAGGCCTGGTCTCGGGCCGTCTCGAGCTCACCGGCGCCGACGGCACGGTCAAGACCTACCTCGCGGTGGTCGGCCCGAGCGAGTTGTGGCGCCTGGTCACGGCGCGGCGCGACAACTCCAAGAAGCACAAGTGGGTCTACCGCGAGGACATCCTCTAGCGCGGACGCGGTCCGCGCGCAGGAGTCCAGCGCGGCCAGATCCCGTCCGAGCGCCGGCGCGCTTCGCCATCGCGCGTGGCTAACAGCTTGCGCGTGACGAAGACGTAGATCGGCTTGATCGTCCGCCGCCACGCGAGCGCGGTGAAGGATCGCCGCAACTTCGGCTGTTCCGCGAGCACGAAGCTGCTGCCTTCTGGCCCGCGGCCATCGCGCAGGTAACGCCGGCGGTGCTTCTCGACATGGCGCAGATCCTCGCGGGCGCGGCTCTGCTGCAAGCGCGAGCCGACGCGGTGCGAGCTCGCGAGCTGGAAGTCGACCAGGCAGGCACGGCCGTCGGTCGCGACGATCACGTTCTGCTCCTTGTGCAGATCGTTGTGGCACACGCCGCGCGCGTGGACCTCGCCGACGAGCAATGCCAGCTGCTCGAAGAAATCGACGGCGAGCTCGTCGGTCGCTGAAAGCGCGACGCCCTCCTGATAGCTGCGCAGCAACTCACCCGCGCTGGCCTCGAATACGCGGGGAACGCCTTCGATTCCCTCGAGTCGCTGCAAGGCCTGTCGTTCCCGAGCGAGCAGCCGGCGCGCGACGAATCTCGAGCCCGGAAGTCGACCGCCGCAGGCCACGCGGCGGATCGCGAGCTCGCCGGACTCGAGGCGCACCAGCTCGACGCGACCGAAGACGTCGCGCTTCAACTCGCGCACGATCTCGAGCTTCACGGCCTGCGCGTCACTTCTTGGGCGCGTGCTCCGCGAGCAGCGAGACCAGGTCCTCGGCGTGCTCCTCTTCCATCGCGAGGATGCCCTCGAGCATGCGCCGCGTGGTCGGATCGTTCGCGCCGAGGTAGCGGATCATGTCGCCGTAGCTGTCGATCGCGATGCGCTCCGCGACCAGGTCCTCGCGAATCATGTCGACGAGGTCGGCGCCCGGGACGTACTCGGCGTGGCTGCGCGTGCTCAGGCCCTCGGGAGAAAAATCGGGCTCGCCGCCGAGCTGCACGATCCTGCCCGCGATCAGGTCGGCGTGGGCCTGCTCCTCGGTCGCGTGGGTCATGAACTCGGCCGCGATCGCCTGGGCATTCAGCCCCTGCGCCATGAAATGGTGGCGGCGGTAGCGCAGCACGCAGACGATCTCGGTCGCCAGGGCTTCGTTGAGCAGCTTGACGACCGTGTTGCGGTCGGCGCGGTAGCCCGCGGTCACGGCGCCGTCCTCGATGTGCTGGCGGGCGCGATCGCGGATCTTCTTGATGTCGCTGACGAATTCGTTGGCCATGTGCGGGTCTTCGAAGAGCCTGGGAGGTCGGTTGCGAATCCCGCGCAGCTTAGCAACTTGCGCCCGCTCTCTTCACTTCCGATGCTCAGGCGTCCCGAGGACGCCCGCGATGACCAGCTCCAGCACAGGTACGATCGTGGTTCGCGAGCTGTGCCGCAGCTTCAAGAGCAAGACGGCGCTGTTCCCGACCAGCTTCGAGATCGGTCCGGGCGGCGTGACCGCCCTGCTCGGTCCCAACGGCAGCGGGAAGAGCACGCTGATGCGCTCGATGGTCGGTCTGGTGCGCCCCGATTCGGGCTCGGCCTCGATCGACGGCGTCGCTCTGGTCGGCGACGGCACCGCCGTGCGCAAGCGCTGCACCTTCGCGCCGGGGGAAATCAACGTCTACAAGGAGATGCGCGGCAGCGATCACCTGCGCTGGCTGATGCGCGGCCGCGAGCGCGAGTCTCTCGAGCGCGCGACGCGGATCGCCGAGTCGCTCGACCTGCCGCTGAAAATGCGTCTGCGCACCTACAGCCACGGCATGAAACGCCAATTGCTGTTCGCCGCCGCGATGGCGCCGCGGGTCGCCGTGCGCATCCTCGACGAGCCCAGCGAAGGCCTCGATCCCTCCAAGCGCGGCGCGATCCTCGACCTGGTCGAGCGCGACGCCGCGGCCGGCACCACGATCCTGCTCTCGTCGCACCACCTCGGCGAAGTCGATCGCTCGAGCTCGCGCATGTTGTTCATGCACGCGGGAAAGCTGGTGAAGGTCGAGGACTCGAAGGCCGTGCGCGCCCAGGCGGCGCGCACCCTGCGCATCGAGTACGGCGCGCGGATGTCGGAGCCGGGCCCCGCCCAGGCGATCTGCGCGGAATTGATCGCGCTGGGAGCCGCTTCCGCCCTCGCGCGCGGCCATCGCGCCGTCGTGCAGCTGGCGCAGGACGACCCCAGGCCCTTCCTGGCGAAGCTGTGCGCCAGCACGCTGCTGCCGCGCCCGGAGACCATCGAGTACGGACACCTCTCCCTCAGCGACCTCTACCGCGACGTGTACGGCGTGGAGGCCGTCTGATGGACAGCTCCACCCGCGGGATCCTCTGGCGCGCCCTGGCCTTCACCCTCGTCCTGGAACTGCTGCTCGTGCCGGCTGTGCTCTTCTGGCCCAGCTTCCGCGACAACATCACGGCGCTGCAGGCGATGATGCCGTTCAAGGCCGCGCGCGCGATGCTCGATCAATTCGCGGGCTCAGGCGCCGCGGGCTACATCTGCGGCCAGCAGTTCTTCAAGGCCTGCAACACGCTCGGAATCGCGGCGGCCGTGCTGTTCGCGGCGGGAGCGGTCGCCGGTGAAGCGCACCGCGGCACGCTGGAGCTGTGGCTGTCGCGTCCGGTTTCGCGCAAGCGGATCCTGCTCGAGCGCTGGCTCGGCGGCGCGCTCGCCGTGGTGCTGCCGGTGTTCCTCACCACCGCGACGATTCCCTGGCTGGCGACTTTCGTGGACACCAAGCTCGACCTCTACCCCTTGCTCCTGTGCGCGGCCCACGAGTCCTGCCTGCTGCTGGCCTTCTACAGCGCGACGTTCTTCTGCTCGACGGTCGGCTCGAATCCGCTGGGCATCGGCTTCGGGATGCTGCTCTTCGCGATCTTCCAGTTCGCGATCTACCTGGTCGAGAAAATCACGCACTACTCGATCTTCCGTCTGGTCGACATCCCCCACTTCGTGCAGATCTGCAATCGCGCGAGCCTGGACTTGCGGCTCGTGGCGCCGATGCTGCTGGTCAGCATCGTGTTCGTCGTCGCGTCGCTGATCGCCTTCGAGCGCCGCGTCCCCTGAGCTCAGCGCGCGGGCGCCTGCCTGGAAAGCGCGCGCAGGAACTGCACGAGGTTGCCCACGTCCTCGTCGCTCATCTCGATCGGCGCGAGCGCGGGCGCGAGGTCGGAATTCTTGTTCCCTCCGTCGCGGTAGTAGGTCACCACCTCTTCCAGCGTCGCCTTGCTCCCGTCGTGCATGTACGGCGCCGTTAGCGCGAGCCCGCGCAGCGTCGGCGTCTTGAACCTGCCGCGGTCGGAGGCCTCGTGCGTGATCGCCATGCGGCCTTCCTCGGCGACGCCGCCCTGCGCGCCCACGCCCGTGTTGTGGAAGAGCTCGTCGGAGAAATTGGATCCGGAGTGGCAGCGCCAGCATTGTCCGCGGCTCTCGAAGAACCACAGGCCGGATCGCTCGGGCGAAGTGAGCGCGCCGAAGTCGTTGTCGATGCGGAAGCGATCGACCGGACTGTCGGCGAGGTAGAGACGGCCGACGAAGGCCGCGATGGAACCGCCGAGATTCTTGGCGTCGGGTGGCGCGCCGAACACCGACTCGAAGCGCGCCCGGTATTCACTGGATGCGTTCAAGCGCTGCAAGGCTGCCTCGACGCCGAGCCCCATCTCGCGCGTGTCTGCGATCGGGATCAGCGCCTGCTCCGCGAGCGATGCGACGCGCCCATCCCACATGTGTCGCGAGCCCAGCCCACGATTGAGCAGGGTCGGCGAGTTGCGCAGCGTGCGCTGACCGCCCACGCCCAGGGAAAGCGCTTCGGTCCCCGCGAAGCCGTGCTCCGGATCGTGGCACGAGGCGCAGGAGACGCTGCGATCGATCGAGAGCAGCGGGTCGAAGAAAAGTTTCCGGCCCAGCGAGATCTCGCCTTCGCTGGCCGCCGGCGGCGCGCCTTCCAGGCCGTGCGGCAGCAACGCCGGCAATTGCGCCGGCAGGGTGTCGAGCGGCAGCCGAGGCGTCTCTTGCGACGACGCAGCCGCAATCAAGACGAGGGCGAGCAGCGCGACGCAACGAGCGACCATCGCTGGAAAGCTTAACCGCAGCTCGCGGATTCCGGCGCGCCGGCTCGCGCCGGACGCGAAAGCAGGGTGAGATGGCGCGCGTGGACGGCGCGCCCTACAACTCGGCCAAGTCAGCCGCGCGGGCCAACCGCGAGTTCTACCGCGCCTTCGAGCGCCTGGATTTCGACGCGATGCGCGCGGTCTGGCTCGACGACGATTCGATCCAATGCGTGCATCCGGCGAGCGAGCGGCTGGTCGGCCGCGAGCGCGTGCTCGGCTCCTGGGCGGCGATCTTCAAGGCCACCGACGCGATCCATTTCGAGCTCGCCGACCTGACCATCGAGGTCGCCGGAGATTTCGCCTGGGCCAGCGCCATCGAGCGCATCCGCCCGGGCAAGACCGGCGAGCCGATTTCCGAAGCGGTCGCGACCAATCTGTTCGTGCGCCGCGAGGAGAGCTGGAAGCTCCTGCTGCACCATGCCTCGCCGATCGCGCGGCGATTCTTTCCCGCGTGATCGCTCAGCGCATTCGCGCCAGCCAGGCCAGGGCGCGCCAGCGCATCGTTCCGCGCCGGCTGAAGTGCGGCAGGCGGCGCGTGAGGTCGCTGACTTCCTGATAGGCCGCGCGGGCCTTGTCGCGCTGGCCGAGGCGCGCCAGGAGACTGCCGCGCAGATAGGCGCTGCGCACCGTCTCGCCGTGCTGGCGCTCGCAGGTCTCCAGCGCGGCCAGGGCTCCCGCGAAGTCGCCCTGGGCCTTGCGCGCGAGCACCAGCTCGATCGCCACTTCGCCGTAGGCGTGGGCAGGCGCGATCTTCAGTGCGGACTCGAGTTCCGCCGCCGCGCGCTGGTGCTCGCCTCCAGCGCGCAGCGCGCTGCCCAGCCGGTAATGCCACTCGGCGCTCTCGGGCTCGCCGGCAACCGCGCGCTCCAAGGCAGGAGTCGCGGCGCGCACCCTGTGGTGCAGCAGGAGCATGGTGCCGAGCTTGCCCTGGTTGTGCGGGTTGTCGACGCGGCCGAGCTCGGAGAGCTTGCGGCGGATGCGCGAGCTGTCCATCAGGCGCGAGGAGAGCCTCGACGCCAGCGCGGAGAGCAGCATCACGGCGATCCAGAAGCCCCAGATGCCGCCGAAGATTTCGCCGATGCCGGGCACGTGGCGCAAGGCACTGGAAAGCAGCAAGGCGGCGACGAAAAAGACGATCCACTGCAAGCTCGAGAGTCTGCGGTCCGCCGGCGCAGCTTGCCACCGCCGCGCGCCGGGCCTCGAAGATCGGCGGGGATCCGCATAAGCTCCCGCCATGCCCGAGGCCGAAGCCCGCGTCCGCCGAGGCCCGCCCGCGGCATGTTCGGTGGGCCTGGAGCTGGCGCGAGCCCTGGGCGACCTGGTCCTGTTCCCGCCGCGGCTTTGCGCCTACCTGATCCGGCGCCCCGCGCTGCGCGCGGAGCTGCTGGAGGACCTGAAATCCATCCCGCAACCCCTGCCGGCGCGAGGCAAGCCCCGGCTGGCCCGCGCGCCGCGCGTGTTCCTCTCCTGCGCCGAGGCCTCGGGCGAGGACCATGCGCTGAACACGCTGCGCGCCCTGCGCGAGCGCTGCCGCGAGCTGGGGCTCGGCGAGCCCGAGGTCAGCGGTCTGGGCGGCGATCGCCTGCGCGCCGCGGGCGTGGCAACGATCGGCGATCCGGTGCGCAAGGCGGCGATGGGTTTTTCCGCCGTGCTCGGCTCCCTGCCCTTCTACCTGCGCCTGTTGCGCGACGCGGCGGCGCACCTGCGCGAGACCCAGCCCGACGTCTGCCTCTTCGTCGACTCGCCGGCGCTGCACGTTCCGCTCGGCCACATCGCGCGCCGCGCCGGCGTGCCCGTGGTCCACTTCGTCGCGCCGCAGCATTGGGGCTGGGCGCCCTGGCGCGCTCGCGGCTACCGCAGCGCCGTCGATCGCGCGCTGACGATTCTGCCTTTCGAGCAGGCCTGGTTCGCGCGCCGCGGAGTGCCGACGCTGCACGTCGGCCATCCGTTGCTGGATGCGCTCGTCGACGTGCCCGTGGGCGCTCCTGACGAGAGCTCGCGCACCATCGCCTTGTTGCCCGGCAGCCGGCGCAAGGTGATCGAGCGCAACCTGCCCTGGATGCTCGCGCGCCTCTCGGATCTGCGCAGGGAGTTCCCTGATCTCGACGTGGTCCTGCCCCACGGCCGCAGCGAGCTCACGGGTCTCCTGCGCTCGCACATCGACGCCGCCGGTGCGTCGAGCTGGGTGCGGCTGGAGACCGGCGACCTGCACCAGAGCCTGCGCGGCGCGCGCGCGGCCTTTTCGGTCTCGGGCACGGTGCTGCTCGACCTGCTGCACCACCGACTTCCGACCGTGGTCGCCTACCGCCTCGGCGGAGCCGCGGGTCCGTGGATGTACGAGCACCTGCTGACGCCGCCCTGGTTCGCATCGGTCAATCTCCTGGCCGGTCGCGAGGTCCTGCCCGAGTTCTGCTTCGCCGGCGACGGGCCCCTCGAGGCCGTGCGCCAAGCCCTGAGCCGCGCCTACGGCGACCCTGCCTGGCGCGCGGAATGTGGAACGGGGTTGGAGCTCGCCGCGCGTCGCCTTGGGCCCCCGGGGGCCTGTGGCAGGGCCGCCGAGGTGGTCCTGGAGCTTTCCGCGGCGCGAATAGGATCCAATGCTGGGCCCCCCAGCCAGGGAGGGTCCGATGGGCACAGAGCCTGAGAATCCATTGAACAGCGCGCGCGAAACGGAGTATGCCGCCGACCCGATGCATACCGAGGCGACGCGTTTGATGATCCTGGTGAAAAACGGAGACCGAGAAGCTTTCGACCAGCTGGTCGAGGGACTGCGCTCGCGAGCCTTCCACGTGGCCCACGGTCTGGTCGGCTCGCGCGATGACGCGATGGAGCTGTCCCAGGAAGCTTTCCTGAAGACCTACCGCGCCCGCGCCAGCTTCCGCGACGGTGAGCCCTTCCTGCCCTGGTTCCACCGCATCCTGCGCAACACCTGCTACACCTACCTGCGCAAGCACGGCAAGATCGCGCAGCGCTCGCTGACGCCTGGTTTCAACGACGAGTCGCGCGAAGGCTCGGGCGAATGGGAGCTGGTCGACGACGAGACGGCGGCTCCCAACGCGCGCATGGAATCCGACGAGCGCGTCCAGGCCTTCTGGCGCGCGTTCAAGAAGCTCTCGCCGCGCGACCGCGAGATCCTTTCCTTGCGCCACTTCCACGATCATTCCTACCAGCAGATCGCCGGCTCGCTCGGCATCCCGATCGGCACGGTGATGTCGCGCCTGTTCCACGCGCGCAGGCGCCTGCGCGACGAGCTGGTCGGCTTCCTCGACGGCGATTTCTCCGACCTCGAAGCCGAGCGCGCGCGCGCTGCGCTGGGAGGCAAGGCATGAGCGCCTCGGTTCAAGAGCCTTCGCGCGACGAGCTCCTGGCGATGGCCTACGTCGACGGCGAGCTGGACCTGGCCGCGCGCAAGGCCTTCGAGATCCAGCTCGCGCAGCGCGAGGATCTGCGCCGCGAAGTCGTGCAATTGCAGAAGCTCGGATTGCTCGCCCGCTCGATGGCCGCCGCCGAGCCGATCGATCACGAATGGAAGCGGCTCGCGCGCGATCCGCTGCAGCGCACGTCGACCGTGGTCGGCTTCGTCGCGCTCGCGGTCGGAGCGACGGGCCTCGCCGGATGGGGCGGCTGGATGGTCTGGCAGAGCGAGATGCCCATGGTTCCGAAGACGCTGCTCGCCGCACTGTGCGCGGGAGGCTTGATCCTGTTCCTGGTCACGCTGCGCGGCCGCCTGCGCACCCTGCCCTTCGACCCGTACACGGAGATCGAGCGATGATCCTGTGCACGACCGACGCCGTGCCCGGCCGCGTGATCCTCGAGTCGATCGGGCTCGTTCGCGGCAACACCGTGCGCTCGCGCCACCTCGGCCGCGACATTTCGGCCAGCTTCAAGCGCCTGGTCGGCGGAGAGATCGAGGAGTACACGAAGCTCTTGGCCGAGAGCCGCGAGCAGGCGATCGATCGCATGGTCGCCGAGGCGCGCGCCCGCGGCGCCGACGCCATCGTCTGCCTGCGCTTCACGACCTGTGAAATCACGAACGGCGCGGCGGAGTTCGTCGCCTACGGCACGGCGGTCAAGCTCGGGAAATGACGGCGCCGAGAGCCCCGGCGGACAAGGCTTCTTCGGACTCGAGCTCGGCGGTTCGTGAACCCGGCCGGCCTCGCTAGCGTTTGCGTCTCGAATCCGTATCCCGCTGCTGACCGGGTGTTTTCGCGACCTCGCTCCCTCTAGAATCCGCCGCTCATGATCCGATCCCTGCTGGCTCGACTGTTCCTTCTTCCTCTGCTCGCCGGTCTCCTGCTCGTCACCGGCCTGGCCGCGCAGACGCCGGCTCCGGTCGATCTGAATCTGGGCGGCGAGATCCGCGCCGGCATCCGCTGGCTGCGGGAGGGTCAGAACACGACCGATGGCTCCTACGGGGGCGGCGTGGCGGGGACGGCCTGGGCCCTGCGCGCCCTGGCGGAATGCCCGGATCACTACCGGATCGTCGACGGCCCCTTCGTGCGCAAGGCTCTCGAATACCTGCGCGCCCACCAGACGGCGGACGGCACGATCGCCGATGCCGCGGTCAAGGACGAGGCGCGCCTGGCACAGACCCGTCTGGCCGCGGCTTCCCTGGCGCTCTATGCCGACGCGAGCACCGCCGAGGCCTTGAAGGCCGCCTTGAAGCGCCTGTCGGCGAGCGGATTGGACGGCCCGGGCTGGGATCCTCCGGCCACGCTCGACAGCGCCGAGGCGGCGCAGAAGCGCGCAGGCCAGCTGCTCGCGGCGCGCGACAAGGAAGGCATGTGGAACGGCAAGGACGGCAGCACGATCGAATCGGCGCGCGCGCTGATCGAGCTCTCCGCTTGCGATCGCGCCATCAAGAAGCTCTCGAAGCAGTCCTCGCCGGCGCCCATCGCGCCGCTGCCCGAGTACAACGCGGCCGATGCCGCGCGCGTCAACAAGGCGCTGGTCGACGGTGGAAAATATCTGGCGAGCCTCGCGCCCGACGGTCGCTTCGGCAAACCGGGCCAGCCCGATGCCGGCATCTCGACGGTCGCACTGGCCGCTCTCGAATGCGTTCCGACGCCGCGTCCTCCGGAAGTGCAGAAAGCAATCGACTCCGGATTGACCTGGCTGGTCTCGCTGCAGCATCCCGATGGATCGATCCACGACGGCAAGCTCGCCAACTACGGGACCTCGGGCGCGATCATGGCGCTCGTGAAGGCCAACAAACCCGAGTACGCGCCGGTGATCGCCAAGGCGCGCGCCTATCTCCAAGGCCTGCAGGCCGACGAGGGCGAGGGCTTCAGCGAAGGCGACATGTACTACGGCGGGATGGGCTACGGCGGCGACTCCGAGCGCGGCGATCTCTCGAACTTGCAGATGGCCCTCGAAGCCCTCTCGGCTTCAGGCCTCAAGAGCGGCGACCCGACCTACACCAAGGCGCTCAGTTTCCTGCAGCGCTGCCAGAACCGCTCCGAGTCCAACGACATCAAGATCGTCGACAGCGGCAAGGGCGGCGTGATCGTGGTCAGCGGCAACGACGGCGGCGCGGGTTACGCGCCGGGCGATTCCAAGGCCGGCTTCGTCGAGCTCGGCGATGGCACCAAGGTGCCGCGGTCCTACGGATCGATGACCTACGCCCTGCTCAAGAGCTTCGTGTTCGCGGGCCTCGACAAGAAGGATGCTCGCCTCCAGGCGGCCTGGAAGTGGTGCAGCGAGAATTACACCCTGGACATCAATCCCGGTTTTGTCATCAGCGAGGACCCTTCGGCGGCCTATCAAGGTCTGTACTACTACTTCCACACCATGGCGCGGGCCCTGGATGTGATGGGAGAGGATGCAATTGTCGATAAGGGAGGCAAGTCCCACGCATGGCGCAGCGAGCTTTGCGGGCGGCTGATCGCCATGCAGGACAAGACCAACGGATCGTGGATCAACAAGAACAGCCCGCGCTGGTACGAAGGTAACCCTGTGGTCGCAACCGCCTATGCACTCTTGACGCTGGCTGCGGCGCGACCGCGTTAGCAAGTCTTTGGATCGGCGGCAGGCCGATTATTTTTTGAATGAGCCCAAGTGAAGTCAGCCGTGCAGGCAGCACGGCACGTGTGTTTCGCGTTCCCAGCTCGTCCGGAAGCAGCCTGATCCTCGAGCACGGCGGCAGCCACTTCGATCTTACCCACGGCTTCGACCACGCACGCCATGGGGATCTGCTCGAGCTGGTCTCGCGCGGTTTCTTCGATCACCTCCCGAAGCTCGGCGAGGCAGCTCGCGCGCACCGCAAGCCGGCCGCGGCGCCGGTCGAGGTGCTGACGCCTTTCGAGCCGCGGCAGGTCGGCAAGATCCTGGCGCTGACGCGGCCGCCTCGCGAGCTCTTCGAACGCCAGGCCGCGGGCGATTGCTCGCGCTGGTTCGACAACCGCTCGCCCCATGCGCTCGCCGCCGACCGCTCGATGGTCACGCTCCCGGACAGCGAGGGAGCATTCGAAGCCGTTCAAGTCGATCCGAGCGTGCTCTTCCACCAGCTGTTCCTCGCTGTCGTGATCTCGCGGCGCGCGAGCGGCCTCGAGGTTGCGGATGCGATGAAGTCGGTCGCGGGCTACACGATGGCCAGCGATTTCACGCGCCGCTCGCTCGACGGCAGGCCGCGCACGCCGTGGTTCGGCGAATCGCCGGCGGGGACGCTGGTGATCGGGCCGGCCTTCGTGCCGAGCTCGGCCTTCGACCTGCGCGACGTGCAGGTCCACGCGCAGCGCAAGCGCGGCGGAGTGTTCGAGCCGCAGCTTTTGAGCTGCGCGGACTACAGCGCCGACGTCTCCCTGGCCGTCGCAGCCCTTTCGCGCCTCGCGATCCTGCATCCGGGCGACCTGGTCCTGGTGCCCGCGGGCCAGGGGCTGGGTGTGGTCGAGGGCAGCGACGAGGTTCGTTGTGCCATCGAAGGCATCGGCGAGCTCTCGAACAGCGTGCGCCGCCGCGCTCGCCTGCGCCAGCAGGCCTGATCGCGCTTCGTCAGAGGCCGAAGCCGCCCGCGACTTCCAGGTCCGCGCCGGTGACGAGCCGCGCCTCGTCGGAGCACAGCCAGGCGACGGCCGCCGCGAGATCGCGCGGCTCGCCGGGACTTGCCGCGAGAGGAACCCTGCCCTGCTCGAGCTTGGCGAAGGTGTCCGGATCCGCGTGGGCGTGCGCGACGACGCCCGGCGAGACCATGTTGATGCGCACGCCGTTCGGTGCTTCCTCGAGGGCCAGGCTGCGCGCGAGCACCACCAGCGCCGTCTTGGCCGCCATGTAGGCCGCTGCTTCACGTCGCGCGCGCAGACTCGCGGCGCCCGAGGCCGCGAAGAAGACCAGCTGACCGCGCGATTCTCGCAGCGCGGGCAGCACGGCGCGCGCGAAGAGGAACGCGCTCTCGGTGTTCGACGCGAACATGCGCCGAAAATCCGCCGGGGCGAGATCGGCGAGCGGGCCGCTGATGAACTCCCCTACCGCATGCACGGCGTGGTCGAGTCGCTCGTCGCGCCGGCGCACTTCCGCCACCACGCGCGCCAGGTCGGCTTCGAGCGTCGCGTCGGCCTGGTGCACGCGCTCGGGGAATTCGCGCTCGAGGGCCTGAGTGTCGGCGTTGCGCGTGCGGTAGACGACGTGAACCCGCGCTCCGTCCTGCGCAAATCGCCGCGCGCAGGCGAGGCCGAGGCCGCGCGCGCCGCCGGTGATCAAGGCCACCTTCGATTGCATCGCGCAAGTCTAGCAGTCGACTCGCGGGATCCCTCCCTCGCCGCTCGAGCCCCGCTGCGCCGCAGCGCTCACGCTGCTGGCCCGATTGTCAGGACCAGGTTCAGGATGGTGGTGGAATACCGGGTACCGCGCTAGTGGATCGCGCCGATGCGCGAGATGGGCCAGAGGCGGACTTCGACGCGGCCGCGCACGTAGTCCATCGGGACCTGGCCGAATTCGCGGCTGTCGGAGGAGCGCGGGCGGTTGTCGCCGAGCACGAAATAGTGGGCGGGTTGCACGCGGACGAAGGTTCGCGACAGGGGATCGGCGCTGGCCACGTAGGGCTCGGTCAGCTCCTTGCCGTTGACCCACACCTGGCCCTGATCGATCATGATTTCGTCGCCGGGCAGGCCGATCACGCGCTTGATGTAGTCGAGCGAAGGATCGAGCGGGTACTTCAAGACGACCACGTCGCCGCGCTTGACGGGCCCGAGCATGTAGGCGAAGTGGTCGACGACGATGCGATCGCCGTCGTGGATGCCCGGCGCCATCGAGCTCCCGCGCACCACCGAGATGTGGAACAGCGCGATGTAGGCGAAGCAAGCGAGGCAGCAGACCTGGACGAGGGCGAGCTTGCGCTTCCAGCGCGACTTGCCTTTCGCGGGAGCGGCTACGGATCCGGGCGCGTCGAGCTGGAGCAGCTGTCCCGCGGAAAGACCATCCGCGAGCGGCGTCTGCGCCGGCAGCGCGGGCGCCTGCGCCGAGTCCAGGGATTCCAGCTCCGCCACAGCCTGCGCCGGCAATGTTCCTGAGCCTTCGCTCGCCAGCGAGTTGGGGACGAGGGGATCCTGATTCACCCGCCGATCTTCGACCCCGAGCCGGCGAGGGCTTGAGCCCGCCGGGGCGCATTTCGGAGCCCGCCGCCCGCGGGCTTGCGCTACGCTGCAGGGATGCTCCCTGCTCCGTCCCGCCGGCTTCGATGCATCCAGGCCGGCGCCCTGGTCCTCGCCCTTTCCGCCTGCCGATCGGACGCGCCGAAGCCGGTGTGGGAAACGCTTCGCGCGCGCGGCACGCCGACACTGGAAGAGATCTTCCTGCTGCCGGGAATCCAGGGTCGCGCGCCGCGCGCGGAGGAGATCAGCGCCGACGGCCGCTGGGTCGTCTTCCATTTCAATCCGATCGAGGTCTCCGCCGATGGGCTGCGCAAGATCAGCGACGAGCACTCGCTGCGCATCCAATCGACCCTTTCGCCGGAGTCCACGGACTTCGAGGGCCTGCGGATCGACGATCTGCTCCCGAAGCCGCTGCCCAGCGCCGATCCGACGGACAAGCCGAAGGAGACCGACCTCTCCTTCTCGCACCACGGCTCGCGAATCCTCGCGCGGCGCGAGCGGGACCTCTTCCTGCTCGATGCGCCGGCGGATCCGCGCGGAGCCTGGACCGTGCGCAATCTGCTGCACGCCGATCCCGAGGGAGAGCTGAAGACCCTCGGCTCGGCGCGTTTCGACGTGGACGACAGCTCCGTGCTGGTCGAGAGCGGCAAGGACCTGTGGCAATTCTCCCTGCGCGCGGATCCTGCTCAGGCCTGGCCGCTCTCCGCAGCCGATGGCACGAACCTCACGGCTGCCATCGATGCCGAGGCGCGCACCTTGAGCTTCTCACGCGACCTGAAAGTCGTGTTCTCGCGCGATCCGGCGATCGCGAAGCTCGCGAAAGCCGCGACCGAGACCGCGGTCGCCACGGACATTCCCGCGCAGATCCTGTGGCGCGAGACGGGCACGGCTGTCGTCCTGGCTGGAATCGCGGACTTCTCGGTGATCGAGAACCCCGCGCTTTCCCCCGACGGCCGATTCCTGTTCGCGACTTTCCCCGATCGCAGCCACGATCCGGAGAAGACGGTGATCCCCGACTACCTCTCGTCGCGCGTGAGCACGCGCGAGGGCCGCCGCGAGCTGGCCGAGGACATGCCCGCGCCG